>JGI24737J22298_10000298_pt1 | contig 16486 bp, 14 predicted proteins | sample KBSCornC3_FD_22298 | JGI IMG/M metagenome (IMG submission 22298) | reverse complement strand
GTCTGGTTTCGGTATTAACAAGTACATTGCTCTTTATGTCAAAAGCCTCACGAGTAAGTGTGCCGTACCGCACATGGATCTGCGCGGCACTGAACACATCGGCCACTGATAACTGCAGGCTGCCCCCGTTATTTTTCAGATCTTTTTTGATCCCTGCATTGATCACCCCAAAACCATCAGCCTTCGTTGTGCCATTGTATGACAGGGAATTGTACTGTCCCGATACCTCTGCCGACAAGCTGCCGGGCAGCTTAAACAACTGGTTAAAATTAAAGGAATATCCGAAGTACGATTTGGTTAATGGATGTAAAGTATAATCCTCCTTAAACTGCCTTAGGCCGCCAACCAGACTATAGGTCATTTCCCACCAGTTACTTACTTTAAACGGCGCATTGGCCTGCAAGGTAAAGTAGTTTTGATACGGCAGATTTTGTGGCGAAATGAACAAAATATCGTGCGCGGGGCTTTCGCTGAGCTGATAGCGGGCTATGGCATTATCATCCCGGCTGTAAAGCAGTGAAAAACTATAGTCGCCATAGTTATAGCCCAGTTTTATATTATTGGTGATGGTTGGTTTAAGAAAAGGATTGCCGGTGTAAACCGCCGTAGGGTCGCTGTATGCAAAGTATGAGGCCAGGTCGTCATATGATGGACGACTGATCCTTTTGGTATAGGACAGCTGCAATTCGGACCGTTCGCCCAGCTTTTTGGTAAACAGCACTGTGGGGAACAGTTTTCCCAGTTTACGGTCTACAATATTGCCGCCGGTTTGCGGATTATCCATATTGGTGTAGGAATACTCATAACGCGCGCCGGTATTAAGGCTTATGCTTTTGCCCAACTGCCAGGTGAGGGACAGATAAACCGCGCCAATATCCTCTTTCATGTATATGTTCGCGGCGGTCTGCATATTACGCTCCCAAACCCCATTGTTAAAACTTTCGATACCTGATGAGCTTGAACTGCCGGTATGCGTGCCTTTAATGCCTGTTTCCAGTTTTAGCAAGGGTGATAGCTGGTTGGTATAATCGGCTTTAAACACGCCTACGTTGATGGCCGTATTGGCAAATCCGCGTTGCCTTTGCGCGCTTACGCTGTTATTGGCGTACACCTGCTCACCGTATTTGTTTACAAAGGAAGTATTAACTTCGCTTGGGCTGTTATTTCCATAATGGATGTAATCGGCTTCCATGCTTATCTTCTCCCCTTCCTTCAGCACGCGTTCAATATTGAGCGAGCTGGTGAGGTTATCCCAGCGCCCGTTCCCGTTAATATGCCCAATGTACCTAAGCAATGAATCGGGCAGGATCTTATACCCCGCGTTACTGTAGGTATAAGTGGGCGAATGGCTGTTGTTATAGCTCAGGGTCCCGCTAAGGGTAGTTTTAGGGTCCAGCTTAATATCAGTACCCAGGGTGGCATTGTGATTATTGCTGATCCTTTTAGTTTTTGTGTAAAATTCTACCTCGGCATTCCCTCCGATAAAAGGCATATATTGGCTTCCGGTGATAAAAAGATCGGTATAGGTCCTGTCGTGCTGAAACGTGTAGGAGCCATACAGGTTAACATTTTTAGTGTTATGGTTGAGGTTGATGCCGGCCGTGCCTTTCTCGCCCATGCCGTAACCGCCAGTTAAGGAATAGGAGCCGTTTGTTCCCTGCTTTTTGCTTTTCTTCATTACAATATTGATGATGCCGGCGCTGCCTTCAGCATCGTATCCGGCGGGCGGGGTGCTCAGCAGTTCTATTTTTTCAATATTATCGGCACTGGTACCGTTGAGCAAATTCATGACCTGGGCAAGCGGCATACGCACCAGCTTGCCGTTGATCATTACTGTAGCCCCGCTTTTACCGTTCAGCGCAATACCATTATCCCGGTGATCGATAGTTACGCCCGGCGAACGCTCCAGCACCTGCAGGGCCGTACTGCCTTTGGTAAGCACGCTGCTTTCAATATTTACCACTAAACCATCGCTGCGCTGCTGGTACAATGGCTTATTTGCCCGCACTACCACCTCGCCCAATTGCCGGGTGTCCTCCTTCATCACAATAACAGCAATATATTTTGCCTCCCTGCTCCCGCTGATTTTAAAAGGTGATGAAAACCAGGTTTGATAACCGATACTGCTTAACCGCAACCGGTAATTTCCGGAAGGGGCATCCGCAATACTATAGCCTCCCTGCTCATTGGTAAGCATACTTTTAACTGAAGATGAATCCGTAGTTCTGACAAGCGATACGGTGACATACGGCAAGGGCTGGCTGCCGGCTGTGGTAACCCTGCCCGACACCTGGGCTTTTACTATTTGTGCCAGGCAAATAAGTAACAGACTGATGCATAAAGTTTTCATGTGGCGTTTGTAACCTTTTTGGCGGTTATGCCGGCAAATAAAAACGGTGCTTTAAACTTTAAAAAACGTGAATGATAAGTGACATCAGATAATTGATGAGATACACAGAAGCGGGTTAATCGGTTTAAAACCAAAACTATATTGCCTTTTTTACGGCTTATATGTTAAAGCCTGCATTTGGTCAATTATTTGTGCAGGTTGATACAATAACGAAATATAAATCAGTGCAATTGCTGTATCTTTAGGTAGGATATTGAAACGTGGTGGGCCTCAGGGTCCTGTGCGAGAGACCCTGATGGGACGGGAAACAGTTTATAACAGCCGTTGTTGTAAGCCCCCACAGGTACGGGGCACTATAACGGCCGTCATTGCGAGGTACCCATCAGGGAAGCCTGAAAAAAAAGTGATGACATGTAAAATATATTTTAGCGGTGTTGCGCATGGGCCGCGTTAGGGATTGCAGTGTAAAGCCCGGAGCGCGTAAAAGGGTAGCAGGCAGGAAAGGCGAGGACTTGCAACGGAAAGCCCGGGCCGCAGGCAACGCCCATGTTATAAAATTCACCCAAAAAATATACTTAATAATCAATAACATATGATCACGTCATTATAAGGTACGAAGCAATCCCAAACTATACAGAGGAACTTGCTTGGTTGCTCTGCTTATCGGGGATTGCTTCGTACCTCGCAATGACGGCTGTTTTTTTTCTTATAAAGTAGGCAGTACCGGCACTTACAGTGGCAGAGATATAGCATCTCAAACAATTAAACGAGAATATGAACAGTTTATCCGTTGATACATTAAACCAAAACTGGCTGTTTAAATACAAGCTGTACCACATCCCATTTTGGTGTGTGTACCATTATTTTTGGTTTACCATAGCGGTGGCTAACCCTGTGGCAGCGGCTAAATCGATGTTTTTTTCGGCTTATAGTGTCAAGATCCTGGCTTATGTAGTTTTCCAGGCGCTGGCGGTATATTTTAACCTTTACTTCTTAATGCCGCGGTTTATGAAAAAAGAGCGGCTTACCCAATATGTAATTTATCTTTCGCTAACCATCATCGGCACATCATCACTTATTAACGGCGGCTATTATTTAAGTGCTTTTTTTGCAGGCTGCTCAGTAAAAAAAATGTTTGGCGTTGATCCGGGCAATTTTATGAGTTTCTATAATACTTCCTTCCCCTCTACCGTAGCCAGTATGACTTTGGGTATGAGTATCAAACTCACCAAAAACTGGCTGCAAACCCAGCACCGCCAGCAGTTGCTCGAAAAAGAGAAACTGGAAACCGAACTTAAATTCCTGAAATACCAGTTTAACCCACATTTTCTGTTCAACAGCATCAACTCCATATTTTTCCTGATCCATAAAAACCCCGGTAAGGCATCGGCATCATTGGCCAAATTTTCTGAATTACTGCGGTACCAGTTGTACGAGTGCAACGACCAGCAAATCTCTTTAGGAAAAGAGCTTAGCTATCTCGAAAACTTTATCGAGCTGGAAAAGCTTCGGCAAAACAATAATGTGCATGTTACCTTTGAGGCAGATGAGCCGATGCCAGGTCATTTAGGCGTAGCCCCCTTTATATTGATGACCTTTGTAGAAAACGCGTTTAAGCATGTATCCAAAGAGGCGGAACAGCCTAACTGGATTGCGATTAGATTGGGACTGAAAAACGATCAGCTCGCTTTTTACATTGCCAACAGCACATCAAACGACCCCGAAACCGCGGTTGTGAACTATGGCGGTATCGGCCTGAAAAATGTAAAGCGCCGGCTCGACCTGATTTACCCCGACCTTCATAAGCTGGAGATCCAAAATACCGGAGACCGCTTTGAGGTACTCCTGCAATTAACTTTAACCGAACTGGAACAATCATCCGCAACCTTTCAAATGGCCTCACTATGATGAACTGTGTAATAATAGATGATGAGCCTTTGGCCCGCGAAGGATTAGCCAGTTATGTACGCGAGGTTGATTTTTTGAATTTAACCGGCACCTGCGAAAACCCGCTCGAACTGATCAAACTACTTGATCACCAGGCTATCGACCTGATATTTTTGGATATCCAGATGCCGAAAATGAACGGTATTGATTTTTTAAAGATTATGCAGAAACCGCCGATGGTAATTATCACCACAGCCTATCCAAGCTATGCATTAGAAGGCTTCCAGCTCAATGTGCTCGATTACCTGCTGAAGCCGATCACGTTCGACCGATTTTTTAAATCGGCCAATAAAGCTAAAGATTATTACCGCCTGCTCAACAATTGGCCCCAGCCCGGCGCACCAAAAACGGAAGCTGATGAAGGTTACTTCTTTATCAAATGCGGTAATAAATACGAAAAGATTTACTTTGATGAGATCCTGTACGTTGAGGGGATGCAAAACTACGTTACCATATTTACTGCCAAAGGCAAATATATTACGCTGCTAAACCTTAAAAGCCTTGAACAAAATTTAGATAGCAAGCTCTTTATCCGCGTACACAAATCATACATCGTATCAACCGGTAAAATTGATGGTATTGAGGGGAATGATATTTTTATCGGGCAGCACCGCATCCCTATAAGCCGCAATTACCGCGAACAGGTGATCCGGCAGGTTGTCGCCAATAAACTATGGGATAAAATAAAATTTTCGTGATATATTTATATATCGTTTTTAACCTTTATCCTGCTTAAGCCATGGCCAAAAACACCAACAAAACCACGGAAACCGCAGCAAGCGTAAGCGATTTCATCAATACCATTGCCGATGAAACCAAACGGGCCGACAGCTTTAAGCTGACCGCGTTGATGGAAAAAGCCAGCGGCCACAAAGCAAAAATGTGGGGCCCGGCCATTGTAGGCTTTGGCAGTTATCATTACAAATATGAAAGCGGCCGTGAAGGTGACGCGCCGCTTATAGCCTTCTCGCCCCGTAAAAATTCTTTAACACTCTATCTTCCAGACTTTGAGAGCAAGGAACAGTTGCTGCAAAAATTAGGCAAGCACAAGCAAAGCGGCGGCTGTACGCATATTATTAAACTGACCGATGTAGATAATACTGTGCTCAAGCAATTGCTCGACGAATCATTTAAACACGCGGAAACAACGCATTGCAAATAAAGATCATTATAAGAAATTGCTTTCTACCTCGCCATGGCGCCTTACTTTCTCAATTTGAAATTCAACACTGATAGTAACGCCCGCCTTATTTTGAACTTTAAAAGTGCCTCCCAGTTGTTTACTTAAGGCCTTCATCATTTCCATACCTAATGAGGTTACTGTTTTAAGATCAAAGCCGGCCGGCAGCCCTTTTCCGTTGTCGGCAATGGTTAGTATCACTCCGTCTTCGCCTACGCGGTTCAACGCGACGACGATCTGCCCGCCTTCACTGCTAAAGGCGTACTTGATAGCATTGGTTATGGCTTCATTAAGTATCAGGCCGAACGGAACGGCTTGGGTCAGATCGAGATAAATGGGTTCAACCACCTGCTCAAACCTGATACGACGGGCAACCGAGTCAAAACAATCGGTTAGGTTGCGGATCAGATCGGTTACGTATGATGGCATATAAATGCTGGCCACATTATCAGCACTATACAATTTATGGTGTATAAGCGCTATGGCCTGCACCCGGTTTTGACTTTCAGTGATGGCTTCAATGGCCGCGTTGTTCTCCAGGTATGCCGATTGCGCGCTTAACAGGCTCATCACAATTTGCAGGTTATTTTTAACCCTGTGATGTACCTCTTTGAGCAACCATTCTTTTTCATTAAGTAATTTTTCCTGTTTACGGTTCAACAGCTGCAATGATTGGTTTTGCTTGTTAATTTCGTTTTGCTGTGCCTGTAAGCGTACATTGCTGCGCTGCTTTAAACGGTAACGATTATAACCAACCCCCAGCGAAAGCAACAACATTACCGAGCCTCCAATAAGCAAATTACGATCGGCCTGTGCTGCTAAAAAACGGCTGCGCTGCAACTGCTCATTGTTTTTAAGCAGTTGGATATCCTTGGCCTGCAGTTGCAGGTCTTTATTCTTCTTATCCGTATCAAACTCAATTTGCAAAAAGGAGGTGTGCTTGTTATTGTTAACCAGGTAAACCGAATCGGTAAGCATTTTGTAGCGCTGGTAATGCTTAATAGCACTTTGGTACCTGCCCATCCCCGAGTCGGCCTTAAACCAGTTGAGATGGTTCTGTGCCAAAAAAGACAGCACCTTGGTTTTTTGATAAAAACTTTCATTTTCCTGCAGGTAGGGATACGCTTTATAATACTGCCCTGTGGCGATATAATAATTAATATATGACCTTAACATCTCGGTATAATTTGCCCCTGCATCTTTTTTTGACGCCTCCATTTTGTCGATGTACACTTTGGCCATTTTATATTGTTTAAGCCTCATGTAAACCAGGCAAAAATCATAGTAGTTTTCAAATCTTTCCTGCGTTGTTGTAAACAGGTTCATGTTTTTGAGCAATTGCAGCCGTGCAAGCGCTTTTTCGGGCTGTTCCATTTTATAGTAGCTCATGGCCAGGTTACCGTTTATTACAACTATTGAAGCTGTGTCATTATATTTTTGGGCAATTTTTACAGCCTTAGTAAAATAAACAATGGCATCGCCAAATTTATGCAGCGTATAGTACGAAAGGGCGAACCGATTGTATATTGTACACATTTGCAAACTGGTATCACCACGACCTTCGGCAAGCCTCACCGCTTTCAACTGATACTTCAGAGCGTTATCAGCATCTCCCTGGAAGGTAAGGCACCCTCCAAGCAGGTTGTACAAACCATCCAGGTCTTTTTTCCCTATCGATTGGTATATAGCCAATGCCGTGCGCAGGTTTTTAACAGCAATATCATATGATCCTTTTATGCTTTGCAGATCGGCCATATCTACCATAGCTGTAGCTTCCCTGTCTTTTAAACCTGCTTGCCTAAAAATATCAATGGCTTTTTGATAATAGGCTATTTTTTTATCTAGGTCCTGGCCTTCATTTCCATAATGCTGCCCGATAATGACATAAGCTTCGGCCATACCCGGCAAATCATCTATCGACTTAAAAAAATTAAACCCCCTTTGGGCCAATGCAGCACCAGCTTTATGATCGCCCTTTTTATTGCTGATCATTGCTGCCATCAACGCAGCATTCCCCTGCCCTTTAACATCATTAAGCTGAATACTTAATTGTTCGGCTTGTTTCATAAACCTGTAAGAGCTATCTGTTTCCTTTGCTCCCGCGCCCGACTTGAGCAGGATAACACGGCTTAAAGCAAGCAACAGCTTCACTTTGCCGGTATCAGCTTTGCTTTTTTGAATTTGCGATTGCAACGAGGCTGAAGATTGCGCACACAGATGTCCTGTTACACACACAACAGCAACACATAGCGGTAAAAATTTAAATTTCATGATAAAGGGGATAACCATTAAAACGTGCTGCCGTCTTTTAAAAACAGAACTTAAAATACAATAAAAATTTAATAAATGCCTTATAGATAGCTATTTGGCATAACCATAGGTAAAACACTAATTTATTACTAATCAGCCATTCAGAAAAAATTAAGTTTATTTGGTGATGTTTGTAGTTCAGGATATAAGGCCATTCGCCAATCTCCCCAACACCTTAAAACTCTCCTCCACCACATTATCAAAAGCTAAACCGAAACTAATGCGGATAAAATTGTTAAAACGCCCGTCCACACTGAAGATCTGGCCGGGGGCAATACTGATATTGTGCTCTATGGCCAATTGGTAAAGTTCAAAAGCGTTTACTTTTTTATCCAGTTCAACCCAAAGGGCATAACCGCCTTGTGGCCTGCTTATTTTGGTACCCGACGGAAAATGTGCGGCTATAGCCTGTGTATATCGCAAGCACTGTGTAAACAGAGCCTTGCGCAAATGCCTCATGTGCAAATCATACCTTCCGGTTTCAAAAAAATGGCCGATAGCCGCTTGCGTTGGTGTTGCCGATGCTATTGAATGCATCATTTTGATATTCAATACCTGTTCTTTAAATCTTGCCGGTGGTATGCACCACCCCACCCGGTAACCGGGCGCTATTGATTTGGATACCGATGAACAAAGGATCACCCAGCCATCTTTATCATAACTTTTGCAGGTGCGCGGACGGCTTTTTCCAAAATAGATCTCACCATAAATATCATCCTCAATTAAGGGAACTTGCTTTTCAGCAAGCAGGCGCACCAGTTGCTGCTTAGGCTCATCGGGCATGCAAACCCCTATCGGGTTACTAAAATTGGTAACGAACAAGCATACTTTTACGGACACTTCATTCATGGCCCGTTCCAGATATTCCAGGTCGAGGCCGGTATCGGGGTTAACCGGAATTTCCAATACTTTCAGGTCCAGGCTAAGCATTACATTGAAGATCCCGAAATAGGTAGGGCTTTCAATGGCAATGGTATCGCCAGGCTTGGTGAGCGCCCTTAAGCAAAATATTAAAGCTTCCAGGCAGCCCTGCGTTGTGATCACATCATCTTCAGTAATATTACCACCCCAATTAAAAGCGTTTTTAGCCACCTGTTTGCGCAAAGCGATATTACCCTGCGGGTTTTCATAAGTGATATTACCTGATGGACTATTACGGATAGATTCCATCATGGATTTACTGAGCTTGGCCAGCGGGATCAGGCTGAGCGGCGGCGATGAGCGCGAGAGCTGCAAAACGCTGTCTTCCGACATGTTACGGTAAACCATCGCAATCATTTCAGCAACGCTGGCCTGTTTAACCTTTTTAAGCGGAGGTTTGGTTTCGGGCACACTCGCAAAACGGGCGGGCAGGTATTTTACATAGTAGCCCGATTTGGTACGTGCCTCTATCAACCCCAGGTTCTCTAACTCAACATAAGCTTTATAAGCAGTACTCATGCTGATGCCCTGTTCCTGGCTCAGCGCCCTTACCGATGGCAGCTTATCGCCGGGTTTGAGCAGGTTTTGTTTAATCTGCTTTTCGATCCGGGCAGCTATCTGCGCGTATAAAAAATCATTATCTGTATTGAGTACCGGGCTTTCCATACAAAAATCTGTTATGCTCAAAATTAATAAAACTGCATCTGTTTTGCCATTGTCGGATGTTTTTATTTTGTATTGATCAAATAATTAAGCACATGGAACTACAGGTTATCGATTATCAGCCACAACATGCCCCCTATTTTGAAAAGTTTAACAAAGCATGGCTTGAAGAGTATTTTAGCGTTGAACCTTTTGATAAATGGGTGCTGGAAAACCCCGACGAGGCCATCATTAAAACAGGCGGCAACATTTACTTTGTCACTTCGAACCAAAAAATTATTGGCACAGTAGCATTGCGGTATATGGAAGACGGCGTTTACGAGCTTACCAAAATGGCGGTTGATAAAGACAGTCGCGGGGCTGGCGCCGGTCAGTTTCTATGTCAAACCGGTATTGATAAAGCGCGTGAACTGGGTGTAAAAAAGTTGGTACTGTTTTCGAACAGGGTGCTCGAAAACGCCATCCACATTTACCGTAAACTGGGCTTTACCGAAATCCCTGTTGAGCCGGGCACGTACAAACGCGCGGATATCATGATGGAAATAAACTTTACAAATAACTAAACCTGATGAAAAATATACTAAGCGAACAGGAAGTACAGCAACTTAGGGCCGAAACCCGGGGCACAACAAAAACCATCCACTTCAATAATGCAGGCTCGTCCCTGCACCCCGATGTGGTGGTTGATACCGTGATAGATTACCTGTACGAAGAAGCGCAAAACGGCGGCTACGAAACCGAGTACACGTACCGCGAAGAGCTTGAAAACACCTACACCCTCATAGCCAGGCTCATCAATGCCCGTAAGGATGAGATTGCCATTGTTGAAAACGCCAGTATCGGCTGGTGGCTTGCCTTTAACGGCATTGATTTTAAACCCGGCGATGAGATCATTACCTGCGAAATGGAATATGTAACCAACCTGATAGGTCTGCTGTACGCTCAAAAAACACTGGGTGTTGAGTTTAAAGTGATCCCTAATGATGATCAGGGTAATTTCCGGCTGCAGGCTTTGGAAGATGCTATTTCTGACCGGACAAAGCTGATAGCCGTAACCCATATCCCCTCAACCGCAGGGGGTATGATCCCGGTAGCAGAGATAGGCAGGATAGCGCGCAAACACAATATTTTGTACCTGCTTGATGCCTGCCAGAGCGTGGGCCATGTGCCACTGGATGTACAGGCCATTGGCTGCGATATGCTGGCCGTAACCGGCAGGAAGTATTTGCGGGCGCCGAGGGGTACGGGCTTTCTGTATGTCCGCAAAAAAATTCAGGATAAGCTGAAACTGTTTTTCCTGGATGGCTTTACTACCCAATGGGTAACCCAAACTGATTTTAAACCGCGTAATGATGCCCGCCGTTTTGAAGTGTATGAAAAAAGCCGTGCCTTAACGCTTGGTCTTGGCAAGGCGGTTGAATATGCGCTCAATATCGGTGTTGACCGTACCTGGCAGCGGGTGCAATATTTAGCCGGCTTACTACGCAAAAAACTAAAAAATATTAATGGCGTAACCGTTCATGATTTTGGCGATGGGTTATGCGGCATCGTAACTTTTTCGGTAGATGGCATGGAGGCCGCAACGGTAAAAAACAAGCTGGCCGAAAAGCACATCAACGTATCAGTTGGCAAGGCGGTTTCAACCCTCATTTACATGAATAAAAACCACTTAAATAATATTGTAAGGGCTTCCGTGCATTATTATAATACTGAGGAGGAGATTGATACCTTATGCGGAGCTTTAGAGGAGTTGGTTAGAGTGAGTGTTTAACATTCGCACTACTGAGCGCCCCCGCTATTGTTGGTGTTGTCACCAGAAGTGTTCGGAAGATTTTTAATTCCCTCCCTTGGGAGGGGTGCGGTTGGATTTCGTGGTGGCGGGGAGGGGTTTATACGTCGTTTCAGGCGAATAAGTCTGTGAATGAACCCCTCCCTGCACCCTCCCAGGGGAGGGAATCGCACAATCCCTCGCTTTTTTTATTTCATCCGAAAAGCTGTCAACAAACGGCAGCATCTATTGATGTTTTGTAATTTTTGAGCGCAAACTCGGCCTCATAAAAGTCGTTGTCGCTATAAAAAGCAGAGTATATTTATATTAGTGCCATAAATCATTGGCCATTGAAAGCAATCCACGATAAAACCGGTGAATTTTTACTTGGATTACGGGATGTACAGGAAGATATTTTATGTACGCCTGCCCAGTTTTCTGAATATACCGTTTACCTCGTTCCTGAAGGGTCAGGTATTTTCCACGCAGATTTTGGGGCATTCCCTTTTACAGGCCCGGTGTTGTTGTTTTCAACCCCGCTGCAGATTATTTATGTAGATGAGTGCCGCGCCATAAAAAGCAACATCTTACAGTTTCACAGTGATTTTTATTGTATCGAGTACCACCGCGAAGAGGTAGCCTGCAACGGGTTATTATTTAACAATATCTATATTGATCCAATTGTTGCGCTTACCCCACAGGATGTAAAAGTGTTTGAGCTGTTATTGATGCAGATGAACGATGAATTTATGCAGCCGCAGCCATCCGAAATTGTATTGAGAGCCTATCTGCAACTTTTCTTAGCCAAGGCCAGCAGCATAAAAATAAATGCTATCAATACTGATCAGGATAAGCCCCAAAAAGACGAACTGATGGAAAAGTTTCAGGCACTGCTTAATCAGCACTATCTTGATCTCCATAAACCTTCAGACTACGCATCATTACTCGCTATGTCACCCGATACGTTAACCCGGCGTTGTACCAAATACTTTCGTAAATCGCCCTCGCAACTTATCCAGGAACGGCTGATCCTCGAAGCCAAAAAACAGCTGCATTTAACCCGGCAAAGTATTAAGGAAATTGCCTACAACCTGAAGTTTCAGGATGAGTTTTATTTTAGCCGGGTATTTAAAAAGTTCACCAAAGTATCGCCGCAAACATTTCGCGATAAAACAGGCATTTCCATCGTCGCGGATTTGTCCAAGCAATAGCCGTTTTTGTCCATGTTGCAGGGAGTTACAGCGTTGTAGTTTTGCTCTATCAGAAAACAACAACATGAAAACTTCAATCATAAACACCATAGCAGGCCTTGATCAGCTTGGTAAAAAAGCAGTCCGTTTCGGCATCGTAGTCGTATTCCTTTGGATAGGCGGGCTAAAATTTTTCACTTACGAAGCCGATGGCGTTGTACCCTTTGTGGCCAACAGTCCGGTGATGTCATTCTTTTACAATCACCCAACCGAATATAAAAAACACATCAATAAAGAAGGCGAACTGATTGCTGCCAATCATCAATGGCATATCGAAAATAATACTTATGGCTTTTCAATTGGTCTTGGTATTTTTTTGGTAACCCTCGGCGTCTTAGTTGCGCTTTATAAAGTTGCGCCAATACCAAGTATGATTGCCAGTATCTTGATATTTATTATGACATTGGGTACGCTTTCCTTCCTGATCACCACGCCCGAAAGCTGGGTACCACATTTAACCGATAACCAATGGGGCTTCCCATACCTGTCAGGCCGCGGTCGTTTGGTTATTAAAGATATCGTGATCCTTGGCGGTGCCATCATCACTATGAGCGAAACCGCGCAACTTTATCTAAAACGTAAAACAACAAGTAAATAATCTTAAACCATAATATAATCATGAAAACTATAAATGTTCCCACCCGCGAACAGGTAAGTGCCGAAGCGCAGGTAATGTTTGATATCTTCACAAAACGCGTTGGTAAAGTACCTAACCTTTATGCTACTATGGGTTACTCAGCACCTGCACTTAAAATGTTTATGGATATGGAGGATGACATGAGCAAAAGCGTGTTTACCCCCAAAGAAAGGGAAGCTATTGCCCTCATTGTTTCTGAGCTAAACGGTTGTGCCTATTGCTTAGCCGGTCATAGTATGCTGGCCATGAAACGCGGCTTTACTAAAGAACAAACCCTGGATATCAGGAGAGGCCATACAGCTGATGACAGATTGAATGCCATTATCGGTTTAGCCAAATCAATTGTTGAAAATAAAGGTAAAGGCGATGAAACCTTACTAAATAACTTTTTCGAAGCCGGTTTTGATGAAGCCGCTTTGATGGACCTTATTGCCTTTATTACCATACGTGTGTACACTAACTATGTATTTGCCAACACCGAAGTTCCGGTAGATTTTCCTGCCGCTGAGCCTCTTAACTAATAGCTAAACATATCATCATGAAAACCACAGAAGAAGTAAAAGGACAGTTAGCCAATAAGTTTTTAACAGGACTAAAAAATCGTGATTGGGAACTCATGCGCCCGGCCCTTGCCAATGATGTGACCTGGACCCTGCCGGGAACAAGTTTGCTTTCGGGTCCTGCTGTTGGTGCCGATGCCGTGATTAAACGTGCCGGTCAGCTGCGTGATTTTGGGGTAATGGTTCAATTAAACCATATTTTATACGGATTGGATAGTGTAGCCCTGTCGCTTCACAATACTGCCAGCCGTGGCGATTTGATCCTGGATGAGCAGGTAGCCATAGTTTGCGATATTACTGATAATAAGATTAGCCGGATAACTACCCATTTGAGTGATGTTGAAGGGATTAATAAGTTTTTTATTGAAGGGGTGATTTGAGGTTATACGGTATATTATTAAACTCATTAACGTCCCATCCGGGTCCTCTACGAGAGACCCTGATGGACAGGAGCCTGGGCTTGCTTCGTGCCTCGCAAATGACGCTTTTTTTTGAGCTGCGTCTACGTTATCTTTGGGGCCTAATCCCTGCAATACACATGAAATATTTCATTGTCCTTTTATTTATCTTTTTCATTGGCCAATACAGTTTTGCGCAAACTCACAAAGAGCAAATTGCTGCCTTCAGGCAAAATTATAAGGATGATTTCTTAAAGGATCCGCGATCGCCGCTTAAACAGGATGACCTGCGATTTTTAAAGTTTTATGATGCCGATAGTACCTACCGTGTAACTGCTAAAGCTGAATTATTGACTAATCAACCAACTTTTATTATACCTACCTTCAGCGGTGCAGGCAGCCAATATGTACGTTATGCACAACTTTCGTTTATGCTAAAGGGTAAACCAATGCAGTTAACCATTTACAAAAGCATCGCCCTGTCGCAAAACCCTGCTTTCAGTAATTACCTGTTCCTGCCTTTTACCGATGCGACCAACGGCTCTGAAACCTATGGCGGAGGCCGCTATATCGACCTTACCACCAAAGACATTAAAAACGGCTCGATTGTTATAGATTTCAATAAAGCCTACAACCCATACTGTGCTTTCAGCAGCGGCTATTCATGCCCTAAACCTCCCGACGAAAACCGGGTTGATATGGCTGTTGAAGCAGGTGAAAAAAACTTTGGGAAAGGGCATTGATCTAAATCTGCATTAAACAAGCACATTAATTGTTTTTACCTTATAAAGATACCGGCATCGATGTGCGCTCCAGGTGATGAAGATGAAAGGTTCAGATAATCTTTTGGTACGCCTCTGGTTTGCACTTCGCTCAGGGCTACTTTTCCAACTTTTTGGATATTTTGTTCTATGGGTTTATTTAGCCGGTCGGGCTTTACGTCCTCTTCGTTAAAGCCCAAATAAAAAGCGTTTTCGGAGATAAGCGAATTGGCAAACTTATAGTTAGCATGTGCACCACGGTAACCTATCCAAAAATAATTGCAATTGGTAACGATATTATCACTGAACGTAAACGGCATATTGGAACTCGGGCCGTAGCCGTACCAAACAGCACCTTCATAGGCCCCGTAAATAATAGAATGAGTGAGTGAAAAATCCCTGATCCCGAGGAATACCATAACGGCGTTTTTTACCCCATAAAATATACAATGGTCTACGCGGATACCGGCACCCTGGGCAAAAACCCCTCCTTGTATAGGTGCAGAATTCTTTTCCCCTATAAAATAACACTGGGAAATTTCCAGCCCGGTCAATGTGCTGTCCCTCCTTTCTATAACGTAATAATACTCTGATGCGGGGTTTGGGTTACCGGTGAACTTCAGTCCTTTAATTACTACATGATTCCGGGCGACTTGGAAAGCGGAGCTGGCATGCTTTAATTTACCAGCCCTGTTGGAATCGGCCACGCATTGGATAACCGGCATTTTGGCCGGTGCCCAGTCGGGATCACCGGGCATGACCATCGCTTCGAAAGTGTATTTTTCAGCAACCTGCCGGTTACTTTCATCACGAATTGCCAATGCACTTTTAATGATATAAAGGCCGGGCGCAATCTTAATGGTAACAGGTTCTTTGCCGCTAAACGTATTTGCTTTGATTACAGCTTTTTCCAGGCTTGCCAACGGTTCAGTTCGCGTACCCGGGGCATCATCCCTGCCCCGGCTTACATCTACATATAGTGTTTGCGCACTCAGCGGAATGCTCCAAATCAATAATATTATAAAGCTTAAGAATTTTAATGCAGTGGGTTTCATAAGTTAAACTATAAGGCATGCTGCCTGGTAAACAAATGTAAAAGAGCGGAAGGTGTCCGCATATTCATAACAGGTTCAAGTTTCATCACGCCGGAATCAAAAATATAATCAAACATTACCTCTGAAAACAAAAAGCAGCCCGGCGGTTAAAATAAGCTTTCAAAGTCTGTGGTTACCGGTCTGATAGTTTCAGGTTGTAAGGAAATAAAAACATACCATGTAGAAACTCTCGCAATTCAACACACAAAACATTACCGGTAACGAGACTGTTACACCCTAAACAAAACCTAACCGGTAAATTTGAACAAAGCCTCCGGAAATATGAACCAAATCAGCAAAGAAGATATCAAACAGGAAGTGTTTGACCTGTACGATGATTATGCACATAACCGCCTCGACAGGCGCTCATTTGTGCAAAAGCTCTCCATGTATGCGGTGGGCGGCCTCACCGTAACCGCATTAATGAGTTTCCTGATGCCCGATTACCAGGGTGCCATACAGGTAAAATCCGACGATCCGCGTTTAAAATCGGGCTACATTAATTACCCTTCGCCCAAAGGCGGCGGTACAATTAAAGGCCTGTTATCAGAGCCTGCAGATGCAAAGAAGAAACTGGGTGGCATTGTGGTAGTTCATGAAAACCGGGGCTTAAACCCTTATATTGAAGATGTGGCAAGAAGAGCTGC
>JGI24737J22298_10000295_pt1 | contig 16561 bp, 9 predicted proteins | sample KBSCornC3_FD_22298 | JGI IMG/M metagenome (IMG submission 22298) | reverse complement strand
ATACGCTGCTCCAGCCGCTCCGCGACGGATTTGCGTATCGGGTCGCCGGCGCGGATCTTTCGCCAGGTATTGTAGCTGATCCCATATTGCATCATCAGCACGTCGCTCGTCTGGCCCAGCATGCCAGAGAGCATATGATCGACCACATGCCTGGATACGGGTCGCATGGTCGCAAGACGGTCGATGGTCATTTTCCATTCCCCGGATTGGCGAGGAGCGCGACGGGCCGGACGCGCTCCCCAAAGGATCAGAAGGATATGCGGACACCCGCCGTGATATAGCGACCTATCGGATCATAAGCGCTGCTGGCGGCCGTGGTGAACGTCGTCACCGGCGGAGGCGACAGCGGNGGATCGCGGTCGAACAGATTGGCCACGGACAGATAGACCTGCTGCTTGCCGCCGCCCATGTGGAGATTATAGGTCGCCGTGACATTGGTGTAGAACACCGCGGGCGTGCTGTTGTCGTTGATGTCGATGCCCTCTATCCGCGTGGCATCCAGCTTTGCNGCGCTGATGAAACGCTCCTGCACGAACAGCGAGAAGGCTTCGTTCGACCAGTTCGCCTGAAGCACGCCGCTCCATTTCGGCGTGATCGTCTCGCCCAGCGCCTCGCGCACCGGAGANCCGGGNGTCTGCGAATTATTTTCCGTCGCATGATTGCCGATCAGACGCACGTTGAGATTGCCGCCGGCAAAATCGGTCTTGTAGCCGATTTCGAAGTCGATGCCGGCGACGGTCTGCTCCGCCAGGTTGAGGTTGGGGCGCAGGATGCTGAGCGATCCCGAAGGCAGCACCGTGATGTTCGCGCACTGGGCCTGGTTGCCCGCCGCGCATTCGTCGACCACCCGCTGTTCCGCCAGCGTGGTGATCGCGTCCTTGAGCCTGATCTTGTAATAGTCGACCGACGCCTGGAAGCCGGGGAGCCAGCTGGCTGATAGACGCCGCCGAAGGTGATGGTCCTCGCCCGTTCAGGTTTGAGATTGGGGTTGCCGGTGGCGAAATTGACCTGCGGCGTCGTCACGCCATTGTAGACCACATTGCCGTTCAACTGCGTCGCGGGTTGAACAGTTCGAGCAGGTTGGGCGCGCGAATATCCTGCGACCAGGTGCCGCGGAAGCGGAGCGCGTCGTTCAACTGCCAGCTGCCGCCCAGTTTCCACGTCGTCGCCCCGCCCGACGTGCTGTAGTCGGCATAGCGGACCGCTCCATTGAGGTCCAGCGACTGGGCGATCGGGCTGTCCTTGAGCACGGGCACGGCAATTTCCAGATAGCCTTCGCGAATGTCATATTCGCCGGAAAAAGGCAGCGGATTGAAGAAACGATAGGGCCCTTGCCGCCCCTGAAGCGCGGCCGGGCCACCGCGAATGCCGGTGAAATCGATGCGCGTGGGGGACAGGGCATCAGTCGTCTGCTTCGCCGTCTCCTTGCGATATTCGACGCCGGCCGCGACCGAGATCGGTCCGGCAATTTGCAGATTGTCGCCCAGATCACCCCGGACGTTGATCGCGGCGACCTGCTGGCGCAGTCGCAGGTTCAGGACATTGTCACCGGTCACATAGTCGGTGATCGCCTGATTGGGGGCCTGCGGTCCGAACAGATTGCGCGGGGTGCAGCCCGGATCGAGGCCGGCGAGCGTCGAACGGCAGACAATCTGTCCGGCCTGGTTCCGCACGGCATCGGCCGAAGCATAGAGATTGCGCGCGATGGTGAGGTTGTTCGACCGCAGTTCCTGGTCCGACTGGCCAAAATTATAGGATGCGTCCCATTTCCATGTGCCGTCAAGCTCACCGCGCACGCCGATCGATCCGTGATAGACGTCGATCGTCGATTCATTCTCGACCAGCGGCAATTCGCCCTCGAACCGGCCGAGCTGGAAGGACTGGACATTGGCCGCCACCATGCGGGCCAGGATGTCCGCCGGCAGATAGGCGTTGTCGCGATAGATGGTGTAGGCCGCGTTGGAACCGACATTCTGGCTGACGAAAGCGCCCTGATTGGTATGGCTGCGGGCGTAGAGTCCCTCGACGAACAGCGTCGTGGCGGACGACAGGTCAAATTCGGCGCGGGCAAAGCCGTTATAGCGCTCCTGCGTCGGTTGAAGGCCGATATTCGCCCTCGCGCCGTCGCCGCCGCTCTGGAAAGCCGTGCCGGTGATCGTGCCATAATCGAAAGGCGCCGAAACGCCGTTGGCGAGGAATTGCGTGCCGCGCAGCGGACCGGCGCTGATCAGGCCACCATAGGTGCCGATCGAGCTGCGGATCGAGGGGATGATGAGGTTGAGCGGGCGAGCGCCGGCCACCGGGTTGACGATCTGCCCGGCATTGTCGTCGAACCAGTCGCGATGCGTCCTTTGGTCGGCGCGCAGCCCCTTCTGGTAGAAATAATCGATACCCGCGACGAAACGGAGACGATCGTCCGCGCCGGCCGTGCCGAAGGCAAAGGAGCCGCCGAACGAGGGCAGATCGCCATGGGTGGAAATGCCCGTCAGCGCCTCCGCCTTGAAGCCCCGCAATTTCGTGTCGAGCACGAAGTTCACGACGCCCGCCACCGCGTCGGAACCATAGGCCGCCGAAGCGCCGCCGGTCACGACATCGACGCGGCTGACAAGGCCCTGCGGAATGATGTTGATGTCGACCGAACCGCCGCTGTTGGTGGCGGGCAGGCGCCGGCCGTCGAGCAGGATCAGCGTCCGCTGCGCGCCCAGCCCGCGCAGGTTGAGCAGATTCTGGCCGCTGCTGCCGCCACGGCTGTTGGTGGTTGACGGACTGGACGTCTTGGTGCTGCCGTTGAAGGCGGGCAACTGGTTGAGGCCGTCGGCAAGGTTGGTCGGCGCGGCCACGCGCAGTTGCTCGGAACTCGCCATGGTGACTGGCGTCGGCGTCTTGAAGCCGTTGGCGACGCGGCTGCCGGTGACGACGATCGATGCGTCGTCGACAGAAGCGGCAGCCGGATCGGCAGCCACATCCTGGGCCGCCACATCCTGCGGCGCCACATCCTGCGTCACGGCCGGATCAGCAGCAGGCGCGGCTGTCGCGTCCTGCGCCGCCGCGCCCGAAGGCGTCATCACGGTCAGTGCGATCGCCAGCGGCATCAACGCCGCCCCTTGCGCGAAAAGGCCCTTCAGTTGCTTGTGCATCAATAGTCTCCCAGATCTTATATTGTCAGGTTGAAGCGAGGAAAGTCTCAGTCCTGTTCGATGGCCTTGCGATTGGCGCGACTGCCGATCAGCAGGGCGAGCAGGGAAAGAAGCGCCGCGGCGGCGCACCAGGCGCCGGGGATCGCCTTGTCCCCGGTCGCGCCGATGAGGGCGGTGCTGATCGCGGGGGTGAAGCCACCGAAGATCGCGGTCGCCGTGCTGTAGGCCAGGCTGAAGCCGACAGTGCGGACATGGCCCGGAATGACTTCGGTCAGATAGACGATGAAGGCGCCGTTATAGGTGGCGTAGATCGCGGCCAGCAGCAGTTCCACCGCCAGCAGCTTGCCGAAGGTCGGATCGGCCACCAGCCAGCTCATCAGCGGATAGGCAAGCGCCGCGCCCAGCAACGTCGCGGTGATCAGCAACGGGCGGCGGCCGACCTTGTCCGACAGCGCACCCATGACGGGCAGCAGAATGAAGTTGGTGAGGCCGACGCAGGCAGTCACGAGCAGGCTGTCGCCCGCGTCCAGGTTCAGCACCTTGCTGCCGAAGGTCGGGGTGTAGGCGGTGATCATGTAGAAAAACACGGTGGTCATGACCGCCATCAGCGCGCCTTGCAGCACGATGCCCCAGTTCGCGCCGATGATGCGCACGATCTGGCCGATCTGCGGATGCTCCTTGCGGTTCAGGAACGCCTCGGTCTCTTCGACATGGCGGCGGATGATGAAGAGGAAGGGGATCATCACGCAGCCGATGATGAAGGGCACGCGCCAGCCCCAGGCCTGCATGGTTTCAGGCGGCAGGCTCGTCGAGACGATGAGGCCGATCAGCGCGGCGAACACCACCGCCGCCTGCTGGCTGGCCGACTGCCAGGATGTGAAGAAGCCCTTGCGATGCGGCGGTGCGATCTCGTTCAGGTAGACCGACACGCCGCCGACCTCGACGCCGGCGGAAAGTCCCTGGACCAGCCGGCCGACCAGGATGATGAGCGGCGCCGCAAGGCCGATCTGCTCATAGGTCGGGGTGATCGCGATGGCGAGCGTACCGAGCGCCATCAGCCCCAGCACGAGCAGCAGCCCCTTGCGGCGGCCATGATGGTCGACATAGGCGCCCAGAACCAGCGCGCCGACCGGCCGCATGAGGAATCCGGCGCCGAAAGTCATCAATGTCAGCAGCAGCGAGGCGAACTCGCTGCCGGTGGGAAAGAACGCCTTCGAGATGTAGGTGGCGTAATAGCCGAACACCATGAAGTCGAACATCTCCAGGAAGTTGCCGCTGGCCACGATGAAGATGGATTTGAAGGCCGACTTCTTCCTGTCGGTTGCCGCTTCAGTGAAATCGGCTGAGGCCGTGTGGGTCTGGGCGGTCATGGGTTCACCTTTTGCGATGCCGGTTCAAGGCCGCTTTCACGAATGATGCTGTAGGCCTTGGGCGAGGAGAGATAGTCGAGCAGGGCCCGCGCCGTTTCGGGCTGGGGCGAATAGGCGACGATGCCGCCGGAAAAGGGTGTCACCTTCTGGAGCGAGTCCGGCAGCAGCCCGACGATGCGGATGCCCTTGACCGGCTTGAGTTCGGAGAGTTGCTGGAAACCGATCTCGGCCTCCCCCCTCGCCACGATCTCGCCGACCGGAGTAGCGGGGATCATCCGCCCTTTGGGACGAACCTGATCAGCGACGCCCAGCCTGTCCAGCATGGTCGTCTGGATGTAGACGCCACTGGCGCTGTCGGACCATGCGACCGACTTCGCGTTGAGCAAGGTCGTCCGGACGGCATCCGCGGTCGAGATGTCGGGAATGGGCGCGCCGTCCTTGACCGCCACGGCGATCTTGGAGAGCCCCAGATCGATCTCCGTGCCGCGGCTGACCTGACCTGCGGCGACCAGCTTATCCAGTGCGGAACGCGCGAGTATGACGACGTCGGCCGGTTCATGGCGGGCGAGGCGCGCGGGAATCGCGTTGCTGGTTTCGCCCATGGATGGCCCATGTTCCGTCACGATCCGGGTGCCGGTTTCGGTGCGATATTGCGCGGCGAGCCTGTCAAAGGCCGCGCTGAAACCGCCCGATGTCAGCACGTGGATTTCGGCGGGCCGGGCGGCCATGTCGGCGGAGGTCTGGCAGGCGGAAAGCAGCAATGCCGCAAAGGTCGCCATGGATGCGCGCGACACATTGCGGCGCAGGGCCGACAGCATCGCGGTCACGACGGATCGCTCCATGCCATTTGCATTGCACCTCTCCTTCAAATCCATTCTGTCCGCTGGCAGGAAGAAGATCCTGCCGGCGCCTGCATTCAGTTGACGATAGAAGCGGGTCCGAATATTTTTATCAAATGCAATGAATGGTCCATGTGATGCATTTTACGCATAAATGGGAGGCGGGGCTTGTTGCGACAGCTATATGTTCAGATGATCCTGGGGGTGGTTGCGGGGACCATCCTGGGATATGTCTGGCCCAATGCGGGCGTGGCCCTCGGCCCATTGGGCATAGCCTTCATCAAGACGATGCGCATGATGGTTCCGCCCATCCTGTTCTGCACGATCGTCGACGGCATCGTTCTGCACGGCGGCGCGCTGCGTACCGGTTCAACCATCGTCCGCGCGCTGATCGTCTTTCTGGCGATCACCATCCTGGCGCTTCTTTCCGGAACCGTCGTCGCTGGCCTGATGCAGCCCGGAGCTGGCCTGAACCTGCATGCCGTCGCCATGAACCAGGATATGCATCGCCAATTGGCGGGCCCACCAATCAACGGTCCCGGCGAATTCCTGCTGCGCATGATACCGGACACCTTCTTTTCCGCCTTCACGGCCGGCGACGTGCTGCCGGTCCTCTTCATTGCCGGACTGGTGGGATTCGGACTGGTCCGGATCGGCGCTTCGGGCGAGCCGATCGTCCGGGGCCTGCGGGCGCTCACGCAATTGCAGTTCACGATATTCGGCTTTCTGGTGCGCCTCGCCCCCGTCGGCGCCTTTGGCGCGATCGCCTATACCGTTGGCGCCTATGGCATCGGTTTCATCGGTTCGCTCGGCATGCTGATCGCGACCCTCGCCATCGCGTGCCTGATGCTGGCCTCTTGCCTCCTCATGGCGGTTCGGCTCGCGACCGGCATGCCGATATGGAAGCTGATCCGTCATTTCCGCGACGAGTTGCTGATCGTCGTCGGCACATCGTCGAGCGAGGTCGTCCTCCCCCGCCTCATCACCAAACTCGAGCGACTGGGCGCAAGTCCTGCTGTCGTCGGTCTGACCGTGCCGCTGGGCTATACGCTCAACCTTGCCGGCACCGCCGTCTACCTGACCGTCGCCACCCTGTTTCTTGCAGAGGCTCTCGCCATTCCGCTGCCCCCCGACAGGCTCGCCCTCTACCTGCTCGTCATGCTGGTGACGTCGAAGACGGCCGCCGGGGTCACGGGCAGCGGCTTCTCGGCCCTGTTGCTGACATTGTCGCTGCTGCCGGACATTCCGGTGGGGGCTGCCGCCATGCTGATCGCCGTCGATCGCGTGCTGTCCGCCATCAGGGCGACCACCAGCGGCCTTGCCAACATCAGCGCCACATTGCTTCTGGCGCGCTGGGACGGCGCAACGATCGGAGAGGTCAGGCCGAAGCCCATGCCTCCGACAAAAGGGTGACGAGCCGTTCGGCCGCAGGTGAGATGGGGGCTGCAGGGCGCTTCAGCAGTCCGATCGTGCGGACGATCACCGGCTCGCCAAGACGCCACACCAGATCGCGCGCTTCAGGGCCTGCGCAGGCAAGCCTTGGAAGAACGGAGGGGCCAAGGCCTGCGTCCACCAGGGCGAGCGCGGACGTAAGGCGGGTCACCTCGTAAAACCAGCTGAGCTGGATGCCCTGNGCCGCCAGCCCTGCTTCAAGGGTGGTGCGATTACCGCTCGCCCTGTGGACCGTGATCAGCCGCTTNCCCACCAGATCGCNCCANCCGACATTCGGCAGCATGGCAAGCGGATCGTCCCGGTGGCAGACAAGCCCGTAGGGATCATCGTGCAATGGCGAGAAGGAGAGGTCGGCGTCCGTCGAAACCGGCAGCGACAGGCCGAATTCCGCCTCCCCCGTTCTGACTGCCTCAGCACATTCGGTGGCCGACAGGTCCAGGATTCGGACGCGGGTGTTGCGATAATCCTCCCCGAATTTCTGCAGCACCTCAGGCATGAACCGCACCGTGGCGCTGGGCACGCTGGCCAGGGTGATGCGACCCGCCTGCCGCTCCCCCTGGGCCATGAGCCCGATGAGCGAGCCGTCGAATTCGTCCAACATGCGTCGGATCAGCGGAAGCACCTCACGCCCCGACGGGGTCAGCCGCACCGTTCGCGTCGTGCGTTCGATCAGCACCGATCCCACGGCGCTTTCCAGCTTCTGTATCCGCCGGCTGAGCGCGGGTTGCGACAGGTTGAGTTGCTGCGCCGCGCGATGGAAGCTTCGCCCCTCCGCCACCGCGACCAGCGCGCGAAGATCAAGCAATTCGCAATTTATCATTTCCATCGTCCCGCCGGCGAACAAACTCGATCAGCGTTTTAGCGGAGTTTGCCGAACCGGCACGCATTTTCGCGTTTCGAAACCCGCCCTAATGCCCGTCACCGGACGGCCGCTTCACCTTCCTGATCTGGCCGACCCCTATGAAAACGCCGATGATCGTCAGCGGGAAAAGCGCGACGTCGATCCAGCCGGGCAGATGCGATCCCTGATGCTCCAGCGCTTCCTTCAGATGATGCCAAAGGCCCAGCGCATAATAGCTGATCGCCACCACCGACAGCCCTTCAACCGTATGCTGGAGCCGTAATTGCAGCGCCGTCCGGCGATCCATGGATGCCAGCAGATCGCGATTCCGCCGCGCGAGAGCGGTGTCGACCCGGGTGCGCAGCAGGGCGCTGGTCCAGGCGGCGCGCTGCGCCAGATCCTCCAGCCGCCGGTTGAAGGCATCGCAGGTCCGCATGGCCGGCAGCAACCGTCGCTCCGTGAAATCGTCGAGCGATCGGTAACCGCGCACGGGCGCGACCGCGAGGCGGCGGATGCGGTCGCGGCAGATTTCCGCATAGGCCTGTGTCGCGCTCATGCGGTAGCGGGTGCGCGCCACGATCTCGGCCAGTTCGGCGCTCAGGGCGGAAAGCAGCTCCAGCACCTGATCAGCGTCGGCATCCTTTTGGGCCACGCGGCTCGTGATCGCCGTCAGCCGCTGTTCAAGCCCGTTCAGCAGAGGCGTCGCCTGCTGTGCCTCGGGCAGGCCCAGCAGGGCGATCTTGCGGTAATTGCCCAGTTCCTGAAGCCGCTGGACCAGTTGCGAACTTTCGTCGCCCACCAGNCCCCTGTCATGGATGAGCAGTCGGCCGAANCCATCGCCATGCAGGCGAAAGTCGCTCCAGATNCGGGCATGACCGTCCGCCACGTCGGAGATGATAAGGTCTTCGGTGGCAAAATGCGCNGCGATGGCGGCCGGCGGCGGTTCATTCATGACCATCGCGATCTGTGTCGACCGGATNACCCGGCCCGGCATGTCGGCCATCCATGCGGGCACATCGGCAAATGGCGCGAGGTCGAACAAGCTCGCGCCTTCGACCGGCGCGAGGAAACTGTAGGTCATGAATTCGGTATGACGCTCCCAGGAGAAATGGAGGTCACCGACCCGGCCGGCGAGGAAGCGATCGCCGGGCTTGAGGGCAGGAAAACGTTCGGACAGCAGGGCAATGCCCTTTTCGGCCTGAGCTTCATCCACCAGCAGCACGAACTGAAGCGCGAGGGCAGGCGCATCGAAGCGGGACAGGCCGCGAACATGCATTTCCCGCGAAAGGGATGCGCGCAGCGGATGATTGCGCTGGCCGAGCGCTGCAAAGGGATCGGCCGGGATGCTGGTCATGTCGTCCATGGCCTTCCTTGGCGCCCTGCTTCATCAAGTCCGACAATATCGTCGCTGTCGATTCATAATGGCAGGATCGCGGTTGGCAATCCGCCCTGCCCGAAAGGATGAGGGGCGAGTGCAGGCTGCATGCGCCCCGAAACAGAGGGGATGAACGCGCCGGCGTCTAGTTGAAGAGATCGAGCGGTATCGCCTCGGCCATGGCGCGATAGCCCTCCGGCGAGGGATGCAGCGCGTCGCCCACATCATAGCGCGGGAGCAGGCGGTCAGGACGGGCCGGATCGCGCATCGCCCGATCGAAGTCGACCACACCGTCAAAATTCCCCGGCTCGCGGATCCAGCGGTTCACGGCCTGCCGGTCGGCTTCGTTCCGGGCGTCGGGATGATAATAATCATTGCCCGCGAATGGCAGGATGGTGCCGCCGATCACCTTGATGCCCTTCGCCCGGGCGCGCATCACGATCTGCCGGTAGGCGCCGATGATGCGCGATACCAGGCGGGCATGCTCCACGTCGCTGACCGGCGTTTCGCGGGTGAGCGTGCCGATGTCGTTAATGCCTTCGAGCAGGATCAGATAACGCACGCCCGGTTGCGCCAGCACATCGCGGTCCAGCCGGGCAAGCGCATTGGGGCCAAGACCGTCGTTCAGCAGGCGGTTGCCGCCTATGCCCTGATTGACGATCGCCAGATGCCGCGTCGCCGGATCGGCCTGCAACCGCTGGGCGAGACGGTCGGTCCAGCGATCATTGCCGTTCGTGGTCGAGCCCCGGCCGTCGGTGATGGAATCGCCGAGCGCGACGATCAACTGCGCCGCCTTGCAGCGCTCCACCTCCAGCGCGGCGAGCGAAAACCAATGGTCGACGGCCTGCGCGCCCGCCATGGCGGCATCGCCCAGATGGTCGCCCCTGAGCAGCCAGGATGTCGCCCGCGATCCGGGATGAGAGGTCTGGCCCGACGGTTCCTCGGCAAAGGCGATGGTGATCGCCAGATCGTCAAAGGCGCGGACCGGCAAGCCTATCGGATCGGATAGATAATCGGCGCCGGCCGGGATCGTCACTTCGCTGCGTCCGTCGAAGCGGAGCGGGATGACGGTCTTCGCGTCGATCGCCGCTGATCCGGCGCGCAGCGCCCGCGCGATGCTGGCGCCCTTCAAGTGCAGAGGCGCGGTGCCCGTCTGGTTGGAAAGGCGCACCCGCAGCCGGTTCCCCGCGATGGATGGACGGACGATCTGCCGCAGGCTGCTGTCCGTCAATGTCCCCGGCGCCAGCGCATTGTCCCCGTTCGGCGCCATCTGGGCGGATGCCCAGGCCACGGTCCATTGCCCCCGGCACGGCGCGCCCCAGGCCGGCACCGCGACGAAGGCCGCCAGGGGGAGCAGGACGGGAGCAAAGGTCAACCGCATGGACTTGTCCTTGACGATAGAAAAATGGGCCGGTCTTGCAACCGGCCCAGGGTCCTTGGGGGAGGATCAGAAGTTCGCGCGGATGCCCGCCAATATGGTTCGTCCCGGATAATAGATCGAATAAGGGGCATTATCATATTCGAATGTTGTGCGGATGGGCTCGTTCGTGATGTTGAGTACGTCGAGCGTCAGGCGCATCGCCTTGTTGAGGAACGGCAGTTGATAGCCTGCCGACAGATCGAGCTGGCCACGGGCATCATTGCGCAGGGCCGCGCCAGTAATGCCGTTCTGCGGCGCGTTGACTGCGATCGACTTGTCGTTCCAGACATAGTTCAGGCTGATAGAGAGACCGTTATTTTCATAGAAACCCTGGAGATTATAGGACCATTTGGAAACACCCGTCGCAACCAGCTTCGTCGCCTGCCCCGGCATCAGCTTCGAAGACTGCTTGAGATAGGTGCCATTGGCCGAGAAGCCGAGCCCCTTCACCAGGAAGTCGAGCGGCTGCACCCAGGTCGCCTCAATGCCCTTTATCTTGAGGTCGCTGAGGTTGATCGGCCGGTTCACGGAAACGGTCAGGTCATTGATCGGCACGCCGGTCGATGCCGCACGGTTGGTCAGCGCCTGCTGCTGGGTCGCGATCAGGCTGTCATAAGGGATATTGAGCGACCCGAAGGTGACATCCTGCGACTGGGTGACGGTAAAGCCCTGAACATTCTTCTGGAACAGCGACAGCCCGACATATCCGATGCCGCCAGTGTAGATTTCGCCGCCCAGATCGTAATTGTCGGAAGTATAGGGCTTCAACGTCGGATTGCCGGCAGTCGCCACCAGAGCCGAGGGATCGGTGAAGGTCACGCCCGGCAGGATCAGGCTCGCATCCGGCCGCGTCATCGTCCGCGAGGCGGAGGCGCGCAGCTTCACATTGTCGGCAATGTCGTAGGTCAGGTTGATGGACGGGAGGAAATTGTCGTATTTCGATCGTGAGGTAATGTCGACGATCGCCGCGCCCACCTGGCTGGGCCCGACCACCAACTGGTTGGTGGCGGCGTAGCGCATGCCGGCATTGATGTGCAGGTCGCGGTCCGCAATGGTGGTGACGCCGTTCAGTTCGAAATAGGCGCCCCACACCTTCTCATCCATGTCGCCCGTCGCGCCGCCCGTCACCGCGCCGCGCGTTTCCGGCGCGCTGTCGCGATAGCTGTAATAGTCGGTGGCGTCCTTGATCGCGCCGAAATCGGGCATGATGAAGGCGTTATAGCCGATGTTGCGGCCCGCCAGATGCCCGAAATTGCTGACCGTCATCGGCATCAGATATTGCGGAATGGCGCTGGTCGGGATCGATCCGGTGGCACCGGTGCAGCCCGTTCCGCAGACCGAGAGCTGATAGGCCGGGCTGTTATCATAGGCGCGGATGGAGCGGGTCGCCCGGTCATAGGCGGCGCCGACCTTCACGTTGAACATCGCGTCGCCCAGGGTGACATCCAGATGCGCACCCTTGGTCTCCGTCTTGCGGCGGACCAGCGCAACATTCTGGCGATACCATTGCCAACCCAGATTGGGATCGTTCAGGTCGATATTGGTCGTGATCGACGGATAATAGCCGTTGCTGTTGTCATAATAGACATCCACCCCCGAATTGGGCGGCGTCTGGAACGCAAAGGTCGGCTGTTCGCGGAAGAAACGGCTCTTGGAATAATTGGCGCTGAGGTCGACTTTCAGCGTTTCGGTCGGCTGCCAACTCAGGCTGGGATTGATGTTCCAGAACTTCGTCGTCTGCTTGAACTGGCTCGCCTCAAGGAAGAAGGAAGAGTTGGCGAAGGTACCCGAAGTCACGACCCCGTTGTCGTCGACGGTGAGGTCGATGGGAATCATGCCGCCGGTCGCCTGCGCGCCGGTGCCGGGACCGGAATTGCGGACCTGCCAGTTCATGTTGATACGCGAATAGTCGCGCTTCGACTTGGCCCAGATGCCGTCGAGGGCAAAGTGCAGCGTGTCGCTGGGCCGCCATTCGAGCGAGGCCAGGGCGGAAATGCGCGAACGGTCGCCATCGGTCAGGGTGTTGCGGCCCAGTCGGGGAAGCAATGCCGTGCTGAGTTGGCTGCGGGTCAGGCCCGAAGTCGCGACGACATCGACCGGCTGACCGGGAATGAGGCCATGGCCNGCATTGGCGGGAACCGTCGAGGCCCAGAAGAAATTGTTGCCGCCGGGATCGGCCACGCCATTGACCATTCCCAGATTGCCGTCAGTCCAGCCGACCGTATCAAAGCCGTCGACGCGCGTCTTCGTCTTGACGCCGGCCACGCCCACCAGGATGCCGAAACTATCCGTCGTGTGGCTGGCGACNATCGCGCCGCGCGGGCTCAGCTTCTCATTGCTGTCGGTATATTGGCCCTGCGCCACCACGGTGACATGGGTGCCCGGCTTGTCGAAGGGACGGGCGTTGCGCAGGTTGACGGTGCCCGCGATGCCGCCTTCCAGCGTCGAGGGCGACGGCGTCTTGGCAAGATCCAGGCGGGTGAAGAGTTCGGAGGGGAAGAAGTCAAGATCGACCTCCCGGTTGGCGCTGCCGCCATTCGTGCCGCCGTCAGAGGCGACCTGAAGCTGGGAGCCGTTCAGGAGAACACGGGTGAAGCTGGCCCCGAGGCCGCGGATCGCGACCTGCGTCCCTTCGCCGCTGATGTCGCGGGTCAGGCGCACGCCGGGCATGCGGTTCAGCGTTTCGGCCAGGTTGGTCGCGGGCAGCTTGCCGATATCTTCCGCAAAGATGGAGTCGCCGAAGGCGACNGCGTTCTTCTTGGCATTGGTNGCGCTCTGCAGGCTGCCGCGGATNCCGGTCACNACGATGTCGGCTGCTTCATCCTGCTGGGCGACNGGCTGAGGAGCGGGCTGGGCCGCGCTGTCCTGGGCGATCGCGGCCTGAGCCAGCGTCAGCGCGCCAAAGGCCGAGGCCGCGCAGAGCGCCAGGCGAAAAGAGCGAATATGAGAATCAACCATTTGAAAATCCCCTCCTGAGCGCGGCTCCCGCCTATCCGGTGAACCTGTCTGGTAGCGCTATCAGTTCGACGTTGATAAACCCTGAGTTTATTTTGTCAAGACCGGAGCCATGATTATTGGTAACGGTACAAGCGGACCTTCTGGATCTGGAAATCGCCAGCGGGAAGCCGGATATGACGCCCCTGATGGGTTTGGTCGCCGTTCAGCAACCGTCCTGCGATCCAGGTGCCGTGAGCATCAAAATGCCCTTCCCAGGCGCTGTCGATCCCGGCGAGACTCGGCCCTGCCCCCACCGGAGCGAAGGTGACGGTGATGCCCTGACCGGCGATCAGATAATCTTCCGGCCCCGTCTGGATGATGATGCCGGCTGCGTTACCGGTATCAGGGGTGGCGACAGGCTTCTGGATATCGGCAAAGGCCACGGTGAAACGGTAATTGCCGATCGTCTCCGTAACCGGCTCATGGACCAGCGTTTCGTCATAGAGCGATTTCGGGCGAAAAGCCGACATGCGACCCATGCCCTGCGCGGCCAGGATATGGGGGCTGAGCTGTTCCAGCAGGTCGTAGGCTTCGCCCAATGCGCCCGGCTTCTCGTCGATCGACTCGATGGAGAAGGGGCCAAAGCCGATCGCGTCCAGCTTGCCTATGGCGTAAAAGGCGTTGCCCGGCACCTGGGGATGGTCGGCATTATTGGCTTCGGGGACGAACAGCGGATTGTCGGGCCGCTTGTAGATGTTCACGATGTCGACGAAGTTCGGGAAATAAATGTCCGGGGCCAGGAAATCTATCGCGGGTGCCCCCGCCTTCCAGATGTCGATCAGATGCGGCAGCGGTCCGCCGCTCGGATATTCGCCGGGCAGGCGGCCAGGGCGGTTGAGCGCCACATTGACATAGAGGGGCATCGGATAAACGGCCTTGCCCGCACGGGCCAGCGCATCGGCAAAGCGGGCATAGTGCCAGGCGGTGAAGATTTCCTCCGCCGCATGGCCTGGGCCAAACACTTCAGACCAGGTGCCGCTGGTCCTGCTCCCCTGTTCCTCCCACAGGCGCTTCATCTGCGGGACCAGAACGTCCCGATGCTGCTGCAAATAAGTGGTGAGTTCGGCGGGCACCGGCGCCTTGAACGCCGCATCGGCCAATGCGCCATAGTCGCGGGCAACGGGCAGCATGCCGATCTCATTTTCCACCTGGGTCATGAGGACCGTGTTCTGCCTGTCATCCACCGCCTTGATACGCGCCATCAGCGCGGCGAAGGCTCTCTGATCGGCCTCCAGCGTCGCAGGCGCCATGGCGGAGAGGATTTCGACGCCCTGCCCATTGGGCAGCCGCGCGCGCGGAAAGCGGCCCTGGTCGCGCTTCACCCAGGCGGGCACATAGGTCGACATGCTGTTCTTCCAGGCGCCGAACCAGAGGATGACCAGCTTCAGATCATGGGCCCGCGCATCGCGGATCAGCGCATCCACCGAGGAAAAGTCGAACCTGCCCTCCTCCGGCTCGATCAGTTCCCAGGAGACTGGCGCCAGCACGGTGTTGAGGTGCATGGCCTTCAGCCGCTTCCAGTGCGGCGCCATATAGGCTGCGCTAGACGCGCTGCTGTTGCCCAGTTCGCCTGCGATCAGCAGCATCGGCTTGCCCTGCACGCTGATCTGCGTGGCGCTGCCCTGCCGGACCAGCCGGGGCGGTTCGGCCTGCGCCGCGGCGGCGATCGCAAGCGCGGCGGCAGAAGCGCCAATCTTCGCCCATTGCATCATATCTCTCCCTGAAAGGTCGCCAGCGTGGCCAGTGCGCCCTGCGTTTCGAGCATGGCGAGCCAGCGCGTCAGCGCCATGCGGAAGGCCCCATTCTCCGCCAATGCGGGCGGAACGACAGCGTCGACGCGCAGGATCGCGGCGACCCGCTCCTCCGTTGTGCCCGCACCCTTCAGGCGGGCGGCGATCATGCCTGCAAGCGGATCATCGACGTCATGCGCGTTGCCGAGATCATCCTGTCCCGCCTGCCAACGCAGCCAGGCCGCCACGGCAAGCGAAAGCGCCTTTATCCCCTTCCCGGTTGCCAGCCTCGCAGCGATCGGGGCGAGCAGGCGCTGGGGCAGCTTCTGCGATCCGTCCATGGCGATCTGCCGCGTGCGATGGCGCAGCGTCGGATTGTCGAAACGGGCCATCAGCTCGCGGCGATAGAGGGCGATGTTCAGTTCGGGCGGCGGCGACAGCGTCGTCTGCGCCTCGTCCCACAGGGCCTCGACGAAGGCACGCGCCGCCGGCAGCGCCAGCACCTCATGCACATGCTCGATACCGGCCAGGCCGCCCAGATAGGCAATGCCGCTATGCGCGCCATTCAGCAGGCGCAGCTTCGCCTCTTCCCAGGGGGCGACGGCCGCCGTGAGCTGCACCCCTGCTCCGAATTCCGGACGCGGGCCGCAAAACCGATCCTCGATCACCCATTGGATGAAGGGTTCGGTCTTGACCATAGCCTGGTCGGCCACGTCCAGACGTGCCGCGAGGACGGTCACATCCTCCGCCGTGGTGGCGGGCACGATCCGGTCGACCATCGTTTCTGGAAAGGCCCCTTCTTCCGCAATCCACTCCGCCAGCGGGGCATCGTGACGGTGCGCGAGCGCCAGTACGGCGTTGCGCAGCCTTCGGCCGTTATGCGGCAGGTTGTCGCAGGAGATCGCCGTGAAGGGCGGCAGGCCCAACGCCTTCCGCTTCGCCAGAGCCGCCACCAGATAGCCCGGCGCCGTCTGCGGCCGGGTGAGCGAGGCCAGATCCGCCGCCAGTTGCGGATCATGCTCGATCAACTCGCCGGTAGCGGGGTCCAGCTTGTAGCCCTTCTCCGTAATGGTCAGCGTCACGATATGCGTGTGAGGCGATGCGAGGGCATCCAGCAGCGCCAGAGGCTCCTCCGGCGCGACGATGACCCGCTGGACTGCGCCGATGATCCGGGCGCGCTCGGACGAGCCGTCCCGCACGAGCATGGTGTAGAGGCCGTCCTGCGGCGCCATCTGGTCGCGCACCCGCGGCGAACGCAAGGACGCGGCGACGATGCCCCAGCGCAGGTCGCCGGCATTCAGCACGTCGTCGAACACCGCCGCCTGATGCGCGCGGTGAAAGGCGCCGATGCCCAGATGAACGACGCCGGCCCTGACCGCAGCGCGATCATAGGCAGGCCG
>JGI24737J22298_10000294_pt1 | contig 16588 bp, 10 predicted proteins | sample KBSCornC3_FD_22298 | JGI IMG/M metagenome (IMG submission 22298) | reverse complement strand
CCAGGTCGGTCGCGCGCCGGGCATGACCTAAACAGCTCGGGGCGCGGTTTACTTGACGCGCCTGCTAGGCGAGCTTTGCGAAACCTCGGAACGAGGACGGTACGATCGCATTGGATTTGGACACNTTTGCATCTATTGTCCTGGGCCAAGTAGCAGAAAGCGTGTGATGTCGCGGCCCGGGAGCAACAGGGAATCCGAGATCAGCGCCGCGCTGGTCAAACTCCGCGGCGGGTTCGGCGCGATCGTCGCGCTCAGCGCGTTCATCAACCTGCTGACGATTACCGGGTCGCTATACCTGATGCTGGTCTATGACCGCGTGCTGCCGGCGCAGAGCCTACCGACGCTGTTCAGCGTCTTCGCGATGATCCTGATCGCCTACGCCTTTTACGGCCTGTTCGACGTGATGCGCTCGAAGATGCTGGCGGACGTCGCGGCGTCGCTCGACCGCTCGCTGTCGGGGCGCGTCCAGGCGATCGAGGCGCGGATCGCGCTCGAACGGCCGGAAGCGAAGGAAAAGGTCAGCCCGGTACGCGACCTCGACCAATTGCGCGCCTTCATCGCCAGCGCCGGGCCGCCCGCGCTGATCGACCTGCCCTGGATCCTGCTGTTCCTGATCATCCTGACCGCGGTGCATTATTGGCTCGGCGTGGTGACGCTGGTCGGGATGCTTGGGCTGGCCGCGCTGACATTGATCGCCGAGCGCGTCAGCGGGCGCCATGTCGCGGCGGTCGCGCAGGCGGCGGCGAAGCGGCGGTTGCTCGCCGATCGGCAATGGCGCCATGCCGAGATCATCACCGCGCTCGGCATGCGCGACCGGCTGATGCTGCAATGGCGGCGGATCCATCACGATTATCTCGACCAGCAGGCGACGCTGACCGACACCACCGCGACGCTGTCGGGGATCAGCAAGGTGTCGCGGATGGTGCTGCAATCGGTGGTGCTGACGGTCGGTGCGATGCTGGTGATCGACGGCAAGGCGACCGCGGGGATCATCTTCGCCAGTTCGATCCTGTCGGGCCGCGCATTGGCGCCGGTCGATTCCGCGATCGCCAATTGGAAGCATTTCGTCGGCGCGCGCCAGGCCTGGGCGCGGCTCGACAAATTGTTCGGGCAAGTCCCGCCGCCGGTCGGCGAGCGCACCGAATTGCCGCCGCCGAGCAAGTCGCTGACCGTCGACAACCTGTCGCTGACCCCGCCGGGCAGTCAGCTGACCAATGTCGCCGGGGTCAGTTTCCAGGCGCAGGCCGGACAGGTCGTCGGGATCATCGGCCCCAGCGCCTCGGGCAAATCGTCGCTGGTGCGCGGCGTGCTCGGGGTGTGGAAAGCGGCCAAGGGTGCGGTCCGGCTCGACGCCGCGGCGATCCAGCAATGGGATAGCGAGACCTTGGGCCGCTCGATCGGCTATGTCCCGCAATCGGTCGAGTTGTTCGCCGGGACGATCGCCGAGAATATCGCGCGGTTCGAGGTCGGCGCGCCGTCCGACGTGGTGATCGCCGCGGCCAAGGCGGCGGGCGTGCACGAGCTGATCGTGCAATTGCCGGGCGGCTATGATCTCCAGGTCGGCGAGGACGGCCAGCAATTGTCGGCCGGCCAGCGCCAGCGCATCGCGCTTGCCCGCGCGCTCTATCGCGATCCGTTCCTGGTCGTGCTCGACGAGCCCAATTCGAACCTAGACCCCGATGGCGAGGTGGCATTGGCCCGCGCGGTTGCGGGCGTGAAGGCACGCGGCGGCATCGTCCTGCTGGTGGCGCATCGCCGTGAGATATTGAGCGTGGTCGACCTGTTGCTGGTGATGCGCGGCGGCGCCGCGCAAGCCTTCGGGCCGCGCGACGAGGTGCTGGCCAAGCTCGCGCCGCCGCCGCAACAGCCGCCCCGGCCGGACCCGGCGGCACGCGGGGGCGGCGGCGGCAAGGAGCCCGGCGGGCTGGTCGTCGGCAAGAAGGCCGGGCAATGACGGCGCAAGTCCCGCTTCACGCTTTCTGGCCCGATGCCGAACCCGATCCCGGCGCCGAGCGGCTGCGTCGCCGCACGCGGCGCGCTTATGTGCTGATCGCCGCTTTGGTGCTTGGCTTTTTCGGCCTGTCGGCGATCCTCCAGGTCGGCGGCGCGGTGGTCGGATCGGGCGAGGTCGCGGTCGAATCGAACGTGAAGACGTTGATCCATCCGACCGGCGGTATCCTCAAGGCGCTGATGGTCCGCGACGGCGATCATGTCGCCAAGGGGCAGTTGCTGATGCGCCTCGACCAGGGCGTGTCGTCGGTCGGCGCCGAATCCGCGGCGCTGGGGCTCGAGCAATTGCTGGCGCGGCGCGCGCGGCTGGAAGCGGAGCGCGACGGTGCATCCTCGATCCTGTTCCCGCCCGACCTCACCGCCAAGGCGGACGCGCGCGCCAGGGAGGCGATGGCGCGCGAGCGGCAATTGTTCGCGCTGCGCCGGCGCGAGCGCGACGGGTCGATCGCGCTGCTCAACCAACGTGTCCGCCAATATGACGAACAGATTGCCAGCTATCAGGCGCAGATCGCCGCGATCGAAAGCCAGATGACGCTGATCGAGCCCGAGCTTGCCGGGCTGCGCAAGCTCCATGATCGCCAACTGGTGACGATCAACCGGCTCAACGAGATGGAGCGCACCGCGGTCCAGATGAAGGGCAGCAAGGCCGCGCTCGAATCGAACATCGCCGAGGCGCGCGCGCATATCTCCGAAGCCAACGAGCAGATCCTCAACGTCGACAAGCAGATCCGCAGCGACGCGGGCAACCAGCTTGCCGAAGTGGTCGGCCAGCTCAACGACCAGCAGGTCCGCGTCGCCACCACCACCGACACGGTCGATCGCAGCGAGATCCGCGCGCCGCAATCGGGCGTGGTCGACAAGGTCGCTTATGCGACGATCGGCAGCGCGGTGCCGCCGGGGCAGCCGCTCCTCCAGATCGTCCCCGATCGCGACGCTATGATCGTCGAGGCGCGGATTCGCCCGCAGGATGTCGACCAGGTCCGCGTCGGCCAGGCTGCGCGCGTCACTTTCTCGGGTTTCAACCGCCAGACCACGCCCGACATTCCCGGCAAGCTGACCTTTGTCTCGCCCGATTTGACCTCCGACCAGCGCACCGGCCAGAGCTATTACCGGATCAAGGTGCGGCTCGACGCCGACGCGCTGGCCAGGGCGCCGCAGATCGCGCTCAAGGCGGGCATGCCGGCCGAGACGTTCGTGGAGACGGGCAACCGGTCGATCCTGTCGTTCCTGGTCAAGCCGCTGCTCGACCAGCTGCGCTATTCGATGCGCAGCGAAGGATGACCGAGCATTTTCCGTGGACCAGCGGACGTCTCCGGAGCGCTCTCGGGTGAATTGGCTGGAAAAGGGCGGTCCGCGGATAGCCTCCAAATGACATCTACAAGCAAAAAAATAGCCGCGCCTTGGAGAAAGGCGCGGCTCCAGGGGGGAGGAACGGTCGCTGGCGTCAGAACTTGTAACTGGCGCGGAACTGAATGCGCCGTGGCAGGGTCAGCGTGTTGCCCGCATGCACCGCGTCCGCCGGATCGAGCGGGTCGAACGAACCCGGATTATTGTTGAAGAACCCGTCAAAGTCCTTGAAATTCTTGTTGTTGAACAGGTTCAGGACGTCGACTGCGACGGCGAACTGATCTTTGCCGAACAAGCCCAGCTTGAAATGTTTCTCGAGTGAGACATTGACCTCGCAGAAAGCGAACACGCCCTTGATGCAGTTCTTCTCCGGATAGGCCGAGGTCAGGCGAAGCTGGCCATTGGAGAAGCCATTGGTCGCGTCGGTGACCAGATAAGCCTGGCCGCTGCCGAAGGTCGACAACGTGGAGAATTGAACCCCCCAGGGAAGATCGACGATGCCGGAGATTACCAGCCGGTGGCGCTCGTCGCCCGGCCGTGTCCGCCAGCCGTAGGAATCGGGCACGGTGCCGTCTAGGCTGAACAGGTCGTTGCCGTTCTGCTCCCCCTTCGAAAGCGTATAGGCGAGATTGAACCCCCAACCCGACGCCTTGGTATAATTCTTGTCGAGCGTGAAATAGATAGCCTTGTACCGCGTATCGAGCCCGTCATAGCCGATCAGCGCATTGGCATAACCGAACGGGATTACCGGCGAGGTGTCGCAGCAGTCGCCCAGACCGTTGTTCCTGCGGGTCGCGAACAGATTGGTGTAACCATGTCGGCCGCGGATATAAGACGCGGTCAGCGATGCTTGCCAATGGCCGAACTTCTGTCGGACACCCAGGCTGAACTGATCATTGACCGGCGGCTTGGCGTCATTCTTCACCGCGAACAATTCGGGCAGGCCCTGCTCCGACGTGGCGGCCAGCGCAAGCAAACCCGCCTTGGTCAGGTAGGACGGATCCCATTTGACTGTCGGCAGGCCGTTACGCGGTAGGCCGTCGGCGGAGAAGCGGAACAGCCCGATCGGATTCAGACGGCGGGAAATCTCATCGACCGTGTTGTTGAAATTATTACGGTCGTAATAACGTCCGAATCCGCCGAAGATCACCGTCGACTGGTTGCCCGTTATATCCCAGGAGAAGCCGACCCGTGGCGCGAACGCGCCCTTGAACGGCTTGCGGTTATGGCCGTTGGAAATGTAGTTTTCCGGATCGAAATAGAATGTCTTGGGCAAAGCGCGCAGCGCGGCGGCCGCGTTGGCGGGCGTGATATAGTCATTGTTGAAGCCGTTGGTCTCATAGTCCCAACGGACGCCAAGATTGAGCTGAAGGCGGCTGGTCACGTTCCAATCGTCTTGCAGGTACGCGCCGATTTGGGTGTCAGAATTCAGGATCAGCGAATTGCCCAATCCGAGCCGCGCTTCCGACGGGAAGGCGAAGGTCAGGTTGTTCGCGGCGTCGCGCGTGAAGACGTAATGCGGCTGAACGAAGTTATGATCGTCGAAGGAAATATCGGTGACGTCCGCGCGCAGGCCGAATTTGAACACGTGGTTGTCGATGCCGCTATAGGTGAAGTCGTCGCGGATCGTGTAATCGGACTGCAGCTCGTTACGGGTGGAATCCTTGCCGCCGTAGAGCAGCGCTCCGACGTATTCGAATGTCGGCTGGTCGGGGTTCAACGACGTCGGATTGAACTTGTAGTTCAGATAGCTCGCGCTGAATTCGTTGACGAAACTGTTGCCGTTATAGGTCCATTTGAACAGGTAGCTGTCGACNCTGTTCTTCTTGTTTTCGGCCGCCGTAAACGCGACGTTATTGCCGAAGCCCTGGATGTCGGTTTCGTCGCGACGGCTGAACGACAGGTCGAAGGTCTGGTGCGAGTCGGGGGTGAGCGTCAGCTTTCCGAAATAGAAATCCCCGCGAAAGGGGCTGACATATTCGCCCTCGAACTCGCTCAATTTGTGACCCGAGGCAGTTTCGAACGCGGCGCGCACGGTAGGATCGGTACCGCCGAAGACGTTGAATGCACGGTCCTGGTCGTTGCCTTCGTAAGCGGCGAAGAAGAACAGCTTGTCCTTGATGATCGGGCCGCCCAGCGAGGCACCGTATTGCTTGCGCGTGAAGGCGGGCTCGGGCTGGTTGTTGCGTTTGTCGATATAGCTTTTTTCGGTCAGGCTCTTGCCGGTATATTGACCGAAAACCTCCCCCGAAAAATCGTTCGTGCCCGACTTGGTGATGGCGGTGATGATCGCCGCACCGGCCTGCTCGTATTCGGCCTTGTAGTTTTGGGTCAGGACGCGGAATTCCTGCACAGCCAATTGGCCGAAGGGATTGCCGCGGCTGTTCTCCTGGCCGGCGATGCCGCCTTCGCGCAACTTGTTCTTCAGGCTGACGCCGTCGATGAAGACATTGACCTGGCTGGCCGTTGCGGCGCCCGACTGGATTCCCTTGTCGGTTTCGCTGTCATTATATCGAACGCCCGGTGCCAGCGCTGCGAAGCTGAGGAAGTTGCGGTCTGTCTGCGGCAACGCTTCGATCTGCGTGCGGCTGACATTGGTCGCGACTTCGCTGGTCCTGGTTTCGGTGAGGCGCGAACCGGTGACGACGATGTCGCTGGCCGAGTTGGCCGTTTCGACCGGAGCGGCTGCGCCCAGCACCACGTCGAGCGTGGCGCTCTGGCCGATCGCGATCGCGACATATTGTTCGCTGGTCGTGCCGTCGGTACCGGTAACCGTTACCTTATACGGCCCCGGCCGGATGCCGTTCAGGGTATAGGCGCCATTGGCATCCGTCGTCGTGCGAAAGGTCTGGTTGGTCCCGGTGTTGACGACCACCACGGTCGCTCCCGACACGGCAGCGCCGCTGGCGTTGGTGACCTGACCGCGAACCGCCGCAGTCGTGGTCTGCGCCGCGGCGGGCGTCGCCAGCGCGAGCGCGCCGCCGGCCAGGATGGTGGTCGCGAGTGCGGCCCGCAGGCTGGCCCTCATCAGGTTGGTCATCTCAATTCCCCTAGCTTGGGCGCGAGCGCCCTTTGTCCGTTGTTCGTTTCGGTCATGATGTCGCAAAGCTTCGCGCGCCGCGCATGGCGGTCGCCGGCGCCGTTCGGGCGCCCTTCGGCTAATGCTGGATGTGATTGGCTTGCAGCCATCGCCTTGATCTGAATCCTCTCCTCCGCCGGCAAGCTCTGCCGGGTGGGCGGGGGCGACTCTCACGGTCGCGTAACCGGTTCCACAGTTGCACCGTAACCGGTTTCATGCGCATTCGCCAAGAAGAAATCGACTGCCGCGAATCGCGCCGCCCGGATTTGCCGGGCGTGTGGCGGGACGGCATCACCAAGGAGAGTAGAAGCCATGTCCGATCTGTCCCGCCGCGATCTCCTCAAGGGCGCGTCCGCGGTCGCCATGGTGTCGGCCGGGCTACCCGCGCTGGCCAAGTCGGTGCCCGCGACCGATCCGTTCATCGAGCGGCTGATCGCCAGGATGAGCATTCAGGACAAAGCCGGGCAGCTGTCGATCTATTCGGACCCGCTGGCGTCGCGGACCGAAGGGCCGGTGCTCAACCCCGGCCTCGCCAAGCAAGGGATCGATGAACTCAAGGCGCGCATCCGGCGCGGCGAGATGGTCGGGCTGTTCAACGGCATCGGCACGACGATCGGCCGCGAATTGCAAAAGGTCGCGATCGAGGAAAGCCCGAGCAAGATTCCGCTGATCTTCGCCGGCGACGTCATCCATGGGATGAAGACCAGCTTCCCGGTGCCGCTGGGCGAATCCGCCAGCTTCGATCCTGGTCTGGCCGAGCGCACTGCGCGCGCCGCGGCGGTCGAGGCCTCGGCCAAGGGCATCCAATGGACCTTCGCGCCGATGGTCGATGTCGCGCGCGATCAGCGCTGGGGACGCGTGGTCGAAGGGTCGGGTGAGGACACCTGGCTCGGCGTCCAGTTCGCCCGCGCCCGCGTTCGCGGTTTCCAGGGGCCGGACATCCGCCGCGACGATTCGATGCTCGCCTGTCCCAAGCATTTCGCGGCCTATGGCGCGGTGCAGGGCGGGATGGAGTACAATACCGCCGACATTCCCGAGACGACCTTGCGCGAAATCCATTTGCCCGGGTTCAAGGCGGCGTTCGACGCCGGCGCGATCACCACCATGTCGAGCTTCAACGACATTGCCGGGGTGCCCTCGACCGCCAACCATTATCTCCTCACCGACATTCTGCGCGGCGAATGGGGGTTCAAGGGACTGGTGGTCAGCGACTACACATCGGAAGAGGAATTGATCCTGCACGGCTATGCCGCCGACGGCCCCGATGCGGTGGTCAAGGCGCTGACCGCGGGCTGCGACATCTCGATGCAATCGGGCCTCTATTGGAAGCACCTGCCCGATCTCGTGAAGAGCGGCCGCATCCCGATGTCGGTGGTCGATACCGCCGTCCGCCGCGTGCTCTACGTCAAGAAGGCGATGGGTCTGTTCGCCAACCCCTATCGCTCGCTCGACCCGGTGCGCGAGGCGCGCGACGTTCGCCGCCCGGACGCGATCGCGCTGGCACGCGAGGCGGGGCGCAAATCCATGGTGCTGCTCAAGAACGAAGGCAATCTGCTGCCGCTCAAGAAAGCGGGCAAGATCGCGCTGATCGGGCCGGCGGTGAGCCAGAAGGGCGATTATCCCGGGCCCTGGGCCAATTTCCCCGATTATGAGAGCTGCGTGACGGTCGAGGAAGGCTTCCGCACCGCGCTAGGTGATAAAGCGAAGCTCAGCGTCACGCGCGGCTCGGACTATGAGGCGCCGATCGACGGCGAGATCGACAAGGCGGTGCGCCTGGCGAAGGATGCCGACGTCGTCGTACTGCTGCTCGGCGAAAGCGCGAGCATGTCGGGCGAGGCGCAGGCGCGCGTCGATATCGGCATTCCCGCGCCGCAACTGGCACTGGCCGAAGCGGTCGCGGCGACCGGCAAACCGATCGTGATATTGCTCCGCCATGGCCGCGCGCTGGCGCTGACGGGCGCGGTCAAGAACGCGCCGGCGATCCTGGCGACCTGGTTCCTCGGCTCGGAGACGGGCAATTCGATCGCCGACGTGGTGTTCGGCGATTACGCCCCTCAGGGGCGCTTGCCGGTGAGTTTCCCGCAAGCCTCGGGCCAGGAACCGTTCTATTACAATCACCGTCGTACCGGGCGCCCGCAGCTGACCGAGGACAAGGCCTACAAAGCGCGCTATCGCGAAGTGACCGACGAGCCGCTCTATCCGTTCGGGTTCGGGCTGACCTATTCGAGCGCGAGCTATTCGGCGACGAGCGTCAGTGCGACGAGCATTCTCTGGACGGGATCGGTCACCGTCACCGCGACCGTCACCAATACCGGCACTCGACCCATGCACGAGGTCGCGCAGCTCTATATCAACGACAAGGTCGCGAGCCTGACCCAGCCGGTACGCTCGCTCAAGGGCATCAAGCATCTCGATCTCGAGCCGGGGCAGAGCGCGACCGTGAGTTTCACCTTGAGCCGTGCCGATCTCGGCTTCGTCCATCCCGACAAGAAGAGCTATGCCGAGCCCGGCGCGTTCGATGTATGGATCGCGCCCAATGCGATGGCGGGAACGCCCGCCACGTTCGTTCTCAAGGCTGGAGCATAAATCTTGCGCCTCAGGCACCTGATCCTCGCCACCGCCGCGCTGGCCCTGCCGGGGCTCGCGGCGGCGAAGTCGGTCGACCATTACACCGCCTCCGCCAACGGCATCAAAATCGAGATCAGCGCGCCGCGCGCCGATATCATCCGCGTCCGCGCGGGCGAAGGATCGCTGCCCGAGGATGCGTCCTGGGCGGTCCTGCCGCAATCGCGCGAAACCCGCGTGCCGCTCGAGATCAGCGACAAGGGCGACGCGACCGAAATCCGCACCTCCCAGCTGATCGTCCGCGTCGACGACAAGACGCTGGCGATCACCATCACCGATCTTGCCGGCAAGACGATCCTGGCCGACGCGCCCGGCACCCCGATCCGCTTCGACAATGGCGGCTTCCGCGTCCGTAAGGCGATGCCCAATGACGAGCATTTCTTCGGGTTGGGCGACAAGACCGGCCCGCTCGATCGGCGTGGCGGCGCCTATACTTTCTGGAACACCGACCAGTTCGGCTATTCGCCGGCGACCGACCCGATCTACAAGTCGATCCCCTTCGTCATCGGCCTGAACGAGGCGGGCGGCACGTACGGCCTGTTCATGGACAACACATGGCGCGGGTTCATGGACCTCGGCAAGTCCGAGCGCGCGGCCTTTTCGTTCGGAGCGGAAGGGGGCGGCGTCGACTATTACGTGATGGCGGGGGCGACGCCCAAGGACGTGGTCCAGGATTATGCGTACCTGACCGGCCCGGCGCCGCTGACGCCGAAATGGGCGCTCGGTTTCCAGCAATCGCGCTGGAGCTACATGACGCAGGTCCAGGCGCAGGGCATCGCCGACCGCCTGCGCAACGACAAGATCCCGGCCGACGTGCTGTGGCTCGACATCGATTACCAGGACAGGAACCGGCCGTTCACCGTCGACAAGAAAGCCTATCCGGATCTGCCCGGGCTGGTCAGCAAGCTTGACGCGATGAAGATGAAACTGGTCGTCATCACCGACCTCCATATCGCGAGCGCGCCGAACCAGGGCTATGCGCCGTACGACAGCGGTATGGCGGCGGATGTGTTCATGAAGAACCCCGACGGCACGCCGTTCGTCGGCCCGGTCTGGCCGGGTCCGGCGGTGTTTCCTGACTTCACCCAGGCCAAGGCGCGAGACTGGTGGGGGCGGAACTATGCCGAGTTCGTCGGCATGGGCGTCGCCGGCTTCTGGAACGACATGAACGAGCCGGCGGTGTTCAACTCGCCGACCAAGACGATGCCGATCGATGTCGTCAACATGATCGACTCGCCCGGCTTCAAAACGCGCAAGACGACCCAGGCCGAGACGCACAACATCACCGGCATGCTCAATTCGTGTGCGACCTATGAAGGCGTGAAGAAACTCGCGCCCGACCGGCGACCGTTCGTGATGACCCGCGCGTCCTACGCGGGCGGCCAGCGCTGCTCGGCGACTTGGACCGGCGACAATACGTCGAGCTGGGCGCATCTGTCGCTGTCGACGACGCAGCTCGCTAGCTTGGGGCTGTCGGGATTCTCTTATGCCGGGGCTGACATCGGCGGGTTCGCCGGCAACGCGCCGTCGCCCGAATTGCTCACGCGATGGATCGAAGTCGGCGCGTTCAACCCGATCATGCGCGACCATTACCAGAAGGGCAAACCCGAGCAGGAAGTGTGGGTGCATGGCGCGCAACAGGAGAATATCCGGCGGCGCTATATCGAGGAACGCTATCGGCTGATGCCGTACCTCTACGGCCTGGCCGAGGAGAATAGCCGCACCGGCCTGCCGCTGATGCGGCCGGTGGTGCTAGAATATCCCGCGGTGGTGAAGGGTGGCGACCGCGTCGGCGGCACCGAGGATCAGTTCATGCTCGGCCGCGACTTGCTGATCGCACCGCCGCAGACCTGGGAATCGCTCGCGCCCTACGATATCGGCCTGCCCGGCGTCGGCTGGTACGATTACTGGACCGGCGAGCAGGTCCAGGGCGCCTCGGTCAGGGAAACGCCCAGGCTCGATCGCTTGCCGGTGTTCGTCCGCCCCGGCGCTATCATCCCGCGCCAGCCGCTTGTTCAGTCGACCGGCGAGACGCCGAAGGGCGCGATGGAGATCAACGTCTATCCGGGCAATGACTGCACCGGCTCGCTCTATCTCGATGACGGGGTCAGCTTCGCCTATCAGCGCGGCGGTTTCCTGCGCCAGGCGATCCGGTGCGACGCGGGCTCGCTCAGTTTCGATGCGCGCAGCGGCAGCTACAAGCCGTGGTGGACCGGCTTCGACGTGGTGGTCCACGGCTGGAAGGGCGGCGTCCCCAAGGTCATGATGGGGTCGAAGCGGATCGCTGCGCGGGTCATGGACGGCGCGCTGCGCTTCTCGCTTCCCGACCTCCCCAGGGGAGCCCGGATCGCGATCCAGCCGTGAAACCCGAACTGCGCCGCGTGGGCGAGGCCCGGAACCCGGTGGTCGTGGTCGACGACTTCACCGGCGCGGTGGACGAGGTGGTCGAACTCGCGGCGGCGATGGCGCCGTTCCCGGCGAGTAGCGGATCCTATTATCCGGGGCTTCGACAACCGATCGCGGTCGGGGACGCGGCCTATAATTATGTCGAGCGCCTGCTTCGGGCGGCGGGGCCGTTCATCGGCGGAGGCTTCGACGTCGACACGTTCGAACTGCTCGAAGCGAGCTTTTCGATGGTGACGACAGCACCCGGCGCGCTCGATCCCGCGCAGCGCGCGCCGCATTTCGATTCGACCGATCCCGATTATCTCGCATTGCTCCACTATCTCAGCGACACGCCGGGTACGGCGTTCTTTCGCCAGCGCGCCACCGGGATAGAATTGGTCGACGACGACAATGTCGACCGCTTCGTCGCCACCGCACGCCGGGTGAACGGCGACCTGTCGGGATACACCCACGGTTCCAACCAGCATTACGAGCAGATCGGCCAGGTCGAAGGCTTACGGGATCGGCTGGCGATCTATCGCGGGTCGATGCTCCATTCGGGTCTCATTCCGCCCGACATGGCGTTTTGCGCCGATCCGCGCCTGGGGCGGCTGACCGCCAATATCTTCGTCAGGGGCCGCAGAGGATAGATCGTTTCCCTTCAGCGTCATCCCAGCGAAAGCTGGGATCTCAAGCCGCATTGCGCCTTCGCCTGAGACCCCAGCGTTCGCTGGGGTGACGGAACGGGGACGACAAAACCAGCTAACCGCGGTTCGCGGCGATCCAGCGGGCGATCGTGTCGAGAGGGATCGTCGTGTTGAAGGCGAGCCCCGCATTGCTCTCGTCGTGCCAGCGCGCGGTGCCTTCGATGGGCGACAGGCCCGTCACCGACAGCACGATCGGCCCGTCGATCTTTTCCCAGACGTTGGGATCGGCGGACGTGATGCGCGCGCCGCCTTGCGAGATATCGCGCAAGTCGACAGCGTAATAATGCGCGCCGCAGCGCAGGCGGCCGCGCGCCGCGATGTTGATGCGCGGCGCGCGCGCGTGGAAGCCCGGCGCGGGATCCTCGTCGCCGCCCAGCACCACGGGCACGTCGATCTCTTCGTCGAATTGGACGCCGATGCGATTCTCGCGCCGCCACACGACGTGGCCCGAGGCGCGGTGGCCGGACTTGAACTCGGCGGTCAGCAGGTCGTCGATGGCCAGGTCCGACCAGATATTGGCCATCAGCCCGCCGGGCGAGATGTTGCGGACGAGGCAGAGCTCCTCGCCGTGCCGCGTGTGCAGCTTGGCGACGCGCATGACCGCGATATGGCGCGCGCCGTGGCGGCGTTCCGCATCGAGCGGGGCTGCGCTCGTCGGCGCATGGCCCCGGGGCGCAGCGTCGTGCGATTCGAACATGCGGCCCTCCACTTCGAAACGTGACCCCAATGTACCTGCGTTCGCCACGAAAATGGCGGACCTGCTCCAGCTTCACCCTACGCGATACGCTTCCGGCTGGACGGCGTCTCCTCAGGGAAAGTCCCATCGGCCACGGTCCACCGGTGTCCTCTGTGACGGAGGTTTGTTAATGAAGTGCTGACGAACGGTCCAAGTAGCGGCGATTGGGACGAAAAACCCTAGATTGGGCGATTTCGGCGCACGATTGTTACGCTTGCCCCGCAACGGCCGATGGTCGAAAGTCGCGTCCGAACAATAAAGGGATCGTTGATGAACAAGCTCGGACTGGCCGCGATGGCGGCGGCGTTGGTGGCGACGGCTGGCGTAGCGGCGCCCAAGACGGCCGGACATCCCCAGGCCGAAAGCGAGGCGCTCGAACTCGCCAAAAAGGCGATCGCGTTGCGCTCCGTGGCGGGTCCGAACAACCAGACGCCGCAGGTCGCGGCGCTCTACAAGGCGGCTTTGGTCGCGGGCGGTTTCGCCGCCAAGGATATCGAGATCACTCCGGTCGACGACACCGCCTATCTCATCGCCACTTGGCCGGGCAGCGACCCTGCGCTCAAGCCTCTGGTCATTTCGGGCCATATGGACGTGGTCGAGGCCAAGCCGTCCGACTGGCAGCGCGATCCGTTCACCCCGGTGGTCGAGAACGGCTATCTGTTCGGCCGCGGCGCCACCGACATGAAGCTCGACGGCACCATGGCGATCGCCGCGCTCAACGAATTGCGTCGCGAGGGCTACAAGCCGAAGCGGACGATCGTCATCGAATTTTCGGGCGACGAGGAAACGCGGATGAAGACCTCGGCGATGATCGCCGAGAAGCTCAAAAACGCCGATCTCGTCCTCAACATCGATGGCGGCGGCGGCGTTCTCGACGAGGCGACGGCCAAGCCCAAATACTGGACCTGGCAAGGCGCCGAAAAGACCTATGCCGATTTCGAGATGACGGTGACCAATCCCGGCGGTCATTCCTCGGCACCGCGCCCGGTCAACGCGATCGTCGAATTGTCGAGCGCGCTCGAGAAGATCGGCGCCTATCATTTCAAGGCCGAATTGAGCGACCTGACCCGCGAGGCGCTGACCAAGGCCGCGCCTTATGAGGAACCCGAGGTCGGCGCCGCGCTCAAGGCGTTCGTCGCCAATCCCAGTGACGAAAAGGCGCTGGCGGTGCTGCGCAACAACCCGAGCACGGTAGGACGGATCGGCACGACCTGCGTCCCGACGATGGTCAATGGCGGCCACGCCATCAACGCGCTGCCACAAAAGGCGACGGCCAATATCAATTGCCGCATCTTCCCCGGCCACAAGCCCGCCGACATCATGGCCGAACTGCAGAAGGTCGCTGGCGATCCCGCGATCGCGTTCAAGGACGTGACCGAGGGATCGGTCGCCAATGACGCTTCGCCGATGCGTCCCGATTTCATCGCCGCGGTCAACCGCGCGATGGGCAAGGTCTATCCCGGCGTCCCGGTCTTCCCGGCGATGTCGTCGGGGGCGTCGGACAGCATGTGGTTCCGCTATCACAACGTGCCGAGCTATGGCGCCAGCCCGACCTTCATCAAGGAATCGGAAGATTTCAGCCACGGGCTGAACGAGCGCACGCCGATCAGCAACATCGCCCCGGGAATCACTTATTATCTGTCGCTGTTCGCCGATCTGACGAAGTAGCTCGCAAGCTGCCGCTCGGCGAGGCTGCGCGCCTCGTCGGCAGTGAAGCTGTCGGGCGAGAGGCAGAGTTCGAGCCATAGTCCGTCGACCAAGGCGGTGATCGCGATCGCGGTCAGGCGGCGGTCGGCGGCGGCGATTCCGCATTCGGCGAGCAGGCCCTCGAGCTCCTCGCGATATTGGGCATAGATCGCGTCGTGGCGCTCGGCGATCTGCGGCTTGGTTGTCAGCGTCCAGAACGCGACCCAGGTCGCGAGGAGCGCGCGGTCGGCGATCGGCGGCGCGAAACTCGCGGTGACATAGGCGGTCAGACGTGCGCGCGGATCGCTCCCCGCGGCGGCGACCGCGGCGGCCAGCGCGTTGCTGACCTGGTCGCCGACCGCCGAATAGGTCGCCGCGATCAGCGCCTCGATCCCGGCGAAATAATGATTGATCAGTCCCGGCGACACGCCCGCCTCGATCGCGATCGGGCGGACCGAGGCGCCAGTCGCCCCGTCACGCGCCAACACGCGCGCGGTTGCCTCGATCAGGCTCTGGCGGCGCACATCGGGTTCGGCGCGGGAGAATGCGGGCTTAGTCATATCATCGTCACCCCGGCCTTGTGCCGGGGTCCACTCCTCCATCTCTCCGTCGCTGCATGATGCACGGTGGATGCCGGGACAAGCCCGGCATGACGACGCTATTGTATTCCGCCAATCCTTATTATACGATCGTCCAACAAGCAACGGGAGTTTGCGCATGGCGCACCAATATGCGGACATCGAGGAGCGCGATCCCGATGCCGACTGGAGCCTGCCCGGCTGGCTCTATACCGATCCCGAATATTTCGAGGTCGAGATGGCGCGCGTGCTGCGCCCGTCATGGCAGATCGTCTGTCATGAGAGCGATATCGCCGCTCCCGGCGATTTTCACACGCTCGACTATCTCGGCGAAAGCGTGATCGCGATTCGCGGCCAGGACGGCGAAGTCCGCGCCTTCGCCAATGTCTGTCGCCATCGCGCGATGCGGCTGGTCGAGGGGCCGGCGGGGTGTGCGAAGAAGTTGGTCTGTCCGTACCATGCTTGGGCCTATGAGACCGATGGACGACTGTCGGGCGTGCCGATGAAGGGAGATTATCCGGCGCTTCGGCTGGAAGATAACGGTCTGGCATCGCTCGACGTCGAGATCTGGCGCGGCTTTGTCTTCGTCCGGCTCGAAGACAATGGCGGTCCGTCGGTTGCGGCGATGATGGCGCCGTACGATCATGAGATCGCGCCCTATCGCTTTGAGGATATGCGCTGCATCAGCCCGGTCCGGCTGCGCGAGCGCCAGGTCAATTGGAAGAATGTCGGCGACAATTATTCGGACAACCTCCACATCCCGGTCGCGCACGACGGGCTGACGCGGCTGTTCGGCAAGAGCTATGCGATCGAGGCGCAGCCCTGGGTCGACAAGATGTCGGGCGGGATCGTCGACCGCGTGTCGGACAATGTCTGGGAACGCTTCTACCAGAAGCATCTGCCGCACGCGGAGCATTTGCCCGAGGAGAACCAGCGGCTGTGGCTGTACTACAAGCTCTGGCCCAACATGGCGTTCGACATCTACGCCGACCAGATCGATTTCATGCAATGGCTGCCGCTGACGCCGACCACCAGCGTGCTGCGCGAAATGGCCTTCGCGCTGCCCGATGATCGGCGGGAGATGAAGCTGGTGCGCTACGCCAATTGGCGGATCAACCGCGTGGTCAATGCCGAGGACACCTGGCTGATCGAGCGCGTGCAGCAGGGCATGGCGAGCCAGAGCTATACGGCGGGTCCGATCGGCGCGAGCGAGGTGTGCCTGCGCAGCTTCGCCAGGAAGATCCGCCATCTGATCCCGGAGGCCCGCCAGCACCGCGCGCCCGCACCGGGATGGTCGCGGCGGCCGAGGGCGGTTGAGTGATAAATCCCTCTCCCTTTGGGAGAGGGAGGGAGCCGGCATGGCCAGCGGAAGGGTGAGGGCAGAGGCCGATTGGAGCTTGCCCGGCTGGCTCTATACCGATCCCGAATATTTCGA
>JGI24737J22298_10000292_pt1 | contig 16623 bp, 16 predicted proteins | sample KBSCornC3_FD_22298 | JGI IMG/M metagenome (IMG submission 22298) | reverse complement strand
AACAATGGTAAAACGCTTTTAAGTTCGCTTTCAATAAACTCATACACTTTAGCCCGGGGCTGATTGGCCGGTTGGGAAGTTACCGGGAAATCGGTAATGATAGGTACATTACCATACAAATCCATCATGAAGTAAAGGTATAGGGCCCGCATTGCTTTAACCTCGGCAATAGACGATGCTTTTTTTGTCGCTGTCGCTGATGATGCATTAATAACACTAATAATACGGTTACAGGTATTGATACCACCAAAGCCCCATTGCCATACGCCTATGACGTTAGGATGGTCAAAGGTCCAGGTATGGTAGTGTAGCTGGCGATACTGGCCGCCATCGTCAAAATTGCCGTCGCGGGCAGGTAGGATGGCTTCATCAGTCGATAGGTCCTGCATACGCCAGTAAGGCACTGCATAGCTCGATGAAAGGTTTGAATAAATAGTACCGAGCAATGCAGTATAATCTGCGTCTGTAACCGGGAAGTTTGATTTTACGTATTGTGATTCAACAGGTACATCTAATTTTGTACACGAATATGTGCTCATGATCACAGCAATTGCGGCACATATAAAAAATATCTTTTTCATCTTTGTCTTTCTGAGTTTTTTTTAGAATTGTGCAGTTATACCTAAGCTAAAAGTGCGTGTTTTAGGATAAAAATCGCGGTTATCGATGCCTGGGGTTAAACCGCCTATGTTAACTTCGGGATCAACACCACGGTATTTGGTAATGATAAAAATATTGTTGCCCGATGCATAAAAACGTAAGCTCTTAATAGCCTGAATGTGCGGTTTAATGGTATAACCCAAAGTAGCGTTATCCAAACGAAGGTATGAGCCGCTTTCAAGGAAACGATCAGAGATCAGGTATGCGTTGATGTCTTTGAACGATTCGCCTAAGGTAAATCTCGGTATATTCTGCAGTTTCGAGTCGGCTGGATTATTTAAAGCTGCAAGGGTTGCGTTCAGTATCTTGTTGCCATAAACACCACGTACCAGGAAGTTTAAGTCGAAGCCTTTATAGAAGAAACTATTGCTCCAGCCATAAACCAATTTCGGCTGCGCGTCATATTTAATAAACTGATCGGTAGTAAGCGGTTGGGTAGCAGTTGTTGATCCGTCGGCTTTTTGATAGGTACTTACGCCGTTAGCGTTTTTACCTAAATAATGCCATAAGTCAAAAGTGCCGATAGCATAACCAGGCTGAATGATTTGACTGTAGTTGCCCGACTGGCCCTTACCGCCTAACTGGGCAGTTTGAATAAAGTTAAGACCGAACTGGCTGTTTGATAAACTTTGTACAACGTTTTTGTTATGCGAAACGTTGAACGAAGTGCGCCAGGTAAAGGCCTGTGATTTTACAGGTACTGCGTTTAATACAACCTCAATACCGCTGTTTTTAATTTTACCTACGTTAGCAGTGTAAAACGGATAAAAATACAATGTGGTTGATACCGGGTAAGTGTAGATCAGGTCGGATGTTTTCTTGATATAGTAATCTACCGAACCGGTTAAACGGTTATTGAACAACCCAAAGTCCAAACCGATGTTGGTGGTAGCCGTACTTTCCCATTTCAGGTCGGGATTATCATTACGTACCGGACCAATAGAGTTAACAATATTACCATTGTTCAGGAATTTGCCGCCGCCCGGAGGTACACCATAAATTAATCTTGCAGTAAAGGCATCAAAACCTAAGCTGTTACCAGATACGCCGTAGCCAGCCCTTAATTTCAAATCGCTGATAACGGGAATTGATTTCATGAAATCTTCGTTAATAATCTTCCATCCTGCTGAAGCAGCCGGGAAGTAACCATGGCGCTGGTTAATACCAAATGCCGATGAACCGTCTTCCCTGAGTGAAGCCTGTAACAGGTATTTATCCGAAAACTCGTACTGACCACGTGCGTAAAATGAAACGAATCTTAACGTAGAAATATAGTTAGGGTTGAACACAATTTGTGAGAGTTGGGTAGGGTTTGACAGCGCCAGGTAATTATAAGTTAACGCATCGTTTGAAAAACCTTGTGTTTGTACACCAAAACCATCATTGTTACGATCCTGCTGATAAGAGTAACCACCTAATAATTTCAGCGAGTGCTTACCAAAAACACGATCATAATTAAAATAAGCTTCAACAACGTTGCTTGTATTGGTGTAAGCGCTGCGTACCGCTACACCACCGGCATTAACATATATACCCGATTGGCTGGTAGAATAAGTGTTAACGTTATTTTGTTCTTTTTGCGTTGATCCGGATATTGTAAACTTCAAGCCTTTCAAAATGTCAACAGAAGCGAAGCCATTGATCAATGTTTTGTTATTCTCTGTTTTGGTAAAGTTGTTATTAATTAACGATAACGGATTTAAAGGCCCGCTACCTGTACGGGTATAGTTTTCTTTATAAGTGCCGTCGGGGTTAAAAGGGCTAACCGTTGGCAGGTAGAATAAGATACCGGATAATACCTGGCTTTGGAAAATATCGTTGTTTTTGGTAACACTGTTGGTTAGGGTGATCCCTAATTTTAAACGGTCATTAAAAAAGCGTTGGTTGATATAGCCTTTGTAAATGGTACGCTCAAGGCTGGTGTTTTTCAATATACCATTGTTTTTCATATAGTTTACACTCGCGCCATACTCTGAGTTGGTACCTGCGCCCCCATATGAAAGGTTATGATTTTGCGAGTAGCCGGTTCTTTCGGCCAGTTTTTGCCAGTTGGTGTTTGAACCGTCGTCATCGGCAGTACTTAGTTTTGGTACGCCATTGTCGGTTAAATATTTGCGCAGTTCATCGCCGGTAAGTACGTCAATGTTTTTTGACACGTTCTCAACAGCTCCATAAGCGCTATACGTTAACCGTGTTTGGCCAGCTTTAGCCCTGCGGGTAGTAACAATGATTACACCGTTGGCCGCGCGCGAACCATAGATCGCGGTCGATGACGCGTCTTTCAATACGTCGATACTTTCGATATCGGCAGGAGCCAAAAGGTCTATGGACGCACCCGGCACACCGTCAATTACGTAAAACGGCTGTTGTGCAGCTCCTTCACGTAAGGTTGAAGGGCCCCTTAAAATAGTGGCCGGCTGTTTGTTAGGGTCACCGCTTTTGGTAATGTTCAAACCGGCTACTTTACCTTGTAACAACTCGGCAGGAGTAGTTAATACACCGGCATTAAAATCTTCGGCCTTAACCGAGGTGATAGCGCCTGTTACATCCTTACGGCTTGCGGTACCGTAACCGATAACTACAACATCTTTAAGTTGTTTGGTATCGGTAACCATGGTAACGTTAACAACTTTTTTGTCGCCGATGGTAACCTCTTTCGGCAAGGAACCTAAAAAGGTAAATTTAATGACGTCATCGGCCCCGCTTACCACTACCTGGTAAATACCGTTAGCCGAAGTTGAAGTAGCTTTACCTGTGCTTTTAACCGTTACTACCACCCCTGGTAACGGCAGGTTACTTTCGTCGGTAACGGTACCCCTGATGGTACGTTGTTGTGCAAAAACCGCTGACGAGGCCATAAGCATCAGCATAAAAAGACAAATCGTTTTACCCGATCCGTGCCATAATCTAAGAATAGATCTGTAGTTTTTTTCCATAGTTTTTAATTAAAGATAAACCCCTGTTTTAATAGTTGCCCAAGTTGAGAATAGGAGGGCCATAATTGGTGCAAAGCAACGTTTGTTTTATTATCAGGAAATAAATATAGGGTTAACTTATTTATTAATTAAATTTGATATTGATTTTCTTATCCGTGTTACTTTTGACTGATTTTCAGTCTTTTGCAATTGACAAACAAGCAGACTTTGTTAACCGGGGATTAACAAGATTTAAATTTTGACGTTTTGTAAAAAGGGTGTTATGAAGCAACCGCTAAAAAATTCGACTTTTTACAATCGATGGAAAAAGATATATTTAGAAGCAATGGCGCAATTTACCGGTTGGCCAGCGAGATCATTGTGTAGGCTCCATTGGTTTGAATAGTAAACATAAGCTCGTTGTTTTGGTAAATCTTGCTTCCGGGTTTTCCATAAATTATGTTCCTGAAGTCGTGACTTTCAAGATAGTCCTGGAATGAATGATCGTGCAACACAGGACACATGTACAGGAGTTGTTCCATCCTGATGGCGAGGGCTGTTTTTCGTTTCTTATTTTCCCATCTGTCTTTATCCTGGTCAAAAACCCATCCGCTGTTGATTTTATTGAGTTCGGTAGTATAAACGCCCGGCCCTGCTTTCATAAGCAGGATCATATCAGCTGGGGTTATTTCTCTTTCGGCTGTCTTTGATTTGCTCCATGGATGAAAAACAAGTAGTAATATCAATAACGTAGCCGTTAGAAGGCCGATCCAAAGGTAATTTCGGCTTTGGGGAGGTTCGGGGATTATCGGATATTCGTGCGGGAACAGTTCATTTTTAATTACCGAGAGTGTATATTTTGCTTCGGCCCGGGCAAGGCCTTCTGCAACCAACAGGGCCTCAATCTCATGATCTGAATTGCCGTCGGCAATCATCCACTTTATCTGTTCGGTAATTTGTTGTTTATCCATTGGTAATGATGACAGGGTTAGGTTTAGTTTTGAAACTCAAGATACATATTTTTATAAAGGCAACATAACGGAAAAAAAAGCAGATAGTGTTTAAACGACTAAGCCCGGGCAAATTTGCCCGGGCTTAGTCGTTTTGTTATCAGATCCTGAATTACCTGAATTTAATATTAACACTTCCGCCCGATGCTTCGGCTTTAACCGGGATGCCGCCGCCATTGTATTTACCGTTAACCCGTTCCTTTTCCCATTGTCCGTTAAATTTGGCAACAGATGATGGCGACACGCCTTCACCTCGCAGGTCGAGGTCGTAGCCTTGGTTTTGCGGAAGTTCGATATCAACGTTACCGGCGCTTGATTCCAGTTTAAGATATTTGCCAACTTTTAGCATTTGAGCGTACAGACCACCGCCGCTGGTTTGCGCGCTAATACTCCCTGCCATGCGTTTAAGATCAATGCTGCCTCCTGATGTGCTGGTGATGAGCTCACCACTGATATTATTGCCGTTAACACCGCCACCACTGGTTTCGGCGTTAATATTACCCTTTAAATTTTCTAAAGTTATACCGCCGCCACTGGTTTCAAGCCTGATCCTGCCGTTACAGTTTTTAGCCTCAATACCGCCTCCGCTGGTTTCAAGCGAAATATCATCGCCCGAATTGGAAACATGAATGCCGCCGCCCGAGGTGTTACCGCGGATGGTACCGTAAAGCCTGTCGATAGTTAAACCACCGCCGCTGGTGCTAAATTTTTCGTTGCCTTTTAAGTTATCAAGACCAATACCGCCGCCACTGGTTTCCAGGTCGGTTGCGCATTGCTGCGGTACATAAATACGAAACGAGATGCTCAATGAGCTTCTCCAGTTAAAAAAGTTTTGACGCTTGCTTTTTGCAATGGCCCTAACTTCATGTCCGCTAACAGATATATCAAGTGTATAATCCTTATCAAGGCGTTTTTTGATCTCTTCCTTTGAAAGATCATTCCCGTTGTTGCCTTTAATATAAACTTCCACCCGCGGAGCTTGCTCGGCCTGCCCGCTAACTACGATACCTCCGGCCGATGTACGTACCACGGCGCTGGTAATAGCATCGTTAGCCAATGATTTGGTAAGATATAACGAACGGCTGTCGCCATCTTGCGCTGCCGCCACTGCGGTTTGCCCGGCAAGCAGAAGAAGTAAAATATAATTTTTCATAAAAGGGGTTTTAATCGTGATACAACTATGACCACACTTTACCCCCATACGTTACAGGTGTTTTAATTTTTATTTAGGCAGTTCAACCCAGCAAATCCCATAAATTACCAAAGGGGTCTTTAAAAACTGCAACTGTACCATATGATTCAACCTGGGGCTCACGAACGAATTCTATGTTCTCGTTCTTCATCGCACGGTAATCGCGCCAAAAATCATCGGTCCTTAAAAAAAGAAATACGCGGCCACCCGTTTGCTGTCCTATCCGACTTTTTTGTTCATTACCTACGGCCTTTGCTAACAGCAAGCTACACTCAAATGCCCCCCTGGGCCTTACCAAAACCCATCTTTTATTTTCATTGATCGGTGTGTCTTCGACCAGGTCGAAATTCAATTTTTCTACATAGAATTGAATTGCTTCGTCATAGTCATTAACCACCAATGTAATGTGTGTTATAAATTGCTTCATAAGCAGAAAAATAAGATGAATACATCAACAGTTAAAAAAACTTACTACAGCCGCCATTTAAATGACATGCTGTCGATAGCCCGCATGGTACATAAAATACCATTTAAATGATCATGCTCGTGCTGCATCAGTTCAGATAGGGCATCCGTCATTACCCACTGTTGTTGCTGCCAGTTTTCGTCAAGGTAATTTACGGTGATGGTTTTATGCCTTTTAACTTTCACCAGCAGGTTAGGAAAGCTCATGCAATCGTCCCAAAGTTCAAAAAGTTCATCTCATCGCTGGCGTCCTGTATTTCGGGGTTAATGAAAACTACAGGCTTATCAATATTCATGTAAACCAGGCGTTTCATGATGCCCAGTTGAGGAGCAGCGATAGCCCGGCCAAAGTTGTATTTTTGCCTGATCTCCTGCATTACATGGTGCATGTCTTCAACCCAGCCGCTTACCAGCGGCAATTCGTTTCGTAATACCGGCGGGCAAACCTGGTAAAGGCGCTCATCGCCAAGCAGCAAAATATCATTCAATTTTTTCATTCCATAGTAAAACGTAAATTTATTACTTCCGGAATCATATTAATCCCTCATGAATTGCTTTAACTCTATACTAAGACCAAAATAAGCGGAAATGCGGGAAAGCTAAACATTGACTTTCTTATCCAAATAAAGTTTTTTTGTAGTTAATTTATATCCCATGCAGCCAAAAGAAATTTTAAAAGAACACGTAGGCAAAACCGCCTCACTGACCGATGAGCAGTTCGATTATTTCTTTTCGCATTTTACCTACAAAACATTTAAAAAAGGGCAAACTATAATCGGGGAAGGTGATAAAGTAGACTGTGAGTATTTTGTACTTTCGGGATATCTGAAGTCGTTTTTTATTAACGACGAACTGAAAATGTTCATCCTGCAGTTTGCCATGCCTACCTGGTGGGCTTCAGATTATAACGCGCTTTACAGCGGCGAACGCGCTACGATTAGCCTGGATTGTATTACGGATGCCGAAGTACTTTGCCTCACCGGTCACGATCGCGAAAAGCTTTGTAATGAAATTCACGCAAGCGAGCACTTTTTTCGCTGGCGTACCAACAGGGGCTATGTAGCTGCTCAAAAAAGGCTGCTATCATTTATGAATAACAACGCCAGGCATCGTTATGAAGAGCTGCTGGCGCAGTACCCTACGTTGTACAATGTGGTTCCTAAACAATTAATAGCCTCATACTTAGGTGTTTCAAGGGAAACATTGAGCCGTTTATACCATTCTTAAAATGTGATGTACATCACATAAATAAAGTGGTATTTCAATTGTGATGTAGGTCACACAGTTTCCAGGCCATTAGTCCCCAACTTTGTATTGTCATTAAAGACATAACAAAATGGAAACTCAAAAATTTGAAATCATCAGCGCAAAAAGTAACATTGACTGGATTGGTCGTAAGGTTACAGGCGCACACAATGGTACCATCGCTATAAAAGAAGGCTCTTTAACTTTTGCAGATGGACAATTAACCGGCGGCAAATTCGATATCGACACCACCTCTATTAAAATTCTTGACATAACAGACCCGGCTACCAACGCCCAGTTTGCAGGCCACCTTGCTTCCGACGACTTCTTTAATTCAGAAAATTATCCTGAAGCTCAATTTGTGGTTACTGCGATCAACAAAGGCAGCAACGGCACTTATCGGATCACCGGCGACCTGACCATAAAAGGCATTACCCATGCTGTAGGTTTTGATGCGCAAGTTAACCGCGCTGCCGATACGGTAAGCGCAACCGGTAAAGTTGTGGTCGACCGTACCAAATATGGTATGAGGTTTCGTTCCGGAAACTTTTTTAAAGACCTGGGCGATACACTTATCTACAATGATTTTGACCTGAATGTAAACATAACCGCAAAAGCTGTTTAAAACAGCTTTTGCTTAAAAACTAAAGCCATGCCATACGTAAAAATTGAACTGACCCGCGAAGGTGTTACCCGCGAGCAGAAACAAATCCTGATAAAGGGTGTAACCGATTTGATTACCGATACCCTGAACAAAGATCCGCATTTAACCCATGTAGTAATCAGCGAAGTTGAGCTGGATGATTGGGGATATGCCGGCGAACAGACATCAGTATTAAGAGAAAGAGGCATCACTGCCGACAAAAAGTAAAACAATGAAAAAGCAAACAATAATCGTTACCGGAGCATCATCCGGTATCGGTAAAGAAATAGCCCGTTATTTTTTAGAAAAGGGCGATAACGTAGTCATCAACTCAACAACTGCCGATAAACTGGAGGCGGTTTACCAGGAACTTGGTGCCGGTGAAAACCTGGCCATGGTTGCCGGAAACGTAAGCGATAAAGCCACTGGCGAAAAGTTGGCCCAATCAGCCCTTGAAAAATTTGGCAGCCTGGATGTGTTGATCAATAACGCCGGTATTTTTGAAACCAGGCCGTTTCTTGAAGTTGATGAAGCCTACCTCGACCGTTTTTTAAACACCAACCTTAAAGGTACTTACTTCACCACCCAGGCCGCGATTCCGCAAATGCTTAAACAGCATGATGGTGTGGTGATCAATATAGGTACACCATTGGTTAACCATGCTCTTGGCGGAGTTCCCATTACAGCACAAATGGCATCAAAAGGTGCAATACACGCGCTTACTATACAACTGGCCGGTGAGTTTGGTAAAGATAATATCCGGGTAAATACTATTGCGCCCGGTACTATCCGTACCCCAATGCACGGTGATGATGCCGACCAAAGCGCAGGATTACACCTGCTGAACCGGGTGGGCGAAGTTGAGGACGTAGCCCAAATGGTGTACGCCGTTGCCAAAAACAATTTCATCAGCGGGGCCATTATCAATGTTGATGGAGGCATGGCGGCAGGCCATAATTTAAATTGAGTGTAAAATTCTTTTAGCAATTGCATTATGCCTTGCTTAGCGGCAGGCATAATGTTTAATTATCAATAAAAATGGAAACTAACGATCAAAGCAAAGCTGCCATTGAACAGGCGCTTGAAAATTACTACTTCAAAGGGATTTATGAAGGTAATTTAGATTTGTTAAACCAGGTAATGAATACCGGCACCTTGCTTTTTGGCGATGCAAAAGGACAGCCTTATGCCAAAACATTGGATGTTTATTTGGATGGGGTAAAAAACAGGGTAAGCCCCAAGGATTCGGGCAAACCATTTAACGGGAAAATCATTTCTGTTAAAGTGGTAAATTCAATTGCCGTTGCCGAAGTACAGGTAAAAATGTACGATTTTAATTACCATGAGTTTTTGTCATTCCATAAACTCGGCGGCAAGTGGCTCATTGTAAATAAAATGATCAGCGATACGAATTAATTTCGTTTCAGTGATAAATTGACCTATGGTCTTCCGTCAGAAGTTGTAAGCTCTAAGTGCAGAAAAAGAAAATCAGACTTGTGACTTCAGACTTAGTACTATCCACTTAATACTAAAATCATGTGGTATAACACAAAAGCATCGGAAATGCTGGGTATTGATTACCCGATTTTACAAGGGCCTTTTGGCGGTAATTTATCGTCGGTTGAATTGGTAGCCGCGGTATCAAATGCCGGCGGGCTGGGCGGCTACGGGGCTTACACCCTGAGCGCGCCCGAAATTGCAGCGGTAGATAAACAGATCAAAGCAGCAACCAATAAACCGTACAACATTAACATATGGGTTTCGGAAACCGATGCACCTGACGGTGCAGCTACCGATGCGCAGTATGAACACGCAACACAATTGTTTAAACCCTATTTTGATGAAGCCGGGATCCCATTGCCGCCTAAGCCCGATCCGTTTAAATTACGGTTCGAAAACCAGTTGCAGGTGATCCTTGACCTGCGCCCAAAAGTATTCAGCTTTATGTTTGGCACGTTGCCTGCCGATGTGATGGAGCAGTGCCGTAAGTTAGGCATCGTTACTGTAGGCGCAGCTACCACGCTGGATGAGGCTATAGCATTGGAGGCAAGCGGGGTGGATCTGATCATAGCCTCGGGCTTTGAAGCGGGCGGTCACAGGCCATCATTCCTTGCCCCCGCCGAATCATCAACCACCGGTACTTTTGTGTTACTTCAATTAATTAAGGAGAAAGTAAAAGTGCCCGTTATTGCCGCCGGGGGCATTGCTAATGGCCGGGGGGTAGCCGGAGCCTTAACATTAGGTGCCGATGCTGTACAGATAGGGACTGCTTTTTTGGCCGTTGATGAATCGGGCGCGCTTCCTATCCACAGGCAAATGCTGTTCTCAGATGCAGCGAAATATACTACCTTATCCCGCGCGTTTACCGGCAGGCTTGGCCGGGGTATTACCAGCAGGGTTGCTAAAGACCTGGCCGGAAAGGAAGCCGGATTTTTACCCTTTCCCCTGCAAACAACTTTTATGTCGCCTTTGAGAAAAGCCGCGCTTGAGCAGCAAAAATGGGATATGATTTTGTTTTGGGGCGGACAGATAGCACCAATATTGAAACACACCAATGCCACCGCGCTGATGCAATCATTAATTGAAGACACTACTAAAATTATGAACCCTTGAAAAGCGAAGTTAATGTAACCTACCTGGGTGGACCAACCATCATTTTGGAGATCGGCGGCTTAAGGCTCATGACCGACCCTACGCTTGACCCCGCGGGTGAGCAGTTCATGATCAACGATAAGCCCGCTTACCATAAAACCGAAGGCCCGGCTACTACCGACATCGGTAAAATAGATGTGGTTTTACTAAGCCATGACCAGCACGGCGATAATCTTGACCACGCCGGCCGGGAGTTGCTTAAACAGGTTGATAAAACATTAACCACCAAAATAGGAGCCGAAAGATTAGGCGGCAATACCCTTGGCCTGGCACCATGGGAAAGCATAGCGCTTAACGATGAAGTGGTCATAACCGGTACACCTGCAAGGCATGGCCCCGCTGGCAGTGAAAAACTTACCGGTGATGTAACAGGTTTTATTGTAACTATCGCCGGGCTCCAGATCTATATCACAGGAGATACCGTGTTTTACGATGGCGTAAAGGAGGTTGCAGAAAAATTTAAACCTCAATATGTATTCATTTTTGCCGGGGCAGCCAAACCCCGCGGCCCGTTCAACGTAACTATGGGCACTAATGATGCTATTGATACCGCCTTTGCCTTTCCTGATGCTACAATTATTCCGGTGCATTTTGAGGGCTGGTCGCATTATACCGAAACGGGCGAGATGCTGCAGCAATCATTTAACGCGCTGGGCATTGGCGGTCAGCTCAGGATTTTACAGCCGGGCGTAAAAACAAATTTATAAGCAATTACTGGTATCATTCCCGCTCGTGGCCGGTAATTTGGGGTTCTGATAAAATTTCGGGTTCTTCAATTGATGCAACCACCTTTTTAGCGGCGCGCTCTGTAGCAAATGATGCAACCACGCAGGTAACCAGTATCAATATAATGGTGCCGTTCAGGATATTGTCGTCAATAATCTGCGCCTTGTATCCCACTAAAATAATGGCCAGGGTAGCCGCGGCGTGTGCGCTGCTTAAACCGAAAATGAGGTTACGCTGGATGCCCGAATATTTGAATATTTTTTGGGTAGATAATGCCGCCAGCCATTTACCCAACAAAGCTCCCAATGTTAAGCTTACAGCAACAATGGTAGCCTGTGGTCCGCGGCCCAGCACACGCAAATCAACCAGCATACCTACACTGATCAGGAAGAATGGAATAAATATGGCATTGCCTACAAAATCGATCCTGTTCATTAAGGTTGATGACTGCTGTACCGCTTTATTTAAAGCAAGCCCCGCCACAAAGGCTCCTATAATGGGTTCGACCCCTGCCAGTTGGGATAAAAAGGCGGACACAAACACAATAAAAAGCACAAACACATATGGCAGCGTTTTGCTATCGCGGTAGCGGTTAAAAAACCAGTTTGCCAACGGCGGGATCAGCACAAACATAATAAACGCGAATATCGAAAGCGAGATCATCAGCTGCAGCCAGAAGCCGAAACCCAGCCCGCCATCCTTAGCGCCCATAATTACGGGCAGCAAAATCAGTACGGCGGTATCGGTCAATATGGTGCCGCCTACACTTATGGCTACGGCCTCATTTTTTGCGATGCCATATTTGCTCACTATGGGATAGGCCACCAGTGTATGCGTGGCAAACATACTGGCCGTTAAGGCCGAAGTTATTAATGAATAATCCAGCACATAATAACAAACAGGAAAACCGATGAGTATGGGAATACAGAAAGTAAAGAAGCCAAACACAAAACTTTTATGTTTCTTCTGCTTAAACTCGTTCAGATCAAGCTCGATGCCGGCAATGAACATAATATAGAGCAGCCCGATGGTAGAGAACAGCTCAACCGCCGAATTTTTGGTAAGCAGGTTTAACCCATGCGGACCAACCGCTATGCCAGCCATAATAAAACCCACAATACCCGGAATTTTGAACTTGCCCATGATGATTGGAGCAAGTAATATGATCAACAATATCAGCGAAAAAACAAGTACCGGGTTACTAAATGGCAGCTCAAGCTGTTGTGTTAACCGGCCCAGGATATCGGCATTATGCATGCCGCAAATTTAACACATAATCGCTTATTTTCTTCGGTCGATAAATTTAACCGGCTTACGTACCGCTTCAGGGAATTGTAGTTTCTGCATTTCGTCGGCTTTAAGATAAGTGATATGCGGGCTTACCCTTAAGCGGGCCTGCAAATTAGCGCGGATCTTGCGATCGCATTCATCGGTATAATTAATGGGCAGCAAGTGCAGCAGCACTTCATCCATGCCTATCTCATTGGGATACACTTCGGCTACAAAATCTTTGATCTCTTCCATCCCATTGAGCAAATCAAATAAAGCCGGCGGGTAAAGCGTGGTGCCTTTAAACTTGATCATTTGCTTTTTACGGCCTACTATGGATGACAGCCTGATACTTGTACGTCCGCAGGCACATGGTTCATCAAAATAATGGCAAATATCCCCGGTTTTATAGCGCAGCAGCGGCATCCCTTCAACGCCAAGCGTGGTAATGGTCACCTCGCCCGATTCACCGGGGGCGACGGGGTTGTTCTGTTCATCCAATACTTCAACTATCAATAGCTCCGGTTGGTGATGTCCACCCCTGCCTTCGCCGCATTCGGTAAAAGCGGTCTGCATTTCGGTAGAGGCGTAGGTTGAATACAGCCTGATATCCCAGGCTTCGGTAATTTTTTGGCCGAGGATATTCAGGCTGAAGTCAGTATTACGGATGTTCTCGCCAATACAAACCGCCTTTTTTACTGACGATGCATTGATATCGATGTGATGCTCCTGTGCAAATTGGATCAGTTTTAAAATAAAAGAAGGTACCGCTACAATAGCAGTCGGCTTCAATCGCAAAATAGTTTCCCATTGCAGGGATGGCACACCAGGACCAAGCCTGATAATTCCTGCACCTATTTTGCGGATGCCCGAATAATAGGCCATTCCGGCCATAAACTGCCTGTCGAGCGTGAGCATGAGTTGGTACAGGTCAGCCGCCGAGCCATCGGCACAGGTAAAAGAATTGTACTCGTTATAAGCTAAACGCTCAAGATCATTTTCAGTAAGGGCAATAGTTACCGGGCTGCCTAAAGTGCCGGAGGTGGAACTGTACTCAATGATCTTGCCCCTATCCACACATAAAAAATCGTCGTTGCGTTTTTGCAGGTCTTCTTTGGTGGTGGTCGGGATCAAGCGCAGGTCATCAAGCGTTTTGACCTGGTTGATATCGATCTGATGTGCTGCGAAAAGGTCTTTATAAAAAGGCGAGTTTTGGCCGAGGTAAGCGAGCAACTCCTGCAGCTTTCGCTCCTGGTATTTTACAACCTCGTGTTTGGGTTGGTGTGCTAATGGTTTAGGGTGTTGTGTTATCACTGTTCAATAATTACCACGGCCGATGCCATTGTTTTCAGATGGGTTAATGATACGGAAATTTTTAACGGCCCGTTACGGTTAATCACTCCCGCGCTTTCGCCGGTAGGTTCTAAAATGGGCTTGCCGTTTTCATCATTGCTGATCTCAATTTCGTTAAAGGCGGTATCTTTTAGCCAACCGGTGCCCAGTGCTTTAAAAAAAGCCTCTTTGGCGGCAAAGCGGGCGGCATAATGCTGATACTTATTGGTCTTACTCTCGCAATAGGCTATCTCTTTTGCCGAAAATACCAGCTCACGAAAACCCTGTTCTTTAGCNATACTGCTTTGCACACGCTCCACCTCTATCATATCAATACCTACACCTAAAANTGTCATGAGCTTAACTTTTTAGTACATTTTTCAACCTGCTTTTTGATATAGTTTTCCTCGTTTACGNTNGCAATTACTTTGGTTAAAGCCGTTTTGTAATACCCGAGGGCTTTTTTATACTCGTTATGTTTAAACGANTAATCACCGGCAATCACATACGCGTGGTAAAATTGCGGATTGCTGGCCACCACGCTATCGGGGTTAATCTCTTCACCGTCAAAAGCTTTTTGTTTCAGCGTACGATAGGTTATAAAATTACGATAAGCCGGGGTGTTCAAAAACGTATCGGGCTTAATGGTAAGCGCGGTATCCATAATTTCATGATCGGTTTGCATGCCTTTCATGGCGAAGATCTTTTTCAAATCATAAGCCACAAACTCCCCCAGTTGCCATGGCGACGTGGAAACCCAAACCAGCAGCTTCTGCGGTTCAAACACTACCGAGTGGTGCGCTATCAATTGGTTCAGCGCTTTCTCGTTGCCCATACCAATATCTTCTCCGTGCAGGCCCTGGCGGTTGCGCAAAATATCAACTGTTTTTTGCACGGTGTTCTTGCCTTCGGCATTCAGCAGTTCCATTAAACGCTGGTAACGATAGGGCGAAGCGCTATTGCTTAGTTGCACCAGGTTTTCTTTAGAGTGTGCCAGTCCTTTGCTTTGAAAATGATTGGCGCAAACAATATAGTTTTGGCGAGGATCATACACATCCAGCGTATCGGGTGTTTTCTCGATCACTACGGCCTTGTTATCTTCGGCCGAAGCTACCAGGAAAGATTCGGACACAAACATTTTGCGTTTTTTGGCTATCGCGATGGCCTCTTTAATGTTTTGGGCGTATTGCAAGATCTCACGGGCCACTAAAGATACTGGTGTGGCCGAACCCGATGGGATATTGGTTTTATCAGCGTTAATGGTAACGCTCAGGCCTTTTTCGTTCATGCCGGATACCGCGCCTACGAAGCCGCCCCAGGTTATGGTCATGAATTTATGCCCTTCAGATGGATTGAAGAATGCCACTATTTTATCATGCGCAAAATTATCGCCTACATAAAAATCAAAGTTCCGACCTACGATCATGGTACCATCGGCCGAGCGATCATTCCAGGTGCCGAACGAAGTACAGCCCACCAGCGCCATGCTTTGCAGCGCGTGACCGATATCATGCGCGGCGTGGTAATTCAGGATGCGCTGGTAATTGGAGCCGATAAACTGGTATTTATCCGATGCCGATTTAGAAATGCCGTAGATCTCCTCTTTATATTCTTCGCTTACGTTCTTAGCCAAATCGCGGTTAAACCAGGCTATAAAATATTTCAGGAATGACAGGTAGGACTGTGAGGGGATGATCTTATTGATCTGATCGGTAAAATAAACCTCCTGGTTTACCACCAGCTCTTTGCTCAGTTTGCCATTAATTACCCCGCGCTCAAAAGGCTTACCCTCTACATACATCTCAAACAANCCACTCTTACTTTTCCGGAACCAGTTGTTATTAATGGTATAAAACCCCGGCGAAGCTTCTTTTCGTTGTAATTGCAGGCTGCTTAGGTCTGCCGGTTTGGGCGGGTAATCGATAGCTACGCAATACAGGTAAATAAAGCCAACAAGCAGCAAACCGACAAACACAAGGCCTGTGTACAGCAACCGTTTCCCAAACCGTTTCCAACTGAATTTCCTGTTACGCATTTCTTATTTTATCAATCAGATCATCATTGCCCAACAAAGCGCAACAGGTTACAATCCCGCTCATGGCGGCGCCTAAAATTCCATGTAAATTAAGGTTTTGCCCAGTAAAGTACAAATTAGGCAGTTTGGTGCGCGGCGAAATAAACGTTTTCAGCGGGTGTTTATAATCCTTGGCAATGCCATAAAGCGAACCATCATCATTGCCAATATAATCTCGATATGAAAGTGGCGTGGCGGTGTAGTACGAATGGATCTTTTCCCGTAAACCCGGAAATTTCAGCTCCACATCATCCAGTAAAACTTCGGCTTTACGCTTTTTAAATTGCTCGTAAGTTTCGCCCCGATAGGCCTCGTCTGATACCGTATTGAAAGTATCTTCCCATGGCTTTACCTCTTCATAGCGCATATAGGCCAATATGGTCATACCATCGGCGTACTCTTTATTTTTTGACGATGGCGTCATAAACACGGCATAGCCC
>JGI24737J22298_10000286_pt1 | contig 16793 bp, 17 predicted proteins | sample KBSCornC3_FD_22298 | JGI IMG/M metagenome (IMG submission 22298) | reverse complement strand
GCATCGGCTGCGGCGCGACGTTTTGCTGATGTCCGCCACCGAAATCCTGACGGTCCGGACGATCCTGACGATCCTGACGATCCGGTCGATATCCGCCACCACGGTGGCGTCGGCGACGGCGATGTCCAAATCGATCCTGTCCGCGATCACCCTGGTCGTAGCCATTCTGTCCGGAATTTTGCTGCGGTTGTCCGCCGCCCGTGATGAATGCCGGAAGGCCGCCGACATCTTGTCCGCCTTCATGACCGCCCTGGCTAGGCTGCGGGTACGGCTGCTGCTGCTGATGCTGTTGATGCTGTTGATGCTGCTGATGCTGCTGATGCTGCTGATGCTGCTGATGCTGCTGTTGATGATGCTGCGGCCGATTCTGGATCTGCTGATCACGCGGCGGAAACGGTTGAGCATCGCGCGGCAAATAAGGCTGCTGCTGCGGCTCTCGCGGTCCGTAGCTTGGCTCGTTCTGACCCATGAACGGCTGATTGTCTTCCTCGTCCCCATCGAAGGAGTCATCGCCGGCTTGCGGCTGGCCACCGGGCGCGCCGCCCTGCTGATGCGGCTGCTGCTGGTTGTAGTACGGGTTCTGCTGACGAAACTGTTCCTGCGCCGCGGCGATCAGGCGGAAGTAGTGCTCGGCGTGCTGATAATAATTCTCGGCAGCCACCGGGTCGCCCGACCCTTGCGCGTCACGTGCAAGCTGAATGTATTTTTCCGCGATATGCGAAGCGGTGCCGCGGATTTTAACGTCGGGACCGTTCGACTCGTAAACGCGCGTGAGGGGATTCTGACTTTTGCGGTGGTTGCCTCGCCCCCGCATGCGCTTCTGACCATTTCTCATGTTGTGCCTGTTCGTCGACCTTTCACCCTGTCGCGGCATTCGCGCCGAACACTCAACTCACCTGCAAGTCCAAACAAATCTCATTGCGCGGCCGGACTTGCGTTATGTCCGCGCCAATAATCGAAAAGTCGTGTCCTGTATCGCGTTAGTCGCAGCAACCCCATTGCCACGGTCTCAGCCGCAGCGTTGCCAACCTCTCGTTACGCGCATCGTCCTAGGTTTCGAAAAATGATGCGCCCAACCGGTGAAGTATCCAGACCCGTCTCTGGCGATTTCGTCTGCCGGCTCTTCGCAGCCGGCTCTTCGTCATCCGCCTTGCGCCGCATCTCACAGAGCCGCTTCGCTCCGGAGTTCCTGGCGATGCAACCGTCACGGGTTGATTCCGTGACCGGAAGCTAGTCGTTTCCGAGCCATAATCCAAGTGCTTTTTTCGACGAATAATCCGGCTCTGCATTTTCACCCAGTGGGAATGCGTTGCGCTCATGGCGTGAAACAGGCGCCAAGCACGCGCGGAATTCCGGCTAAATCCTTGCGCGGGATGCCCGGGCTCAGTCCGGCTTTGGTAAACAGCGCGCGAACCTGTTCATCCTGACCCGCGCCCAATTCCACGAACAGTCTGCCGCCCGGTGCCAGAATTCGTTTGGCGTCACCCGCGATGGAACGATATGCGTCGAGGCCATCCGGGCCGCCATCGAGTGCGATCTGCGGATCGTAGTCACGGACCTCCGGCGCGAGCGTCTCGATTTCGTCATGCGCGATGTAGGGCGGGTTCGACACGATCAGGTCGAAAGGACCCTCGACGCCGGTTGCGATGTCGCAGACGACAAAATTGCAACGGGAATCGAGCCGGCAGCGTGCTGCATTGGCACTTGCCACGTCCAGGGCCGCGGAACTCACGTCGGTGCCGGTTCCGATGGCATTCTTCAGCTCATTCAGCAGCGCCAGCAGCAGCGCGCCGGAGCCGGTGCCGATGTCGAGCACCCGCAGCTTCTCCAGACGCAGGCCACTGCGCATGACGAAATCGAGCGCGGCCTCGACGACGGTCTCTGTTTCCGGCCGTGGCACCAGCACGTCGGGCGTCACCGAAATCGGAAGGCTCCAGAATTCCTTCTGCCCGACAATGCGCGACANCGGCTCGCGCCGCAGGCGACGCGTTGCGAGCGCCGATATCACCGTGACTTCGCGGGCCTCAAGGATACGGTCCGATTGCGCGATCAGGCGGGCGCGGTCGAGATGCAGCGCGTAACCGATCAGCACGCGGGCATCGGCTTCGGCCTCTTCGACGCCGCCTGTGCGGAAAGATTGCGCCACGTGATGAAGCGCTTCGGACACCGAGACGCCTGACTTCAGGCCCGGCATGGCGCTCACGCTGCGCCTTCGGCCGCCAGCAATTCGGCCTGATGCTCGGTCACCAGCGCGTCGATGACCTCGTCCAGCGCCTCGCCCTCAATGATCTGCGGAAGCTTGTGCAGCGTGAGATTGATGCGGTGATCCGTGACGCGCCCTTGCGGGAAATTGTAGGTCCGGATGCGTTCGGAGCGATCGCCTGAACCGACCTGGCCGCGCCGCTCGGCCGCCCGTGCGGAATCGCGTTTTGTCTTTTCGGCATCATAGAGTTTCGCCCGCAGCATCGTCAGCGCCTTCGCCTTGTTCTTGTGCTGCGAGCGTTCCTCCTGCACGAAGACGACGATGCCGCTTGGCATGTGCGTAATGCGGATCGCCGATTCGGTCTTGTTGACGTGCTGGCCGCCGGCTCCCTGCGCACGCATCGTATCGATTTTCAGGTCGGCCTCGTTGATATGAATATCGACATCCTCGACTTCGGGCAGAACTGCGACCGTTGCCGCCGACGTGTGGATGCGGCCTGATGCCTCGGTATCAGGCACACGCTGCACGCGGTGCACGCCGGACTCGAATTTCAGCTTGGCGAACACGCCCCGGCCGCTGACCTCGGCGACAATTTCCTTGAAGCCGCCTTTGGTGCCTCCGCTCAGCGACAGGACTTCCGTCTTCCAGCCCTGCTTGGCCGCATAGCGCTCGTACATGCGGAAGAGATCGCCCGCAAACAGCGCGGCTTCATCGCCGCCGGTGCCGGCGCGGATTTCCAGGATCGCATTGTGGTCATCCATCACGTCCTTCGGCAGCAACGCCACGCGGATCTGCTGGGCAAGCTTCTCTTTCCGCTCCTGCAATGCGTGACGTTCGGCGTCGGCCAGTTTGCGCATGTCCGTGTCGGTCGCGGAATCGTCGACCAGCGCCGCAAGGTCTGCGATCTCCTTCTCAGCATTACGATAGGCCTTGATCGATTCGACCACCGGGCTGAGCTCGGCAAACTCGCGTGACAGCTTGACATAGGCCTCGGGGCTCAAGCCGCTCGCAAGCTCGCTCTCCACCAAGGAGTGGCGGGCAAGTAGCGCATCCATTTTCTGTTGCGGCAAAGTTATCAAAGCTGAAGTCCCTCGGATGCGGCNAAGCCTTCGAGCTTGTGGCGAATGGAAACGCTGCCGACCGGCTCCTTCAGGCTCGCCAATAGAGCAGCCTCGCCCTTGCCGCAATCGAGNTCGAGCAGCAGCGCTTTCACCGGGCCCACTGCCGATGGCGTCAACGACAGCGTGCGATAGCCGAGAAGGACGAGGGCGAGGGCACCGATCGGCTGCGAGGCAAGTTCGCCGCACAGGGTGACTGGCTTGCCGTGCTTCTTTGCCTTGTCCACGATTTCTTTCAACACGCGCAAGACCGGCGCCGACAACGGGTCGAAGCGTTCCGATACCCGCGGATTGCCGCGGTCAGCCGCATAGAGAAATTGCATCAGATCGTTCGATCCGACGGAGAGAAAGTCGACGCGCTCCAGCAGCTCGTCGAGCTGAAACAGCAGCGACGGAACTTCGACCATGGTGCCGATATCGACCCGCTCCGGCAGTTCGTGGCCGTGCCGGCGCAGATGCGTCAACTCAACCTCGACCAGCGCCTTGGCTTTGTCGAACTCATCCACGGCCGCGATCATGGGAAACATCAGGCGCAGTTCACGGCCACCCGCTGCGCGCAACAGCGCCCGTACCTGGCTGCGCAGCAGGCCGGGACGATCGAGCCCGAGCCGGATGGCGCGCCAGCCCAGCGCCGGATTTTCCTCTTCGATATTGCGCAGGTAAGGCAGCACTTTGTCGCCGCCGATGTCGAGCGTGCGGAAGGTCACCGGTTTTTTGCCAGCGGCCTCGAGCACCGATCGGTAAAGCGAGAGCTGTTCGCCCGTCCGCGGCAGCGTGTCCGCAACCATGAACTGTAGTTCCGTGCGGAACAGGCCGATGCCGGCCGCGCCGGTATCCTCGATATGCGGCAGGTCGATCGCGAGCCCCGCATTGATCATCAATTGGACCTTTTGGCCGTCTTTGGTTACGCACGGCCGATCGCGCAGCGCGCGGTACTGCGCCTGGCGCCGCGCGCGCAACTTGACGCGCTCGCCGTACGACGCCTGCACGTCTTGCGGCGGGCGCATATGAATGTGCCCGGTCGAACCGTCGACGATGATAGCGTCGCCAGATTCGACAAGGCCAGTCGCGTTCTCGATTTCGCCGACGGTGGGAATGCCGAGCGCACGCGCGACGATCGAAACGTGCGATGTCGGTCCGCCTTCCTCCAGCACCAGCCCGCGCAACCGCTTGCGGTCATAGTCGAGCAGCGCTGCCGGGCCCATCGACCGTGCCACGACGATGGCGTTTTCCGGCATCTGCTCCTTGGTCGGTGCATGATCCTGGCCCATCAGAACGCGCATCAGCCGGTTGGCGAGGTCGTCGAGGTCGTGCAGGCGGTCGCGCAGATAGTGGTCCGAGGCGCGCAGCATCCGGGCGCGCGTATCCGACTGCACGCGCTCGACGCTCGCCTCGGCGGTAAGGCCGGTCATTACGGCCTCACGGATCCTGTGCAGCCAGCCCTGGTCGTATGAAAACATGCGATAGGCTTCGAGCACGTCGCGGTGCTCGCCGCCGTCGGCAACGTCGCGGTGCTCGACCAGCCGGTCGAGGTCGGCGCGCAAGGTCGCAATGGCGGCGTCGAGCCGTTTGAGTTCGTGCTGCACGTCGTCGGCAATTACGCTGGTGATGACAACGCGCGGTTCGTGCAGCACGACGTGACCCAGCGCGATACCGTCCGACAGCGACGTGCCAATGAAATGCATCGAGTGCCGGGCGGCGGGCTCGGCGCCGGGGCGGGCGAGGGACGACAGCTCCCCCGATGCGATCATTTCGGCGAGCACCATCGCCGTCGTCTGCAGCGCTTCTTCTTCTTCTTCGGTGTAGGTACGCCGCGCGCGGTTCTGCACGACCAACACGCCGAGCGTGTTGCCGGCGCGCAAGATCGGCACACCGAGGAACGAGTGATAGATTTCTTCGCCGGTTTCCGGGCGATAGGAGAAGGCCGGATGGGCCTGCGCGTCCGAGAGATTTATCGGGTTGGCTTCACCGGCCACCAGGCCGACCAGGCCTTCGTCCGCCTTCAGGACGGTCTGGTGGACGGCTTCGCGCTTGAGACCTTCGGTGGCATATAGCTCAAGCGTTCCGTCTACGCGTAAAACGTAGACAGAGCAGACTTCCGCCACCATGTTGGCGGCGATCAGCACCACCACCTTGTCGAGACGGTCCTGCGCGCTGACCGGCTCCGCCATCACTTCGCGAAGCCTGCGCAACAGCACGCGCGGACCGCCTAGCGCGCCACGCATTATTGAGGTCCTTCAGCCGCGGCCTGGGCCGCAGCCCCATCTACGGCCTAATCATGTACGAATAGCGACCACCGGCTCCGGATTCCGCGGCCGCTTATGCGTCAGGCTATAGCCAATGGCCCATGCAAGGGGCAAGCCAAAGTCCCGCATAACACGGGCTCGAAAGCGGCCCGAAGGGGCCCGGTCACGGCCTATCAAGCCCGTAGAGCGTGTGCAGGGTGCGGACCGCGAGATCGGTCTGGGCGGCCTTGATCAGGACGGAGAATTTTATCTCCGAGGTCGTGATGGCGAGGATATTGATCTTTTGGCCGGACAGAGCCTTGAACGCCCTGGCGGCGACGCCGGCATGGCTGCGCATACCGATGCCGATGACGGATACCTTGGCGACGTCGGTCGCCCCGTCCAGCCGCTCAAAGCCGATCGCGCCCTTGGCCTTGTCGAGGGTGACGCGCGCACGCTCATAGTCCGCGGATGGAACCGTGAAGGTGAGGTCGGTGGTCGCGCCGTCTCCCGAGACGTTCTGCACGATCATATCCACGTTGATGTTGTTGTCGGCGAGCGGGCCGAAGATCGCGGCCGCGACGCCGGGCTTGTCCTGCACCCTGCGGATCGAGATCTGAGCCTCGTCCTTGGAGAAGGCGATGCCGGTGACGACTTGTTGTTCCACGATGTCTCCTTCGTCGCAAATAAGAGTGCCGGCGGGCGGCTTGTTGGGATCGATGTCCTCGGGCTTGTCAAAACTCGAGCGCACGAAGATGCGCACATTGTGCACCATGCCGAGCTCGACCGAGCGAACCTGCATGACCTTGGCACCGAGGGAAGCGAACTCGAGCATCTCTTCGTAGGCAATCTTGTCCATGCGGTGCGCCTGCGGCACCACGCGCGGATCCGTCGTGTAGACGCCGTCGACATCCGTGTAGATGTCGCAGCGTTCGGCTCCGATCGCGGCAGCGATCGCGACCGCCGATGTGTCGGATCCGCCGCGACCCAAGGTCGTGACACGGCCCGTATCGCCATGCATCCCCTGGAAGCCGGCGATGACCGCGACCTGGCCGTGCTCCTTGAAGCGCTTGACCAGCTCGGCGCCGTTCACCTCCATGATGCGCGCGGAGGCATGCGCGTTATCGGTCAAAATCGGCAGCTGCCAGCCCTGCCAGGATCGTGCATTGACGCCCATTCCCTCAAGGACAATGGCGAGCAAGCCGGCGGTGACCTGCTCGCCGGTGGCGACCACCGCGTCGTACTCGCGCGCGTCGTGCAGCATGGCGGCTTGCCGGCACCATTCGACCAGCTGATTGGTCACGCCGGCCATGGCGGAGACGACAACGGCCACATCGTAGCCGGCGTCGACCTCGCGCTTGACGTGGCGCGCCACATTGCGGATGCGGTCGAGATCGGCGACCGACGTTCCGCCGAATTTCATCACCAACCGAGCCATGACGTTCCCGGATGCGCCGAAAGGCGCTAACAAGCGGCCGGCACGAAGTCCGCGCGCCGGTCTGAAAAGGCGCGTATACATACCGGCGGGGTCGCCGCGCTGCAACAACAGCCAACGGCCAAACAGTGAGATCGTCTGCATGGTTACCAGAAAAGCCCGCATCTCCAGCGTCGATGCCGCGGAGGTCGAGCGGTTTTCGCGCCATGCCGCCGACTGGTGGAATCCGCGCGGGCCCATGGCGGCGTTGCACAAGTTCAACCCGGTCCGGCTCGCCTATATTCGGGATCAGGCAGCGGCCTGCTTCGGCCGCGATCCCAAAAAGCTCGACTGCCTGAAAAACCTTCGGATGCTGGATATCGGCTGCGGCGGCGGCATCCTGTCGGAACCGCTCGCGCGGCTGGGTGCGGCGATGGTCGGCGCCGATCCTTCGGAAGACAACATTGCTGCGGCAAAGGCTCATGCAAGCGAGGCGGGTGTTGCGGTCGATTACCGTGCGACGAGCGCGGAAGACCTATCCGCCGCAAATGAGCGCTTCGATGTGGTGCTGGCTATGGAAGTCGTCGAGCACGTGGCCGACGTCGATGCTTTCGTTGGGGCCTGCGCGGCGATGGTAAAGCCCGGCGGCCTGATGATCGCCGCAACGCTCAACCGGACACTGAAGAGCTTTGCGCTCGCAATCGTCGGCGCCGAATACGTGCTGCGCTGGCTGCCGCGCGGCACGCATCAATGGGACAAGTTCGTCAAGCCCGAAGAGCTGGAGAGCGCGATTGAGCGCAATGATCTTCAGGTCATCGGGGAACGTGGCGTGATCTACAATCCGCTTGCCGACCGCTGGCAGCTGTCGTCGGACATGGATGTCAACTACATGCTGGTGGCACAGCGCCCGAAGCAAAATGGAGAAGCCGCATGATTCTCGAACTGGTCGAGTTCAATTCGCCGAAAGGCTGGAGCCGCCGACAGGTCGCCGAAGAGGCACGCAACGTCATTCCGAAGTGGCGGGCAAACAAGGAACTGTTGCGCAAGCATTTTCTGCTCGAGCTCGACGGCAAGACCGGCGCCGGCGTTTATATCTGGCCGTCGGTTGAAGCGGCGCAGAAGGCGCATAACGAAGAGTGGCGGCAGTCGGTAATCAAGCGCACGGGCGGCGCACCCACGATTCGCTATTTCGACCTCTTCCTGCTGATCGACAATGAAAATGGTGCGGTCACCGAATTTCCCGAGGCGGCAGAGATTCAATCGGCAGCGGCCTGACCTGAACAAAGACTTGATCTCCAAAAGATGCTTTGGGCCGTTTTTACCCTGATCGCCGCGGCTGCGCAGACCGCGCGCAATGCGATGCAGCGCGAACTGACCGCCACGCTGGGCACGGTCGGCGCCACTCACGTGCGCTTCCTGTTCGGATTTCCTTTCGCGCTGCTTTTCCTGTTCGGCCTCCTGGCCATTACCGGCGACCACCTGCCGACGGTGCCGCCCATGTTCTGGCCGTGGGTGATCGGCGGGGCGCTCGGGCAAATCGCTGCGACGGCGCTGATGCTTTCCGCAATGGGCGAGCGTTCCTTCGTTGTGGCCTATGCCTACATCAAGACGGAACCGGTGCAGGTTGCGCTGTTCGGCCTGATTTTTCTCGGCGACAAGGTGACGCCACTGTCGGCGGCGGCAATCCTGATCGCGACCGTCGGTGTGATCGTGATTTCTCTCAAGCCGCGAACGGGTACCGGCACGATGCGATCGACCTTGATCGGACTTGCGGGCGGCACAATGTTCGCCCTGTCGGCGATCAGCTATCGCGGTGCGATTCTGTCGCTCGGTCTTCCTGATTTCGTGCTCGCCGCAACGTTCACCGTGACGGTCGGTCTGGTCATTCAGGCCGCACTTTTGTCGGCTTTTCTGGCGTTGCGCGATCCCGAAGTCCTGCGTGCGATCNCGCGGGCCTGGAAACCCTCGCTGTTCGCCGGCTTTATGGGCGCATTCGCGTCAGAATTCTGGTTTCTTGCCTTCGCCATCACCACCGCCGCCAATGTGCGCACGCTCGCATTGGTCGAGGTGCTGTTCGCGCAAGGTGTGACGCGGTTCGTCTTCAAGCAGCCCACCACGCAGCGCGAAGGGATCGGCATCGTGCTGGTGGTGATCGGTGTCGCGCTGTTGGTATGGGCCTATTAGTTCCGCTCGTCCGGAAGCGACGGCAANGGATGAAATTCGATGCCTTCCTCGGATAATTCTTTCGCTTCCTCAGGCGATGCCACGCCGTAGATCGAGCGATGCTCGATCTCGCCGTAGTGCATCTTGCGCGCTTCCTCAGGGAATTTCGCGCCGACATTATCGGCATTCTTGGTGAGGTGATCGCGAAGTTCCTTCAGCTTGGCGCGGATTTCCTGCTCCTGCGGCGAAATCATCGCGACCGGCGCCGGTGCAGGCTCTGGTGTCGGTGTCGCTTCGCGCGCTCTCTGCGGGGCCTCGATACGCTTGCTGCGTTTCTTTGCAGTTGCGGACAGCCGCGGCGCCATGATCGCCTTTTCGACCTTGGCCGAGCCGCAGTGCGGACAGCTCACGAGCCCGCGCTTGGCCTGTTTGTCGTAGGCGGCCGAATCCTGGAACCAGCTTTCAAATTGGTGGCCCTGCTGGCAGATGAGTGCATAGCGTATCATTCCGCCCCCCGCACAACGTGAAGGTGTGCCGGCTCCGCCAACGGTTCGACGATTTCAAATCGTCGGCCGTGCTGCAAGGATGGGACGCGCGCACGCGCATTGACGACTTCTGTGGGATTGATCTCACCCACGATGACCCCCGGCTCGGTGCCACCTTCGGCAATGATGCGCCCCCAAGGGTCAACGATCAATGAATGGCCGAACGTATCCCTGCCGTTCTCGTGGCGGCCGCCCTGGGCCGCCGCAAATACAAAGCAGCCGTTTTCAATGGCGCGGCTGCGGATGAGAACATGCCAATGCGCTTCGCCGGTCTGTTTTGTGAAGGCCGACGGAATTGCCAGCATGGTTGCGCCAGCTTCGGCGAGCGCGCGGTAAAGCGCGGGAAAACGTAGGTCATAGCAAACGGTCAAACCGAGGCGGCCCCACGGCAAATCGGCCAGTACCGCCAGCTCCCCCGGACGGTAGTTGCGCGACTCGCGATAGCTCTCGCCGCCGGCCAGATCGACGTCGAACATATGGATCTTGTCGTAGCGCGCGAGGATGTCGCCCTTCGAATCGATCAGGAAAGAACGATTGGCGGCGCGATCGGGCGATATCCTGATCGCAAGGGAACCGATGTGCACGTTGATGCGGAGCTTACGCGCGACCTCGCGCAGCGTGGCCAGCGATGGGTCTGCCTCTTCTTCGACGGCCACAGCGAAAAGTTGCTCGCGATTGGCCGCCAGGATATTTGTCATTTCCGGCGTGAGCACGTATTCGGCGCCGGCCGATTTCGCGTCGCCGATGTAGCGCACGGCGGCATCGATATTGGCGCCGGGCTGGAGACCCGAGCGCATCTGGATCATGGCCGCTTTGAAACTACCGCCGTTCATGACGTGCCCTTGCCGGCCAACAGCGGATCGAGCCTGCCGGCACGCTCAAGCGCGTGCAGCTCGGCGCTGCCACCCACGTGCGTGGTGCCGATAAAAATCTGCGGCACAGTCATGCTTCCGTTTGCGCGTTGAATCATTTCTTTCCGGCGTTCGAAGTCACTGCTGACGTCGATCTCCCTGTAGCTTACACCCTTTCGCTTCAGCAAGGTCTTGGCCGCGGAGCAATGGGGACAGAAGCGGGTCGTGTAGATTTCAACGGGAGGCATGGCGTTTGCGGGCATTTGAGCCCTTTTATATGGGGGGACGCGCCGCCGCCACAACCCGCGCAAAGACCAGCACATCGACATGGCCGGCACCCGCCCGNGACAAGACACGGGCGCAGGCATCGACCGTGGCGCCCGAAGTGAGCACGTCGTCGATCAACACCAGCCGGCGCCCGGCAATGTCCGATTCATGCTCCNTAGCGACCCGGAAGGCGCCTTGCACATTATCGGCGCGCTCCGTTTTCGACTTGCCCACCTGTTGTGGCGTTGCCCGCACACGTTTGAGCCCGCCATGGACAACGGGCACGCCGGTCAATCCGGAGATGACACCGGCGAGAGCCGCCGACTGATTGAAGCGCCGCGCCCATAGTCGCCGCCAATGTAGGGGCACCGGGACGAGTGCATCGGCATCGGAAAGCAGTTCGCGGCCCGCACGCGCCATCCATTGGCCCATGGTCGGCGCGAGGTCGAGCCGGTCGCCATATTTGAGGCTGTGGACGAGCGCGCGTGAAATATCATCGTAGCGCACGGCTGCACGGGCCCGGTCATAGGAGGGCGGGTTGGCAATCGCTTCCATCGACAGCAGGCCGGGGCCGGGATCGTAGGTGAACGGAATCCCGAGCCGCGCGCAGTATGGCGGCTCGATGAGCGACAACCTCGACCAGCAATGCGCGCAGAGACCGTTGCCGTCGCCAAGCGGCTCGCGGCAGGACGGACAAAGCTGGGGCAGGGCGAAGTCGAGCGCGAGCCGCAGCGCCGATCGTAAACCCTTACGAAAGCGGGCAGCCGATGACGCACCAGCCGGACTTGCCGAAACAAGCTCGTCCATGCTGCAACGGTAGCACGATCACCGGCGGACATGGCACGATCGCGCGTGACGCGATAGGACAAAGCAATGTCGTCAGGCTCCAATATCTTTGACCGGCGGTTGCTTCGCATGCGCCAAAGGCGCGCGCGACGATTGACGCCTGCGACATTTCTGCTGGATCGCGTTGCGGCCGATTTGGGCGAGCGGCTTTCCGCGGTCCTACGCAAGTTCGACGTTGCCGTTGATCTCGGCACGCCATCCGATGCCGTACGTCGCGTGCTGGCGGCGAACAAAAATATCAGCACTGTCGTCGCGGCCGGACCGGATGACGATGACGATGGCTTGCGCGTCACCAGCGATGAGGAAGCCTTGCCATTTGCCGCGGGCTCGCTTGATCTCGTGGTGTCTGCGCTGGCACTGCAATTTGTCAATGACCTGCCAGGTGCGCTGATCCAGATTCGCCGCGCCCTGAAGCCGGACGGGCTACTTCTAGCGGCATTGATCGGCGGAGACAGCCTGACCGAATTGCGCTCGGCATTTGCCGCCGCCGAAGTTGAAGTCGAGGGCGGTATCTCGCCGCGCGTCGCGCCTTTCGCCGACATCCGCGAGCTTGGCGGCCTTCTGCAGCGCGCCGGTTTTGCGTTGCCGGTCGTCGATAGCGAGCGAGTCGCGGTGCGCTACGATTCGGCTCTTGCGCTGATGCGTGATCTCCGGCGCATGGGCGCGACTAATATTTTGGTCGAGCGGCAACGTCGACCGCTCAAGCGCGCGACGTTGGCACGCATGGCGGAAATCTATGCCGAGCGTTTTTCCGATCCTGACGGACGCATACGTTCGACGTTCGAAATCATCTGGCTTTCGGGCTGGGTGCCTCATGAGAGCCAGCAGAAACCCCTCAAGCCCGGCTCGGCGGCGCAACGNCTTGCTGATGCGCTCGGCACCACGGAACTGGCAGCCGGGGAAAAGCCGAAGCGGCTTCGCTAAAGCAATGTCATCAGGTGGGAAACGAGCGGTACATCTGCCGCAGGCATTTCGTAATCGCGCAGCCGGTTTGGCTTCACCCANGCAAGCTGCTGGCCCTCAGTCGGAGTGACGGTCCCCTCCCAGCGACGGCAGACATAGAGCGGCATCAGCAGATGGAAGTCGGGATANGTGTGGCTCGCAAAGGCAAGCGGCGCGAGACAAGCCTCGCTCACCGTTATCGCGAGTTCCTCGCGCAATTCCCGTATCAGGGTATCTTCCGGTCGCTCGCCATCCTCGACTTTGCCGCCGGGGAATTCCCAGAGACCGGCCATCGGCTTGCCTTGCGGTCTTTGCGCGACCAAGACGCGGCCGTCGGCGTCGACGAGCGCGCAGGCGGCGACAAGAATAAGTTTGATGCTCACAGTCCTCGACCTCGGTGAAATTCAGTGTCAGCCAAGCNTGGTTGAATGCAATNGAAATCGGTTGCCCCGCAAGGCATTCTCTTCAACGAGCCGTGACAGGTCATTGATGCAAGGTCCGGTTGCNGCTTATCCTCGGTCGATTTTAGCCGGGGGGCGGCGATGAATAGGTGTTTAAGCATTGCGTTGGGTTTGGTGTTGGTAGGACTGGCGTGCGAGCCGGCTTCAGCTGTCTGCGCCCCCTTTGTCCGTTGGGTGAACAATCAGACAGTCGATAATTGTATGACGGTCAGGTCGGGGAAGACCTGTAGTCTGATTTTCCGCTCCNGCGGGCCTACGTACCAAACCGTCATCCTCGTGCGTCCGTNGCACGGGACGGTTTCGGTCGGTGACGTTGGACGCGTCATCTATCNTGCGCGCCNGGGCTACGTCGGCGCTGACACCTTCACCTATGCGCGTCGCGGCCTGGATTCTCGCAATGGCCCAATGAACGCCACCGTCCGCNTCGCGGTGACAGTCACACCGTGAATTGAGGTTATGAGCGGTAGTCGCCGTTGATGGCGATGTATTCTTTGGTGAGGTCGCAGGTGAGCACGCGATCGCGGCCTTTGCCCAGCCCGAGCGCGACCTTCAGGCTGATTTCCGGTTTTTTCATCGCGGCACTTACAGTGGCTTCATCGTAGCCCGGATCGCGCGCCCCCTTATGCGCGACGCGGATGCCGCCAAACCAGATCGAAAGCTTGTCCCTGTCCGCCGGCTCACCGGCCTTGCCGACGGCCATCACGACCCGGCCCCAGTTTGCATCTTCGCCGGCGATCGCGGTCTTCACCAGCGGGGAATTGGCAATGGACATTGCAATGCGCCGCGCCGAGACCTTGGATACCGCGCCTTCGACCACGATCTCGACCAGTTTGCGGGCGCCTTCGCCATCGCGCGCCACCTGTTCCGACAGGCTGGCCAGCACGGAATGCAGCGCTTTTTTGAACTCTTTCAGGCGTGGATCGGAAGCGCGTGCAATTCTCGGGGCAGCGGCAGCCCTGCCGGTCGCAAACATCATCAGCGTGTCGGATGTCGATGTGTCACCGTCGATTGTCACGGCGTTGAAGGTGTCGGTAACGCTATCTTTCAGAAGCGCCTGCAATGCAGATGCGGAAATCGCGGCGTCGGTGAATATGAAAGAGAGCATGGTGGCCATGTCGGGCGCGATCATGCCGGCACCCTTGGCAATACCGTTGATCGCCACGCGGGCCTTGCCGATTTTTGCCGTCGCGGTCGCCACTTTTGGAAACGTGTCGGTGGTCATGATTGCCCGCGCTGCGGCAAGGAATTCGCCGGGTTGAGCGCGCGCAACCAGGCCTCCCATGACGCCCTCGAAGGCCTGCGCCTTCAGCGGCTCGCCGATCACGCCAGTCGAGGCAAGAAACACATCGCCCGGCTTGCAGCCAGCCGCATGCGCGGCGATCTGCGCAGTGAACTTGCAGGCGTCCCGGCCGGTCTTGCCGGTGAACGCATTGGCGTTGCCGGAATTGACGACCAGCACGCGCGTTTTGCTCGTTTTCAGATGCGCGCGGCACCACTCCACGGGGGCGGACGGGCACTTCGAGCGCGTGAACACGCCCGCCGCGGTCGTGCCGGGATCGAACAGCGCCAGCAGGACATCGGTGCGCCCGGCGTAACGGATGCCGGCCTCGGCGGTCGCGAGACGCACGCCGGAAACTGCCGGCATGTCAGGAATAGTGGCAGGGGCAAGAGGGGAGACTGCGGTGGACATAACATTCTCCGTCGTCATGTCCGGCTTCGTGCCGGCATCCGCGGCTTCGGATGCATCGGCATAAAAGACGCCAATGGCCGGCACAAGGCCGGCCACGACGAATTCATTTGATGATTTGGATCGCTGCTATTTCTTTGCCGGCGCGGCGGGCTTTTCCTCAGGCTTGACGGCCGGCTTGTCCATGCGCTCGATCTTGGCTTCGGCGCGCAGCTTGGTAACCAGCTCGGCTTGCGCCTTGCGCGCGACGTAGTTCTCGATCTGCGGCTTCACGTCTTCGAATTTCGGCGCCGGCTTGACGCGCGTGTCCTCGACCTTGAGGACGTGCCAGCCAAACTGGGTCTTCACGGGATCCGAAATCTGCCCCTTGTCGAGCTTGAAAGCAGCTTCCGAAAATTCCGGCACCATCTGTTCCTTGGTGAAGTAGCCGAGATCGCCGCCATTGGCCTTGCCGACGGATCTTCGGTGACTTCGCCGGCCACCTTGGCGAAATCTTCGCCCTTCTTCAGTCGGACGATCACCGCCTTGATCTTGTCCTCGGCTTCCTTGCCGGCCTTGTCATCGCCTGCCTGCGCGCGGAAGAGGATGTGGCGTGCGTGGACTTCCTTCTCCTCGCCGACCTGTTTCACGGCCTCGTCGTAGACTTTATGCATCGCTTCGTCGGTGAGAGCTTCCTTGCCGACCGATTGCAGCAGATTTTCCATGAGAAGTTTCTTGCGGGCGAATTCGACTTTGCGTTTGAAGTCGGGCCCATCGCCCAACTTCTTGTCTTCCGCAGCTTTAGACACAAGGATCATGTCCGCAACGAACTGCACCAGATAATCTTGCTTGGCTTCGGGCGACATTGGCGGAATTTGGCCGGCCTCATCTTCGGCGACAGCAAGGTCGCTCTGGTGGATTTCAATACCGTTGACCTTGGCGACAACCGGGTCCTTGTCCTGGGCGCCCACCGGCCCAGCCGTCATGACGAGGAGCGCCAGAAATGCGGCATAAAAGCCGGCCTGACGCGAACGGACCGGTGAGCCGGCTGGAACTGGAATCGTCATAAGGCTTTCCCTGGATTGTCAGTGCCCGCCAGGCGGGCGTCGGGCGGACTATTCGCCCAACGACCCTGTCTTTGCAATGGCCGAGTAGCGCGCAACGCCTAACGTCCGCGTGACCGGGCTGTCGTTAATGCGAGAACAGGCCGCCAATTGACAACTTTCCGACCCCCTCATATCTGTCGCGAACCATTGGTGTTCGTTGTCGCCGGCGCATTCGCGTCGGATTGCCCGAAAAGTGCCGTATTCCGGAATGCCGGAGGCAAATCCGGCCGTAACGGCATGATATAAGCGCCCGGCTCACGTAAGGAGTTTCCAAGGATGATCGGCGCAGTCGCCCGCAAGCTGTTCGGTTCCGCCAACGATCGGCGGATCCGCAGCTATCAGCCGCGGGTGGACGAGATCAACGCGCTCGAAAAAGAACTCGAGGCGCTGTCGGACGACGCGCTCAGGGCGCGCACCGAAGAATTCAAGAAGCAGGTGGCCGAAGGCGCCGCGCTCGACGACATCCTGGTACCTGCATTTGCCACCGTCCGGGAAGCCGCCAAGCGCACGCTCGGCCAGCGGCATTTCGACGTCCAGCTGATCGGCGGGATGATCCTCCACGAAGGCAAGATTTCCGAGATGAAGACCGGCGAAGGCAAGACGCTGGTCGCCACGCTTCCCGTTTATCTCAATGCGCTTTCCGGCCGCGGTGTCCATGTCGTCACCGTCAACGATTATCTGGCGAAGCGCGACGCGGACTGGATGGGACAGATCTACAATTTCCTTGGCCTTACCGTCGGCGTTATCGTGCACGGGCTCGACGACGAACAGCGCAAGAAAGCTTACGACTGCGACATCACCTACGGCACCAACAACGAGCTCGGATTCGACTATCTCCGCGACAACATGAAGTACCGCATGGAGGACATGGTCCAGCGCGGGCACATTTACGCGATTGTCGACGAAGTCGACTCGATCCTGGTCGACGAAGCGCGCACGCCGCTGATCATTTCCGGCCCGCTCGACGACCGGTCCGAGTTCTACAA
>JGI24737J22298_10000283_pt1 | contig 16831 bp, 14 predicted proteins | sample KBSCornC3_FD_22298 | JGI IMG/M metagenome (IMG submission 22298) | reverse complement strand
CAGCCCCGTCCATTTATCGTTGCAGGTATGTACCACCTAATATCGCTCCCTGGGCAAAAGCTGTGTTAAGTGTGCTCATCTCGTCAGCACTAAATTCAATTTGCATAGCCTGTATATTTTCGGGCAGGCGCGATCTGCGGCTCATGCTCACCAGCGGCATAATGTTATCACCCTGGGCGTTTACCCATGCAATGGCAAGTTGGGTAGGCGTGTAGCCTTTGTCGCTGGCCATTTGCTTTAATACTTCAACTTTTTCAAGGTTCTTCACCAGATTTTCTCCCTGGAAACGTGAAAAGTGATTATGATAGCTATCTGCCGGAAGCGGAGCTTTCATATCCCCTGTAAGTAACCCTTCGGCAGTGTTGGCAAATGCTACTACCCCAATACCCAGTTCTTTAGCAGTAGGCAGCAGATCGTTTTCAATTTGCCTGTCGGCTAATGAGTAGCCAATTTCCAGGGCTGTTACCGGGTGTACGCTGTTGGCCTTGCGTAATTGCTCCGCAGTAATTTCAGAAACACCAAGATGGCGTACTTTACCTTCCTTGATCAGGTCGGCAATGGTACCTATTACATCCTCTACCGGTACGCTGTTATCCAGGCGGCAAGGCTGATACAGGTCGATGGTGTCGATGCCTAATCGCACCAGCGAATAATTGATGAAGTTTTTAATAGCGATAGGGTGAAGGTCTAAGCCAAGCCATTGACCATTATAAAAAATAGCGCCAAATTTTACGCTGATGAACGCGTCATCCCTGCGGCCTTTAATGGCCTTGCCTACTAATAGTTCATTATGACCGGCACCATAAAAATCGCCGGTGTTTAAAAAGTTGATGCCACTATCTAAAGCTGCCTGTATGGTAGCGATACTTTCATTTTCATCGTTGGCTTTGCTGCCCCAAACTGATGACATGCGCATACAGCCCAGGCCCAGCTTTGAAACCAGCGGGCCATTTTTGCCCAAATTTATTTTCGTTATGTTTCCCATAGTTGATATTTTAATTAAAAACAAAGATCAGGTATCTTGTTCATGGTAAATTTCTTGCACGGCTCAATTTACTTGTCTGTATGGCTCAAATTTTTACGATAACTCTTTGTAAAACTCGCACACAAACTATGGGAACAAAATCGACTATTTACTACCTTAACCAAACCTTAACACTAACTTAGTTTAATTTTAATAAAATAAGTTTAGTATTGCTAAACATTATAAATGTTGTTATGAGCATAAAATTAGTGGTATTTGATATAGCCGGCACCACGGTTAAAGACGATCATGAAGTTAGCAAGGCTTTCAGGGCGGCTATGCAAAAATCTGGTTACGAGGTTGAAATTGAAAAAATAGATCCGCTGATGGGGTATGAAAAAACGCTGGCTATACGTAAAATGCTTGCCGAGCATGAAGTCGATCCCACTGTGATTACCAATGAACTGGTAAACAGCATACATCAGGAGTTTGTACAGCAAATGATTAACTTTTACCGGTTTGAGCCTGGCATTGAACCACTGCCAAACGTTGAAGAAACATTTGCCAGGCTGCACGAACAAGGCGTAAAAGTTGGTATCAACACCGGTTTTTCGCGCGATATTGCAGATACCATTGTAAACCGCCTGCAATGGCAGAAAAAAGGGCTGATAGATTACGTTGTTGGCTCAGACGAAGTTGAACTTGGTCGCCCGCATCCTTTTATGATCCGAAAAATGATGCTTGAGGCCGGCATAACAGACGCACTTGAAGTTGCTAAAGTAGGCGACACCGAGGTTGACGTACGCGAAGGTCAAAACGCGGGTTGCAAATATTCCATAGGCGTAACTACCGGCATTTTTACCCGCGCCGAGCTCGAAACTTATAATCCTGCCCATATTATTGATGATATTGCACAAGTAGTTGAGATCATAAACCAATAGTATAATGAGGCTGATTGAAAGTTTACGTGCAAAAGTAGCCCAATTGCCTTATACACTGATTTCAGTTTTGGCAGCGGTTTCAGCCTTCGGAACGTATACATCCATGTATGCCTTTCGTAAGGCATTTGCAGCGGCAACTTTCACAGGTCATGAGTATTTTCATGTTGATTATAAAGTTTGGCTGGTTATAGCTCAGGTTATAGGCTATATGAGCAGCAAATTTTACGGCATAAAATTTATAGCCGAAGTTAACAGCAAAACCCGCGCCCGTTATATTTTAACCCTTATCGGGATTGCCTGGGCGGCGCTGCTGGCCTTTGCTTTTGTACCGGCCCCATGGAATATCGTGTTTCTTTTTATCAACGGTTTTCCGCTGGGCCTTATCTGGGGCCTGGTTTTCGGTTACCTGGAAGGCCGCCGCTCAACCGAATTCATGGCATCGGTATTATCTATCAGCCTCATTTTTGCATCGGGCTTTGTAAAAACAACCGGGCGTACTTTAATAAGCAGCTTTCATGTAAATGAATACTACATGCCTTTTTTAACCGGGGCTGTATTTGCAATACCACTGCTGTTCTTTGTGGGTTGTATGGAGCTTATCCCCGCCCCTACCACCGAAGACAAAAGTTTACGCTCCGAGCGCGCGCCAATGAACGCCGCCGAGCGTAAGCAATTCGTGATCCGTTTTTTACCAGGTATTATCCTCACCCTCATCGTTTACGTATTGCTCACTATTATGCGCGATGTGCGCGATAACTTTGAGGTGGAGATCTGGGCCAGCCTGGGCATTAAGGATAACAGCATTTTTACTACTACGGATATAAAAATTTCGCTGGTGGTATTAGTAGCCATGAGTTTACTTATCCTGGTGCGCAAAAACCTGCGTGCTTTTAGCATCATCCATTTAATGATCATTGCAGGCTGCGTACTGGTGGGTATATCATCCGTCATGTTTACCTTTAAAATGATAAACCCAACCTTATGGATGACCTGTGTTGGCCTGGGGCTGTACATGGGTTATGTGCCCTACAATGCCATATTTTTTGAGCGGATGATAGCATCGTTCCACTATAAAAGCAACGTTGGCTTTATCATGTACATTGCCGATTCAATGGGCTACCTTGGCAGTGTAAGCGTTTTGCTGGTAAAAGAACTTGGTCGCCCCTCAATAAGCTGGGGAACCTTTTTTCAGGAAGGCGCAATGACGGTAGCCATTGTTGGCGGAATTTGCGGAATTTTATCGCTCATTTACTTTTTGCAAAGCGCTGCCCGTGATAAAAAAAAGATAATTGCGGACGAAACTGATGAACAAATAAACTTTCAAGCCATAAGTCCGCAGTCATGAGTCTAAATTAAAAAATGACCAATGGCTCAATGACCTAATGAATAATATAATGAGCGAAAACAATAACTCAAAAAACTCCCCCTTCAGGGGGCAGGGGGGCACTGCAATAATCATAGGCGCAGGCATTGTAGGTTTGGCTACGGCCCGCGCTTTGGCCATTCGCGGCTATAAGGTAACGGTATTTGAGCGCAATGAACGCGCGGTGGGTGCTTCCATCCGTAACTTTGGTATGGTATGGCCGATAGGCCAGGCTACCGGTCCGATGTTTGAACGCGCCATGCTATCAAAAAACATCTGGAAAACAGTTTGTACCGAAGCTAACATCTGGCATAATGAGGTTGGTTCATTACACCTTGCTTACCATGATGATGAGCTGCAGGTTATTGAAGAATATGTAGATGTAAACAAGCAATACCGCGATTGCGCTGTGCTAACTCCTGGTGAAGCTGTTTCAAAATCACCTGCCATTAATACTGATGGCTTAAAAGGCGCTTTGTGGAGCGGCGAGGAAATGATTGTTGAATCGCGGGTAGCAATCGGGCAGGTGGCAGCTTACCTTGCAGAAAAATTTGGTGTTGATTTTCACTGGAATACAGCTATCAGCCGTATCCAACACCCCAAAGTTAGTTCGGGCAACCAAAGCTGGGAAGCCGACGAGATCTATGTTTGCAGCGGCGCCGATTTTGAAACTTTATATCCGGAGCTATTCGCACAAACGCAGATCACCAAATGCAAGCTGCAGATGATGCGTTTAGTTACCCAGCCTGATGAATGGCGCATAGGCCCATCGCTATGTGGTGGCTTGTCTATGATCCATTACCCAGGTTTCCAGGCGGCAGCTTCATTGCCTGCTTTGCGCAAACGCTATGAAGAACAGTATGCTACCCACCTGAAATGGGGCATCCATGTTATGGTATCACAAAACGGCAGCGGCGAGCTTACTATAGGCGATTCGCACGAATATGGTTTGGTTCATGACCCGTTTGATAAGGAATTTATTAATAATTTGATAATTGAATACTTACATACATTCGCCAATTTTAAAGATTGGAAAATGCTGCAGTCATGGCACGGCATCTATCCTAAAATGACCAACGGCGCGTATGAGCTTATTGTTGATATTGAGCCCGGGGTAACCCTCATCAATGGCCTCGGCGGTAACGGCATGACCCTGTCGTTTGGCTTGTGCGAGCAGGAGATCGCCAGGCGGAAGGACGGTTAGTTTTTTAGACCATAGTCCATGGTCGATAGTCCATGGATTGAAAAAACTGCATATCTTGGTTTTTCAATAAGCCAACCATGGCTTATTGGCTATAACTATTGACAAAAACAATAACCAGGTCTATGAACTTTCGACCATAGACTAAAAACAAAAAACCATGGTCTATGGACTATCGACCATGGACTAAAAATAAAACTATGTCTGATTCAAGGAGAGATTTTCTTAAAAAAGCAGCCCTATTAACCGGTGCAGCCGGCCTCGCCAGCATTTTACCCGAATCTATTCAAAAAGCAATGGCCATTAACCCGGCACCGGGCAGCACCTACCTGGATGCTGAGCACATCGTGATCCTGATGCAGGAAAACCGCTCGTTCGATCATACTTACGGGATGCTTAAAGGGGTACGCGGTTACAACGACCCGCGCGCTATCGATCTGCCTAACAAAAACAAGGTTTGGCTGCAATCAAATAAAAAAGGCGAAACTTATGCTCCATTCCACCTTGATATCAAAAATACCAAAGCAACCTGGATGAGCTCATTGCCGCATTCATGGAGCAACCAGGTTAATGCACGTAACGATGGCAAGTTTGATCAATGGCTTAACGTTAAACGCAACGGCATTAAGGAATATTCTAACATGCCTTTAACCATGGGTTTCCACAACCGCGAGGATATCCCGTTTTACTATGCACTTGCCGATGCCTTTACCGTTTGCGATCAAAACTTTTGCTCATCCCTGACAGGTACAAACCCAAACCGGTTGTATTTCTGGAGTGGTACTATCCGTGCCGAACAGCATGAAAACTCCCTTGCACACGTTTGGAACGATGATATGGATTATGGTACCCTGAACTGGGCTACCTTCCCCGAGCGATTGGAAGATCATAATATATCATGGAAACATTACCAAAATGAAATTGCCATTGATACCGGCTTACAGGGTGAAGAAGATCCATGGTTATCAAACTTCCAGGATAATCCACTGGAGTTTTTTGGTCAGTACAATATTAAACTGTACGATAAACATATCGCCCACCTGCAAAAAAGATCAACAGCTTTACCTGATGAGATCGCAGCCCTTGAAAAACAAATTGCTGCCTTGCCTGCCGGCGATGCTCATATCGATCATTTACAAAAGCAGCTTAAACAAAAACAACGCGACCTGGAGAACACCAAAAAAGACATGGCGAGCCTTGATCCTGGTAAATTTTCCAATCTTTCGCAGCGCGAAAAAAATCTGCACCAGAAAGGTTTTGTAACCAATACCAATGATCCGCATTACCGTACTTTAAGTCCATTGAAATATAATGATGATGGCACCGAGCGTGAAGTTTTAGTACCTAAAGGCGACGTTTTGCACCAGTTCCGTGCGGATGTTAAAAGCGGTCAGTTACCAACCGTAAGCTGGCTGTCGGCCCCTGAGCATTTTTCTGACCACCCAAGCTCGGCCTGGTACGGTGCATGGTACGTATCTGAAGTGCTGGATATTCTTACCCAAAACCCTGAAGTTTGGAAAAAGACCGTCTTTATTTTAGCTTATGATGAAAATGACGGTTACTTTGACCACGTCCCTCCTTTCACCGCGCCTAATCCGCATAAACCGGGCACCGGCAAGGTATCAGAAGGTATCGACCCAAGCGTTGAATTCGTTACTTTAGAACAGGAAAAAGCACGCAACAACTTCCCGGAAGTATTTGATCGTGAAAGCCCGATCGGTTTAGGCTTCCGTGTGCCGTTGGTAATTGCTTCACCATGGAGCCGCGGCGGCTGGGTTAACTCCGAAGTGTTTGACCATACTTCAACTCTGCAATTTTTAGAAAACTTTTTAAGCCATAAAACCGGCAAAAAAGTAACCGAGCCAAATATCAGCGAATGGCGTCGTACCGTTTGTGGTGACCTTTCAAGCGTTTTCCGCCCGTACAATGGCGAAAAGATTGAAAACCCTGAGTTTGTTGCAAGGGAAGCATTTTTGGAAAGCATTCATAAAGCCCAGTTCAAAAAACTGCCATCAGATTATAAGCTGCTTACCGCCGATGAAATTGCGCAGATCAATAAAGATCCGCATTCATCCCCATATATGCCCCAACAGGAAAAAGGTATTAAACCTTCATCGGCACTGCCCTACCAGCTTTATGCCGATGGTAAATTAAGCGCTGATAAAAAATCGTTTGAGATCAAATTTACTGCGAGTAACAAAGCCTTTGGTGCAAAAGCGTTGGGCTCACCATTTAACGTATATGCTCCCGGCAAATATGCTACGATGAATGATCCGCAGAAAATGGAAGACCTGCGTACCTGGGCCTATACCGTTAAAACCGGTGATACCCTGGCAGATGTATGGCCGTTGCATGAATTTGAAAACGGCGAATATCATTTACGCACCTATGGCCCTAACGGCTTTTTCCGCGAGTACCGGGGTAATACTGCCGATCCGCTGGTTGATGTTGTTTGCGAATACGAGCAGGTTGCCGGTAAGTTAACAGGTAACATCTCCCTGAAAATAACAAATCATACAAGTAAGGCCCAAACTATTACGGTAACAGATCATGGCTACAAAACTCCCGATCATAAAGTTGCTGTAAAGGCAGGCTCAGGCGCAACCATTGCATTAACCTTAAGCAAAAGCCATAACTGGTATGATTTCAGTACAAAAGCTGACGGCTTTGAGAAATTCGCGAAACGTTTTGCCGGCAGAGTTGAAACAGGAAGGTCAAGCTTCAGCGATCCATTAATGGGTAAAGAATTAGTATAATATTTAAAACTTTTATCATTCAAAGCCGGGCTTCTGAGTCCGGCTTTTGCTTTTTATAGGTTTTATGAATTGCAGATGACACTAATCAGCAGTTAGTTATTGGGATTTTTAAAATATGATTATATATTTGCGTAATCAGTTACATAATTAGTTACTAATTATATGGAGTTTTTTAATAAAGTAGGTAAGATGGCCATAGGCAGCAGGTTAAGGATGCTTACCGAAACCATGGTTGAAGATGCTGCGCGGATCTACAAATTATATGATATCGATTTTCAGCCTAAATGGTTCCCGGTTTTTTATGTATTGCAGGATGGCGGCGAATTTACAATTACCTCAATAGCCAGGGAGATTGGTCACTCCCACCCTTCTGTAAGTAAGATTATTGCCGAAATGGTGAAGAACGGTTTTGTTATTGAGAAAAAGGATAAGGCTGATGGCAGGCGCAACATGGTAAGCCTGTCGGCTAAAGGGATTGAGGTTGGAAAAAAAATCCAGGACCAGTATGCAGATGTGACTAATGCCGTTGAAGAGCTTTTGTCCCAGGCAAATCACGATTTGTGGAAAGCCATTGAAGAATGGGAATATCTCCTGGAGCAAAAAACCCTGCTACGCAGGGTACAGGAACATCAAAAAGCCAGAGAAAGTAACAAAGTGCATATAGTGCGGTATGAACCGCGCTATGCCTCGGCTTTTAAAGCGCTTAATGAAGAATGGATCTCCCAATATTTCAAAATGGAAGAAGCCGATTACAAGGCCCTTGATAACGCCGACGGTTATATCATCAACAACGGAGGCCATATATTGGTGGCCCTTTATAATGATGAACCCGTTGGTGTATGTGCCCTTTTAAAAATGGATGATCCTGATTATGACTATGAGCTTGCTAAAATGGCGGTTTCTCCAAAAGCAAGGGGTAAAAACATAGGCTTTTTACTTGGGCAGGCCATTGTTGAAAAGGCAAAATCACTTGGGGCCCATAAACTATACCTGGAGAGCAATACCATTTTAAAACCGGCCATCAGCCTGTATCATAAATTGGGCTTTGTTAAGGTAGCAGGCAGGCCTTCACCATACGAACGTGCTAATATCCAAATGGAGCTTGAGTTGAAATAAATAGCCAGTTAACGGGTTTATTGCTTCCATCAATAGATATATTAACTATTGCATAACAATTGTGAATAAATTCAACAAACAGTTTATAGTATTTTTTGTTTCTTGCAATTGAAACTTAAACACTATATCTATATGAAACATAAAAAACTCCTGCTCCCTACACTAATATACCTATTATCTTTGAAAAACTTCAAACAACATCTTATCATTTGTCTGGGTATCTGCCTATTTTGCAGCACTGCTGTACAAGCCCAGTTTGGCGGTTTTGGGAAAGCCATATTGGATAAAGGAGCCGATATGGTATCGGGCGGCAGCCTTAATAAATTGCTGAAACAACCGCAGGCCATTACCACCAGTTTTAATGACGTTAACAAGGCAGGCTCCCAACCACCATCGTTTATGGAAGGGCAGGTAGCCGAGCCTTTATACCTTTTGCCAAAAGCACCCGGGGGCGGCTTTAAGCTTTGCGCCGGTTTTTATGAAATGACCAGCAAAAGCTATTGCCTGCATGCTGGTACCCGTGGCCCCAGTACAGGCGATGGGTATATGCTTGCCCCGGTGCTTGGGCCAAAGCGCGATGTGGTGATACTGATATTAAAACATGCTGAAACTCATCCCGAGGTTGACCAGCATAGCATCCAGATATTATTATGGTCGATTATTGCACGCACCAGGTTTGTTGATATGGGGTCCGATATTAAGCTTACCGCGACCAGGCTGCTATCAGCTAATGAACTGTTAATGTTGGAAGGCGGTGCGCTGGGTGTATTGCCCGCCAGTGTAATGGATAAAGCCAAAAGCCAATTGCCGCCTGCGGTTCAAAGTGTTTTTGAGGCTGAAAACAATATCCGCCGATTAGCTGCCTCTGGTAATTCATCTTACGAAGAGATGGAAAAGTATGCCATGTTAGCCGGTTTGGCTCCGGCGCCTGATCCGGCGGTACCGTCAGGCATATGGTCGTTACACCCTGATGGATATTACATCCGGTTTTATCCGCATAGCTATTCAAAAACCACTGTACAGATCTACGTGCCGAAAGAACTCCTCAGCACAAAACCCGGTTTGGTTTACGACGGGCCTAATGGCATTGCCTGTCCGGCCAATGTAGGTTCGCAGCGCCTGGCTCAAACCAATGAACCGCTAAATCCTGATTATAATCAAAAATTAAAAACGATCTGTAATCAATAGATAGCGGAAAGGTTAAAGGGAAAAGGCGAAAGGTTTTGTTACTTTTCGCCTTTTTTTGCTGGAGACCAATGCTTTATTCTTAAACAACCGGCGGATGAAAAGACTTCCCTAATGATTACTCGCAATAACGTGGTGTAGAGACAACAGAACAGTCAAATACAACATTTACACTTAATTCAGATCTTTATGCTGAAACTCGGGTTTCAACAAGCTATTCATGGCCTTACGCAGCTTTATTACTTTAGGTACTGAAACATGGCTGATATATGGGCTATTCATATGCTGCCTGTAATACCCCTGGTGATAATTTTCGGCCGGATATAATACTTTAAACGGAACAACCTGTGTAACAATAGGGCTGCTGTAATGATGTGTAGCGTTAACTTTAGCTATTACGCTTTCCAAAGTTTTCTTTTCTTCAGGTGTCCGGTAAAATGCTACCGAGCGGTAATCGTCGCCTACATCAGGACCCTGCCTGTCTACAGTGGTTGGGTCGTGTGCATAAAAGAAAGCTTCGGCTAAAGCAGCGTAACTTATTTCGGCCGGGTTATAGTAAACCTGTACAGATTCGGCATGACCGGTATTTTTACCGCAAACATCCTCGTACGATGGATTTTTAGTTGTGCCGCCGGCATACCCGGCTACTACTTTATTAACACCCTTCAATTCATACAAACCTTCCGAAAGGCTCCAGAAACAACCACCTGCAAAAGTGGCAACCTTTTCCCCCGCCTTCGGGGAAGGCAGGCTTGCAAAACCGTTTCCGCCGGTCTGCGCATCGGCACAGCCAAACAATATCAGCAGGGCAAGCAGGCATATATTTAACTTTTTTGTTAACATGATATTTTTAATTTAAATAGTTTAATTATTTAGCCGGAATAAACTTAAAAGCATATGAGTCCATGCAATAGCGCTTGCCCGTAGGTGCAGGCCCATCATTAAAAACATGGCCGAGATGCAAACCGGTGCTGGCTTCAACTACCTCTTCGCGCACCATCCCATATGATGTATCCTTTACAATTTTGATCGCTTTGGGGTCGATAGGTTTAAAAAAACTGGGCCAGCCTGTACCGGATTCAAACTTGGCGTCTGAACTAAACAAGGGCTTCCCGGTAGCAGCGCTCACGTACATCCCTTTTTCATGGTTATTCCAGTAAGGGTTGTGGTAAGGCTGCTCCGTCCCTTTATTCACCAATATTTCATAAGCCTCGGGCGTTAACACTTGTTTCCAGTAACTGGCGGGTTTGGCCTGGGGATAGGTTTTGGTATCAACAGTTTTATCGACCTGCGGAGCGCTTTGGCTGCATGCATTGAGGCCCAATAATATAAATGGTATTACAAACAGATTTATCTTTTTCATGCCCTTTAGTCGTAGAAAAACAGAAAACCTTACAGGGGAACTAACGCATTTCTGTCATTTTATTGTCTGAAATTGATCGTGTCTGCATTGACCTGGAATTAAAGAATTACTTGAATTCTGATCGTATTATGCTGTTTCCGTTTCAGAAAAAAAATAAAAAATCCTGTAAGGTTACCTTCTTCTTGCCGACTAACGCTCAAATTAAAAATAACAGGAAGGTAGCATGAATGATAAACTTTTACTCAAACCATTACCGCCACATTGATTTATGCAAAGCCAAAACAGCAACAACACCAGTCTTGATGACATTACCGATCCGCGTGCCTGGGTAGCGCAACATGCCGACTATCTTTACAAGTATGCCCTTACCCGCATCAACGACGAAAAGTTAGCCCGCGATCTTGTACAGGAAACTTTTTTGGCGGCTCTTGAGCGGTTACAAAAATTTGAGGGCAAAAGCACCGAACGTACATGGCTTACCGCCATACTAAAAAACAAGATTATTGATATTTACCGCAAAAAAGCATCCGCTTTTGTTAAGGAACCTGCAGTAACATTTGCCGAATATGAAACAGACGATTTTTTTGAACCTGATGCCCATAACTGGAAACCCGATCACAGGCCTGCAGAGTTTGGTATTGAACAACCCGACCTACTCGAAAGCAAAGAATTTGAGCTGATACTACAGAAATGCCTGAAAAAGCTTCCGTCGCTCTGGCTCTCGGTTTTCACGATGAAACATCTCGATGATGAGCCCGCCGATACCATCTGCAACCACCTTAGAATATCACCTTCCAACTTTTGGGTAATTATTCACCGTGCCAAATTAAGCCTGAGAGAGTGCCTTCAAAAAAATTGGATTTAAACTAATAGAATATGGACGAATTAACTAAAATAGCCTACAACTGCAAAAAGGCTACTTACCTGATCGAGAAGCAGCATATAGGAGAGATCACCCTGCGCGAAAAACTGGAATTAAAGATCCACCTGGCAGGGTGCCGCGTTTGCAGGATATTTCAGCAACAAAGTACCGCTATCAACCGCATGATCAAAAATATGTTCCATCAACCTGTTGCCGAAAACATCAAGCTTGATGACAAATTCAAGGATGAACTACAGCACCTGATTGATAAACAACTGGAAAAGTAAGCGCTATAGATAAAATTATACTTAATAATCCGCTTTATAACAAATATTCAGTAGTTACATAATTATTGATACGCTTTAAGCCTTATGCATTGTGCTTTTAGCTTTTATGTAAAACATTATACTAAAACAAAAACACAAACGTATTTATGCTAATCACACCGGGGTTAAAATTTTTAATCCAAAGTAGCGTAATGCCTGCTGGTTACGTAAAGTTAAAATATCAGTTTACTACCAATATTTTAACTTTATGAAAACAGTTCAGCAAAAATTAACAAGGCGGGCAGGCATTATCGGGATGGTGTGTTTGCTGGCAGCAACACTCAGCTCGTGTTTAAAAGATCACAACAACTACGTTCAGCCGCCGGTGGCACTTGTTTCCGTCATCAATGCCTCGCCCGATTCTGATCCGGTTGATTTTTATCTTGAGCCCAACAGGGCCAATAATTTCCCAATTCGTTACGGTCATGGTATAGATTATATTAATGCCTACCCAGGTAAAAGAACAGCAACCTTTTATGTTTCGGGCACAAAGCAAAAAGTTGCAGACGATACCATCACCCTCGTAGCTAAAAAACTTTACTCGGTATACCTTGCCAACACAGCAGGTAAACGCGATGTAATTTTTGTTGCCGATTCTATCGTTCAGCCGGCCGCCGGGATGGCCAGTATCCGTTTAGCAAACCTCAGCGCCGATGCCGGTACGGTTGACCTGGTTACTTCAAAAGATTCGGTTCTGGCATCAAACAAAGCTTACAAGCAGGTATCTGATTTTGTGACTATTAAAGGCAATGTTACCTACACGCTTAACATTCGCCAAAAAGGCACCACTACGGTATTAGCCAGCCTTACTAACGTTAACCTTCGGGCGGGTTCTGTATATACCGTGTGGCTGCAGGGTATTAAAGCAGCAACCGACGATAAAAAACTAAGTGCAGATATTCAAACCAACGTTTACTATTATTAAATAACCTATACCTGTGTTGTAAGGCCCGGCCATTGTGCCGGGTTTTATTTTTTGTAGATCAACCTACAGGTTAACAATTTCATAATATAAACTTCGCCATATTTAAACCTTACCATTATACATTTAACCCGGTTAATGTTTTTTTGATAAACCTCAAATTTCCGGAAAAGATGGATGAGCGTGTAGTGATCATTGTGCCCGCCCGCATGGCATCAAGTCGTTTATATGGCAAAGTAATGCTGCCTATATTGGGTAAAAGTTTATTGGCTCGCATGGTTGAGCGGCTGGATATGATCCAGCACCAGGCCAGCATTGTCATTGCCACCTCGGAAGGTATTGAAGATGATGTTATAGCACAAGAGGCCGAAACCCTTAACATTCCCTGCTATCGCGGCAGCCTGGGCAACTTGTTGGACAGGCATTACCAGGCGGCCAAGTTTTTCAATGCCGATGTAGTGGTAAAAATCCCTTCCGACTGCCCGCTGATCGATCCGCGGATCATTGACAAAGTACTTGAATATTTTTTCAACAACAGGCAAAAGTTTGATTATGTGAGCAACCTGTACCCGGCCACCTATCCCGACGGTAACGATGTAGAGGTAATGACTATGGCCTGCCTCAAACAAGCCTGGGAAAATGCCGGCCGTCCTAATGATCTGGAGCATACCTCGCCCTACATCTATGAAAATCCGCTTATTTTTAACATCGGCAACGTAACCTGGGAAACCGGCCTGGATTATTCCATGTCGCACCGTTTTGCACTCGACCACCCCGAAGATTTTTATTTTATCGAGCGCGTATTTAAAGAGCTGTACCCGGTTTGCAACCGTTTTTCATGCCAGGATATCCTTAACCTGCTGAAACTAAAACCCGAAATCTACGAAATAAACGCCCGCTATAACAGTACCAACTGGTACAACAAACACCTGAGCGAAGTAAAGCCCGAGTTTGCGATGGCTTGAGGGTAGAGATTAGAGGTTGGTGATTGGAGATTAGCAGAAGTCCGTCTTATCTCTCTCTTTTGGCGCAAGTGTTGTGTGGCTGCCTGTGGGATATGGCTCACTTGTGCCTAACTCAAAAGGTTTTTTTACTAATTTATGGCATTACCTTCGGCCCGGGCTATCCGCTCATACTACACAGGGCCTTAACCACTTGGCCGGTATCCGCTTCTATCCCTAACGCAAATTTAACATCAGATATTACCATTAGGAAACCGATATCAGGCAAACCTCAAATCAAGTATATCAAGGTACCTTATCAGCGAAATCAACGTAATCATTTTAAAAATCAACGGTTATCTTTGCCGTATGCTGATATCGCCATCCACTCTACGCGCATTTACCGAAAATATATTCAAAGCTATTGGCTGCAGCCATGAACATGCGGTTTTAGCAGCCGACGTGTTGCTTAAATCAGATCTCCGTGGTATCGACTCGCATGGCGTAGCCCGCCTGAGCGGTTATGTACGCCTGTGGGAGAAGAAACGCATTAATCCTACGCCCAACATCCGGATAGTGCATGAAACGCCAACAACAGCCACGGTAGATGGCGATGCAGGCCTTGGTTTAGTAGTAGCTCCGTTTGCCATGGAGGTAGCCATTAAAAAAGCTGAGCTATACGGATCGGGTTGGGTATCGGTACGTAACTCCAACCATTTTGGTATTGCTGGTTATCATGCGTTAATGGCTGTGGAGAAAAATATGATCGGCTTTGCCATGACCAATGCCAGTCCACTGGTTGCTCCTACCTTTTCTAATGAACGGCTTTTAGGTACCAACCCAATGTGTTATGCTTTTCCGGCAGGAAAATATCCCCCGGTAATTGTTGATATGGCAACTTCAGCAGCAGCCAATGGAAAACTGGAAATAGCTCAGCGCTTAGGCAAGCAGGTTCCCGAAGGCTGGATCCAGGATAAAGAAGGCAACTATACTACCGATCCGCATGCGCTAAAGACCGGCGGTTCCCTCCTGCCTCTCGGCAGCGACCGGGACCATGGCAGTCATAAAGGTTTCGGGCTGAGCGCTACGGTTGATATATTATGCGCGGTACTATCAGGTGCCAATTACGGTCCTTGGGTACCGCCGTTCGTGGCCTTTCTTGATCCGCCGAATGATCCCGTTGGCGCGGGTATAGGGCATTTTTTAGGTGCTATGCGCGTGGATGGCTTCCGTCCTGTTGATGAGTTTAAAGATCATTTAGATAACTGGGTGGAGCGGTTTAAATCTTCAAGCACAGTTGATCCATCACAAAAGGTCATTATCCCTGGTGAGCCAGAACTTGAAGCAGAAGCGCGCAGGATGGCAAACGGCATTCCTTTGGTTGATGCGGTTGTAGAAGATTTGAATAAACTGGCGGAGAGGTTCAATATTAGCCCGCTGCCGCGGGTTTAGCGCAGCGTAACCCGTGGTCAGCATAATGTAAGCTTCCAGCTTACGGAAATTCAGCTGAAAACTGAAACTATGGTAAACCACAAGTTGAAAGCCCGCGGCAGTGATTTTATTAAAGTGAAAAGCCTGTTTTGCTCCTCAAAACAGGCTTTTCACTTTAATTCCCCCTTCAGGGGGTTAGGGGGCTAATGGATCAGATTAAACAGCCTGCTCCAGCGGATCTTGTGGATGAACGATGCATTGTCGTCAACACTCATCCAAATGAACAGTGCTTTACCCACAATATGATCTTCAGGAACAAAGCCCCAGAAACGTGAATCTTCTGAGTTATGACGGTTATCGCCCATCATAAAATAGTAGTTGAGTTTAAAGGTATAGCTATTAGCTTTTTTGCCATTGATCAGGATGTCTTTACCGCTCACTTCAACCTTGTTGCCTTCATATACGGCTATCGCACGACCGTAGATTGGGAAGGTTAAACTATCCAGCTTTACTGTCCAGCCCTTTTTAGGTACAATGACAGGCCCGAAGTTGTCTACATTCCATTTATAGTCGGGAGTGTTAGCTCCTATTTTGTAGTTGGAGAAAATGGCAGGATAAACCGGGTTCATCGGATCGGACGCCCCCGGCGGAGTTAACCGCGGAGTAACTGACCTGATGTTTGAATATCCCCTCAGTGCCTTCGCCGATTCCTCGGTAGTATTGGTAATAAACTCAGTGTTATTTACCGATGAAATATCCGACAAATGCAAATCTGTTGCTATCTGCGGGTTAAGCTCATTCCCATCTGTTTTAACATCATAAGTAATCTCGCCTTTTGGTGGGGTAACAGCAGCTTTCCCATTTATAAATACCTGGGCCTTAACTACGCTCAGCGTATCGCCCGGGGTTCCCTGGCAGCGTTTAATATAGTTTTCACGTTTATCAACCGGCCTGAAATATGGCGAATCGGCATCCATAGGATAATTGAATACTACCACGTCGCCTTTTTTAACATCGCTTAAACCCGGCAAGCGATAGTATGGCAATTCCAAACCGTCCCAATAGGCTTTGGTATTGATAAGCGGCATGGTATGATGTGCGAAAGGAAATGCAACGGGGGTCATAGGTAAACGCGCCCCATAGTTCACTTTGCTTACAAACAGGTAATCGCCAATAAGCAATGAACTTTCCATCGAAGCACTTGGGATCACATAAGCCTCAATAAACAGCGTACGGATCAGTGTAGCGGCAATCACCGCGAAAATAATGGCATCGGCCCATTCACGTGCCTGGGTTTTCTTTAGGGCAATCTTATACTTAGTCCTGAACTCGGGGCTCGCTGACTGGCCTAAATATTTGGTATCCTTATCACCGCCCCATTTAGGGAAATATATAAACGGAAGGATCACACCCTGCACATGTTCAACAAAAGTGAACTTTCCGTACGATTTTAAAAAATC
>JGI24737J22298_10000280_pt1 | contig 16885 bp, 14 predicted proteins | sample KBSCornC3_FD_22298 | JGI IMG/M metagenome (IMG submission 22298) | reverse complement strand
TGAACTCGTCCCCGTCCTTTTGCGTCACCTTCAGCTTGTAGGCGAGCGTCCCGTCGAAATCCTCGCGGCCGAGATAGTCGACACGGCTGCCGTCACTGCGCGCGGCGAGCAGCGGCCCTTCGATCAGCGCCCCGTCGGCAAGCTGGCGAGCCTCGTCGGCCGACATCTTCTCGGGGTCCTTGCGCCCCTGGAGCGGATTGACCTTCCAAGCGCCGCCGCGCCCGTCATAGGCCTGGATGATATCTAGTCCTTGGAGACCAAAATCGATCCGGTCCGCAGCGCTCGCGCCCGCTCGGGCGCGCCACTCCTTGTAGGTGACCTCGAAATCTCCCGGGAAAATGGTCCGGCCTTCAAAGCTCACATTTCGGATTGCTGCCAGAGCAGCCGCGCCGCCGCGCGCCTCGAGATTCTTGGCGACCAGGCTTTGCGCGTCCTGAGCAGCAGCGGGAACGGCCGCGCAGCTTATGAGCAGCGCGGCAAAGCCATGACGAACACCCATGTTACTCCGCCCCTCTATGAAGCGGCGAGCATGGAACTGCCGCCGAAACGAATCAAGCAGCAGCAGCCCGCCGTTCGTCGAAGCGGATCAGGCGTTTGCAGCCGCCAGGTGCTGCCTGAACCATTTGGTCAGGACATATTTGGTCCCGCGACGGACCTTCATTCCCTGGTGCAGCGTCGCAGGATTGGGCCGGCCGTCGGGCAGAAGGTTGTTCCAGGCGAGCAATTTGCCGGTTTCCGGCTGGACCGTCTTGCCGATTGTCTTGAAGCGAGTCGCGCCGCCATCTTCGGGCTCGTTAAGGTAGATCATCGCAGTCCAGGTGCGCTGGCCGCTTTTAGCCGTGTGCACGAGGTAGTCGTAGCCACTCGGCTCGAACGTGTCGGTATGCGGCTTGAACTCCTGGCCCGGCGCGTAGCGCTGTCCCTGCAGCGGCTCGCTTGCGGCGAGCGGGAGCCCGAGCAACTCGGCGATCCTTCGATCGACTTTGCCGACTACCGGATCGCGCCATTCGAGATCGCAAGTCTCGCTGGTTCGGAAATTGGCGATGCCCAGGTCGTCGGCGATCGTCGACGGCCGCCGCTTCGCATCGATCTGGTCGATCAGCGCCGAGCAAGTGGTTGGATCAAGGAATCCGCGGACGATGAACAGCTCGAGGTCGCGTGTCGGTACTCGCTGCACACCCGGCGTCACGCCGAGCCTGGCCGCGGGGTTCACTTCAGGGCTGTGCGACAGGGGCATATTGCATGTCGTGCTGCGTGATCACCGCGCGAACGACATTGTTCATCAGGGTCATCCGCACCGGCAGCGGCACCGAAGTCAGCTTGATCATCACCGCGACGGCGTAGCTCTTCCCGTCCGGCGCGGTGAGGATGCCGATGTCGTTATAGCCGGCTTGCTGGCCGCCGAGTTCCTGCCCGGTTCCGGTCTTGTGGTTGAGCACCCAACCCGGCTTGAGGCCGCCCTTAAGGCGGTTGGCACCAGTTTTGGTGCGGCTCATGATATCGAGCAACTTCTGCGTCGACGCTGGCGACAGCAGCTCTCCGCGCTTCAGGCGCGCGAGTGCATTGACGACTGCGCTTGGCGCGGCGCCGTCATAGGGATCGCTTACATAACGATTGAACGCGGCGCTGCGCACACGCAGAGGGAGCCCGTCACGCGCCGCCCAAAAAGCATTGCCGACCGAATAAGCAGGGCTCCACATCAGCCCCGCGATCCGGCTCTGCAGCGCGCGCTCGCCATCGTAGAAGCGAATTGCGCCAAGGTGCTTCGCGGCGATCATCGCGCGTACGGCCTTCGGCCCTCCCACGACCCGCATCAGCTTGTCGTTCGCGGTATTGTCGCTCGTCGTGATCGCTCTCACCATCAGGTCNCCCAAAGTGGTCGTATANGTCCCNCNGCCGAGGATCGAAGCAGCGATCGGCTGGTGAAACACCGTGAGGTCACTTCGGGTCAGCGTGACCTGGTCGTCGAGCGATATCTTGCCTTTGTCGACTGCATCCATCGCCGCGATCGACACCCACAATTTGCTGCAGCTCTGCTGAGGATAAAGGTCGTTCGACTTCCAGCCCGCCGACCAGCCTTCGTCGATCGAGCGGACAGCGATGCCAACGCGGCCGTTGAAGCTGCGGCCGAGCTCGTCGATGCGGTCGCGCAAATATTGAGGTGCCGGAGGGGCTGGGTGAGCAGCGACAGCGGCCGGCCGTGAGTGTTTGGGCGCGGGCGCTTGAGACGCCGCCGACGCGGTGACGGACGCCACCGCGATAATCGTCAGCCCGAGGCCAAACCGCTCCAATCGTGACTTCATGACTTCAGCCCACCACCAGAACTCTTGTGCGATTACAGTATCTTAGCCAGTCCAGCCTGAACCGCCGCTGTTCAGCGTCCGGAACCGCCGCCGCCGAGCAGCGCCGCGGACTCAATCTCGTCGAGCGCCCGGTGGGCGGCAACATAGCGCCGGGCCTTTTGCACCCAGTCCGCCGCGCGGGCCGCACCTGGAAGCCGCATCGTTTCCGCAAGCGCCTGATCGACGTCACCCGAGGACAAGCGCTGCAGGGCACGGTTGTAACGCGCTTCCGGGTTCAGCGCGGGGCGCTCGGCGCGGTGGATCTCGACCAGGGTGCCGAGCTCGCGCTTGAAGTTGGTCCACCAGCTGTCCTGCGGGCCACCTCGCCGGAGATCGGCGCCGAGACCCTCGTATTGACTGACCAGGTCGTTGAGCCGCACCGGCTGGCGCGAGGCGGTGATGACCGTCGCCACCGCAGCCGGATGCTGCGGGCCGAACCGATTTACGAGAAGGTTCTCGAGATAGCCGAGCGCGACGCCGCGATCGATCGCTCGGCGTGCGGCGAAGGCGACGACGAGTGCGTCAGCGCGGCCAGCGGATCCCTCCGCCCGCTCGGTGGCATTCTCAACCTGCGCCAGCCGCTGCTCGAGCACGGCGATGCGTGCGTTCTCGGCCTGCGTGGGAACGGTCTCCGCCTGGGGCGACGGAGCAGGTGCGACCGGCTTCGGCGTAAGCGTGACCGGCTCCTGTTCGGGAACGATGCCGAGGACACGCGCCGCAGTCTGATAATGCGCGAGGCCCCACACGGCGGCGCCAGCGCCGGCAAGGATCAGCACGAGCGCGACGAGCAGCCGCGCGCCCCAACCAATGCTGCTTCGGGTGCCCGTCCCGTTCATTTCAGCGGTTGTTGCACAGCCTCGCGGCGAGGGCCAGCAGCGCGTCGTCGGTCGGCCGCTCGGCAACTGCGACAGATTTCCAGCCACTGCCGGCGGCTTCCGCCGCGTCCGGGCTGATGGCAGCGATGGATATCGAGGCGCGGTTGCTCACCAGCTCGGCAAAACGTTGCCCGGCGCGCGGCGAATGGATCAGTGTGACATTGGCCGACGCGCCGGACAGTTGGGGCGCTTCGATCGGCCTTGATCGATAGACGACCATTTCAGTGATGGTCTGCGCCGCAGATGCGACATGCTTGCGATCGGCACCGCACAAATGCAGCAGCCTCATGCTGGGAGGCATCGAGCCGAGTAGCCGCGCGACATCGGAATTGCCGGTCATGGCAACTCTGAAGCCTGCACTGCGCGCCGCCTCCGCAGTGGCTTCGCCGACCGCATAGACTAGGAGCCCGCGAAGTCCCTGCAGCGCCTCTCCGGCAAGCCGCACAGCATTAGCGCTGGTCAGCAGCAGCCCGTCGAACGGTTGTGCATCAGGCACCTGCCAAGAGATTGGCTCGACTTCGAACAGCGGAATGGAGATGGCCTCGAGCCCGCGCTCGCGCGCCCTGCGCACGGTCTCGGATGCGCCCGGCTCTGGGCGCAAGACAATGACTGACGTCATTGGGCGCTGAACAGCCTCCGGATCGACTGTGGAGCCTTGGCGAGCAGCGAGCGGGCAAGCTCCTCCGGTGTTTCGTAGGTTCCGCAATCGAACATCGCGCGGCCCTCGACCATCTCGCTTCCGTCCTCGCTGAACAGCTGTGCGCGCATCCGCAGGTCGCCGTCTTCGAGCACGCAAAAGGCGGCAACCGGCGAATGGCAGGTGCCGCCAAGCGCACGGCTAAACGCCCGCTCGGCCATCACGCAGTCATAGGTGATCTGATTGTTCACCGTCGTGAGCACGCTTTGCGTCATCGTGTCGTTGGTGCGGCATTCCATACCGATCACCGCCTGGCCCGGAGGCGGAAGAATGATTTCAGTTGGGATCGCCGTTCCGGCGACGATATCGAGGCGTTTCAGACCTGCTGCCGCGAGCAGCGTTGCGTCGACCTCGCCCGATTCGACCTTCTTGAGCCGCGTTTCGACATTCCCCCGGATCGGTACGATCTTCAGGTCGGGGCGAGGCCGCAACAGCTGCGCCTTCCGCCGCGGCGAGGACGTACCGACAACCGCCCCGTGCTTCAGCTTGTCGATCGATTCCGCGCCGATGATCCGGTCGCGCACATCGCCACGCGGGCGAACTGCAGCGATGTGAATGCCCTCCGGGCGGGCGCTCTCGACATCCTTCATCGAGTGCACGCAGAAATCGACCTCTTCCTCGAGCAGTGCGCGATCGAGCTCCTTGGTCCACAGCGCCTTGCCACCGATTTCCGCCAGCGGCCGGTCCTGCACCTGGTCGCCGGTGGTCTTATATTCAATGATCTGGACCCAGCCGTCGGGCCAGCGCTGCGCAGTCTCAATCGCTGCAGCCACCTTGCGCGCCTGGGCAAGCGCCAGCGGCGATCCGCGAGTCCCGAGGCGAAGGCCCTGCATGCCTCACCCCTAGTGCATCAGATAAGGATCAGGCAAAGGGCCGGGCGCGAAATGATTGTTCTTGGCCTTGAATCTTCCTGCGACGATAGCGCGGCGGCGCTGGTCACTTCCGACCGGCGCATCCTTGCGCAGGCGGTGGTCGGGCAAACGAGCGCCCACCAGCCCTATGGCGGGGTAGTTCCTGAGATCGCCGCCCGCGCCCACGTCGAGATCCTGCCGAGCCTGGTCGAGCAAGTGCTTGCTGACGCCAATGTGTCGGTTCACGACATTGACGCGGTCGCGGCGACTGCCGGTCCCGGTCTGATTGGCGGTGTGATGGTGGCATTGCTGGCCGCCAAGGGCCTCGCTCTGGCGACGGGCAAGCTGCTTATTGCGGTCAACCACCTCGAGGGCCATGCGCTCTCGCCACGGCTCGTCGATCCAGATCTCGACTTCCCCTATCTGCTGCTGCTCGTCTCCGGCGGGCACTGCCAATTGCTGGAGGTGCGCGGAGTCGGCGATTACCGCCGCCTTGCGACGACGATCGATGACGCGACCGGCGAGGCGTTCGACAAGGCTGCCAAACTCCTCGGCCTGCCCTATCCCGGCGGTCCGGCGATCGAAGAGCTGGCGAAGCAGGGCAGCGAGGCGGCGGTCCCGCTGCCACGGCCGTTGCTCGGCTCGGCCGAGCCGCATTTCTCCTTCGCCGGCCTCAAGAGCGCCGTGCAACGCGCAGTCGCCTCAGGCGACTTCAAGCCGGAAGACGTCGCCGCGAGCTTTCAGCAAGCGGTGGTCGACTGCCTCGTGGATCGAACGTCGCTAGCGCTTCGCAATAGCAATGCGCCGGCACTGGTGTTGGCGGGGGGAGTGGCGGCCAACCAAGCAATCCGTGGTGCTTTGGCTGATCTAGCGAAGTTGCATGGCCGCCGGTTCAGCGTTCCACCCGCGTGGCTTTGCACCGACAATGCCGCGATGATCGCCTGGGCCGGTGCCGAGCGCTTCGCCGCCGGCGCGTGCGACTCCCTCGATGTTCCAGCACGCGCCCGCTGGCCGCTCGACGAAAGCGCCGAAAAAGTGCGCGGTGCGGGCGTGAAGGCATGAAGCTCGGCATTATCGGGGGCGGCGCCTGGGGCACGGCGCTTGCACAGGTTGCTTCCGTGGGCGGCCGCGAAACCTTGCTCTGGGCGCTTGAGAGCGACGTGGTCGAGGCAGTGAACAGCCGCCACGAGAACCCAATCTTTCTTGCCGGCGTATCGCTCAGTCCGGCGATCCGCGCCACGTCGGATCTCACCCAGCTAGACGGCTGCGATGCGTGGCTCGTGGTCACACCTGCCCAGCACATGCGCTCGATCCTCGAACGCGCCAGCGATTGCGAGAAGCCGCTCGTGCTCTGTGCCAAGGGCATCGAGGAGAAGAGCGGNCAGCTGCTGCACAAGGTTGCGAAGGAGGCNTGCCCGGGCGCGCAGGTTGCTGTGCTCTCCGGTCCGACCTTTGCGCACGAGGTCGCAAANGGCCTGCCGACCGCTGTCACGCTCGCCGCGGATGATGCCGCGCTTGCGGAACAGCTGCGCGANCGGATCAAGCAACCGACCTTCCGCATCTATGTTTCCGACGACCTCGCCGGCGCGGAGATCGGCGGCGCGGTCAAGAATGTGCTGGCGATCGCCTGCGGGGTGGTCGAGGGCAAGGGCCTCGGTCAGAATGCGCGTGCAGCGCTGATCGGCCGCGGCTTTGCCGAAATGACCCGCTTCGGCCTGGCGTTCGGCGCAAAGCGAGAGACGCTGACCGGGCTTTCCGGTCTCGGCGATCTCGTGTTGACCTGCTCATCAACTAGCTCGCGCAATTACTCGCTGGGTAAAGGCATCGGCGAAGGCCGCTCGGCCGCCGAGCTTCTGTCCGATCGCAAGACGGTAGCCGAAGGCGCCTTCACTGCCCCGGTGCTGGCGCGGCTCGCCCGTGAGAGGGGGATCGACATGCCAATCGTAGAAGCGGTGGACGCCCTCATTGCTGGCCACGCCAACGTCGATGAAGTCCTCGGCGGCCTCCTGTCGCGCCCGTCCAAATCAGAGGCGATCTAGAAATCGATCGCGATGCCCTTCTTTTCCCAGTCTCCGTAGCGGGTAGGCTCAAGCCGCTCCTCCTCGCCTGCGGGCGGCGAGTGCTCTTCAACGTTTTCAGGCACTGGTACCGGCGGCGAAGCGCTCAGATAAGCGGGCGCTTCGAGATGTTTGGGCCGTTTCATGACGTCAACATGAGCATTGGTACGACGTATGCCAAGCGTTGAGGGAGTCGGCGCACGTCGCGCAGCGCTGCAGATGCTCGATGCAGTGCTGCGCCGCGGCAAAACGCTCGATTCGGCAAGCGGAACGGTGCGCAACCTTCCGGGTCCCGATCACGCGCTTGCGGTCGCCATCGCCGGTGAGGCACTTCGTCGCCTGCCTGACCTCGACTCGCTGATCGACAGCGCAACGCGCCAGCGCTTGCCCGACGACAGCAAGGCGCGAACAGTGCTGCGCCTCGCCCTCGCGCAGAAGGTCGGGCTCGGCACGCCCGACCACGCCCTCGTTGCGACGGCACTGCCGCTGGTCGACGGCGGGCCGCGCCGGCTGGTCCATGGCGTGCTCGGCACCCTTTTGAGGCGAGGCGTTCCGGCGATGGACGAGCCCCGACTTCCGGCCGAAGTCGAAGAGCGCTGGCACGCTGCTTGGGGCGAAGAGGTCGTACAAGCCGCGCGACGCCAGATTGCGAAGCGGCCGCCGCTCGATCTCACTTTCGCCGACGACAGCGAAGCCCGGGCCTATGCTCGGGCGCACGATGGCGTATCTCTCGCGCCGAACCACGTCCGGCTGCACAGCAGCTCTGTCACGGAGCTGCCGGGCTTTGGCGAAGGCCGCTGGTGGGTCCAGGATCTTGCCGCCTCGCTCCCGGCGCGGCTCCTGCCCCATGACGGAAGCGATGTCCTCGATCTGTGCGCGGCGCCCGGTGGCAAGACGATGCAAATCGCAGCCGCGCGGCGGCGCGTGACTTCGCTCGATGCGTCTGGAAGTCGTCTCGCACGACTGCGCGACAATTTGGAACGGACGCATTTGCGCGCCGATCTCGTCGAGGCCGACGCGCTCGATTGGAGACCAGAGAGGCAATATGACGCCATTCTGCTCGACGCGCCCTGCTCGGCGACGGGCACCTTCCGCCGCCATCCGGAAGTTCTTTACCGCGCCCGCCCAAAGGTGGTCGCCGAAGGGGCACAGCTTCAGGCCAAGCTGCTCGATCGCGCGGCGGAATGGCTGAAGTCAGGCGGCGTGCTCATTTACTCCGTCTGTTCGCTCGAGCCCCAGGAGGGGGAGGAGGTGATTTCGGCCTTCCTCGACCGGCAGCGTGATTTTCGGCTCGATCAGCCGAACGATCTCCCAAGATTCGTCCCTATTTCCACTGAACGATGGGTGCGCATCCTTCCCGGACTGCTCGAAGCGGAGGGCAGTCTCGACGGCTTCTTCATGGCGCGCCTTGTCCGCGCCGGTTAAACCCGCTTAATCGGGCCTATGCCCATCATCGCGCCCTCGATCCTGTCCGCGGACTTCGCCAAGCTCGGCGAGGAAGTGCGCGCCATCGACGAGGCTGGCGCCGACTGGATCCACGTTGACGTCATGGACGGGCATTTCGTGCCCAACATCACGATGGGCCCCGCAGTGGTGAAGGCTCTTCGTCCCCACACGACCAAGCCGTTCGACGTCCATCTGATGATCTCGCCCATCGATCCGTTCCTTGACGCCTTCGCCGAAGCAGGCGCCGATATCATCACAGTTCATCCCGAGGCCGGCCCGCACCTCCATCGCACTGTCCAGCGGGTGAAAAGTCTGGGCAAGAAGGTGGGCGTGTCGCTGAACCCGGGGACGCCGGCTAAGATGCTCGACTATGTGCTCGAGGACATCGACCTCGTGCTCGTCATGAGCGTGAACCCCGGTTTCGGCGGGCAGAAGTTCATCACCGGGCAACTCAAGAAGATCGAGGCGATCGCCAATCGTGTCGCTAAGGAATCGCTCGACGTCATTATCGAGGTCGACGGCGGAATTGATGCGGAAACAGCCCGCGAGGCGATTGCCGCCGGCGCGACTGCACTCGTCGCCGGAACCGCTGCGTTTCGCGGCGGCGCCGGGGCCTACGCCGACAATATCAGGGCGCTGAGAGGCGAGGGGTGAGCGAAGAGGGATCGGCCGCCGAACGCGCGGTCGTCAGCAAGCTTGCCCGCGGTTCGTTNCTGTCGCGGCTTAGGCATTCGAGGCAGCCGCTGAAGATCCTCGCAGTCCCGCGTGACCATGTNCATGGAGACCGGCAGCGCGGCGATGCCTTGCTCGCGGGCAACTTTACCGTCGGCAGCGGAGCCCTGCCGCTTAAGGATCTCGACTTTGGTCAGATCGGCGCGAGAGGCCCGCTCGCCGAGCAGCTGCAGGGCTTCTCCTGGCTGCGCGATCTCGCCGCCGCCGCCTCGCGCGAAAAAGGCGCGCGCCTCGCCGAAGCCGTGGTTGGTCGATGGCTTCTGGCCCACGGCACCAAAGTCGACGAAGCCTGGGCGCCGCATCTGTGGGGCGAGCGGATACTCTTCTGGACCGCCTACGCCCCCTACATCCTCTCATCGAACGACAGCGGCTATCGCTCAGCGCTGCTCAACACCTTGGCCCGTGGGGCGCGCCACCTCGATGCCAATGCCGACAAGGCCACAGCGGGACTGGACCGGATCACCGCCTGGTGCGGCGTAGTCGCTGCCGGCCTGCTGGTGCAGGGTGGAGTTCCACGTGTCGCTCGCGGTGAAGCCGGCCTCGCCCGCGCCCTCGCTTCAGCGCAGTTCGACGATGGCGGACTGATTAGTCGCTCGCCTTATGAGCAAATGCTGCTCGTCGACCGCTTCGGCCTGCTGCGCGCCTGCTATCTCGCAGCCAAGCAGATTATTCCCGAGGGCATCGAAGGGGCGGCCCAGGCGTCGCTCGCCGCGCTGCATGGCGTCATGATGGGCGACGGCGCGCTATCGAGCTGGCAGGGCTGCGGCCCGGGGGAGCCGGCGCGCCTCTCCGCACTGATCGACGGCTGCGGCCTCCGCGCCCGTCCGCTCCGGCAGGCGCGCGGCTGGGGTTATCAGCGCATGTCGGCACTCGGAACAATCCTTGTCCTCGATGCCGCCCCGCCGCCCCCGCAGAAAATCGCGGAGCAAGGATCGGCTTCGACACTGGCGTTCGAGCTTTCGGATGGCGCCCAACGGCTGGTGGTCAATTGCGGCGCACCTGGTCCGATCCCGNCCGACTTGCCGGACGAGCTGGTACAGGGCCTGCGGACTACTGCTGCGCACAGCACGCTNGTGCTCTCAGATACCAACTCCACCAACATCATGGCCGACGGCTCGCTCGGCAAAGGGGTCGAGGACGTTGCCATCGANCGGACCGAGGACAATGACGCCAGTCGGCTAGAAGCGAGCCACGACGGCTATGTCCGTGCGTTNGGCATGATCCACAAGCGCAGCCTGATGCTCGGCAACGACGGCAAGGAGTTGCGCGGCGCCGACCAGCTNATGGCCAAGGGCCGCAAGAAGATCCGCGAATCGGCACCTTATGCCGTTCGCTTCCATCTTGCGCCGGGCGTTGAGGCGACGATCACCGCCGACGGCATGGGCGCGATCCTGCGCTCCAAGGGTGCCCCACCTTGGAACTTCCGGTGCCGCGGCGGGAACCTTGCGCTTGAGGAAAGCCTGTGGATCGACGGCAGGGGGGAGCCGCTCCGAACGAACCAGCTTGTCATCGTCGGTGAAGTTTCGGCATTGGGCGGCGACATCGGCTGGACCTTCCGCCGCGCCAGCTAAGCCAAGAGGATATTGATGACCGATCTCGTTCCCGTTCGCCGGGCACTCATTTCGCTTTCCGACAAGAGCGGGCTCGATGAGCTTGCCGCAGGTCTCGCAAGGCACGGCGTCGAAATCGTTTCAACCGGCGGCACCGCCGCCAAGCTGCGCGAAGCTGGAGCCCAGGTCCGCGACATCTCCGACCTCACCGGCTTTCCCGAAATGATGGACGGCCGCGTCAAGACGCTCCACCCAAAGGTCCATGGCGGCCTGCTCGGCGTGCGCGACAATCCGGAACATGTGGCGGCGATGGAGGAGCACGACATCGCGCCGATCGACCTCGTCATTGTCAATCTCTACCCTTTCCTCAGCACTGTCATGAGCGGAGCCGACCGCGACACCGTGATCGAGAATATCGACATCGGCGGCCCGTCGATGGTGCGTTCGGCGGCCAAGAACCATGCCCATGTCGCGATCGTCACCGATCCGGCGGACTATGCCGCGCTGCTGCTCGAGCTCGACACGAACGACGGCGCGACAACCATGGAGCTGCGCCGCAAGCTCGCAGCCAAGGCTTTCGCGCTCACTGCCGAATATGATTCGACCATCTCGCAATGGTTCGCATTCGCCGATCAAGGCGAGCGCTGGCCGCCGAAGTGGACCCTCTCTTCGAGCCTGAAAATGCCGCTGCGCTACGGCGAAAATCCGCACCAGTCGGCTGCTTTATACCTGCCAGTCGGCCCGGCGGCGCACGGCGTCGCCCAAGGCGAGCAGGTGCAGGGCAAGGAGCTCAGCTACAATAACCTCAACGACGCCAATGCCGCGATCGAACTCGCCGCCGAGTTCCGCGATGGTCCGCCCACCGTCGTAATCGTCAAGCACGCCAACCCCTGCGGCGTCGCAACTCGCGACAATTTGCTCGACGCGTGGAAGGAGGCGCTCGCCTGCGACAGCGTTTCTGCGTTCGGCGGGATCATCGCCACCAACCGGCGGCTCGACGCCGCGACTGCCGAAGCGATCACCGACATTTTCACGGAAGTTGTCGTCGCGCCCGATGCCGATGATGACGCCAAGACGGTCTTCGCGCGCAAAAAGAACCTGCGCCTGCTCCTCACCGGAACCCTGCCCGATCCAGCGCGCGGCGGCACCAGCCTCGCGCTGATCGCCGGCGGACTGCTCGTTCAGGACCGCGACAACGGCATCATCACCCGCGACCAGCTAAAGTGCGTGACCAAGCGTCAGCCGACGGAGCAGGAGGTTCGCGACTGCCTATTCGCCTGGACCGTCGCCAAGCACGTCAAGTCGAACGCAATCGTTTATGCGAACCACGGCGTTACCGCCGGCATCGGCGCCGGCCAGATGAATCGCCGCGACAGCGCACGCATCGCCGCAGTCAAGGCGCGCGAGGCGGCAGAAACGCACGGCTGGGCCGAGCCGCGCACCGTCGGCTCAGCTGTAGCGTCGGACGCTTTCTTTCCCTTCGCCGACGGCCTGCTCGCCGCAGTCGAAGCGGGCGCGACCGCAGTGATCCAGCCGGGTGGGTCAATTCGCGACGACGAGGTGATCGCCGCCGCCGATGAGGCGAACCTTGCCATGCTGTTCACCGGAATGCGGCACTTCCGGCACTGATCGCCACCGCAGCACGGATCGGCCCGGCGCTCTTGAAAAGGCCCGGGCGCCACCTCAGCTTGTGGATGCGGACCGGGCCCCTCTGGCGCGCCGGAGCCTTGGTAAAGGCGCGTGATGTCGGACCGCATCGGATGAACCGGTGCGTCGACGGCCCAATTTCCAGGCTTGATCACCGGCTCCTCCGATCGACCTTCGGTTTGTCGAGAGGAAGAAACAGTGACTGTACAAGCCTATCGCCTCTTGGAGGCGCATCAGCGGATCGACGAGCAGCTTCGGCTTGAATCGGGCCGCCGCCGGCCTGATCCTTTCAAACTTATGCGGCTCAAGAAGCTCAAGTTGAGGATCAAGGATCGGCTCAGCGGCTTCATGCCGAAAATCCGCGGAGCGGCACAATGACGGCCGATCCGAAAGGCATGGCTTGCCCGATCGATGGGGCCCAGCTCGTCATGTCAGAGCGCCAGGGCATCGAGATTGACTTTTGTCCGACCTGCCGTGGTGTCTGGCTCGATCGTGGTGAACTCGACAAGGTCGTCGAGCGATCGACTGCGNGTGCTCCGGCGCCTGCCGCGCAGCCGCACGGCGGATCATTCTGGCCGCAGCGGCACGGCCATGACCAAAGGCACAAACGGAGGAAATCTTTCCTCGAAGAACTTTTCGACTAGTGAACTTCCGCGGATGTCAGCCGGGGTTCACCGGCTGACATCCCAACTAGACGATGTCGTTGCGCGCCTGATCGCGCGCCTCAGCGGCTTCCTCGGCCTCGCGCAGCTCGCGAACTTCCGACTTCTTCATCCGGAACAGCTCGCGATCCTCGGGCCCGAACCCCTTCGTCCAAAGCACTGCGAAAAAGGCAGTCATGATTGCCGGCACGCCGACGATGAGTTGCCAACCCTCCGGAATTAGGAAGCGCACACCGGCACCCACGATCAGGCCCGACGCTGTTGCCCAGGCAAGATCCCAGCGCCAGCCGGAAACGGGCGCGTCGAGCTTCCGGCAGAGGAGCCACGACTTGGCGATCGAGGCGAACCCAAGCGCAACGCAGAGCCCAATCGCAGGTCCCGTCGCCTGGAATGCCGGAGGCAGGCCCTCGTCTCTCATGAGCAGGATCAGCCCGGCGGCTAACCCAGCCTCAAGCGCGAGCATCGCCAAGCTGATGATCATGTTCTGCGTGCGCGCGACATAGATCAGCGCAGCTTCGCTCACGACTGCAGCGGCGGCGATCACTTCGGCGGCGAGAAGGAAGCCGAGCATCGCCGTGCCGCCGGTGAAGCCGGATCCGACGAGTCCCATCACCGCTCTGCCGGGAATCCCCAGCGCGAGCGCAATCCCGAGCTGGGCGGCAATGATCCAGTAGGTCACTTGCCGCACTTGCTTCGCGACAGAGGCGCGGTCGCCAGCGGCGATCTTGCGTGCGATCGCCGGGCCGAGCACGGGCTCGAAGCTCGTCTTGAGCTTGGCAGGCAGCGTCGCCACCTGCTGCGCCGCATAGTAAATGCCGACGAAGCTCGCTGGCAGAAACGCGCCGAGAACAGCCAGGTCGATGCGCCGCGAAGCCCACTCCACCGCGTCGGCAGCGGTGAGTGGAATGCTGCGCACTGCCGTGCCCCATGCGGTGCCGAGATCCGGCTTCCAACCTTGCGGCACGCCGTAGCATTTGATGAGCGGGATGAGCGCCGCAACCATGGCCGCGACCATCGACAGGACGTACGCGATGATCAGGCCGTCGCCACGGCTGACCATCACCGGAACAAAGGACAGTGCGAATGCTGCAATGCTGATCGTCCAAGGTTGGATGATCGATCGCGAGCGCACCGTCGAGCCCACGTCATTGTGATAGGCGAGCGCGGCCAGCGCGATATCGGTCCAGCTGATCGCCAACACGGTGACAGCGAGCAAGCGATCGAGGCCACCGACCGGTGTCGTCGGATACATCGCCTTGGGAAAGACGATCAGGATCGCCATTCCGATACCCGAGCCAATGGCGGCTACGAGCAAGGCATCGGCGACGACGCATGACTGCGGCTTCTGCGCGTTGGCGAGCAGTTGCGCGAGGCCGCGCCTCAGGCCCAGCGCGGCGAGTTGCGCGGCGAACTCGACCGCCAGGACTGCGTAAGCAAAACGGCCGAGCGAGGCGGCACCATAGATCCTGCCGCCGATGAACAGGAACGGCACCATCCCGGCGAGGCGCAAGACGAACCCGAAGACGTTCAGCCGCCCGCCGCGGGCGAGCGTCGCCATGTCGGCGTCGGGAGTTCCGGTATCGGCGGTTTCGGCCAGGACCCTGATGTCCTTGGCGTCACTCAATGCGCTGCGCCCCAATGGGCTCCCCAGCCCACCTCGACTTCGAGCGGCACATCAAGCTTCAACGCCGGCTCCGCCGCGGTCGCCATCACCTCCTTGATGACCTCCGCCGCCGCCGCCTCGCGCCCCTCGGGAACCTCGAAAACAAGTTCGTCATGCACCTGGAGAAGCATTTTGACGTCGCTCAGGCCCGCCTCTTGAAGCGCACCGTCCATCCGCGCCATTGCCCGTTTTATAAGGTCGGCGCTCGTGCCCTGGATCGGCGCATTGATCGCGGCGCGCTCGGCGCCACCGCGAATTGACGGATTGGGCGAGCGGATGTTCGGCTCGAAATGCGTTTTCCGGCCGAAGAGTGTCCGCGTGAAGCCATGCTCGCGCGCGAACGCCAAGGTGCTATGCATGAGGGTGCGGATACCGGGAAACCGCTCGAAATAGCGATCGATAATCGCCTTGCCTTCATCCTTCGGCAGCCCGAGCCTTCCCGCAATACCCCAGGCCGAGCTTCCATAGAGGATAGCGAAGTTGATCGTCTTGGCCTGACTGCGGGTGTCGCGATCAACTCTGCCGAATAATTCCTGCGCAGTGATGGAGTGGATGTCGTCGCCTGCGCGGAACGCCTCCTTCAGCTGCGGAACGTCGCCCATATGCGCGGCAAGCCGAAGCTCAATCTGACTATAGTCGGCCGACAGCAGGACATGCCCGGGATCGGCGACGAATGCGTCGCGGATCTTGCGTCCGATCTCGGAGCGGATCGGGATGTTCTGTAGGTTCGGGTCGTTCGACGATAGCCTTCCCGTTTGGGCGCCGGTCAGACTGAAGCTAGTGTGGACGCGCCCGGTTTCGGCGTTGATCTGCGTCTGCAGGGCGTCAGTATAGGTCGACTTGAGCTTGGTCAGCTGGCGCCATTCGAGCACGAGCGTCGCGCATTCGACACCCTCGCCTGCGAGTCGTTCCAGCTCGTTGACGTCAGTCGAATATTGTCCGCTCTTGCCCTTACGCCCGCCCTTGAGGCCCAACCGCTCATAGAGCACTTGTCCAAGCTGCTGGGGAGAGCCGATGGTGAACGGCCCGCAGGCGGCCTCGTAGATCTTCTCTTCGAGGCCCTGGATGTCGCGCGCGAATTCCGACGACAGCTTTGCTAGATATTCGCGGTCGACCCTGATCCCGCGCCGTTCCATCCGCCCGATGACGCCGACCAAAGGCTTGTCGACCCGCTCATAGACGCGCGTGACATTTTCCTGCGCCAGCCGCGGCTTCAGCCGCAGCCACAGCCGCAGGCAAATATCCGCGTCCTCGCCGGCATATTCGGTCGCTGGGCCCAGCGGCACCTTGTCGAAGGTGATCTGCTTCTGCCCCGTCCCGCACAGCTGCTTGAACGGAATGCACTCATGATCGAAGTGCAGCTTGGCTAGCTCCTCAAGCCCGTGGCCAAAGCTCCGCCCGGCGTCGAGATCGAAGCTGATCACCATCGTGTCGTCCACCGGCGCGACGTCGATCCCCGACTTGTGGAACATNACCCAGTCATATTTGAAATTGTGCCCGATTTTGAGNACCGCTGGGTCCTCCAGCAGCGGCTTCAGCTTGGCGAGGACCAGACTCTCCGGCAGCTGGTTGGGCGCGTCGGAATAAAGATCGCCGCCGCTGTGGCCGACGGGGATGTAGCAGGCCCGGTTGGGCGCGGTCGCAAGGCTGATCCCCGCCAGTTTGGCGATGATGCAGTCAATGCAGTCGGTCTCGGTGTCGAGCGCGACAAACCCCTGCGCTGTCGCCTCAGCGATCCAGCGGTCGAGCGCCGCCTCGTCGGTAACAGTTTCATATTTCGACCGCTCGATCTCGATCTGCTCGGCCGGCGCGGGGCCGCTCGGCTTCTTGTCGAGCGCCGTCATGACGCCACTAATTCCGCCGCCGCTGCTGCTGCGCCCCTGCACTGGTCCGCCGCTGTCCAGGCGCGTGATCAGCGACTTGAACCCCTGGTCGACGAGGAATTCGCGCAGCGGCTCCTTGGGGATGCCCTTGAGCTGAAGCTCTTCCAGCGGTTCGGGTAGCGAGGAATCGCACACCAGCCGCACCAGCTCGCGCGACAGGCGCGCGGCATCGGCATGCTCGATCAGCGACTGCTTGAGCTTGGGCTTGCTGATCTGGTCGGTCGAGGCGAGCACCGTTTCAAGATCCCCGAATTGCTGGATCAGCTGGCTCGCCGTCTTGGGTCCAATCCCCGGCACGCCCGGCACATTGTCGACGCTGTCGCCCATCAGCGCCAATACGTCGCCGACCTTCTCCGGCGGCACGCCAAACTTCTCCAGCACCTCGTTGCGCCCGATCCGCCGGTCGTTCATCGTGTCGAGCATGTCGATCCCGGCATCCTCGTCGATCAGCTGCATCAGGTCCTTGTCGGAGCTGACGAT
>JGI24737J22298_10000276_pt1 | contig 16974 bp, 11 predicted proteins | sample KBSCornC3_FD_22298 | JGI IMG/M metagenome (IMG submission 22298) | reverse complement strand
TAGAGATTTGAGATTAGTTAAAATTATTATAAAAAGAAAGAGGTTGAAAATTAAAGGCCTAACCTCTAATCTCCAACCTCTAATTTCTAAAAAGATTAATGTCCGCCTTTAACTTCAACGTGGTCAAGGTCGATACCCTGATGACGGAGTTCGTGGCTAACTTTCCATGCAAAATAAGCAAGGTATGCGAAACCAATTACAGGCACGATGTACGAGAAGTGAATACCGCTCATCCCCGGTACAACATTCCCTGCCCCGTCGGCAATTTTACCTTGCAACGGCGGGATGATAGAGCCCCCTAAGATCATCATGATCAAAAATGCCGAGCCCTGGCTGGTGTATTTACCCAAACCGGTAATAGCTAACGAGAAGATTGACGGCCACATGATTGAGCAACATAATCCACCGCTGATAAACGCGAAGGTAGCTACCTTGCCTGTAGTAAATAAACCTGCAAGCATGAACGCCACGCCCAATAAACCGAGTACCGATAAAGTACGGGTTGGTTTTTGCTGACCGATAAAGAAAGCAACGATCAGGATGGCTACGCAAATTGCATAAGCGTACAGGTGGCTTACGTTAGCGCCCGAGAAAACATTTACCAGCAGCACTATGCCAAATGCGAGGAACGGGATTAAAATATATAAAACGTATTTAACCGATTTTGAAAGATTAAACGCATCAATAGATCCCGCAAAACGCCCGATCATTAAACTACCCCAGTATAATGAGATATATGGAGCAATGTCTGACTCAGCAAAAGAACCAAATTCCGGGGTCTTTAATAATGAACCCATATTACTTTGAATAGTAACCTCAGTACCTACGTAAGTAAATATAGCAAGCATACCCAATATTAACTGCGGGTATTGCATGGCGCCCCAGCCTTCTTTACTCTTTTTAGCGGCGAAAATGGTACCTATCAGTGTAAATACGATTATAGCTAACGAAGCATATACAAAATATTGGCTTGGTATGCCTATAGCCTTGCTGATAGGATCGGCTGCAAGTATTAAACAAAACGCAACAAACATTACCAGCAAAGGTGTATTTGCTTTTGAGCTTGACTCGATCTTTTCATCGCTGGTAACTTTTGGCAAGTTTGAGAACCAGAAGAACAAAGCAACTGCTATAAACAAGCCTGCTAACAGATAATACAGGTTATTGATTGATGATATTTTAACATCAGCAGCAGCGGTTTTTGCAGTTGCCGAACCAAATAATACCACGCTCACTACCACCGGGCCTAATAAAGCACCAATGTTATTAATACTGCCTGCAAAATTTAAACGGTTTGAACCGGTTTCGGGCGGGCCTAACGCAACAACAAAAGGATTTGCAGCTGTTTGCTGTAACGAAAAACCAACAGCTATTATAAAGAATACTGCCAAAATGAAACCAAACGCGCCAGAAGCTACGGCAGGGATCATAGCCAATGCACCAACAGCCGAAACAACGAGGCCTAAAATGATACCATTTTTGTAACCTAACTTGTTCATAATATCAACTTTACTGGCTTGTGATGCAAAGTAAAGTATCAATGAACCGATGAAATACCCACCGTAAAATGTAAAGTCGATAAGTTGTGATTCGAACTGGGTAAGGTGAAAGTGCTCTTTACAGAAAGGTATGAAAATACCATTGGAGGCGGCTAAAAAGCCCCAAAAGAAAAACACGGTAATCAGCGTATACAGGGCTGTACCGTAGTTCTTAGCATTGTTTTGTTCCATTTTAAAATAGGTTGTACAGATTTGATTTTTGAATTTCTAAACATAATTCAATTTTGGTAAAACTCTCTGGTCTTTTTTTAAATAAATTAAATCACAATTTTAACTTTCGTTGTTTATGAGATAAAATTGCATATTCGCAATGTTCAAAAAAGAACAAAGCTTAACTTAATGATAAAAGCCATTGTTTCGGGTATCGGGTTTGGATTAGTACTTACATTTATTACCGGCCCGGTTTTTTTTGCGCTCATTAAAACCAGTATCGAAAAAGGGTTTCATGCCGGTGTTTCGCTTGCCCTTGGCGTGGTTTGCAGCGATGTCGTTTTTGTGGGCGCAATCCTGTTTGGTTCGCAATATATCGATGTATCTGACCATACCAAAGTTATAGCAGGCGTTGTAGGCAGCGCCATATTATTCGCGCTTGGCCTATATTACATGTTCAAAAAAAGCGAGATCAATTATGAAAACAAAGTCCCATCAGGTGCCGACCGCTTTGGTTACGTACTTAAAGGTTTCCTGATGTGCATTTTTAACCCTACCCTCCTCTTCCACTGGACGGTAGTGATCGGTGCGGCCAGTACAACATTCCTGGTAGGTACACCGCACAGGTCGTTTCATATAGCTGTTATGTTCCTTACCATACTCATTATCCAGTTTGGTATGGATACCCTCAAAGCTTTTTATGCCAATAAACTCAGGGCACGTATTTCGGTTAAATTCATTCACCGCTTAAACGAGGTTGCCGGTATAGCGCTTATTATTGCTTCGCTGGTGCTTATTGATAAGTTGGTTACGCATTTTGTATTTGCCGCGCCGACAGGATCGTAGGTTAAATCTTTACTTATATTTTCCGCCTTTCTTGGTGTCGTTAGCAACAATTCTTACCTGTTTTAATAGGTGTTCCATTTTTTAGGTGTGAACACTAACGATAGTTTCCAAAATACATCTATTTAACAATCAAGATTTTAGCTCTTGATCAAATTACCTATGTACTTAAAACTGAACATATATACACTGGTAATCAATTGCTTACACTTTTGCAAAATCAAAAATGGAACACCAGTTTTCAAAAGTGGGACACCACTCACTTAGTATCAGGTAAGTTGTGGGTGACAATAGGTATATAGTTACCCATAAACCCCAACAATATAATTTTATCAATTTTTTTGATATTATTTTTTTGATTATCAATTTTTAGTTATTATTGCATTATCAAATCGTTTAATACATGAACGCTTCACAACATGTTATAAGTAAATTTGGCGGGCAAACTGAATTAGCGGCATTGATCGGCAAAGGGCAGAGCACCATTGCCCATTGGGCAAAAACAGGAATTATTCCAGCTAAGTGGAGGCCTATATTATTACAGTTAGCGGAGAAAAAAAATATTGAATTGATGCCCGCGGATTTCGACAAGGATATAGTGGTTTTTAGTCGAGAGAGCGACAGCGGGTTACAAAAAGCTACCCATTGGGGCGATTTAAAACTAGGCGAACACAGCATCCCATGTTACGTATTAGACGACGGACAGCGCATTTTTAGCTTAAGTGGAGTTGTTTCGGCCCTGACCGGCGGGGATGGTGGGCAGTTGGCTAGTTATATCAATGTAAGATCAATACGAGGTCATTTACCTGAAGAATTGATACCTGCGGAAAATGGGTCTATACCTGCATTAATAAATTTTGATACGTCGGGTCAGGGATTTGCGAAAACAGCTATAGGAGTGCCTGTAGAAAAGTTCATGGATATATGTATAGCATTTTCTACTGCCCTTCAAGAGTCAAATTCTGAAAATGCTGCTATCAAATTAACTGAACGTCAAAAAGAAATCGCTATTAAAGCTAATTCTTATTTAAGAGCTACCGCAAAAGTAGGTATTATAGCGCTAGTTGATGAGGCCACAGGGTATCAATATGACCGTCCGGTAGATGCACTTCAATTTAAGCTGAAACTCTTTCTCCAAGATGAAATGAGGGTATGGGAGAAGACATTCCCTGACGAATTGTGGGAGCAGTTTAGCCGTCTGACAAATTGGACAGGGGGGATTCATAGCAGGCCAAAATATTGGGGTAAGTTAGTAAACGAAATGGTCTATGGCTATTTAGATAAGGATGTTTACAATTGGTTAAAAACAAATGCTCCAAAGCCAGTCGGAAATTTGAGTTACCACAGATGGCTGACCGAACAGTATGGATTGAAAAAATTGATGGAACATATATGGCAGCTAATAGGCATGGCCTCTGCTTGTGTTACAATGGGTCAATTACGAAGAAAAATGGCTGAAAAATATGGTAAGGTGGGAGTTCAGTTTACCATGTTTATAGACCCATGAAATAACAAAGGGGCTATAAACCCCTAAAGAAACGTCGTGACGGACGCAAGATTGCGGACTGCAAATACATTCAGTCCTAACCTCGGTAAACAGCCATCCCATGAGTGGTCTCTCATTAGGCGTAAGTGTTTATCGGGGCTTTCTTTTTTACGCTAATATACAAAAATATCTTAGTTTTGTATACATGCATTATGTCAAAGATTTTCAGAGAACTACAAGGATTAGTAAACAATGGAAAATTGAAAACTCCGTTTGGGGTTAGTGATGTTAAAGATATAAGTTCAATTTTAGATAAAAGCCCCTCTTTCATTAGTAAACATGCTATGGGAAATCCCCAAAAATATACTGAATATTTTGAGCGGCATAGCAGGGGTAAATACTCCATTATAAATTCTTCGAACTATGGTAGACTATAAGAAAAACCCTAAAGAAGCATCTAATATCTTTCATAGTATTATGAAAGCAAGTGTTAAACCGCAAAATAATTTTGACATTGATAAAACTTGCCCTAAATGCGGGGCGGAAGCTAAAGTTAGAGGCCAGCAACCACGGGGCCGATTTTTAGTAATAAGACTTGATTGCTCATGTGGGCATACATTTGAAAGACAGATACCGTTACTGTAATTTTTTTAATACTCATGGTCTAACAGGTATATAGTTATCTGACAACACCAACAACGGCACAGTTCACCGTCACCTCAATTTTAAAACAAAAAAGGCGATGAAAAATTCATCGCCTCGTAAATCATTCCCCCTTTAGGGGGTTAGGGCATTACATATAAGCTCTTTGGTTTTTACCTTCCATCCAGTTAACAAAGGCGCGGTTAACAACCTTGTTACCACCTGGGGTTGGGTAATCACCACTGAAATACCAATCACCAAGGTTATCAGGGCAGGCAATATGCAGGTTATCTAAGGTTTGATAAATTACCTGTACTTCACAATTCACATTTTTAGGTGTGATGATCTGCGCAATACGGTCAGAGATCTGCTGATCGGTAAACATGGCATAAATCTCTTTCACATAATTTTCAACTTCTTCCTTCGGCAGTTTCTGGCTGTCTTTACATTTTTGATAAACATCCAGGATCACATCTTCCCTGCCCATCTCTTTTAACAAACTGATTGCCGCTTCAAATGCCACAAATTCACCCATACGTGACATGTCGATCCCATAACAATCGGGATAACGGATCTGCGGAGCAGATGAAACCACAACAACTTTTTTAGGGCCAAGCCTGTCAAGAATTTTCAGGATACTTTGTTTCAGCGTAGTACCACGAACTATAGAGTCATCCAATACCACTAAGGTATCGGTGCCTTTTTTGATCAGTCCGTAAGTAGTATCGTATACGTGGGCCACCATTTCGCTGCGATCCGCGTCCTGGGTGATGAAAGTACGCAGTTTAACATCCTTAATGGCTATCTTTTCAACTCTTGGGGCTATCTGTAATATTTCGGTAAGCTTTTCTTCGGTAATGTCGCTACCAAGCTCAAGCAGTTTTTCGTGCTGATATTTCTTTACATACTTGTGCATACCCTCAACCATACCATAAAAGGCCACTTCGGCGGTGTTTGGTATGTAAGAGAACACCGTATTTTTAATATCATGATTAACAAAATCCAATATCTGCGGGCAAAGCAGGCGACCTAACTGCTTACGCTCACGGTAAATGGCCGAGTCGCTGCCGCGCGAAAAGTAGATCCGTTCAAAAGAACAGGCTTTCTTTTCTTTTGGCTCGCTGAACATATCCTCGGTTATCTTACCATTCTTTTTAACGATCAACGCATGGCCCGGGCGGATTTCCCTAATCTCCTCCATAGGCACGTTAAATGCCGTTTGGATAGCAGGGCGTTCAGATGCCGCAACAACGATCTCATCATTATAATAGTAAAATGCCGGACGGATCCCCACCGGATCACGCATTACAAAAGCATCACCGTGGCCAAGGATCCCGGCAATAGTATAGCCACCATCCCAGTTCTTTGCAGATTTACGGAGGATCTTGGCAACATCCATATCATTAGCGATAAGCTTACTGATCTCTCTGTTGTCGTCCAATCCCTCGCGCTTGTACTGATCAAACAAGCCCTGGTTTTCGGTATCGATAAAGTGGCCTATTTTTTCGAGCACAGTAACCGTGTCGGCCTTTTCTTTTGGATGCTGGCCTAACGCATACAGTTGTTGCAGTAATTCATCAACATTGGTCATGTTAAAATTACCGGCAATAACCAGGTTACGGGTCATCCAGTTGTTTTGCCTTAAAAACGGGTGGCAGCTTTCAATGCTGTTTTTGCCATGGGTACCATAACGCAGGTGCCCTAACAAAACCTCGCCGGTAAAGCTAACATGTTCTTTAAGCCACTCAGCGTCCGCCATTTTTTCGGGAGTTTCCTTTTGAATCTCCGCAAATTTCTTTTGGATATATTCAAAAATATCGGCAACGGCATTTGAGGCCATTGAGCGGTGACGGCTGATGTATCTTTTGCCAGGTTCAATATCCAGTTTAATGGTAGCAACACCTGCGCCATCCTGGCCGCGGTTGTGTTGTTTTTCCATTAAGAGATAAAGTTTGTTCAGGCCGTACAGTGCAGTTCCGTACTTTTTCTGATAATAAGATAGTGGCTTTAGTAAGCGGATAAATGCCACACCGCATTCATGTTTAATCTGATCGCTCATGATTCGGAATGAGGCTGCAAAGGTATCATTTTAAAATGAAGTATCGGTAAAATCTATTGTCATAAATTAGTAGTTTATTGATTGCCAGGTTGATTTGGTGAATGGTTGATTTAATGAGTAGTTATCACACTGAAAACCAACCATTAACCTAATCAACCCAATAAACCACACGCCTATTTCTTAAACCCAACCATCTGGTGCAGCTTAACCGGGTCATAGATCCGGCCTTCTTTTATTACTACCGATACTTTCCTGATCTCCCTGATATTACGCAGCGGATCACCATCGATAATAACAAGGTCGGCTTGCTTTCCCACTTCAACCGAACCTGTTGTTTTATCAAGCCCCATCACCATTGCCGGTGTTATCGTTGCTGTTTTGATAGCCTGCGCCGGGGTAAGACCGGCTTCAACATATAATTCAAGTTCGCGGTCAAGACTATAGCCGGGGAACCCCATATCTGTGCCTGCAACAATAGTAACTCCGGCATCATGCAATACCTTAACGGTTTTCTTCATGCTTTCATACAAGGGTTTCAGCTTAGCGGCCTTCTCCGGTTCTTCGCCCATGTTTTTAAACAGTGCCTGAAGCGGCAGCGGCAGGGTATAATAATTAGGTTCCAGTTTGGTTATATCATCCTTAACGTTACGGAAGGCGAGCTCAAAAACACCTATCGTAGGATCTATCACCACACGATGGTCTTTTATAAATTTAACGGCTGCAATACTTACAGAATCATCGAAAATAACCGACCTGTCCTTATCCCGTTTCATGATGGCATACACATACTGTACGTGGTTAACCATATTCATCCCCGAATCAACCCCTTGCTGAAGGCTCATCCCTTGCGGGATATGGCCTGTTACAGTTAAACCCAACCGGTGTGCCTCATCACAAATAACTTTAACTATGGCCGGTTTTACCGAACTGTAGATCTTGATCTGCTGAAAGCCATTTTCTTTATAACGGTCTACTGCCTTTATAGCCTCTTCTTTAGTATCAGCCTGGATAATCCCCAATGCATAAGGCCCTTTGCCGTCAATAATGCCGGCTTTAATAATATTGGGCCCCACACCCTTGCCGCCATCAATAGCGGCTTTTATAGCGTTGATGTAACCAAATTCGTTACCACAATCGCGCACAGTAGTTACACCTGCTGCAAGATAGGCCGGCCCCCACTCGGCCTGCTCAAAGTGCGAGTGCATATCCCACAGGCCAGGTAAAATAGATTTTCCTTTGGCATCGATGAGCTTAGCCCCTGCCGGTATTTTAACCTCACCAATCTTACCCGTTTGTTTGATAATGCCATTTTCAATCAACACAACAACATTAGGTGTGCTTATACCGGTATTTACGTCAACCAGGTTTCCGCCGGTAATAGCTATTACCTTGTCTGCTTTACCTGTTGGTGCGGCCGCTTTCGCAAATAGTTCCATACCGTAGGTAGCCGCCTTACTGATGAGCTGTGGTAACAGTTCTTCGTAAGGTACCCGCATCATTTCCAGTTTGTCACCTTCGGCGTCATTAGTGATCAGGCATATGAGTTTACCCTCATTATCAGTCCAAACCAGTTCGTTACCCCAAACCAGTCCGCTTATGGTGAGCCGGTTAAGTGTAAGTGGCTTACCGTTAAAGGTAAGCTGATCAATACCTGCTTTTTTGATCTGTACCGCGCCAAATGGCAGTGTATGGATACTTGCAGGTTGTTTATGTTTATTCCAATATTGGATGAGCACCTGCTGCACAGTGCCCGGCGAATAGCCCGCTACCGGGAAGCTGAGCGGCAGTACTTTTTGTGTATATGATGAATCGTTAACCCTGATAGATGCTTCACCTCCGCGAATGGTTATTTTATCATCAATGGTCGAAAATCTTGAAGTATTGCCTTTTATAGTCAATTCCAGTGGATCGGCTACGGGGTTCACCTTCAACTCGGCAGTAAGCGGCACCGGCGAACCGCGGTCAACAAACTTAAAATTGACGTTATAATGAACGGCATCTTTATACTTGTGCACATAATAGGTTTCCTTACCAATGTGCTGCTCAAACTTATGCAGAAAAAAGGTACCGCTGTCGGTTGGCAAATCGGTTTGCGCGTTGGCGTTTGTTATTAAGACCGAAAAGGCGGCAAATAATAATAAAGGTGTTTTCATAAGGTCAGTAATGTTAATGTAAGATAGCGGTTTGTTTGGGATGTTACAAAACAGTTTTTTTGTGCGGGGACGCTTAAATGCGCTTTCTGACCAATCACATCATCAAAGCAAAAAATCTTCACCCAATACTTCTAAACGTTATATTAATCCTCGCCCCCAGCATCCTGCTTGTTTTGGGTACCTGGTGAAGCCAGTGATGCTGCGTTTGCCCCTGCATAATCAGCAGATCGCCGTTGTTAAGTACGACAGAGACTTTAGCATTTTTTTGCCGCTTATGCTTAAACTGAAAAACCCGCGAAGCACCAAATGATACCGAAGCGATTACAGGGTTACCGCCAAGCTCGCTTTCATCATCACTATGCCAGCCCATACTATCGCCACCGTCACGGTAATAATTAAGCAGCGCTGTATTAAACCGGTGACCGCACTGCTGCTCCGCCGCCTGCTTAATGCTATTAAGCAGCGGACTAAACTTAACCGGCACATTTACCACACCTGAATATACATATACTTCATCGCGCTCTCCGTACCAGGCCGTAAGCCGGGGGAAGTTCACTTCCTTGCCGTAGATTTTCATTTTATCCTGCTTCCATGGTGTTTCCTCAACCAGCCGCGTAAATACATCTTCCTTATAAAAATGGGGATAAAGCAATACCTCTCCATCAAAAGGTAATAAGTTTTTTGGTGCGCCAAACAGGTTCAGCTCGTCATTATAGAATAGGTCCATGTTCAAATATCTGTATTACATACCATAAAACACGATGGGTCACCCCGCTATCAGAATGATAAAACCTATCATTTTGATAGCTTTTCCTCATATTGAGAAAATCTTTCTCATTTTGATAAACTCCTATAACACAAGCCTGTAAATAAAGCAAAAAACGTTGTGGCATGTTTATTGGCTATGCGGTTTCACAATACAAAATAAATTTACGATGGCATTGTTTATCGCTGCTACAGCAAAATTTACAAAACGGACAATAAGTTCCTTCATTGCAGCTGGTATCATCCCCTCTTTTCCCCTAACAATTTATACACTTCATGAATTCGCACGTTAAGCAACTCACTTTCGCGGGTATGATCGTTACCCTCGGTATTATTTTTGGCGATATTGGTACCTCTCCCCTTTATGTTTTTCAAACCCTGTTGGTTGAAGGCGGTAAGGTAAACCCCGCGCTGGTATTAGGCTCTATTTCCTGTATCTTCTGGACACTCACACTGCAAACCACTTTCAAGTATATCGTTATTACGCTGCAGGCTGATAACAAAGGCGAGGGTGGTATTTTTTCATTATATGCCCTGGTAAGGCGTTACGGTAAATGGCTGGCAATCCCTGCTATAATTGGCGCAGGTACTTTGCTTGCCGATGGTATCATTACCCCACCCATCTCTGTAACCTCGGCCATTGAGGGCCTAAATTTAGTACCGGCATTTTCAACCGTTATTGTCCCTGGTAATAACCTGATCCTCATTATTGTAATTAGCATCATTTTATTGCTGTTCTTTTTTCAGCAGTTTGGCACCAAGGTGGTCGGTTCCGCATTCGGGCCGGTTATGCTGCTGTGGTTTATTATGCTGGGTGTATTGGGCACTATACAAATAACACATTTCCCCTCTATTTTTAAAGCTCTCAATCCGTATTATGGCGCCCATTTACTGATGGACCACCCTAAAGGTTTCTGGTTGTTAGGCGCGGTATTTTTATGTACCACTGGTGCCGAAGCCCTATACTCCGACCTGGGCCATTGCGGCAGGCGCAATATCCAGGTAAGCTGGATCTTTGTGAAAACAACGCTGATATTAAACTACCTGGGGCAAGGCGCCTGGGTGCTGTCACAAGCACCGGGTAAAAACTTTACCGGCGTTAACCCTTTCTTTGAAATCGTTCCCCATTTCTTCCTGCTACCCGCGATAGCTTTGGCTACACTGGCAACCATTATTGCCAGCCAGGCTTTGATCAGTGGTTCATTTACGCTCATTAGTGAGGCGGTGAGCATGAATTTCTGGCCAAGGATCACCATCAAATACCCGTCAAATATCCGCGGGCAGATCTATATTCCAAGCATTAACTGGATACTGTGTATTGGTTGTATCCTTGTATCGCTCTATTTCCGTACCTCAAGCGCAATGACGGCTGCTTACGGCTTCAGCATCACCATTGCTATGCTTAGCACTACCATTTTAATGTATTACTTTATGCGCTATGTAAAGCACTGGCCTGTATGGCTGGTTACCATTATCCTGTGCTTATTTGTAACCGTCGAATTCTCCTTTTTTGTAGCTAACGCGGTTAAAATACTAAAACGTTTGTTTTTTGTGGGATTTGAAGTTGGTCTGATCTTTACGATGTACACCTGGTTTAAGGCCCGTAAAATCAATAACCGCTTCCTTCATTTTACCGATATCAAGGAGAAACTGCCTTTACTAAACGCGCTGAGCAATGATGCTACCATAAACAAATACGCTACGCACCTGATCTATCTTACCAAAGCCAATAATGGCAAACAGATTGAAGAAAAGATCATCTACTCCATCATGAGCCGCCGTCCTAAACGTGCCGACACCTATTGGTTTGTGCACATTGAACGCACCGACGAGCCATACACTATGGAGTACAGTGTTGACCAAATTGAGCCGGGCAAAGTCATCCGCGTAGAATTCCGTTTGGGCTTCAGGATCCAACCGCGGGTAAACGTATTGTTCCGTAAAGTAGTTGAAGATATGGTTGAACGGGGCGAGATTGATATCTCCAGCAATTACCCATCATTAAAACAACACAATATGGCTGCCGATTTCAGGTTTGTGATCATGGAGAAATTCCTGTCGTATAATAACGTGTTCAACGTATCGGAGAGCTTTATCCTCAACAGCTATTTTGCCATTAAAAAACTGGCCCAGTCAGAAGCTAAAGCTTTTGGACTTGATACCAGTGAAACACGAATTGAAAAGATTCCGCTGGTGGTAAAACCGGTTAATAATATCCACATAAAAAGGGTTGACCCGGTTACGCATAAAGCGGTTGAAGGTATGGGTAAGAAAGTTTTTGCGTAGGGCTAACCATTATGTATTAACGTCCCCCATATAACTACATGTGTTGCCCCTCTTTGCTCCGCAAAGAGGGGCTTTTTTTTTCCCTTTTTGGGTTTATTTGCAACCAGTGCTTATTGCGGCTATCGCCCATCGCGTATAAACGCTAATCCAGGTTAAGCTCTCGTTGCAAACCAACGCGGGACGAATACTTCTAAAATGTCGCAATCATAACGGTATAATGTCGTGATCATGCCTTATTCTACAGCCGCTGCGCCTGTAACTTTGTAATATCAATTTACCCTAAAACGGATCGGCATGAGAAAGTTAAAATTACAAATGAACCTTGCGCTCAACAATAAATGGGACAGCGGAATGTCTGATTTCAGTATCGATAATCTTAAGAATGTGGACTGTATTTTACATGGACGAAAAACAGCTGAAGGTTTTATTCCCTATTGGACAGCAATAGCAAACAACCCTAATGACGCTGAGTATAAGCTTGGAAGGCATTTCGCGGATATTCCAAATGCTGTTTTTTCAAACACCCTCAAAGTAAGCCCATGGGACAATACAACAATTATAAGCGGCGACATAAAGGAGGCGATAGAAACATTGAAAAAGAAAAATGGTAAAGACATCCTTGTTTATGGGGGAGATTCGTTTGTATCATCCTTAATTCAACATGATTTGGTTGATGAGTTTTATTTGCTTGTAAACCCTGCTGAGATTGGTAACGGACAACAAACCTTTAACCCTTTAAAAAATGACTTAGAGTTAAAGTTGATGAATTGTAAACCATTTGCCTGTGGTGCGGCTTTGCTTTATTATACCAGGGCGTAAAAAAAGACTCTCCCCTCCCCGCCCTTCTTAAGAGGAGATCTGAGAGTTTTTTTTCGTCACGCTTAAACCCGCGTTAATATTTTCAATTACCCCTTAAAACAAAAAACCCGGCCTTGCGGCCGGGAATTTCATTAGATTTATTGGATTGGTTGGAAATACGTGATTATAATTTTTCGCCGTGCTGGCTGATATCAAGACCTTGTTCTTCTTCTTCGGCCGATACCCTTAAAGGCGAGATCATGTCGGTGATTTTTAACAATAATAATGACCCAAAGAATGCGAATATCGATACGCACACCAATGCTACCAACTGTACGAGGAACAGGTGTGTCTCGCCAAAAAACAAGCCGTTGCCTGTTGTATTATTAGCATTTACATGCTGACTGGCAAATACGCCGGTTAACAACATCCCCACCATACCGCCAACGCCGTGACAAGGGAATACATCAAGCGTGTCATCAATAGAAGTACGGGTACGCCATTCCACAACCAGGTTACTCACCACAGCCGATATGATACCGATAGCCAGCGAGTGCGGCACCGATACAAAGCCGGCGGCAGGTGTAATAGCCACCAAACCAACAACAGCGCCAATACAGGTACCCATTGCAGATGGCTTGCGGCCAAGCAGCATATCAAAAAAGATCCAGGTAACACCGGCAGCAGCCGAAGCAGTTGTACTGGTAGCCAAAGCGGTAACCGCCAAAGCGTTTGCGCCAAAAGCCGAACCGGCATTGAAACCAAACCAACCAAACCACAACAAGCCCGTACCTATCATTACATAGGTAATCCGCGCAGGAGAATGATTAGCCTCATTACGGCGTTTTAAATATAAAGCCGATGCCAAAGCAGCCCATCCGGCCGACATGTGCACTACTGTGCCTCCTGCAAAGTCAAGCACACCAAATTTGGCTAATATGCCATCCGGGTGCCAGGTGCAATGCGCCAGCGGCGAGAATATGAAAATAGAAAACAGCACCAGGAAAATAATGTACGAGTTAAAACGGATACGTTCGGCAAATGCACCGGTGATAAGCGCCGGGGTAATAATGGCGAATTTTAACTGATACATAGCGAAAAGCAGTAACGGAATGGTTGGCGCGGCTTTCCAGGTGGCGTTACCTAACATGCCTTTCATCATGAAATAAGTTCCGGGGTTACCGATAAGGCCATAAAAGCTATCGCCGAAGGCTAAGCTAAATCCAAAGATGCCCCACATTACCGTAATGATCACCATACAAATGATGCTTTGCAGCATGGTGGAAATCACGTTCTTCTTATTAACCATTCCCCCGTAAAAAAACGCGAGACCGGGTGTCATGATCAAAACCAGCGCCGTCGACATCAGCATCCAGGCTATATCGCCCGTATTAAAATTGGGATGACCGGAATTCTTAAAATCGACCGACGGAAAAACGAAAGTAAGCGAAAGTATAATTAAGATCAGGAAAAAAGGGAAATACCTCTTCATGTATTCAGAAAAAATATGTTTTAAATCAGCACGAAAGGTATGATTTTTTCTAAAAACAAAAGAAACTAATTAACTTTTGTTGAAAAAAACATCAACTACAGATATTTCAGGATAGAATTGGGGAAAATGCCTAATAAAACAAGCAGAAAACTAATAACAATAGCTAAAACCAGTAAATTATAAGATCTTTCACTAGCAACTTCAGCATTTTCTGTTCTTTTCAGAAATAAATACAAAGGAATTTTAAGGTAATAAAACAACGATACCACCGTGGTTATAGCGCCCGTTATCATCAGCGCCAACAGCCAGCTACTGTGTGTTTGCTCATAGACGCTGTAAGCCGCCGAAAACACAAACAGCTTACCCGTAAATCCCGCCGTCACCGGGATCCCCGTTAAAGAAATGAGGATAATTACAAAACAAACCGAAGCTACAGGATATTTTAAGCCCAGCCCTTTGTAAGCTTCCACCTCTTCGGCATTCACAATATTGCTGAAGTACGATGCCAGTGCCAGCGCCCCGATATTAGCCAATGCATAAACGGCCAGGTAATAGGTTAATGATGATAGCCCCTGTAAATTAAACGTAACCACCGCCATTAAAGCAAAACCGGTATGGCCAATGCTTGAATAAGCCAGCATCCTTTTTACATTACTTTGCAAAACGGCTGCAAAATTTCCGGCTATCATGGTGATGATACCAATAGCTGATAAAACAATGCTAAAATCAATCCCCTTCCAGTCGGCCGAAAACAGGAACAAAGGCATCACATTTACCAGCAATGCAAAGGCTGCTATTTTAGGTACCGTTGACAGGTATGCGGTAACCGGCGTGGGCGCTCCCTGGTAAACATCGGGTACCCAAAAATGCATCGGCATAAATGATAACTTAAACCCGATGCCAATCAGCACCAGTACTAAAGCAAATGAAGCACTCACCGGGTTTACATTAGGCAACTGGGCTACAATACCCGGCAGATCCAGCGAGCCGCTGAAGCCGTACAGTAACGAGATCCCGTATAGCATAACAGCCGATGATGCCGCGCCGAAAAGCACGTACTTTAAACCAGCTTCGGTACTCAAAGCAGTTTCAGACCGGTAAGCCACCATCAGGTATGACGCTATGGATACCATCTCGATGGCAAGATAAACCGAGAGCAGGTTAATGGCCATAGCCATTAAATGCAGACCTAAGATAGATGCTATGGAAATGGTATACAGGTCTGATAACCCTTTTGGATGCGCCTTCAGCTTGTCATCCCAGGTAAAATTTAACAGGAGAATGAATGAAAGCACATCGATAATGATCTTGAAAAATACCGCCGACCTGCGCAGCAGTAACATACTGCCGAAAATAACATGATCGCCGTCAAGGATTAGGGCTACCTGCTGCAGGTCTTTAAACAACACCAGCAGCAAGCCGGCGCAGGCTACTATTTTACAAAGCTTTACAGATCTGCGCCCAAATATCAGGTCGGTTATCAGCACTACCAAAAACAGCCCGGTTAAATAAATTTCGGGCATAAAATAGGGGATGCTGCCAAAAACATTGGTTAACTGAACTGATATATGGGGAAGCAGATCGTGCATTATATTTTTATTGTACTATTACTGATTGATTTTTGGGGTATTTAACCTGATATTTTAGTTTCACCTTCTTTTCATCGAGCGAATTTAACATGAAATTCCATGAAACCCTACCTGTTGTTGCATCAGGTTTTGCGCCAGATGTTTCCTGCGCCTCTACTTCGATATCTTTATTTTGCGAAACAGGTACCTGGTCTTCAACCAATAAATTAACCGACTGGCTTTTCCTGTTTTTTACGTCGATAAGCCAGTTACGGGTTTCCTTTTGGTTTGAACCTGATGACTGGCGCATGGCCAAACCTTTCTCCAGCGTACGGGTAACAACAATATTTTTATCGGTACCTAACGATAGGTTCAGTGTATCGGTAGTAGCATCGGTATTAATCAGCGACTTGCCAATGTATGTTCCTTCAAAAAACAGGTTGGCCTCGCCCGAAAGAAAACTGTATTTATTCCAGTTGGTAAGCTGCGCGGTAAGGAATACATCGGTACTCAATTTTGGCGCCACGTAATATTGATAAGTAGCATCAATATTATATTGGCTAATTTCAACCGCATACTGTTTGCCATCACTTGGTACCGTATAAGGGTTAGCGATGTTAAACTCAATATTGGTTTGGTTCTCTTCTTTTTTTACTTCGATAGGAACCGTGTTAATTATATTTTTATCTTGTATTCTCGCAACAGCACCGGTCAAATCCTTTTTATGTTCAACTTCACCATAACCAATTACAACAACTTCATTCAATTGGTTTGAAACCGACTTTAGCGACACATTGATCATTGGCGCATTGGCCTGCCTTTCTAATGTTTCATATCCAATAAAACTATAAGTAAGCACAGCATTGGCGTTAGGTATCTGGATGCTGTAATTTCCACCGGCATCACTTACGGCCCCTATTGATGTACCTTTTACCCTGATGCTTACACCAGGGACGGAGCTGTTATCATCCCTGCTCACTATTCTACCCATTACTTTAGTTATTGGAACACCAGTACCTGAATAGTACATACCGAAGTTAAGATAGGTAGGCGTAAGTTCGGGCTTCGCCCCATTTACGCTTGGGTTACCGGTTGATAAGGTAAGCTTAGCGCTTTTCCAGTCCTCACCCGTTTTTTGCGACACGTTGGCTTTGTAAACGATAGTTATTGGAC
>JGI24737J22298_10000275_pt1 | contig 16978 bp, 13 predicted proteins | sample KBSCornC3_FD_22298 | JGI IMG/M metagenome (IMG submission 22298) | reverse complement strand
CATGATCCTCGAACGAACCGCTATGATCGGGATGCTCAAAGCGATGGGGGCATCTAACTGGGCTATCCGCAAAATATTCCTTATAAATGCCAGTTACCTGATAGGATTAGGGCTGCTGCTGGGTAATTTACTGGGTATAGGCCTGGGATATTTCCAGATGTATACTCATTTTTTCCAACTGGACCAGGCTTCGTATTATATGACCTTTGTACCGGTCGAGTTTAATATTTTTGATATTGTTGTCCTCAATATTGGTACACTGATCATTTGCCTGCTGGTGCTTGTTATACCATCAACGCTGGTAAGCCGGATCTCGCCTGTAAAGGCTATCCAGTTTAAGTAAGTTTTAAAGCAACCGGTAGCTTAATCCCAACCTAAAATATTCGCTATGCGCGTTAAAGGAAGCATCGCCTACCATGTCTTTCATATAGTTGGTAAGGCCGTGGGCAAAGCTTGCATTTAAGCCATAGCGGCCGTAACTGGCGGCGGCACCAAGGCGTAACCTAACATCGGTTGGGGCCTTGCTTCTTTTGTAGTTAACTTTATAAATCTTGCCTTCTTTATCCTTTACCTCGCCTTTATCCCTGGTATCCAGTATCAGGCCAATATCCATCCCCGGTAAAATATCCAGATTAACTTTATTGAGGGCAAACCGGTATCCGATATATGGATTAAGGTTAATACTTTGACTTTGTAAAGCAACATGACCGGTTACAGCAAAACTTGCGTCATTTGCTACTATATCGTATTCCGTTGGATTAAGAATGATAGGGGTATATTTATTAACTTCGGCTTTGCTCCTTAATAATTCATAACCACCCTGCAGCCCGACTATAAACCCGCCTTTTGATACCGTTTGAACCTGGACACTGCCGCCATAGCTAAAGCCATTTTTGCTGCCGTATGGGTTATTGGCACGGTTCATCGGATCGCCGGTGATTGAGCCTTGTAATACCTGGGTGGTAGCCGACGATGATTTACCCGCAAAATGAAATAAACCGGTGTTGGCCTGTACAGTAACTTCTAACTTTTGAGCACGGAGTTGCAACCCACTAATCAACAGTGGGGCAAGGATAAGGAGGTACTTTTTCATTTTTTATGTGTTGTAAAGTTCAGTTTCAGGTTTAAACCGCCTGCCCCAAATTTTATCTGCTGTGAGCCAAGGCCGTCAAGCGGGTATTTCAAAAAAGGTTCAATAATTATCCTGTTGCTTTTGCCAAGCGGATAGCCAACACCAAATGCTACGTTCAGGGTTTTGGCAAAATAAAAGCTATTAAAGCTTTTGTGCGTTGTTTCATCGGATGTTTGCGGTTGTACACCGGCAGCCTGTGCCAGCCCGGGGTAACTGTAACTTGCCGTGTAGGCTTCATTTATAAACGTGCCCGAACTTAAACCTGCAGAAATATAAGTGTCATTTTTTTGCGGGTTAAATTCATACTTAAGGTTAACAGGAATATCCAGACCGATCAGGTTAGCACTGTAGTTTTTAAATGAAGGTGTAGACGATACCTTACTAAAATCGGCCAGCGTGTTATAAGCTGTGCTTAATGATGGCGAAAATGACACCGCAGCCGCAACATTTGAGGGTTGATTTTTATTGTAATTAAGCGTGTTTTGGGCCAAAGCTAAACCGGTAGAAAGTTTGAGGTTTTTGCTTAGCTTAATATCAGATGTAAAGCCGGCGCCGGCATTTACCTGGTTTTGGCTGCCCTTGGCATAGTTAAAGAATGTAGCCGCGTAAACACTGAATTTTACCCTGCGTTCGTTCATGTCCATATCAGGTTTTTTAGGCTGATCCTGATCGCTGGCAAGCAAAGATTCCATAGAGTTGATCTTTGGTTTTACTTTTACTACTGATGAAACAGCAGGCGGGTTTGCGGTAACAGGTTTGGTATTTGCCGGAGGCTGTACAGCAGGGTTATTAGCATATTGCTGCGCATTGGTTTGCTGCAATACAGATTTTACACTATCAGCTTTTTTAGCCGGAGTTACGTTGATTACACTGTTATTAGCCGGTTGAACTGTAGGGGGCACGTTGGTTTTGGCAATACCGTTAACTGGGTTTGCAGTTACAGGATTTGCCGGCACAGATGTAAACGCTGGTACGGTTGCTGCCGGTTGATTTACGATTACGTTGCCAGCCGGTTTATTTAAAGCGCTATTGTTTGCAAGTGCATTTGATTTATTTGCCGGGGTGTTGCCTGCCGGATTCAGTTTTGTTGCTGAAGATTGGGTGCTATTGTTGCCCGCAAGGTTTGTTGCAGGTGATTGCTTAGTTGTTACAGGAGGCTGTACCGGGGTAGCGTTTTGAACATTGCTATCTGCCGTGTTGCTTTGCGGCTGCGCAGGTTTTACCGGTTTAGCCGAAAACGTTTGACCATTATTATTAACATTATTTTTATTCGATGCTATCCACAAGCCTATACTCAAAAACAACAACAGGACAGCAGCGGCGCTTGCCCACCATAGGTAAACCGGGCGGCGCTGTTTTTCCTGAACAGGGAACTTCTCCCTGAGCAGCAGCCAGCCTTCATCAGCGGTAGTGTCTTCGTAATTATCAAACACTTCCCTGATGCGGTCTCTTAAGTCGTTATCCAACTGGTCATCCATGGTTTTGTGCTTCTTTTCTTAATATAGTTCTTAATCTTTCTTTGGCCCTGCTCAGGTAAACGCGCGATGAGCTTACCGGGATGCCGAGCGTTGTGGCTATTTCATCATGGTCATAGCCGTCTATCTCATACATGTTAAAAATAGTTCGTTGTATAGCCGGGAGTTCAACCATCAATTTTAAAATATCCTGTACGTTTAAATTATCAACCGGCCCCATATTACTCCTGATGGGGGCAGCATTTTCCAATTCAACATTAAGCTGGAATTTAAGGTCTTTGCGCCGGCGGTCAATGGCTGTGTTAACCAAAATGGTGCGGAGCCAGGCTTTAAACGGCTTATCAATATTGTAGCCGCCAATAGCGTTAAACACTTTTATAAAAGCGTCATTTACAGCTTCAAGGGCATCATCGCGGTTTAAACTGTAACGCAAACTTATACCCATAGCATAGCCATAGAACTGCTTATACAGCAATTCCTGATGTTTTAAGCTGCCTTTTTTGCATTGCCTTACGATCTCTTCTTCGGTAATGCGAGGGGGTGGATGCATTAAATGTACTTAGTTCCGCTAAATGTTGTTTTAAAGCCTTTACGCAGCAAAACAGTTAAATGATACAAAATAAAAAAAATTCTGCCCGGATTATTTGCTGTAGTAATCAAAAAAAGCCGGTACCCTCAATGCGGGCACCGGCAACGTAATAAAACAATAAAAAGTAGTTAATTCGTTTTTTTCAAATTGTATTGAACAGTTAACGTATCGCCGTTGCTGTTGCGCTGCATTTGAAATACGTTACCATCATAATAATATTGGTAAACACCTTTAAGATGAAATTTTTTGACACCCGGTACTACTGCCGATGAATCATTAAACTGGATATAGTAACCGTTGTACACAAATGCTCCGTAACTTGCCACATGTTTCCTGGTGTCGGTAGCTACTTTAAACAATGATGCCGCGGTAAGTTTTAAAGCTATCGTATCACGAATGGTATCATAACCGGTACCGGTTGTTTTTTTAACCAGCGCACCAAATGTACCGGTAAAATTGCCCTGTGGTTGAGCAACCGGAACAACCTCATTTTTAGGAGAGCAGGCTACGCCTAATGTTAACAATAATGGAAGCAGGTAAAATAAATTACGTTTCATATAATCTTATCTCGTTATCAATTTTTAACCATTACGCATGTTTTTAATTAAACGCTACAAACGGGCTGCATTATTTTACAGTTTTTTTGCCTCGTCCCAAAAAACATCCATCTCGGCCAGGCTCATGTCATGCAGTTGTTTGCCATTTTCCTGCGCTTTACGCTCCAGGTATTGAAAGCGCTTAATGAATTTTTTATTGGTTTTTTCGAGGGCGTTTTCCGGGTTGATATTAATAAAACGGGCGTAATTGATCAGTGAAAACAGCAGGTCGCCAAATTCGGCTTCGGCCCTTTCATGGTCGATGGTGCTTTCATCTTCGGCATTGAATTCGTTTTTAAACTCCTGCATCTCTTCCTCAACTTTTGCCCAAACCTGGCTTTTCTCCTCCCAGTCAAACCCAACGCCTCGTGCCTTTTCCTGTATACGCGATGCTTTTACCAATGCTGGTAAGGAAGCTGGTACGCCGCCCAAAACCGATTTGTTGCCCTCTTTAAGCTTGATCTGTTCCCAGTTGCGTTTTACATCTTCCTCGTTCTGTACTTCTATATCACCATAAATATGCGGGTGGCGGTTGATGAGCTTGTCGCAAACGCTGTTCAAAACATCGGTAATGGTAAAGTCGTTGGTTTCGGAAGCTATTTTGGCATAAAAAACCAGGTGCAGCATAATATCGCCAATCTCTTTTTTTATTTCGGGCATATCGCCGCCTAAAATGGCATCGCTTAACTCGTAGGTTTCTTCAATGGTAAGATGGCGCAGGCTCTCGAGCGTTTGCTTTTTGTCCCATGGGCAATTGGCCCGCAGGTCGTCCATAATAATGAGTAACCTGTCGAACGCGATGGAGGCGGTAGGGGCAGTTTCAGGGGCTTTTAAAGGCATAAATTATTTATAATGAATACTTATGCTGCAAAGGTATGATAACATCTTTAATGAAAACTTACTGTATCATTAATTTTAAACTAACATTAATTAATTTTATTAGCCAATTGTTAATGCTACCTATAAGCACAATTTATCATGAAAAAAACTTACCTGTTTATCCTCCTTTTCGTTTCGATAATTAAAGCTGGTTATGCTCAACAGCAGCCTGCCGGCGATGTGGCCAACAGTACTTTTAGCCAGCCTCAACCATTCCTGTTTACAGTCAGCACACTTAATCCGCAAGGCCGCAACTGGAGCCTAAATTACTCGGGCGGATATGGTGAGCGCACTGTTACACCGCTTGGTTTTGATGGTGTTGATCAAAATTTTTTGGCCAAGGGGTATCTGGGCAATAAGTTTACCTTAATGGCCATGCTGGGTACAGGTTTTAGTAATAACGGCGGTGTGCGTACCCTGCAGCAAGCCGAGGTACTACGTGATTTTATTGGCGGCACTCAACCTATGGGTTTCAGGGCAGGGGCAAGCCTTGGTTTCAGAAGGGAGTTTAACAGTGATGCTGTAGCGTTCAGCCGTATAACCGCGGCATATGAGGTATCAAAATGGAAGCTTGGCGCTAATCTTCGCTTTGAAAAAGCGTTTTCAACCCACCGCGATGGTTTGGATTTAATAACCAGCGTTGGTGTGCACCGTCATATCTCGGGCCAGCTTTTCGGCGGCTTTGAAGCGGTAGGGCAGGATCTGGAAGGTTTTTGGGAAGCCGATGAAGCCGAAGGCGGTGCCCGTTTATTGATCGGCCCATCGTTAAATTACGCTCCTGTAAATTCGCGGCTGGCGTTTTCACTTTGCGGCGGCCCCATTATTTACGCTACCCGCAGCGCGGCAACCCAGGGCCAGTTTGCTTATCGCGAATTGCCAACTACCAATGGTTTCACACTGAAATTCAATGTAGGCTTCCGGTTTTTATAGCAGGAAGATTAAAGTTTTACTGCCCTGAGCATTTCGCGTTTGCCGGGTGCTCCAGGTGCTTTCTCTATTTTAAAGCCCTGGCTTTTGAGCATACGTTTCAGGTTGCCGGTGATAGCATAGGTAACAAACACACCACCCGGTTTTAAAAAGCTAACGGTGTGACCGATGGCTTCTTCATCCCACATTTCGGGTTGATGGGCTGCGGCAAAGGCGTCGAAATAGATAATATCAAACTGCTCGTCTGTTTTAAAATCCAGTAGCTTGCTGTGCGCGATATATAGTTGGTTTGTGGTACCGATTTGAACTTTACCTGTTAATGCAGCAGAATAATTATTGTTGAATTGTTCCCATAACAGCACAGGAATGTATTGCCGGTAGCCGGTTTGTGCCATCATTTCGGCGCTTAAGGGGTAAGCTTCGATACCGGTGTAATCAAGTTTTATTTGCCTGCCGGTACATGCATCGGCAGTTAACAGAAAGTTGAGCCCGGTGCCGAAACCAACTTCGAGGATATTTACCCCGCCGGTGTTATTCCGCTCCAGGAAATATTGTAAGCCCGATTTAACAAATACATGCAAGGTCTCCTGCAAAGCCCCGTGGCGCGAGTGGTAATGCTCACCTACTTCGGCATTGTAAATGGTATTGGAACCGTCGGCTGTGGGGACTATGGTTAGTTGGGCCATGGACGTTGTTATATATGCTATGATATAAAGCGTCATTGCGAGGTACGAAGCAATCGCGAACAGTACAGAGAGACTTGTATAGCCGCTCTGCTTATCGGGGATTGCTTCGTGCCTCGCAATGACGATATTTTTGATAATTATTAGTGCACCTCTTTCATCATCTCTGTCACCACCTCACCCAGGTCATAAACCGGTACGGCATTTATTGCAGCCGAAACAATACTAACACCGGCAGCCGAACGATAGCCTGCAGCGCAATGCACTACGACAGGCTTATCGGCAGGGATCTCACTAACGCGTTCGCGCAGCTCGGGCAAAGGTATACTAATGGCATTTTTAAAGACCTTGCCTGCCGCAACTTCTGCCTGGTTACGTACATCAACTATCGTGTAATCATTTTCATTTGCCCTGAAGGCGTCCAAATCAAGATCGGCGGATACTTCATTGGCGTTTACAGGCGTTAACAATGCGCCTTTGATATTTTGTTCGTAACCAATTTTGGCTGCTTTTTTAATCAGGGTGTCAAGCTTATCATCATTTTCGGCAATGAGGTAAAGCTGCTCATCAGGGCCGATAATGGAACCCAGCCAGGTTTCAAATTTTTCACCATCCTGCAGGTTAATAGCGCCATGCAGGTGGCCGCTCCTGAACTGTGCTTTGGGACGGCCATCAACTACTAAAATGTCAGCTTCCAACGCGCTGCCTTCCTCCATACGGGGTACAGCAGTAATGCTGTCCTCAAAACCTGGTACACCATTTTTATTTAACAGCACATCGCGACCGAAGTATTTGGGCATAAAAGGCTGATCGGTGGTAAGCGTTTTAACAAATTCCAGCTCATCCATCAGTTGTAAGGCATAATTTTCACGCAGTTCGCGGCCAATGGTGCTTTCCAGCTCGGGGCTCATGTTTTTACCGCATAACGAGCCCGGGCCGTGCGCCGGGTAAACCACCACGTTTTTGGGCAGGGTCATGAGTTTTTGCCGGGTGCTTTGAAACATCTGGCGGGCAAGTTCCTCTTTTTTTGCAGTAATGTTACCCACATTTTCCCGCAGGTCCGGTCGGCCTACATCCCCAACAAATAGTGTATCGCCGGTAAAGATGGCGGTTTCTCGGCCTTCTTCATCTACCAGTAAAATACAGATAGAATCGGGCGAGTGACCGGGAGTATTGATGGCTTTTAGTTTAATATCGTTAAGCTGGATAACGTCGCCGTCGTCAAAGGTTTCGTGCGGATATGTTGCGCCGGTTAACTTGCTGCAATAAATTACAGCGCCTGTGGTTTCATGAATTTCAAGGTGCGAGCTTACAAAATCGGCATGTGGGTGGGTTTCGATAACACCTACAATATCGGCATCGTGCTGGGCCGCAAAATCATAATAAGGCTGCGGGTTACGGGCCGGGTCAATAACTATCATTTTGCCCGTACGGATCACGGCATATGAACCATGCGCCAGGCCTTTATCGTAAAATTGTTGAATGATCATATTTTGCCTGCAAAGATAATGCTTAGGCGGAATGTTTTATTTGTGCAATGTTTGAGTGGTGTAAATATTGATCGCTTTGTGTAAATCTGTAAAGCATATTATCTACATAAATAGTTAAATTTGAATATGACAGCAATGGATATAGCCGCCAGTAAAGGAGAAATACGTTTTGATGAAATAAGAAAATGGATCGGCAGTAAAATGCTGAAAATAGATTAATTACTAAATTGCCTCAAATGGTGGTCAACATGTTTATAAGCTAACTGACCCATTTGTTCCCTGGTCATTTTGCCAAAAAAAGTATGCTCAAAATCTGTTTTTGAAGTTTTGCCATATTCCTCAACCAGTTCAATCCATCTTTTTTTTTGTGCTTCTATGTCGCCTCCGGCTTCCGTTACTTTACATTGCGGAACTGTAGGATTATTCTTTGCCAGTGGAGCATCATCCTTCAGCATACCTTTCAGCGCCACTTTGCCAAACAAGCGACCAATAAACGCTCGTTTATACGTTTTTTTGCCCAGGTACATTTCGTCCGAAAGAGTGCAATGTTTCAGCATTTGATAAACATTCATTTTACCCCATTGTGGCTGGCTGTTTTCGTTAATTAAATTGATGCGGGTTATGAGGCCATCGCGGGTTTCTTTATCAAATATTGTTTTCATTGTTTTAGAGCGCTTACGGTCATAAAGCTACTGCGAATTACAAAACAAACACAGGGGTTTTTGAGCCATAAACAGGGAGGATTTACGCCAGTAAAATAACTCGTAAACCAAACAGGCCCGGTTTCACAACCGGGCCTGTGATAAAAAAACTCCCGCTTACCAGATCTTAGTTCTGTCTTCAGGTTTTTTATACATTTTATCGCCGGGTTTCACGTCAAATGCTTTGTACCATGCGTTGATATTGGTTATGGGCGCATTGGTGCGGAACTGCTCGGGCGAGTGCGGGTCGGTCAGGATCCGTTGCGCTGCCGACTCAGGAGTTTGTGATGAACGCCATACCTGTGCCCACGACAAAAAGAATCGCTGATCGGGTGTAAAGCCATCAATGGTATTGGCCGACTGGCCTTGTTTGGTTTTGCTGAATGCCTCGTAAGCAATGTTCAAACCACCAAGGTCGGCAAGGTTTTCGCCAAGGGTAAGTTTGCCATTTACGTGCAGGGTATCAAGAACGGTAAATGAATTGTATTGTTTAACCACCTGGTCGGCGCGCGATTTAAATTTATCGGCATCTTGTTTGGTCCACCAATCGCGCAGTGTGCCGTCGGCATCGTACTGACGGCCCTGGTCGTCAAAGCCGTGAGTCATTTCATGGCCTATTACTGCGCCAATGCCGCCGTAGTTAACGGCGTCATCAGCCTTAAAATCAAAGAACGGGAATTGAAGGATCCCGGCCGGGAACACAATTTCGTTATTAGTTGGGTTATAATAAGCGTTAACGGTTGGCGGTGTCATTCCCCAGCGGGTTTTATCAACAGGTTTGCCTAAACGGCTAACGTTAAAATTATAGCGCCATTTTCCGAGAGCGCGCAAATTGCCGAAATAATCATCGCGATTAATCACTATACCATCGTACTTTTCCCAGTTATCAGGGTAGCCGATCTTTACCATAAAGGCATTAAGTTTTTTAAGCGCGCGTTCTTTGGTTGCCGGGCTCATCCAGTCAAGGCGTTTAATCCGATCGCCGAGGGTTTCCTTAAGATTATTCACCAAATCAACCATGTATTGTTTAGCGGCAGGTGTGAAGTATTTTTCAACAAAAAGCTGCCCAAGTAATTCGCCGAGAGTAGCATCAACAAGGGTACTCAAACGTTCAGTACGTGGTGTTTGCACTTTTTGACCACTCAGTGCACTGTTGAAAGCAAAACTGGCATTAACAAAGTCCGAGCTTAATGCATAGGCAGATCCCCTGAGCATATTCCAGCGCAAGTATACTTTCAACTTGGCAATCGGAGTAGCCGCAAATAAGGAGTCGGTGGCTCTGAAAAACGACGGCTGACCAACAATGATACTGTCCTGGCCGCCAGCGTGAAGGGCCGGTAATATTTTCGACCATTTTAGGTGTGGAGTCTGTTTTTCAAAATCAGTGATCAGGAATTTGTTGTAAGTAACGTGCGGATCGCGCATTGCTACGCGGCTTAATTGTGCTTTTGCCCATGTATATTCCAGGTCGTAAACTATAGCGGCGTTTTTGGCTGCTTCATCGGCATTGCTGCCGCTAAGCATGAACAGTGTTACAGCCAGCTTTTTCAAAGCCTCCTGTGCCTTTTTTGAACGCGGATCGTTTTTGAGGTAGTAATCCCTGTCGGGGAGGTTAGTGCCGCCCTGGCCAAGGGTTATTACATATTTGTTTACATTCTTTTCGTCCTGCTCAACCCCAAACCTGAAAATCAGCGCCCCAACTGCGTTAACGCGTTCATAAATGAGTTCATTAATAAAATCATCCAGGTTTTTTATCTGATCTATGCGTTGAAGCCCAGGTTTAATGGGATCATAGCCACGTTTTTCGATAGTTAGGCTATCCATACCACTGGCATACAAATCTCCCACAAGTTGTTTCAGGCTGCCTTTGGGTTGCGACGCTGAGGTCTGGCTTACTTCATTCAGCAAGCCGATGAGCCTATCTGTATTTTCCTGGCGCAGGATATGGAAACTACCCCAGCGGGTTTCTTTAGCAGGAATACCGTTTTGTTTTAGCCAGCCGCCATTGGCATATTCAAAAAAATCATCGCCGGGCTTTACGCTCAGGTCCATGTTGGCGGGATCGATAAATTTTTTAGGAGGGGCGGAGGTTTTGTGCCTGGATTTTGCGGGTTTTGGGCCACCTACAGCAAACACATTTACCGACATGCCAAGGCAGGCAGCCAGTAATAAACAGTTAAACTTTAATTTCATGTCAATACTTAAAAATTAAAGTTAATAAATAGCGGGTATTAAACACAAGTGGCCGGGGGCAGGCCTTTAGTGATTGAACCAGTTAATGATGGCCTCGAGTTTTGTTTTTTTCAAAATATCAAGCCAGAAACGGTGTAAGGGTATTGTTTTCATGACAATTTGAATGTTACATATATAATAACTTGTTAATTGTAAAAATATTGTGGGAGTGGGATTGTTCATGGTTGATAGTGTTGGTTTGGTGGCTGGTGGTTCATCGTTTTGTCTGAACCGGAATTTTCTGAATTAAAGAAATAACAGAATGCTAAGTAAATTCAATAAATTCTTAAAATTAGTTTAATTCGAGTTCAGACAATGGCATTGCCGGCGGCACGGGCTGTACGCTCATACGCCTGCAGGCATTACGCTCGTTAGCAGGTATCCGCTCCCATCCCTAATGCGGCCTCCGCTGTTATCCCTCTATAAACAATTGGATCAAACCTATCTTCGACCATGAACCATGATCTATGAACAATGAACTACCTTCCCGCTCAAAACCATGATCCATCAACCATGAACCAGCATAAAAAAATCCCCCAACCTTTGGCTATGAACCGTTAACTATCGTATTTTTGCGCGTTATGAGTATTGCTAAAACATATATCCCAAAGGAAACCGAAGAAAAATGGTACAGTTACTGGTTGCAGCACGGCTTTTTTAAGTCGGTGCCTGATGAGCGTGAGCCTTACACTATAGTCATTCCGCCGCCAAATGTTACCGGGGTTTTGCACATGGGCCACATGCTTAACAATACCATACAGGACGTGCTGATTCGCCGCGCCCGTATGAAAGGCAAAAACGCCTGCTGGGTTCCCGGTACCGACCACGCCAGTATTGCCACCGAAGCCAAAGTTGTTGCCATGCTTAAAGAGCGCGGTATCAGCAAAAAAGACCTTACCCGTGAGGAGTTTTTAACCTACGCCTGGGAATGGAAGGAAAAATACGGCGGCATTATCCTGGAGCAGCTTAAAAAATTAGGCGCCTCCTGCGATTGGGACCGTACCAAATTTACCATGGACGAGAACCTTTCGGAAGCGGTTATTGATACGTTTATCCATCTGTATAAAAAAGGATTGATCTACCGCGGTATCCGCATGATCAACTGGGACCCGCAAGGCAAAACCGCGGTAAGTGATGAGGAAGTAATCCGTAAAGAGGTTAATCAGAAGCTTTATTATATTGAGTACAAAGTCGTAAATCCGAAGTCGGAAGTTGAAAGTCAAGAGGAGACTTCAGACTTCCTAACCATCGCTACCACCCGGCCGGAAACCATTATGGCTGATGCAGCTATCTGTATCAATCCTAATGACGAGCGTTATCTGCACCTGCACGGTAAAAAGGTTTACATCCCGCTGATCAACCGTGAAATACCGGTGATATTGGATGATTATGTAACTATGGATTTTGGTACCGGCTGTTTGAAGGTTACCCCTGCACACGATTTAAATGACTACGAACTGGGCCAGCGTCATAACCTGCCAGTTATTGATATCCTGAATGACGACGGCACCCTGAACGAAAAGGCGCAGATACTGGTTGGTGAAGACCGTTTTGCCGCCCGAAAAAAAATAGCTGTGCTGCTGGAAGAAGCCGGCGTGCTTGAAAAAGTTGAGGAATATAAATCGCAGGTTGGTTTCAGTGAACGCACCAACGCGGTTATTGAGCCAAAACTATCCATGCAATGGTTTTGCAAGATGGGGGAGATGGCTAAGCCTGCTTTGGATTATGTACTGAACGGCGAAATAAAACTGATCCCCGAAAAGTTTGTGAACACTTACCGCCATTGGATGGAGAATGTAAGGGACTGGAACATCAGCCGCCAGCTATGGTGGGGACAGCAGATCCCGGCATGGTACCTGCCAACAGGCGAATTTGTGATTGCCAAAAATGCCGAAGAGGCGCTGAAAGAAGCACAACTTAAAAATCCGGAATATACCGCTGCCGACCTTACCCAGGACGAAGACGTAGTTGATACCTGGTTTTCATCATGGCTATGGCCCATTTCGGTATTTGACGGTTTTAAGGATCCTAACAATGCTGATATTAATTATTACTATCCAACCAATGATTTGGTTACCGCGCCCGAAATTTTATTTTTCTGGGTAGCCAGGATGATCATGGCCGGTCATGAGTTCAGGGGCGAAGTACCATTCAGGAACGTATACCTTACCGGTATCGTGAGGGATAAGCAGGGGCGTAAAATGTCAAAGCAATTGGGCAACTCTCCCGACCCGCTTGACCTGATAGCTCAATACGGTGCAGATGGCGTGCGCGTAGGTATGCTGTTATGCTCGCCCGCAGGTAACGATTTGATGTTTGACGAAAGCTACTGTAAACAAGGCAGCGGCTTTGCCAACAAAATATGGAACGCCTTTAAACTGGTAAAAGGCTGGGAGGTTGACGAAAGCCTTGCCAACACTAACGGCGTAGCCATTGAATGGTTTGCCAACAGGTTTAACCAGGCGCTAACCGAAATTGAAGCTAACTTTGCCCAATACCGTTTATCAGAAGCCTTAATGGATACCTATAAGCTGGTATGGGATGATTTTTGCGCATGGTACCTGGAGATGATCAAACCGGCTTATCAGCATCCTATTGATAAGGCTACTTATGCAGCTACTATTCAATTCTTTGAAAATATTTTGAAGGTATTGCACCCTTTTATGCCGTTCCTTACCGAAGAATTATGGCATGATGAGCTGTTTGGCGAACGCACCGAAACTGACTGCTGTATTGTAGCGCAATTGCCCGCTATTGGGGAAATTAATTCACGTCTATTAAATGAAACAGAGCTTGTTAAAGATGTGGTAACCAACATCAGGAACACCCGCAAAACAAAACAAATTTCTGACAAAGAGCCGCTTGAGTTATTTGTTAAATCAAATTCAGGGATCAATTACGGCCAGTACGAAGCTATCATTGCAAGGCTTGCCAACATTAGCAAGTTTGAATCAGTAGCCGATAAAGTTGAAGGGGCTATTAATTTCTTAGGCTCAACAGATGAGTTTTATATTCCGTTCAGCGAAGAAATTGACCCGGTTGCCGAGTGTGCGCGATTGAAAAAAGAGCAGGAATACCTGTTAGGTTTCTTGAAATCGGTTAACGCAAAATTGGGTAACGAACGGTTTATGGCCAATGCAAAACCCGAGATTATTGAGGTGGAGCAAAAGAAAAAGGCCGATGCCGAAGCCAAATTAACCATCATTGAAGAAAACTTAGCAGCTTTGGCTTGCTAATTGCAGAACTTACCGGCTTTGCGTAACAAGCTACCGTACAGTATTTTGATTGCTGTACGGTGGCCTGTCCCAATTGCAGGGCCAATGTTAAGTTCTGAATATGAGTAATAAAGTAAGTTTTTTTAACTTATCAATTTATAAGATTTTGTCGAAGGAGCAATCGTTCCTTGACCAGGCCCGGATTCGTTTATTGTATTATGGGTTCTTCCTTATTTTTGTTGCCCTTGGGGCACTTTACCTGAACGTTTATTTCCAAAACCAAAAAATGCTTGCTGATACCGCTCTGTTTTTGATGGGAGCGGTAGTGGTATTATTTAAGTATTTAACCTGGCGGCCCGACTGGCGCAGCGCAGCACATGCCCTGCTTATTGTGGGTACCCTTGTTAATACCAGCCTGGTTTATGCCTCTATGCAAACGGTAAATATCATTACCGTGCAGGTAATTATAATCGTGATCGTATTCAGCTACTATATGCTCGGCCAGCAATGGGGGCTCATGTACTCGTTGCTTAATACAGTACCGGTTTTGGTGTTTATGATCATTGAATACAACAGCGGGTATATTATTAGTATAAAGCCTAACAAAGTTGATCAGTCTACCATTATCATCAGCCTGTTTGCCAATTTTATATTGCTTATTTTTATCCATAGCCATTTTTATACTGCTTTCTTAAAAAACATCAGGCACCTTAAAAATAGCAGCAGGGAGCAGGCCCGGCTTTACGGTAAGATGGAGACGGCCATTGAAAAGGCAGAGAAATCGGCCCAGGCCAAATCTGAGTTCCTGTCAACCATGTCGCATGAAATCCGTACGCCGTTAAACGCGGTGATCGGGATGAGTAATTTGCTGATGATGAGCAATCCGCGGCCCGACCAGCGGGAGAACATCGAAATTCTTAAGTTTTCGGCCAATAACCTGTTAGCCATTGTTAATGACGTGCTTGATTTCAGCAAAATTGAGTCGGGGAAGGTAGTATTTGAAAATATCCGCTTCAACCTTGTTGAGCTGATGAACAATATTTGCGGCGGGCAAATACTGAAGGCCGAAGAGAAAGGCCTGCTTTTTAAGCTTGATGTTGATAGCTCATTGAGGGATAAGGTGCTTTTTGGCGATCCTACCCGCATAACCCAAATCATTTTTAACCTGGTTAGCAATGCTATAAAATTTACTCCCCAGGGAAACATATGGGTAAGGGTTACTTGTGTGGAAGACCGGCATAACACCGTTACCGTTAACTTTTCGGTAAGGGATACAGGCATCGGTATCGAAAAAGAAAACCTTGAAAGTATATTTGAACCGTTTACGCAGGAATCTTTAGCTACTACCCGCGAGTATGGCGGCACAGGGCTTGGCCTGGCCATAGTTAAGCGTTTGCTTGAGCTGCAGGAAGTGCAAATGACCGTTAACAGTACAATGGGGCGCGGATCAGAGTTTTCATTCCATATGGAATTTCCTGTATCTACAGAAGCATTGCCTGTTGCAGTAACCACTGCTCCCGAAGCTAAACAATTTTCAGAAAACCCGCTGGCCTGTTTACGTGTACTTATTGCCGAAGATAACATGGTTAATGTGATGCTGATGAAGAAACTGCTGAGCAAGTGGAGCATCAACCCAACCATTGCCGAAAACGGCGAACGGGCAGTTGAGTTTATGCAGTACGGCAATTTTGATATTATATTAATGGACCTCCAGATGCCGGTAATGAACGGTTTTGATGCAGCTAAAGAGATCCGTAAAATGGCCGACCCTAAAAAATCAAGCATCCCGATCATCGCGCTTACTGCTTCTGCACTTTTTGATATCAAAGAACAGGTATACGAGGCCGGCATGAATGATTATGTATCCAAGCCATTCAAACCGGATGAACTGCTGGAAAAACTTAATAATTATACATTGAACAAGGTGGGGTGAGCCCCACCCAAACCCTCCCGGGAAGGGGGCTTTAAAAACTATGCCATTGTTGGTGTTGTCACCAACAATTCCCAATCCTCTTTTAATCACGTTATTTCATATTACCATATTAAGCTCCCGGTTGCTTATTTAATACTATAACTGCGTGGAGTAGAGTTGTTGGTGACAACACCAACAACGGCCAGCGCTCACCTAATGGCCTATTTATTCAACTTATCCCCCTCCTTAATCACCGCCTGGTTTACTTCCCTTACTCTTTCGATCTCCATTTTTTCAACGGCCCTGTCGTAGGTTAAAACGCCGTTTACTTCGTGTTCAACGTCGGTGGTTTGGGTATATATGGCAACGCTCAATCCTTTATATTTCATAAGCTGTTCTACTTCATCCAGCAAAAAAGCATAACGGTCGGTAAGCCTGGCTTTGGTTGGTTCATAATCATAGGCATCGTTATGCACCGGCCACATATGACCGCGAACAAACAGGCCAACGCCTCCAAATTCGCCCAGCGAGGCCGCCCGGTGGCCATCAGGAACGGAAGCACCATACGGGCCAACATAAATATGTGTATCCACGTAATCGCCATTGCCCGGATCGCCATACGGTTTTTGATAGCTGGGATTATTGTTAAAGCCCGAATTGCCATTAACTAATCGCGACGGATCATATTGTTTAACCCAATTGGTTATGTTTTTTACATCAAAAGCACCCCAGTTTTCATTGAAAGGCACCCATGTAATAATGGAGGGCGAGTTATAATGATCGTCGATTATAGCTTTTAACTCCTGCCTATAAACGCGCCTGTTCTTGGTAGTATCTTCGTTCTGATACCATATAGCGGGCATATCCTGCCAAACCAATAAGCCCATTTTATCGGCCCAATAATAAAAACGCTGCGGCTCGGTTTTCATGTGCTTACGGATGAGGTTGTAGCCCGCTTTTTTGGTGTATTCTATATCAAATTTAAGGGCTTCTTCCGTAGGTGCGGTTAAAACACCGTCGGGCCAGTACCCCTGGTCAAGCAGGCCAAGCTGCATGATGAATTTACCGTTAATAAGCGGACGGATCACGCCGTTTAGCTTACCCAATTTAATATCACGCATGCCAAAATAGCTTTTAACCTCGTCGG
>JGI24737J22298_10000273_pt1 | contig 17039 bp, 8 predicted proteins | sample KBSCornC3_FD_22298 | JGI IMG/M metagenome (IMG submission 22298) | reverse complement strand
CCGCCGAGACGACATGCTCGTTATCGGCAACGTTGAACAGGCGCACGCCGGCCGAGCCGCGGCCGATCACGCGCAGGCTGTCGAGCCCCATGCGGATCAGCTTGGCCTGGTCGGTGACCAGCATCAGCTGATCGGCCTTGGTCGCCGGGAAGCTCGCCACGACGAGACCGTTGCGCGCGATATTGTCGATATTGGTGATGCCCTGGCCGCCACGCCCGGTGCGGCGATATTCATACGCCGAGGACAGCTTGCCGTAGCCGTTGGCGCAGACGGTCAGGATGAACTGCTCGCTTTCGCTCAGATAGGCGAAGCGGTCGTCGTCCATCTCGCGCGGCTTGCGGGTGCCGTCGACGTCCTCGCCCTTCCAGGGTGCATGGCGGAGATAATCCTCGCGCTCTTCCTGATCCTTCACGCCGACCCTGTGCAGGATCGACAGCGAAATGACTTCGTCGCCCTCGGCCAGGCGCATGCCGCGCACCCCGGTCGAATTGCGGCTCTGGAACTCGCGCACCTCGTCGCCGGCGAAGCGGATCGCCTTGCCCTGGCGCGTCGCCAGCAGCACGTCGTCGCTCTCGTCGAGCAAGGCGACGCCGATCAGTCGGTCGTCCTCATCCTCACCTTCGAACTTCATCGCGATCTTGCCGTTCGACGGCACGTTGGTGAACGCGTCCATCGAGTTGCGGCGTGCCGACCCCTTGGCGGTGGCGAACATGACGTGGAGCTTGCCCCACTCATTCTCGTCCTCGGGCAGCGGCAGCACGGTCGAGATCGTCTCGCCCTCGGCCAGCGGCAGCAGGTTGATCATCGGCCGGCCGCGCGTATTCGCGCCGCCCTCGGGCAAGCGCCACACCTTCATCCGATAGACGCGGCCAAGCGTCGAGAAGAACAGCACCGGCGTGTGCGTCGAGGTGACGAACAATTCGGTGACGACGTCCTCGTCCTTGGTCGCCATGCCGGCGCGGCCCTTGCCGCCGCGCGCCTGAGAGCGGAACGTGTCTAGGCTGGTGCGTTTGATATAGCCCTGCATGGTCACGGTCACGACCATGTCCTCGCGCTCGATCAGATCCTCGTCCTCGATACCATCGGCGGCACCGGCGATCTCGGTCCGGCGCGGCGTGGCGAACTCGGCGCGCACCGCTGCCAGCTCCTCGCGCATCACTTCATAGAGGCGCGCGCGATTGGCCAGGATTTCGAGCAATTCGGCGATCGACGCCGCCAATTCCTTGAGCTCGTCGCCGATCTCGTCACGGCCGAGCGCGGTCAGGCGATGGAGGCGCAGATCGAGGATCGCGCGAACCTGAAGGTCCGACAGGCGATAGCTGTCGCCGGTGACTTCGACATCGGTCGCCTCTACCAGCCGGATATAGCCGGCGATTTCGGCGATCGGCCAGTCGCGCATCAACAGCGCGTGGCGCGCCGCGGCCGGGCTCGACGACCCGCGGATGATGCGCACGACTTCGTCGAGATTGGTGACCGCGATCACCAGGCCGAGCAACAGATGCGCGCGGTCGCGCGCCTTGGCGAGTTCGAACTTGGCGCGCCGCGTAATGACCTGTTCGCGGAACTGGATGAACGCCTGGATGAAGTCGCGCAGGTTGAGCAGATCGGGACGGCCGCCGCGGATCGCCAGCATGTTGGCCGGGAACGAGCCCTGCGCCGGCGTGTGGCGCCACAATTGGTTGAGCACGACTTCGGTAGTTGCGTCGCGCTTCAGGTCGATGACGATCCGCACGCCTTCGCGGTTCGATTCGTCGCGAATGTCGCTGACGCCTTCGATCCTTTTGTCCTTGGCGGCCTCGGCGATCTTTTCGACGAGCGCGTTCTTGCCCTGCTGATAGGGGATTTCGGTGAGGACGATCGAGCGGCGATCGTTGCGGCCCTCTTCGATCTCGTGGCGTGAGCGCAGGATGATCGAGCCGCGACCGGTCTCATAGGCCGACCGCGCGCCCGAACGCCCCAGGATGATCGCGCCGGTCGGGAAATCCGGGCCCGGCACATATTCCATCAACTCTTCGGTCGTGATCGCGCCATTGTCCATATAGGCAAAGCACGCATCGATCACTTCGCCCAGATTGTGCGGCGGGATGTTGGTCGCCATGCCGACCGCGATGCCGCCGGCGCCGTTGACCAGCAGGTTGGGGAAGCGCGCCGGCAGGACCGACGGTTCGCTTTCCGAACCGTCGTAATTGGGAACGAAGTCGACCGTATCCTTGTCGAGATCTTCCATCAGGAAGCTCGCCGACTTGGCCAGGCGCGCTTCGGTGTAGCGCATCGCGGCGGCGGGATCGGGATCCATCGATCCGAAATTGCCCTGGCCGTCGATCAGCGGCAGCCGCATCGCCCAATCCTGGGTCATGCGCGCCAACGCCTCGTAAATCGAGCTGTCGCCGTGCGGGTGATATTTACCGATCACGTCGCCGACGATGCGCGCCGATTTACGGTATGGCCGGTTGTAGAAGAATCCGCTTTCCTGGGCGGAGAACAGGATCCGGCGGTGCACCGGTTTCAGCCCGTCGCGCACATCGGGTAGCGCGCGCGACACGATCACGCTCATTGCATAGTCGAGATAGGACGACTTCATCTCATCGACGATGGAGATGGGGGTAATGTCCGAGGGGTCGGCGAGGACGGTCTCGTCGGTCAAGTTCTGGGGTCTTTCAGGTGATGTTGCTGTTCGATGACGACCCTAGCCGGTCATGCAACCGATGTCACGCGCGCGCGTACGCGCGTGAGGGCGCAATTCGGCGCGCGAGGGGGTGCAATTTGGCGCGCGCGAGGGCGTAAATCGGTGCGCCAGGGCGCCATCCGCTGCCAACCCCTGCCCGAGTGGTGGCGCGGGTGCAATTCTCCATTCAATCCGCATTCAGCCGGTTTCGGCGATTTGCGCCGCTACGCGCCTTGAACCCCCGGCGCCCGCTGATTAGAGCGGTGGGGAAGGGTTCCCCCCGCCCCCGCCCAGAGGAGAGATTGATGAAGAGCATTTCGACGGCCGCCTTCGCCGCGGCGATGGTCGCCGGCGCGACCGGGCTGGCTTTTGCCCCGCCCGCTTTTGCCAAGAAGAAGGAAGAGGCAGCGGCCGGCCCGCAATATACCCAGGCCGTGGCTGTCGCCGCGAACAAGGCGAAGACCGCGCTGCTCGCCAAGGATATGGCGACCGCCGAGGCGGCGGTTGGCGAAGCCGAGGCCGCCGCCAAGACCGACGACGACAAATATATCTCGACCTTCCTGCGCTACGCTTTGGTGTCGCAGAAGATCGCCGATTCCTCGGCCGGCACCAACGGCGCGTTCGACCCGGCGCCGATGATCGCCCCGCTCGACGCGCTGATCGTCAATCCCAAGACGCCGGCGGACATGCTGCCCAAGTTCGAATATAGCCGCGCGACGATCGCCTATGACGCCAAGGACTGGGCGCGCGCGACTCGCCTGTTCCAGCAGGCGCAGCAGCATGGTTCGACCGAAGCGAACCTGCCGCTCTATCTCGCCAAGTCCAAGGTCCAGGCCGGCGATGCCGCCGGCGGCATGGCCGACCTCGAAAAGGTGGTCGCGTCCGGCAAGCAGTCGGAGGACATCTATAAATACGGCATCGCGCAATCGGCCGCCGCGGGCCTCAAGCCGCAGACCATCATCTGGCTAAAGCGCTGGCTCGTCGCCTATCCGACGTCGAAGACCTGGCGCGATGCGCTCGGCTATTATGCGCTGACCCAGAATCCGGTCGCCAAGCTCGACAAGAGGCAGATGATCGACATCTTCCGGCTGATGCGGCAGACCAAGGCGCTCGCCGATCAGAATTATTACGAGGAATATGCGCAAAAGGTGATGGACGTCGGCTTGCCCGACGAAACCAAGGCGGTGATCGCCGAGGGCAAGGCGGCGGGCAAGATCCCCGGCACCGGCAATTCCAACATCCAGGCGTTGGTCACCAGCTCCAACAGCCAGGTCGCGGCCGAGGGCTCTTTCGCCGGGCTCGAAACCAAGGCGGCGGCGTCGCCCACAGGTGCGCTGTCATCGCAGACCGGTGACGCGTTCCTGGGCCGTGGCGACTATCCCAAGGCGATCGCGCTCTACAAGCAGGCGCTGACCAAGGGTGGCGTCAACAATGACGAGGTCAACACCCACCTGGGCATCGCCCTGGCGCTGTCCGGCGACAAGGCCGGCGCCAAGGCGGCGTTCGCCGCCGTCACCACCGCGCCGCGCAGCGACATCGCCGGCTTCTGGTCGACCTGGATCGATAGCCCGCCGACCAGCTGAGTCGAGGCGATCGAAACGAGAAAGGGGCGGCTGGCGACGGCCGCCCCTTTTTTGCGCGCCGCGCTCGCTGCATCTGCTTCAGTCATCGCACGAGCACAGGTTTCACTTCACCAGCACAATTGCGTTCAACCTTGTGATCCGTCCGAAACGGACATGATTTGTTGGTTTATCAAATAGTTTCCATTGCCAAGTTGGAAAATGCGGGACAGCCTCTGTCGAGTTGCGAATCAGGGGGCAAACATGGCTCGATTAGCTACGGCGCTGACTGTCTGCGCCAGTTCGATAGTGCTCGCTGCAATGGCGACCGGCATGGCCGGGGCATCCGAGACGGTCAATTACACCTATGATGCCAAGGGGCGACTGGTGAAGGTCGCGCATACAGGCACCGTCAACAACAACGTAGTGTCGAACTACAGCTTCGACAAAGCCGATAACCGCGTCAACGTGAACGTGACCGGCGCGCCCTGACGGGTGGCGTGTCTCGCTTTCCAGCATCAATTCAATCTTAGGGGGAGGACGAACGATGTTCGGCCATAAGTTCGCGCGTGTCATTCTCGCGTGTCATTCTGGCGTCCACCGCGATTGCGGGAACCTGCTGGGCCTTGCCCGCGGCGGCGCAGAGCGGGGCGGTGCCCGATCGCACGTCGGTGGACGCTAATGGAGTCGACCTGTTCCTAGGCCGGGTCAATTTTAACAGTCCGGTGTTGAGCGCGGGCCAGGATGACCGAACGGGCCTGTCCTACCAGCGGATCAGCAATAGTGGCGCCGACAATCTGTGGGCGTCGATCTACATCGGCGGTTCAACCACGACGATTTCGTTCAGGGGGGAGGGCAACAGCTTTACCCTGTCCGGCGGCGTCTATACCCCGTTGGACGGAGACGGATCAACGCTGACGCTGGCAAGCGGCATCTACACCTATACCGCCCGCGACGGCTCGATAATCCATTTCGACACCGCCAAGCAGGGGGCCTATCCCAACCAGACCGCGATCGCGCTGGTCACCGACATCACCACGCCCGGCGGAGTGACGCTGACCTATACCTATGGCACGCTGAATTATTGCGTGAGCTTCAAGCAGACGGGAGACACTTATGCCTGTCTCCAGCGCGGCAACGCCTATCGCGCCAGCACGGTGACCAGCTCGGGCGGCTATCGGCTGACCGCCCAATATGCGGATATCGATCCGTGGAGCGAGATGGACGGCGAGACTCCCGATCTTGCGACCTGGGGCACGCAGACCGGCGTGGTGATGAGCAACACCAAGATTTCCGGATCGAGCACGCGCGCCCAGACCTTTTCCATCACGGATTCGGGCGGCAATACCTATATCGCGATCACTGATCCGATGAGCCGGACGACGACCTTCCGTTTCGCCAACACCGGCTCCGGCATCCAGCGCCCCGGCAAGAGCGCCGAGGACGTCACCTATGTCTATGACGGCTCCGGCAAGGTGCAGAGCATTNCCNCCCCGGTGGGCACGACGACCTACGCCTATTCGGATGCCGCGGGCGTGCGGACCACGACGGTGACCGACCCCGGCGGCCACGCCACGGTCTACACGTTCAACATCGCCTCCAACCGGATGTTGAGCGCGACCAACCCGCTCGGCAAGACGACGAGTTGGCAATATGACGCAAGCGGCCGCGTCACGCGTGCAACGGCGCCCGAGGGCAATTACACGCAATATACCTATGATGCGCGGGGCAACGTCACCGAGACGCGCAACGTCGCAAAGAGCGGATCGGGGCTGGCCGATATCGTCGCGACCGCGGGCTATGACGCGACCTGCAGCAACGTTGCCACCTGTAACCAGCCCAATTGGACCAGGGACGCCAAGGGCAACCAGACCGATTACACCTATGATCCGACCACCGGCAATCTGCTGACCGTGACGTCGCCCGCTGCGACTGCCGGCGGGACGCGGCCAAAGGCGACCTACAGCTATACCGCGACCAGTGGCGTGCAGTTGCTGACCGGCACCTCGACCTGCCAGACGACCACATCCTGCGTCGGCGCCGCCGACGAGGCGAAGACGACGATCGGCTATAACAGCAATCTCCTGCCGACCACGGTGACCAAGGCGGCCGGTGACAACAGCCTGACCGCGACCACCACGGTCGGCTATGACGATGTCGGCAACGTCCAGACCGTCGACGGCCCACTTGCCGGGACGGCGGACACGACGACCTATCGCTATGATGCCGATCGCGAACAGGTGGGCGTGATCAGCGCCGATCCCGACGGCGGCGGCGTGCTCAAGCGCCGTGCAGTGCGGACGACCTATAACGTTCGCGGGGTCGCGACCCTAGTCGAGACGGGCACGGTCAACGGCACGGCCGATACCGACTGGTCGGCGTTCAGTTCGCTGCAGCAGGTCGCCACCACGCTCGATGCTGCTGACCGCAAGGCGCAGGTCGCGGTGACCGCCGGCGGCACGACCTATGCGCTGACCCAGTATAGCTATGACACCGACGGCCGGCTCGATTGCAGCGCGGCGCGGATGAAGCCGAGCACTTATGGCTCGCTGCCAGCTTCGGCCTGCACCGCGACGACAGGGACGGGCGATGCCGATCGCATCACCAAGATGACCTATGACAATGCCGATCGCGTCACCAAGACGACCTCGGCTTATGGCACCGCGGACGCGTCGGACGATACGACGACAACCTATAGCGACAACGGGCAGGTCGCGACGGCCACCGACGCCAATAACAACAAGACCAGTTACACCTATGATGGGTTCGACCGGCTGTCGAAGACCAACTATCCGTCAACGACCAAGGGCTCGGGGACGAGTTCGAGCACCGATTACGAGCAGCTGGGCTATGACGCCAACAGCAACGTCACCAGCCGCCTGCTACGCGGCGCAACGCTGACGATCAATTATACCTACGACAATCTCAATCGGCTGCAGTCCAAGGACCTGCCGGGCACCGAACCCGATGTGACCTACGGCTATGACTTGCTCGGGCGGTTGAAGAGTGCGGTGACCTCGGCGCAGACGCTGAGCTTCACCTATGACGCGCTCGGTCGTAACCTCACCCAGTCGGGGCCGCTCGGCACGGTCGGATATCAATATGACGCCGCCGGGCGAAGGATCCGGCTGACCTGGCCCGATGCTTATTACGTGACCTATGACTATCAGGTCACCAGCGAGATGACGACGGTCAAGGAGAACGGGACGACGACGCTCGGCACCTATGCCTATGACGATCTCGGTCGGCGGAAGACGCTGACCCGGGGCAATGGGGTCGTCACGACTTATGTGTTCGACCCGGTGTCGCGGCTGTCCTCGCTGGCCTCCGACCTCACCGGCACGGCCAATGATCTGACCCTCGGGTTCGGCTACAATTCAGGGTCGCAGATCACGTCCACGACGCGGTCGAATAACGCTTATTCCTGGACGGGCGCGACCAACGTTGCGCGAAACTACACCTCCAACGGCCTCAACCAATATAGCGCCACCACCAGCACGACATTCGGCTATGACGCGCGCGGCAACCTGACCACTTCCGGCAGCGATATATATACGTACAGTTCGGAGAATCTGTTGCTGACCGGGCCGAATTCGGTCAGCCTGACGTATGACCCGCTGATGAGGTTGTTCCTGTCTAGTGGTGTGACAATCACGGACACGAAGTATCTTAATGATGGCGCCCAGATGATCGCGACCTATCTCGCCTCGTCGGGCGCGCTGATCCAACGCTACATCATGGGGCCGGGAACGGACGAGGAGTTGCTCGAAATCACTGCGGCCGGTGCCAAGACCTGGACGGTGACTGACGAACGCGGTTCGGTGATCGCCGGCACCGATGCGTCGGGCAACAGCGTAGGTATCAACACCTATGACGAATATGGCATTCCTGGCGTCAGCAACACGCTTCGGCGTCAATATACCGGCCAAGTCTGGCTGCCCGAGCTTGGCATGTATTATTACAAGGCGAGGATGTACTCGCCGACGCTCGGGCGGTTCATGCAGACCGATCCGATCGGATATGGCGATGGAATGAATTGGTATAATTATGTGACGGGCGATCCAGTCAATAATATCGACCCGTCCGGAAATGACCTAACAAATAACTGGACAAAATGTTACGGTAATTGCGGCCCAGGATATGCTAACACCCCCCAATATGTAGACGATTTCTTTTCGGGATTTTCTTGGAATAGTGATGGCAGCGATCCTGCCACTCCAACGGAAGCGTATAACTGGATAATAAGGCAAGGCGGTTATACCCAAATTCTTCCAGGGGGGGGTCAAATTTGGGTTGGCGTGAATACCACTCTTGGTGACCTCTATGAAGAATATGATAACGCCCTTACGATACAAGAACTTGGCCGTCTCGGGGAAGAGGCGTCGCTGAAGTCCCTTATTGAGAACGGCTATACGATCGTTGGCACGCAAGTGAGAGTCAAAACACCCATCGGCCTAAGAATAATGGATTACATTACGTTGAAGGACGGTCACTATTTGGGCGTAGAAGTAAAGGTTAATAGTGGCTGGTATTCTACTTTACAGAGAAAGAAAGACAATCTTATTTTTGGTGGAAATGGAATCAGTATCGGATATCTTAACCCAGAATTTCCTTACGAATCCCGAATACCTCCTATGCCAACTCAAGTGCAGCATGTACAATGTCGTCTTGTTCCTTTGCTATGTTGAGATTTGATTATGGAAAAACTTGGAATTTTCGAGAGCATTTCTGAGCCGCTGCTGATGCACGGGTTCGTCTTGATAGACAGTTTTGTTTCTCCAGCTGGTGCGTTTGTTAAGGATTTTGGAAATATCGCTTGGATTTATCTTCCAGAAATAAGTAAGAGAGGAAAATACGTTAGACTTACGGGATCAATGGGATTGGCGATATCTGATGAATCTAAAAATAATGGACTCAACATTCAAGAGGCGATTAATCCAATTAATAATTCCGTGTTGTTCGTTAGATTAGAAAATTTCATCGAGTTATTTATGCTTGGTGCTCATGGAGCTGGGGTGGCTTTCAATGAGAAAGATTTTGTGAATGAGCTAATTTCAGTGATGGATAACTTGTTTCCGGCGGCCCTAGAATATCTCAATATGCCTCGCCTTGCTCAATCTGCAGCAATAACCGCTCTTGCTGGCGTTTCGAGACGTGATGAAGATGGAAAGTATATCAATCTCGTATTAAGATACGCAAATCTATGATCGTACCTTCGAAAACGGTCAGTTCGCGGCGATTGCCGCGTTATTGGATTACGCGATTACGGTGATGGTGGAATTACGGTGACACGCGCAATAACCTCTTTACTCCATGCCAGGCAAAGCTGGCCTAACTCGATGGCCCGCCTTCCGCGCATCGTCCTCCCCGAATTCGAATTACGGTGATGGTGTGGACGGCGCTCTGTTGAGGGTTTGATTCGGGGTTACCCGGCCTCCACGGTGTGATTGTCGAGATCCACCAAGGGAATTACGGTGACAGGTGCAATAACCACTTTACTCATAAACTATGTTAACGTGCTTGGGAAACATGATGACACTGATACACAAGATTAACTCAATGCGATCCCTCATTATTCAGTTTGTCGCGTTTGCCATCCTGTTCCTTGCGCAACCTGCTGCCGCTCAATACGGTTTCGTTGACGGTAACTTCGATGCCCAGGGGAGTACTCTCTCGGGATATTGCTATTTTCCCGCATCCACTTGCCCCAGCGGCGTGTGGTCAGGAGCGAGCGGTCTCATCAAGGCGCCGAATAGCGACTGGCAAGTTTCGGCAGCCCCTTCGCCGCAAACGGTCGCCTTTGTGCAAAACGCCGGCAATGTCGCCCAAACGTTTACGGCCACCGCCTCGAAGCATGTCCGCCTCACCTGGGTAGAGGCAGATCGGCCCGTTTTGGGAGGCGAACCTTACACCGTGAAGGTGAATGGCGTCGCAATCGGTAGTTATACGTCAAGCACCTCGTCCTTCGTGACGCGGTACAGCGACTATTTCGACATCGTGAATGGCTCTACTTATACGATCAATTTCCAAGGCACATCGACCAGCGGGGATCACAGCGCGTTCATCGACAGCGTCCGTTTGACATCGGGTAATAGCCAAACGACGTATACATACGACGCGCGGGGAAGATTGGTGGGCGCCGTGTCAGCCGATGATACGACCGCGACCACGTCGATCTATAGCTTCGATGCCGCAAGCAATCGCCAGTCGGTGACCGTAGCACGGGCGGATGGTACGAAATGGCCGATTTTCAGATTTGTCGCAGGGTTGAAACATTTTTACACCGCCTCATACATTGAGGGTCAGCAAGCCGGTGAGCGTTCTGAAGGACTTGCGTTTTACATGCTCTCGAGCGGCGGAGCGGGTCGCATACCTCTGTATCGCTGCTACGACGCAGGAGGTGACGAGCATTTTTTTTCCGGCCAGAGTAACTGCGAGGGTTATACTCAGGAGGGCGTTATCGGGTACGTCTACACGGCTCCGACTTCCGGTTTCGTCCCGCTGTATCGGTTCTTTAACGCTGCCGTGAACGACCACCTGATCACCGTGAGTTACAGCGAGGGCAGCAGCTGTTGCACCTATGAGGGTACCCTCGGTTACGTGCCGCAGTAGAAATGCCGGGGCCCGGGCCGCTATCAACGTTCAGCCTAGTCCCATCATTCTCGAATTACGGTGATGGTGTGGACGGCGCTCTGTTGAGGGTTTGAGTCGGCGATGCCGGTCCTCCACGGTGTGATTGTCAAAGATCCACCAGAGGAGCACCATCCACATGAGCAAGAAAGGCAGTTGCCTATAGCGGCAAGGCGGTCACGATTTCCTTCGCCTAGAGCGATTTCGAAGCGCGTAGAATCACTCGCTGGCCAGGAAATTGCTCCAAACCAACGGCCTGGAGCGGTAGGTCCGATGCAATCGGACCGTGAACCGCTCCAGTGAAAAGTACGACAATGTGATTTGCTGCCGTGCTTGGCTCGCTCACTTCTTGCCGGCGCCCTCCAGTAGCGCGTCCAGGCCCTGCTGGTCCTTGATCGCATAACTCCGCCGATCGATCAGGTCGCCAGTGTCCCACAGGAACGGGAGCAACCCGTTCGCAAGAGCCTTTTGCGTGACATATTTCATCCAGTGCGCGCGCGAAGCGAGATGCAAGGAGAGGTCGAGCGGGGTAGTACGCCTGGGCGCGCCATATTCGCCGAGCAGCGCCGGAATGCCCTTGCTAACGAAGAGCTGGTTCGCCAGCGCCATTTGCCGGTCGACCTCGTCCTCCTCGCCAAAGGTGGCGTTGCGGTCCGGCTCGATGGTCGAGTGATAGTCCTTCCCCCAATAATAGAACATGCGCCCCCAGCTTGCGTCCTCTGTCAGGATGCAGAAATTGGGGGGGCTGTAGAAATGCGGCTCGACCATCAAACGCCCGGTAACCTGATCGACCGGCATGCGATTCCATAACGTCTTGGACAGGTCGACGTTCACGTTCGGCAATTGCAGTACCAGCACGCGATACGCGTTCCGGCCGCCGGTCGAGCGAACGGCGTCGATGAAGGTTTGGTGATAGGCGTATAGGACTTCCATCTGCTCGGCGGTGTCGCAATTCGGCTCGTTCGCGCTGGCGAACATCACTCGCTCGTCGAAATCGCGCAGATGCGTGGCGATCTGCTCCCAGAACGCCCTCTGCTTCGCTACGACGGCGTCCTTGCTGGCGAGGTTGACATTGTTCTCGAGCCAGCCGCCGTCCCAATGGATGTTGAGCAGGACCTGCATGTCCGCGTTCACGCAATATTGCACGACCTGCTTGACGCGATCGAGCCAGGAGGCGCTGATCTTGGCGGTAGAGGCGTCCGAATATTGATTCCATGCGCACGGCAGCCGGATTGAATCGAAGCCGGATGCCTTGGCGGTGTCGATCAGCGCCTGCGTTATCTGCGGATTGCCCCACGCCGTTTCGCTGCCGACGGCCTCCAACGTGTTGCCGATATTCAGGCCAAGCCGGATGCGGGCGGCGATACCCGTTGCCGTGCTCGGCATGCCCGAAATATCCGGCGCGATCGGGTTGGTATTGTAACTCGGATACAGGGCGCTCGGGGTCGGCGTGGGTGTGGGCGTCGGCGTCGGAGCAGGCGGCGGCGGCGGGGAAGGCGACGGCGCTGGTGTCGTATTGCCAGAGCCTCCGCCACAGCCCGCCGTGATCAATGCGATCATCGAAACAAGAATTTGACGCCTCGCAAGGGTCACGCGCACTCTCCCATTCGTCAATTTTCTGATGTTCAGCGCCGCGCCGCGCGGCGTTCCGCTGATCGATGGCTCAACAGCGCCTACCGGCCACCGACGAACTGTCGGTGCTGGCGGCCCTCCTGGTCATTTCCAGCCATGTCCGCGACGGGCGCTCATCGCGGAGCCCGAGCCGTCGCTACTCCTTACCTCGAATTTGTAGACGTCATGATAGTAGCGCGCGACCATCGCATATGCAAATGATTTTTGTATTTGAAAAAACCGGCACTTATCACTCTTAGGGAACGTCATAGGCGGATGGCGATTCGGCGGACGTAAATTGAAAATTACGATGACACCGTAATGATAGGGGTGAGCAGATTACCAGGTTAATAGGTAGCGCTCCCACTGTCGAATTATGGATGCCCGAGCTTCCGAAAAGAAATCAATATTATTCAATAATATAAGTGATGTTTCATGTGTAAAATTCAATTTTACACATGAAATTATAAGGTATATCAATGCTCTCCGCTGACTCACTACAGCGGCGCTCCTTGCCAGGAATGCCGGCTGCGGGCGTACCGCGGCGCGTCGTGCGCTGGCGAAGGAAAAACGAGTACGGAGAGGAATTCATGAAGAATATCCTGCGTTACGCCCTCCTTCGGGGGCTGTCCGTTGGCGCCGTCATGGCCTCGGCGGCATTTGCCACGACGTCGCCGGCCACTGCTCAAAGTTACACTTGGCAATCCGTCAAGATCGGCGGCGGCGGCTATGTGCCCGAGATCATCGCCCATCCTGCCCAGCAGAACCTGTTCTATGCCCGCACCGACGTCGGCGGCGCCTATCGCTACAATGCTTCGAACAACACCTGGGTGCCGCTGCTCGACAGCCTGTCGCTGGCGCAGCGCCTGTACGACGACGTCGAAGCGATCGCCATCGATCCAAACAATACGCAGAAACTCTACATGGTGGCGGGCGGCGGCGGCGATTGGAACGTCACCTGCTGCGGCGCGGTGCTCATCTCGAATAACCAGGGCGCGAGCTTCACCATTGTGCCGCTGACCTTCAACGTCAATGGCAACGAACGCGGCCGCAATGTCGGCTCGCGGCTGCAGGTGGATCCGAATCTCGGCTCGACTCTCTTCTACGGTACCGCCAATACCTCGGCCGGCGCATCGACCAACGGCTTGTGGAAAAGCACCGACAGCGGCGCGCACTGGGCCCGCGTGACGAGCTTCCCGGCCATGTCCAACAACGACAGCGGCGCCGGCGTGAGCTTCGTCGTCTTCTACAAACCTTCCGGTTCTTCGGGCCAGGCGACGCAGCGCATCTTCGCCGCGGTCAGCACGCTGGCCGCCGCGAGCTCAGGAGCCACGCTTTATCAGAGCACCAACGGCGGCAACACTTGGTCGCAGGTCTCCGGTGCGCCGGTGGGCCAATTGCCCCAGGTCGGTGCCATCGGGCCGGACGGCAATCTGTACATCACTTATTCGCAATCGTCGGGCGGCGGCTATGGTCCTGACAGCCTGGTCAACGGCCAGGTGTGGAAATACAATATCGCCAATAACAGCTGGACCAATATCACCCCGCCGAACGACAGCCAGCAGCTTGCCGGCTGGACCGCCAATTACGGCTTCTCCGGCCTGTCGGTCGATCCGGCGCATCCGGGGGTCGTCGCCGCCATGACCATCGACCGCTATGATGGCTATGGCGAAGCGCTTTTCCGGACGACGAACGGCGGCCAATCCTGGGTCGATGCCACCGCCAAATCCGCGTATGACACGAGTTACGCGCCCTGGACCGGTCCCAAGACCAACATCGGTAACTGGGCCGGCGTGGCGCTCGATCCGTTCGACACGAACCATGCCTTCGTCACCTGGGGCGGCGGCATCATGTCGACCCACAATCTGACGGCGTCCCAGAGCGGCTCGACCGTCAATTTCGCGCTTGATGAAAATGGCGTCGAGGAAGATGCCGTGCTCAGCTTGATCTCCCCGAACACTTTCTCCTGGGGAGGATCGGTGCCGGTGGTGAGCGGGACAGGCGACAATTGCGGGTTCTACCATGCCAATGTGAACCAGGCGCCGTCGACGGCCTTCTCGAATCCCGGCTGCTACAATACGGATAGCCTGGACTGGGCCAAGAACACGCCGAGCCTGCTCGTGCGTGCCAGCACGGGCATTGCTCCGGGCGCCATCTCCTACAATGGCGGCTACAGCTGGAATCCCTTCACCAGCGTGCCGTCCAATATCACGACGGGCGGCGGTCATATCGCGGTGAACGTCGATGGTACCGCCATTCTCTGGGCGCCCAGCGACAATGTCGCGCCGGTCGTTTCCACCACGACCACCTACAATTGGAACGCGACGACCCTGCCGGCAGGATCGTTCGTGGCGGCGGACGGCTCCAACGCCAACAATCTCTATGCGTACGACCACCTGACCGGCAATTTCTACACGAGCACCAATCATGGCGCCAACTGGAGCCAGACGGCGACCCTGGTTTCCTGGGCCAACGGCATCACCACGCCGTTCGGCCGGAGCTGCGATATCTGGTTGTACGGCACCAATGGNGTATCGCACAACACCAACTGCGGCTCGGGAAGCTGGACCCAGATCTCGGGAACTTCGAACATTGAAGGCGTGGGTTTCGGCAAGGCGGCGTCCGGCCAGTCCTATCCGGCCATCTACATGTCCGGCATTTTGAACGGGACGTCCGGCCTGTTCCGCTCGGTCGATGGCGGCTCCAATTGGGTCAAGATCAACGACAACGCGCACCAATATGGTGGCTTTGCCACCGTCACGGGCGACCCGAAAACCTTCGGGACGGTCTATGCCGGGTCCAATTCCGGCCGCGGCGTGATCATGGGAACGTCACCCAACTGACCCTGGCGCCCGTGCTGCCGGCTGCGGCAGCACGGGCGTTGTTTGGTATGAAATTGAATTCTCGCTGGTCGCGCCGTCTTATGGCGACAGCGAGCAGTCGGGCCGTCGCTCTTAATCTGCCCCGACCGGAATTCCCGGCTGATTCTTCGACGTTCGGATGGTCAGCGACGTCTTGACGCTCGCCACGTTGGGGGCAGGGGTCAGGTGCGTGGTCAGGATGTCCTGGAATGCTTTCAGGTCGCCGGCGACGATCTTCAGGATGAAGTCGATCTCGCCGTTGAGCATATGGCATTCGCGCACTTCGGGAATCGTCGCGATATGCGATTCGAACGCAGTCAGGTCGCGCTCCGCCTGGCTTTTCAGGCTGACCATCGCGAACACGGTGATCGGATAGCCGAGGGTGGCGGGGTCGAGTTCGGCGTGATAGCCCTTGATCGCGCCCGCTTCCTCCAACGCGCGGACGCGCCGCAGGCATGGGGGTGCGGTCAGACCGACCCGGTCGGCCAGTTCGACATTGGTCATCCGTCCGTCGGCCTGTAGTAAAGACAATATCTGCCGATCGATCCGATCCAACGCCATCGCCGGTTCTCCAAGAATTTTATGCGAGTTAGCCCGATGGCCAACATAATATAATTGCTGNATTGCGCAATCGTCCCACTATGCGACGCGTCAAAATGAACCGTTTGAAGCGCGCCGCACTGCGGTTAAGAAATTCCTAAGGCGCGGCGGTTCCGCGCGATCAGAGGGCGATCCTTGCGCTTCGACGACAGTCTCGACACCGTGCTCGGCGCCGATATGGCAACGTCGTTCGGCGCGCAATCGGCATGGCGTCAGCTGACTGATCTGATCGGCCGCCGCCGGGCGGCTCCCGACGCGAAGGCGATCGAGCAATTGCGGGCGATACGGTCGCGAGTCTCGACGCGGACTCGCGCGGCGAGCGCGCGCAGCCTGGCCTTTGCCAATCCGCCCGCCGAACTCGTCCGATTGTTCGCGGAGGACGAGCCATCGGTCGCGGCGCCGGTGATCGCGGCGGCGCGGCTGACGCACGAGGAATGGCGCGCGATGCTGCCCGATTTGCCACCGACCTCGCGGTCGCTGCTGCGCCATCGCCGCGACCTGCCCGCCGAGACGGTGCGCGCGCTCGACAGTTTCGGGCGGTCGGACTTCGCGCTGCCGCGCCCCGACAACGAGTCGGAACCGATGATATCCGCGATCGAGACGGTCGCGTCCGTCGCCAGCATCGTACCGGATCGGCCGGTCGTCAGCGAGATGCCGCGGCGTGCCGAAACGCCCGCCAGCGCACCGGCCAATGACGCGAGCCCGGCGCCCGGGCCGAGGGGCCCGTTCCAGATCGCCGATCTGGTCGCCCGGATCGATGCCTATCAACGCGATCATGGCGGCCTGGGACATCCGCCGCGCGCCATTGCCAGCGATGGACCGATCGATCATTTCTGCTTCGAGACCGACGCGACCGGCACGATCCGCTGGGTCGACGGCGCGCCGCGCGAGCCGTTGATCGGCGTCCTGCTCGGCACTGGATCGGCGCAGGTCGATGGCGTGGTCAGCGGCGCGTTCCGCCGTCGCGCCTCGTTCGCCGATGCGCGCCTCGTCATTGCCGGCGCTTCGCAAGCCGCGGGGCAATGGCAGGTGTCGGCGACGCCGGCGTTCGATCCGGCCACCGGCCGGTTCATCGGCTATCGTGGCGTGGCGCGGCGGCCGCGCGCCGACCAG
>JGI24737J22298_10000270_pt1 | contig 17110 bp, 18 predicted proteins | sample KBSCornC3_FD_22298 | JGI IMG/M metagenome (IMG submission 22298) | reverse complement strand
GCCCGGGCCACCAATGTTTCAATAGTTGACAGGGTGTAATGCGGCGGGCGAAGATTTACATCAAATATTTTTAGCGCCGGGGTTTCATCAAGCAGGTTTAACAATGTTTCTCGGGTAGTAGCGGTACGGCAAGCCAAACTGCCAAACACAATTGCCCTGGCTGCCTTGGCTGCTTTAGTGAGTGCAGCCGATGGTTGTATGTTATCCCATGAAACGGGTTGTGGAATAATATAAGTAGCGGTATTGTTTTCATCAAGCTGTACGGTAACCTCACAGGTTGGAAATTCATCGTCCTGCTGAATCAGGTCCGAATACAGGTCATTGCTTTTTAAAAAGCCTATCAGTCCATCGCCCGAGTTATCCATACCCACAGAGCTCGCAAACGCTGTTTTTACGCCTTGTTGTACCAAATGCCTGGCTACATTCATAGGGGCGCCGCCCGCTTTTTTTCCATCACCAAAAGCATCCCATAAAACTTCGCCAAAACTTAATACCTGATTTCCCATAGTTAAGTTGTTTTTAGTGTCGATGAAATCCAAATATACTGTATTGTCTGAACCGGAATTAATCGAATTGAAGAATTAATTGAATTTTTTCTTTTTAATTCTGTTAATTCGGGCAATTCTTAAAATTCAGGTTCAGACAAAAAGCTATCTTTATTATATGAGAAAAATATTACTGAGTTTAGCGTTGATGCTTGTGGCTGTGTATTGCTTTGCACAGGACAGGCAGGCCATCCTAAAAGTAATGCATACACAGGAAGAAGCCTGGAACCGCGGCGATATTGAAAAGTTTATGACAACCTACTGGAAATCAGATTCGCTGGTTTTTGTAGGGAAAACGGCCCCTGTCTATGGCTGGCAAACAACACTTGATCATTATAAGCAAACATACCCTGATAAGGCCGCCATGGGGCAGCTGGCTTTCAACATTATACAATTAAAGGTACTTGATAAAACTAACGCTTTTGTTTTAGGCGGATGGAAACTAACCCGCGAAAAAGATACGCCAGGAGGGTATTTTACGCTGTGGTTCAGGAAGATTAGGGGCGAGTGGAAGATAGTTTGTGACCACACCTCATAAGGAGATTAGCGGTTGGAAATGAAAGTTAAATGAATAGATATAGGGATTTGGAAGCGTGGAAATGAGCGATTCCTCTCTCAGGAGCGGAATTTAAAAGATACCGGATCGCAAAAATACTACTGCATGAAAAGAGGTTTAGTAATTGGGAAGTTTTTGCCGCTCCATATTGGGCATATGGCTTTGATTGGTTACGCGCTTGACCATTGTGATGAGCTTGTNGTGGTTATTGGTGCCAGNGATGATGAGCCCATTGATGGAAATATCAGGCTTGACTGGCTCGAAAAAACTTACGCAGGTAATGACAAGGTTAAACCTGTATTATTAAGCTANGATGAAGCTATGCTGCCGGGTGCGGGTGACTCGATAGAAAATATGTCGAGACTTTGGGCCAGCTATCTTAAAAAGAAGCTGCCGCCTATTGACGTAATATTTGCTTCCGAAGCTTATGGCGCTTACATGGGGCGGTTCCTGGATTGTGAAAGCGTTATTTACGAAGAACCCTGCAAAATTGTACCGGTGCCAGCAGCAAGGATCAGGGAAGAGCCTGATTTATACCTGCATCTTTTGCCCGATGCGGTTAAGGATTACTATAAAAAATCAGGCTGAATAATTCTGTTGGCAATATTTACATACGTTATTCAGATCAATCCTTAGCGAGCCAGTTCCGTTTAAAATCAGAGGGATTTTTTCCAACTGTTTTATTAAAGAGTTTATTAAAATATGATAAGCTTTCAAATCCTACAGCGTAACAGGTTTCAGTAACGTTTTTATCCTGCATGAGCAGGTTTTTGGCTACATCAACACGGTATTGGTTCACGAAATCGGTGAAAGTCATTTTAGTTTGTTTTTTAAAATAGCGGCAAAAGGCCGCTGTAGTAAAGTTCACTTTAGCCGCCACTACATTTACATCGGGTTTAAGATTGTAATTACTGCCGATATATTCATAAATAGCCCCCATCCTGATCTTATCTTTTAAAAAAAACTGCAGGTTCGGCTCGTCATTGTTTAAAATCGTAAACTCTTTTGAACCAGCCAGGATGTTAAAGATCTCCATTAACCCCATTAATTGCTGAAAAGAATCCATCCCCGGTAAAAGTTTCAGTTTTCGCACTGCTGTAGTCCTGGTATCTCCATAAAAAGCAATGCCGTTGGCGGCCTTTTTGAAAAGCTGCCCGATGGTCGAAAATTCGGGAGTGATGCCTATTGCCGTTCCCATGAAATCTTCTTTTAGCTGCGCTACTATCTGATGGTATTCGCTCCGCAGCCGGTAATCAAAGTTAAGGTGGGGAAGGTTACTGCCAATAAGCACCAGGTCATGCTGGGTGTAGCCGGAGATATGTGAACCGACGTGCCTGATCCCAGCATCGGCCTCAACATAAACTAATTCGTATTCGGGGTGATAATGCCACAGAAAAGTGTTGCGAAGCCGGGGCGAAAAGAGTTTGAACGATTTGCCAGGTTCAAAATTAATCTTCTCTAACTGTATCTTATCCATGCTATATTGAGCATAAGGTTTTAGTAAAGATAAATAAAATGATCAATGTAGAGCAAATTTTGGTCATTGTACAGGATAATCCATCTGTCATGCCAACCTAAATTTGAGTTATAAATCAAAAAGAAAATGAAGACCGAAAACGCAGCCATGACCATGGCAACCACGCCGGCTAATGCACATAAAGAGATCCCCGGTAATCCGTCAACCGCTAAATCAAGCCAGATCCGCCTTAATGAACGTAAAAACAATGAGCCGCTGAAAGTGCTTAGCGAGGCCGATTGGCAATTTTGGATAGAGAACGGTTACGTGATCATCAAAAATGCAGTGCCTAAAGTGCAAGTTGAAAAATTAGCTAATTATCTGTGGCAATATGAAGATAAGGATGCTAATGATATCAACACCTGGTATAAAAAGCCCAACGCGCAAATGCAAATGAGCGAGCTGAATAACACGGGTATGGTTGAAATTTATAATCAGCAGTGTATGTGGGATAACCGGCAATATCCTAAAGTACATGCCGCTTTTTCCGATATCTGGGGCACCGAAAAGCTATGGGTAACTATTGACCGGGCCAATCTGAACTTTCCGCTAAGGCCTGGCTTTGAATATAAAGGTTTTATTCATTGGGATTATGACCCGGAAACCAAACCTCAAAATGTGCAGGGCGTACTGGCCCTCGCCGATCAGACTGATGAAAACATGGGTGGTTTTCAATGCATCCCGGAACTATATCGTACATACGATACCTGGAAATTAACTCAACCAGAAGATAGGGATCATTATAAACCTGATATCACCGGTTTTGAAACCGTAAAAGTGAAACTGGAAGCAGGTGATCTGTTGATATTTAATAGTTTGCAACCGCATGGCATAAGACCTAATACCAGTGCAGATAAAGTGCGTATAGCGCAGTATATATCCATGATGCCAGCCCAGGAAGACAATGAAGAGCTGAGACAATGGCGCATTAACAGTTGGCAAAGCCGCGAAGCCATGCAGGGCTACGCTTTTCCGGGCGATCCGCTGGAACGGGAAAAGCAAAATCCGGTTGCTGAGCTAAGCGACCTGGGTAAAAAGCTTTTGGGCTTGGAGCGCTGGTAGATTGTATCTCCTATGTACGCGTTCTCTGGATTATTTGATAAGCAAGCCGACTGTGGGGACACGGCCTTGTGTATAAAACACAAAGCGATGGATAAAATCCATCGCTACTCCATATCATGACTTAAAACTAAAAACTTAAGACTTCAGACTTTAAAAAGGTTTCCCCGCAGCCAGCTCTCTATTAGCCCATTTAACGGCCAGGCCTTCGCGATATTTAGCATATTTGCCTTTAAACATCATTTTTAAAGCACTGTCAACACCTCCTTTAACGGCCAGGTTGTATAGGCTTGCCGCTTTACGGCTTATGCTGGCATCCCATGCGCGAAGGCTGAGTGAGTATGAGCCATCCACATATTTCATCCAGTGCCAGTAGCCGGTTGGCATAAACAGGGTATCGCCATGTTCAAGGAAAACTTCAATACCTTCTACACCGTCAAGTGCCGGGAATTTTTTGACATCAGGATTTAGTACATCATAATCCTCCAGTGCATACGTGGCATTGGGGATACAGTACAGGCGGCGCTTCCACTTGTTTTCAAACAGGATCACATGCTTACGCCCTCCAAAATGGGTATGGAAAATATGCGGAAGATCAATATCGTAGTGTAAAAAAGTAACCGAGTTTGAACCGCCAAAAAACATGGCGGGCATGCTTTCCAAAAAGCCCCCCATCAGGTCCTTGGGTAACACTATATCATCCAAAAGCTGTGGTGCTTGCTTAAATATGTTAAAGAAAAAAATCCTTAACTCGGTTGGTTTACTGCGGATAAGGTCGATATATTCATCAAAGGGCATTTCAGTTGCCGACGAATTGATGGGTTTTGACGGATCGGCCTTTGAGTTATCATATAGTGGCACTACTTTATTGCCAACAACCTGCTTTAAATATTCGGGTGTCCATTTTTCGCGGGCCGGCCAGCTTTTGGTAAGCCCTTTGATAACCAGCGGGCGACGAGGGTCTAAATAATTCTTCTTAAAGTCTTCGGGAGAAATATTTTCAACCGTATCGATCGGGTTAAGAATGAAGCACATAATAGTTTATTACTTTAGGGGGATTACGCTTATTTTAAAATAAAGTTACAATATTGTTTCTTACTCGTTTAAAAGCATTCAAAATAACGAAATAAACCCCAAAGTAGTATAAATATCTTAATATTATGGCTTGCCCGCTACAAGCGCGTTGTTAGCGCGTTTGATAGCCAGGCTCTCCTTCCAGTCCATATAATCCTTTTTAAAGCGGGCTTTCATCATATTATCGAACTTGCGCTGTACGGTTAGGTTATACAGGCTTTTGGCTTTAATGGCCCATGATTTATCCCAGGCACGTAGTGATATTGAGAACGAACCGGTAAGGTACTTCATCCAATGCCAGTAACCGGTAGGCATAAACAGGGTATCGCCATGCTCTAAAATAGCCTCCTGCCCTTCAATGCCGTCAAGCGCCGGGAATTTGGTAAAATCCGGGTTTTCGATATCATAGTCTTCCAGTGCATACGTAGCGAAGGGAATGCAGTAAAGACGTTCGGTCCATTTCTGGTCGAACAACATTACATGCTTGCGGCCATTAAAATGTGTGTGGAAGATATGCGCAAGGTCGATATCGTAATGTAAAAATGTTACGGAACCGGCGCCGCCGAAAAACATATTGGGGTATTTATCAAGGAAACCACCCATTAAATCAGACGGCGAACGATAATCTTCCAGCAGTTTTGGGGCATGTTTAATTGGGTCGAACAGGAAAATTCTTAAATCAGTAGGCTGTTTTTGAATAAGATCGATATAATCGCCAAACTTCATTTCCGTTGCAGAGGCATTGATCGCTTTAGCGGGATCGGCTTTCGAACTATCGTACAGCGGAACTGTTTGATCGCCAACGGTTTCTTTGAGGTATTCAAATGTCCATTTTTGAAGGGCAGGCCAGCTTTCAGTCGCTTTGCGGATTATAAGCGGTTTACGCGGATTTAAGTAATTGTTAACAAAATCCTCTTTGCTTATATTGTCTACACTGTCAATAGGTGTAAGCTTTATACTCATTTTCACAAATTAATTAACGGGCAAAATTAATTCTTTGTAAAAAATATGTAAATACTTTGAGGGAATTTTGAATGTTTAATGACATCTTTTTGATGTACAACCTTTTGTACCGAAGGAGCTATTAAACCAGGATATTTAATAACCTTGTAAGCACATAAGAACAATGTCGGCGATACAACAATTACTAACTCATATAAGCAAGTTTAGCTCAATTCCGGCAGGCAGGGCCGAATTGATCGATTCGTTCTTTGAACATAGAATTTACAAAAAAAAGGAGCTTCTCCTGACAGAAGATCATCGATGCTATGAAAAGTTCTTTATCATTAAAGGCTGTGTTCATTTATATTACCTGAGGGAAAACGGCACTGAACAAACTGTTGACTTTGCTTTAGAAAATTGGTGGATCTCGGATTTTAGCGCATTTCAGCAAGGTGTCGTTGCACGATTTTCCATTCGTGCCGTAGAGCTTACCGAGGTATTAAGCATTCGCGCCGAAGCTCAACGTGAACTGCTTAAATTGGTTCCTGAAATGAACGAATATTTTCATTGGGTATTTCAGCGCGCTTATGCGGCTTCGCAGATGAGGTTAAGATATCTCTATGACTTCTCTAAAGAAGAATTGTACGTGAATTTTCTTGAACAATTTCCAGCTTTTACACAGCGGGTACCCCAATACTTGCTGGCTTCTTTTTTAGGTTTTACCCCCGAATATTTAAGCGAATTAAGGAAGAAGCTACTTTCTTAAACCAGTTTAAGTAAAAGGGCGATTGTGTTTTTCACCTTTGTCAACACAATTGATAGTTATGAAAAAAGTAATTAAACAGCGCTTAGACGTTTGGAAAGAAGAGCCTTTTTATTGGGACATGATATCGTCAATAGACAGACGTTTATATCAATCTATCCTCCCAAAAGCCTGATAGAAATTATTAAGATAAAGGTTTCGCAAATTAACAAGTGTGCCTTTTGTATCGACTACCATACGGGGGAAGCTTTACAAAACGGAGAGACTGCCCGCCGCATATTTGCATTGTCGGCATGGCAGGAAAGCCCCTTGTTTACCGAAAAAGAGCGCATAGTACTTGAGGTGGTTGAAGAAATGACTTTTATTTTTAATCATGGCGTTTCGGACGAAGCATATGAGAAACTCGAGGCTCATTTTACCGTAAAGGAAATAGCAGATATTATAATCTGTATTAGCCACATGAATTTCTTAAACCGTATAGGTATTTCAACAAAAACAACAGCTGATTAAAAAATCCATTTAAAAATAATAAGATAATGATTGCAGGTAAAATTATAGCAGGTATAAAAATACCCGACAGTGCGATTGCATGTCAGGCTACTGAATTATTGCGCGAACATGGCAGCGAGCTTTTGTATAACCATTCGTTGCGGTCATATCTTTTCGCAGCGCTGAATGGTAAACAAAACAATATCCGTTACGATGCCGAGCTCTTATATGTAAGTACCATGTTTCATGATTTAGGGCTAACGGCGCATTACCGAAGCGATGATAAGCGTTTTGAGGTTGATGGTGCTAATGCCGCCAGGGATTTTTTGCGGGGACATGGCCTTCCGCCGCAATCGCTGCAATTGGTTTGGGATACCATCGCGCTCCATACATCACCTGGTATTGCAGAATATAAAGAACCCGAGGTAGCGTTGCTCAATTATGCGGTGGCGCTTGATGTCATAGGCAGGGGCTATGATCAGTTATCAAATAGTCACCGCGATGAGATTGTAAAACAATTTCCGCGTAATGACCTAAAGAAAAATATGATAGGGACTTTTTTTGACGGCTTTAAGCATAAGCCACATACGACCTATGGAAGCATCAATGCCGACATTTGTGCATGTATGATCCCGGGATATCAAAGGAAAGACTATTGTGAGTTGATCCTGCACTCGCCATGGTCAGAGTAAAAGAACCTTACTAAGGTATCTTTAATTATCTGACGGGCTACATTTAAAAATAGAAGGCTGTACCATGATTTTATAATACAGCCTCTGTTAAAAATACTGTCAACAATATTATATACAAACTGTCCGGCTTACAACTGCAAAGTGGATCAGTTGGGCATCAGTACAGCGTTTACAATATGAATAACGCCATTACTTTGAGCAACATCGTTAATGGTAATCCATGATTTGCCGCCTTTTTCGTCAACAAGATATAATTTAGCGCCTTGCGACATTACAGTTATAGTGCCGCCGCTTAGCGTACCTAATTCGGTTCTGCCTTTACCTTCTTTTACTTTGGTCAGCAGGTCGGCGGTGCTTAGCTTACCGGGTACTACATGGTAAGTTAGAGTTTTTATCAGGCCTGCTTTATTAGCCGGCTTCAACAGGTTATCAACCGCGCCTGCAGGTAATTTGGCAAAAGCTTCGTTAGTTGGTGCAAATACTGTATAAGGCCCTGCTGCCGATAATGTTGGTGCCAGGCCTGCCGCTTTTATTGCAGCTACAAGTGTAGTATGATCTTTTGATCCCGATGCGTTTTGTACAATATTTTTAGCGGGCGACATAACTGCGCCGCCAACTGTTTTCTGAGCATGAGCTTTTGGAGCAAGGGCAAAAGTCAATAATGCAAAAGCCGCGATGATTGGTTTTTTCATAATTTAATTTCAGGATAAGTACCATTTAAAGATACGATTAGTAAAGCTAAACAGATTTAAATATCATTTTGCTTTGTAACAATGTATTGACTATTACCGGGCAAATTGGTTTAAAAGAATAAGCCTGCCGCAATGTTATCCGCATACAGTTTACCTGTTGCACTAAGGTAAATAACGTTATCTTTTTGTATGATCCATTCCCTGTCTAAATATTCGGCGGCAGCTTTAAGTAATTCGTCTGATGCGCCTTTAGCTATCTGGTTCAGCTTAGTTAGTTCAAGCCCCCACATGGTACGTAGCGACGTCATGATATATTCATTCAGACGGTTCGCTTCAGTAAGTTCCTCTGTTTCGGTCGATAGTTTCCCGCTTTCGAGCGCCTGGATGTATTTGGCATTATTAGCTATGTTCCACTGCCGGGTATCGCCATTATAAGAATGCGCCGAAGGACCGATCCCTAAATATTTTACACCCTTCCAATAGTTGGAGTTATGGCGTGAATATTGGCCAGGCTTGCAAAAGTTAGATATCTCGTAATGTTCAAACCCCTGTGCATTCATCGCCTCCATTAATACCATAAACTGTTCGGCGCTTTGATGCTCGTTCATGGGTGGCTGCTTCTTTTTATTGATGAAAGCTGCCAGGGCAGTTTGCGGTTCAACCGTCATGGAATAGGTAGATATGTGCGGAACGTTAAGTTCAAATACTTTATCCAGGTTTTGCTTCCATTTGGTATCGCTGAGCATAGGATAGCCGTAAATGAGGTCGACCGTAATATTTTCAAAACCGGCGTCCTGGGCGCGTTTTACGGATGATTCGGCTTCCTGGCCGCGGTGTACACGGTTCATCCAAACCAGGTCCTCGTCAAAAAACGACTGGATCCCTATACTGAAGCGGTTAACCGGTGTTTGTTTAAGGGCTTTGAGTTTGTCGGGTTTCAGATCATCGGGGTTGGCCTCCAGGGTTATTTCTGCCACGGAAGATACGGTGTGGAGTTCGGTTAGCGTGTTGATGATCCTGCTGATTTCATCGCCATCCAAAACAGAGGGGGTGCCGCCACCGAAATAAATAGTTTCGATGGTTTCACCGTTGAGGTAACCTTTTTGCAGTTTGATCTCACTGATCAAAGCATGCAGCATTTCATCTTTGTACTTTAACGATGTACTAAAATGGAAATCGCAATAATGGCAAGCTTGCTTGCAAAAGGGGATATGTATGTAAATGCCGGCCATAATTTTAAGAGTATATAATCCCCCAAAGAATGGGATAGGTTAATGATGTTAATGTATTAATTATCAATGCTTAACATGTTTTAATGGCTTTCTTGATCTTTTGATTTTTTAGTCTATTTATGTTATTTTTGTTACTGGAGCGTTACTATGTATGTTTCATGAGTAACAAAAGTAACAAATAAACATTAATCGATAAGTCATGGTAACTATTAGATATAAAAAGCTAAGCACAGGCAAATTTAGTGCTTATTTGGATGTCTACTCCAATACTGGTGAGGGTAAAGGCAAACGCAGTTACGAGTTTCTTAAGATTTATGTGGATAAAGATTATTCTGATTCAGCAAGCCGTGTTAGCGAGACTGATAAAGAAAAAATGAAGATTATTAAAGCGCTTCGTAATAAAAGAGAGGATGAATTGAATTTTTCTGAGCATGGGTATAAGCAACCTGCTAAGATCAATTATTACCTTCAGGACTATCTTGATCAATGCCTTGCAAAGAAGTTTAATTATAAACTGGAATGCTTGATCATTCATCTTGGAAAGTATTGCCCCAAACGAACCATATTATTCCAGGAAGTAGATGAAGAATTTTTAGATAAGTTTCAGAGTTATCTTCTTAATCAGGTTAGCAGAAATACAACTAATGCCTACATGTCCGTGTTTAGGCAGCATTTCAATAAGCTGGTAATTAAAGGGATTATTCAAACTTCCCCTTTTAGTAATTTTAGGATTATCGAGGAGGAAGACTCGGAGCGGACCACGCTGACTATTGAGGAAGTCAGAACCTTGGCTAATTTCGTTCCCAAAAGAGGAAACAGCCAGATCAGAGAAGCTTTTATATTTTCTTGTTTCACTGGTTTGCGTTTTTCGGATATTAAGAAATTGCATTACGACGAAATTGTTAACGATCTGCTAATATTTCGACCGGCGAAAACGACAAAGAAAATTGTTACTGTGCCATTGGCCGATGAAGCAAAAAAGATTATTGCAAAAGTGGTAAAGCATCCTACAAATAAGAAAGTATTTTGGGATTTGCCAACGAGTCAAGTGGTAAATGTTTACTTAAAATTCTGGGCATTGGATGCTGGTCTGAAAAAAAATCTCCATTTCCATGCTGCCCGGCACACGTTTGCAACCATCGGCTTGACTTTTGGAATCGACATATATACTATGAAAGAATTGCTTGGACACAGTAAAATTGAAATGACCCAAATCTATGCCAAAATCGTTGACGATAAGAAACGAAACGAAATGTTGAAATTTCCTAAACTTTGAATATGAAAAAGGTTTTTTTTGAAATCGGTTTGGTAATAGCGTTTACCCTGGTCTACCTTTTGGTGCCGGGAATACGCTTGCCGCTGATTATTACCTTTGGTGCATTAAGCATTTGGCTATTACCCGTTCAATTATTTTTATCTGTAAGTTTTAAAAACTGGCAGGATGAACTTAGTGGCCGTTTTCATCATTTGCCGACCCAGGAACGTTTATTGCAGGTTAAGGGTACTTTTGATGGCCTTAACCCCATAGAGGTTAACAAGCTTCGCTTGTTTTATATCAATGTAAGTATTTTTCACTACTTGTTGATGATTTTCTATGGCCTGTCATTTTTGTTGATCGGCCTGTTGTTTTTGGGTTTCGGTGTCTATTCTAATGGTACATATTTTGTTGCTATAAGTCTTTTGGGATTTATTATTACCTCTTTTATCGGCTACGTCTTGATCGGTCAGATATTTCCGGCCGGAAACAAGAAAAATATCGACGCTGTTTTCTATCTGTTTTGGAGCAAGGACTGGAAAAAACAACTTTCTGCGCTTGGTCAGATAGAAAAGGTGGATTTTCAATTATTGAGTAGGCCGCAGACATTTTATGATTTTTGGCTGCAAGGTAAAACAGCAAGAGAAAAGGAAATGGCATTTAGAAAATTAATAGATGACCTTAATAGGCACAGTAAAAGCGGGCCACTTTTTAAATATAATGAGCAGGGAAAAATAGAGCTTACCGAAATTATACGTAACGGTGCGCCGGACAAAACGCTGGCAGGTTTCCTTAAATACTGCATTAAAGACCGTAAAACACTTTCGGAGGATATTTTGAAAAAAAGTCATAGAAGATTGTTGCATTCCGTTTTTATGATCGGTCAAAACAAAGGGCTTGTTGTTTTGGAGAATGAAAGATTTAAAACCTTACCCGATGATTATGTCGAGGTATATAAATCAATCCTAAAAGAATAAATGTTTTGGATAGAACTTTATAATGTATCCAAGCGTGACGTAAGTTACGTTCATACGATACCGCCCAATCGGTCGTATAGGTCTGTTTTGTTCTATTTTTTTGCTTCCGTTAACCAAAACGGAGGTTGAATGAATATCAATGAAAACACCAGGGTAATAGATCTCAAAGTATCAGATCTGTTGACCATTTTAAAAGAAGCAGCAACAGTTTTACCAGCGCCATTACCGAGTGACGAAGATGAAATAGGAGGCTATGAGGTTGCAGAGAAAACTACAGGTTATGCACGCCAGACGCTTTACCAGTTAAAATCCGCAGGAAAGATTCCCTGCATAGTTCTTCCTAATGGTGGTGTCAGATTCTCTAAAAAGGAGGTCGTTAGCTGGCTGATGTCCCATAAGAGACTAACCGACGCGGAGATAACCGAGAAAGCAGAAAATTTTATTTTTAAACGCCGTTTGCGTAGAAAATAAGCAGAAATTTGAAACAGGTGGATATTCCCGAACCCTTGATCAATGCGTTCCGGAAAAAAAGTTCAGGACGTTCCGTTACACTTTGACCATGCTGTCTTATTGAATTAGATTGCTAAATTTAAAATTCATTAACACAACCCGTTGCTCTAATGAGCACGAAACAGCATGGTCAAGCGTGCCGGAATATCCAATCATAGTTCTCTTCGATCCCCTTGATCGGATATTTGCCTATTTCCTTCTGATGGTTCCAGAACATCGTTTTAGGCAAAAAATTACCGTACTTATCCGCATTCTTGAAATCCAGCGCGCGCCAGCCGAAATAAGTTTCACCGGTCGGCTTCATCTTCGTCTCGCCGTTTTCCTCTTTTGGGGCTACTTTAGGCTGCTCCCGGTAAGCAGCCCGGCCATTCATCATGTTATAGCGCTCCTGCAGCGTGTAGTTATAGTCTTTGCCATAGAAGAATGTCTGCGTCAGATCTTCCCTGGCGGGTTGTTTCAGTGTCACATCGGCACGGTTAAAAAAGGTCATGTCCTTATCCTTTTGATCCCCTTTAGAGAAATGCAATACCGAATGGGTTTCATCCTGTCCGAACTTGCGCACATGCGTCAGTTCAAATTCCGTCAGGTTCTTTTCCATTTTCTCGCGCAGCGGTTTGGCGATCTCTTCGCCGAAGCCCAGGTAAAACAATTGGTTTTTTACATAATCAAAACTTTGCTCATTCATAATGCTTGAATTTTTAATGGTTAAATAATCGTGTTTATAATAAGCGGGGTAAAATGGCTGCTGGGGCTGGCCGATTGCCGTAGGCTCCAGTTTGTCATTGAAAAGCGCCAGCCTGCCATCACGTAACCCCGCGAAGAAATATTGTGTGACCGTAGCGGGTTTAAATAAAGACTGCACTTCGTGGTAATCGTGGCCGTGTTCATGGTTATGTACCGCGGTTAAAAGCGTCAGACCGGCATGCGGCAGGACATGACCTTCCACATCCACCTGCAACTGCCGGTTATGGAAATGCCCGACCAGCACATAATCCAAACCTTTATCGGATAATTCACTATCGTGTACCGAACGCTCCAAAAAGGTTTGCGCGTCCTTGTAACTGCCAAATGTTTTCATTATAGCCACGGCGTGGCCGATCTCGTAAACCTGTCCGCCGGTATGCTTATGGCCGAGAACGGTATAATCGGCGATTGCCATTAACGGGTTGATCTGTCGCTGACGACAAACGGGATGGTGGAGACCAGCAGCTAAAGCACCTTCCAGGTCGCCGATAGTTTTACCAGCCAGCAGGTGCAGGTTTTGCGCGGCCAGCTCATGAACGATGGCTTCGATATTGACCTGCTTATCCAAACGCGAACCAAGTTCAGCCCGCAAGCCCGCGACGGACAGATAGTGGTAATTCTTAAAATTGAACATCTGCTCCACAAAATCCCATTCGCCATTAGCGTCATCGCAGAACTGTTCGGCTTCACTTGCTGAAGCGAAGAAATGCAGATCATTTATATGCAGTTCCTTTTCCGGCTGTTCATCAAATGCAACCCAGGGTGTGCGTTTAGCCAAGGCTGCGTCTAAAGCTACTTTAAGTTGTTCTTTCTCTGTGAGGTCCATAGCTGATATTTTAGTGCATCGTTTTAACTTCCAGGTTATCACGGAGCAGCAGCGGGTGACCGTCCCTGATCTTTCCTTTCACCCGTTTGACCTTTTTGCTGAAAAGCCCTTTGGCCGTATTGATCCCGGCCGTCGTTAATTGTGCCGTCATCGAGGGATCGAAGCTCATCATGTCCATATGCTGCACCCCGCTTGTCGCACCATCGCGTAAAACATCGCCGGTTACCGCCTCCGGCACGCTGATACCTTCCTGGCCGTCTGTCTGGTCAAATACCGTCAGGTCAACGGGGTAGAAGTTATAGCCCACATGGATGCTTTTGATAATGAGCGTATAGCGCTGGTTGGAAAGGTTACCACTACCATAGATGCGCTGGCCCTTGGCATACAACTGTCCGCCGAGCGTCACCGTATCCGTTAACTTTAGACAGACCACTGTCCCCTGGACGATCTTTTGTGTACCGTCCACCACCGCCGGTATCGCCCGGAACTTTTTAACTGCCGGTACAGCACCCGTTTTCTCCTCCGAAGCCTTTAACCGTTCCGGGTGCTGGATTTCCAGTATCTTTTCCAGCAGCCCGTTCATCTGCTTCAGTTCAGGATCTTCCGCAGCTGCGGTTGGTTTCAGCAAGGAGTCCGGGATAGCGTTCACCGGCTTTTTGACTGGTCGTGTAAGGGGTGATGGCTGCGGCTTATTGATCACGGCCTGTAATTGGCTTAACCTTTGGCTGATCTTCGCTTCGTTAGCAGCCGGATCACTATTGCTATTGCTGCTGCCATAATCGTTCCCGACAAGGGCGGGCTGATGAGGGGAAAAAACACCGCCGGTGTAAGCCCCGGGAAGGCGGTTCATGCTGTCGGTTTTGCTTTGCGCGAAAGGGTCGGCCCTGCGGAGTTGCTGCTTTTTTAAGGAGTCCGCATGGGCCTGATCGTAAAAGTTCATTTTGTCGCCGGTTCGATCTTCCGCGATAATGGCCGATGGCAGTTTCATGCTCAGCCCTTTATTAGGTGCGGCTTTGGCCTGTTCGCCCTGGCCGCCGCCAAAAGCCATGAATAAGATCGTGGTAAAGCAAAAAACGATGGGCGGCATGGCCAGCAGGATCTTCCTTTTGCGCTGGTCTTGTAAACTGATGTTGTTTGTCTTCATATGAATTCCTGGTTAGTGATTGCTCACGGTTAATACTTTGTTTTCGATGGTGTTCCAATGCTCGATCAGGAAACCGAGCAGGTTGTTGTCGCTGCGGCTCACTTCCCGCAGGTCTCCTTCGGTGATCAGGCTTTGGCGGACATTGCTGGTGGAGCGGATCAGGTGCAGCGTGGCATAGCAGCGGAAATGATAGGGCGTGGCGCGGGTATCGACCTGCACGCTGTCCACGTTGATGCGCTGGCTGATATTTCCGGCGATGATGCCGGAATAATAGCCGCTGACGGATAAGCTGTCATACACCTTTTTAGCGGAGCCATCGGCGAGGTAAAGCGCTTTGGCCAGGTTTTGCCTGATCACCTTTTCATCCGGGTCCAGCGAAAAAAAAGCTTCATGGAAGGCGCGTACATGGCCGCGGATCTCCATCGGCAGGTAAGCGCTTTTATCGACCGCAACAGCAGACCAGGCGGTGTTGCCTGAGATGATGTAAACCTTGCTTTGCAGGGCGATGGATCTTTGTTTTTCCTGCCAGGCCATAAAGCCGATGGTCAGGAATGAACCGATCACTATGGCGATGGTAAAACCGCGCACATGCTGAAAGGCCGTTTCTAAATTTTTCATTTTCTTAAACATGGTTCGCTATTTTTTGGGCGGGCTGCCGCTGAGCTTACTTTTATGATAACTCTGCGTATGGCCCGATTGGTTATGGTTGGTTTGCTGATTGTGCTGCGCGTTGCTGCCACGGCTAAAACTTTGCATGACCGGGCCGCTGAAGTAGCTGACCGCCATCGAAGCCAGCGCGCTGGTTTTGTTGAAAAGGGCATGCCCGCCGACGTTCATGATATAGTTGGCTACGCTCGGTACGGTGAAGTAGCCGACAATGCCGATCAGTAAAAAGATCAGGTAAGCCGTGTTTTGGTCACCGGGATCCGGCGCACCGTTTTGGATACCGATGATCATGTTTTCCTGGATCTTGGCAATGACCGCCCCGAAGATGTTGGCGACGGGCAGCCACATGAATACATTGACATAGCGCGCCAGCCATTGCTTCAGGCTATGCTGGAAACCTTCAAATATGCTCAGGCCGAAACAGAGCGGGCCGAGGATCGCCAGTACGATCAGCTTGAAGGTGCGGATGGTGTCCAAACAAAGCGCCGCTGCCTGAAAGAGCACGTTCAGGACTTCGGCGATAAACTTTCTGGCCCAGTTCTTGATGCTCCAGCCGGAAAAGGCATCGGAGATCGGATTGCTGCTGCCGGCATCGGTAGCCGTACCGTCCGGGTGACTGTATTGATACCATTTGTCAGGATCTGAATTGGCATCGTTCGGCGAAACATCGGCGGCATCAGGTTTACCATCCGCCAGCAGGCGGGCGATGGCCTGGTTGGTATTGGTCACCATGCCTTCGGTAGCGGTAACCACCGGTTGCAGCACGCCATTGATGAGGGATAGCACCAGCGGGAAAGCAGCGATACAAAAACCAATGGCGAAAGGCCGCAACAAGGGATAAACATCGATCGGTTCAGCCGCTGCCAGGTGTTTCCAGATCCGGGCACCGATATACCAAAGCGCCGCGAAACCGGCAATGCCGCGGGAGACGCCGATCATGCCCTGGCACAAAGGCATCATTTGATCATACAGCCGGGCGAGTACCCCCTGCAAGCCGTGCAGGTCATCGGCTATGCCTTCCGCGTGGGAAAATAAAGGCATAAGTATCGCCAGGATAGCGGCTAAAGCCATCTTTAAGATTTTACTTTTCATGGGTTATTGATTTATACCGTATACAGATTTGACGCTTTGCTTGTCTGCAGCACCCTGCGAACGCTGCCAGCTGATGCGCGAAGCCTGATCGTTAAATTTCCGCAGGTAACTGAGCTGGTTATGGCTTTCGAGATATATACCGTCGATGGCCGCTAGCCGCTCCGCATCGCTCATGCGCAGTTTGCTGTCCGTGACGATTAACGACAGATCATCCAAATTTTTCAGGCTTTGGCTGACGAGGTTGTGATAGACCGTCATCATGCAGGCCAGTTCGTCAGGGTCAAATTTCCCGCTGCTGTTAAAACTTCCCGAGGCGGTTTTATACTCGCCGACCAA
>JGI24737J22298_10000268_pt1 | contig 17143 bp, 14 predicted proteins | sample KBSCornC3_FD_22298 | JGI IMG/M metagenome (IMG submission 22298) | reverse complement strand
CAACGTCAGCAGCAACAAGCTCAGCGCCAACAACAGATGGAACAGCAACGTCAGCAGCAACAAGCTCAGCGTCAACAACAGCAGGAACAGCAACGTCAGCAGCAACAAGCTCAGCGCCAACAACAACAGCAACACCGCCCCTAAAACAATTAAATTATAACCGCTACAATAAACAGCACGTATAAAGCATTATATACGTGCTGTTTTATTACCAATCAATCTATTAAAATGAAAAACCTCCTACATATAAGTTATTTTATCACCTTAATTGCCCTTGTGTCCAGCTCAGCTGCAAAAGCCCAGGAAACCACCAGCAAATCATCAACCCAAATCAATTTTATTGAAAACTCCTGGACCGAAGCTCTAAAACAGGCTGCCCGCCAAAACAAATACATTTTTGTTGATGCTTATGCCACTTGGTGCGGTCCCTGCAAAATGCTCAAGGCTACTACATTTAAAAACAATAAGGTAGCTGATTTTTACAACGATAATTTTGTAAACGTAGCTATTGACATGGAAAAAGGACAAGGCCCGGCCCTTGCTGCCGAATGGGGGCTACAGGCCTACCCTACCATGATTATATTTACCAGCAAAGGCAAACCCGTATCAGGAACGGTAGGCTATATCAGGGCAAATGACCTCATTAAATTTGGCAGGCAGGCATTAAACAAATAATTGAATTTTAACTATAAAAAAGACCGGCGCTATAAGCAACCGGTCTTTTTTTTAACTCAATTAACAACTTTATTTAGGTGTAGATAAAAGTACCTACTAATAAAGCTAACACCTGGTCCATAGATAATGGCTCATCAAAAGCAGCGGTAGCAACGGCTACTGAAGTAGATGAGCCTGATACACCCGGCAATGTGGTGAGGTTGACACCGCCCTGGGTAACGTTTTGTTCGCCATCGTAATTTCCGTTAACCTGCGGCACACCGGTATCGTTGCCTAAAGTAGCGGTACTGGTGATCCACGGGGAAACGCCCAGCAACTGCCGGATAGCCGATGCGTGACGGGCTTCAACCGCATGGATTGATAAAGCCGCCGTCAAAATATCTTTATTGCCCAGCAAGTTAGGCGCCTGGCCTTTATAAGCACGTACACCTGTATCTTCAAAAGCCAGCGCCACCTTCAAAAACAAGTTGTAATTGCCGAACAAACCTTTAAAGGGCCCCTCACCTGTGCCGCCGCCTGCTGTAAAATCAAACTTAGGCGAAGTAACCGGCGTACCGCCCGAAGCTGTAATAGCTGATTTCAGGAAGGCAACATGTTGGTTTTCGTCGTCTTTTACTGTGTTGATATAAGAGGCGCCTGCAGCAGGGATCAAACCTGCTGAGGCAGCACCTGTATTATAAAATGACGACTCAAGATATTCAAGTGTTAAAGCATAATTTAAAACCTCAATCACTGTTGGAGCAGCAGCAGCCCCGTACGCCCTTTTGAGCATGGTACCCATGGCAAACGGCACAGCGGCCATAGCCACTTTTGAACCGAAGCTGGTTATATTTTTGATAGCTGCACGACGCGGATTAAGCCTGTCGTTCAGTTCGGGATCAAATTTTTCTATCTCGTCTATTATATTAAATAAATTCATGGCGATGTGGGATTAAGCTGTGTAACTATAGTTTGATGCACTCACTTTAGTTTTGAGGTAGGTGTTTGCGATAGGCAATACCTCGGCGATGGTAGCTGATTTATTCAAACCGTTGCTGTCTACCTGGTCATCAGCAGCAAATGAGCCTGCAACAAGCATATTGCTAATCAATGCAGCGTGCCTTGCCTCAACCGACACTATTTTTCCGGCAATGGTTAAATAACCAGCATCCTTAATCAGGTAACCTGCACCATCATAAGCTTTAACGCCGGTATCTTCAAATGCTTTGGCAGCACCAAGTACGGCAGCTTTTTTGGTAAAATCGATAGTGCTGAAATCGACAGTAAGTGCAGGGATTGCATTACCGCCTAAGGCAGCTTTGAAAAATTCACGGTGGAGCACCTCATGATCACGGATACTTGTGAAAAGCGCTTTTTCATCGGCGGTCATGCCCGAATATGGCGTGGTAATTACCTGGATATAAAATGCGGCTTCCAGTTGCTCAAGCGCGTAAGCGTAGTTAAGGATCGCAAGATCGCCTTTTGCACCGATATCAATGCCCCCGCCAACAATTACCTTGTGGTCTTTGTGACAAGCTGCTGTAGCTAAGAGTCCGGCTGATGCCACGCCTAACCCCGCATAGCGTAAAAATGACCTCCTGGCCATATTTGCTCCGCCTATGCTTTCCTGTTCAGATGTTTTCATAGAGTTCGATTTTTAATACTATAATTAGTTATCTTGTAGATGGATATACGCCCGTTACAATCCAACAGATTTCAATTTACGATAATTAATCTACTCTTAATTGGAGTGTTTAACTGCGGGTAAAACCCATGGCTCTATTTACAGCTAAAAAGACCTCTCAAAAATTCGGAATAAAAAAAAGGCCGAAACACTCTCGCAGTTTTTTGGCCCTACATCTACCTATGAAAACAATCCTTTGAGGGATATTATTACTTATCCAAACCTTGAGCCAAATCATAAAACCGCTTTTAAACTTCTATAAATAAGCTTTTTGAAGTTAATAGAGGTCCCCATGTGGAAAGCAATCCCAAAATCGGGGATTATAAGCTCCTGTCATTAAATATTCTTAATTAAAAAGCAATCAAATTAGAGAGAGATTGAAATTCACGTAAATAAAAAAGGCCGGACAACTCTCGCAGTTATTCCGGCCCTACATCTACCTATGAAAAACAACCCTTTGAGAAGGGTATTAAATTATATTCAAACCTGATGCCAATGTTTAAAAATGGCCTTAAATGCCTAATTGGCAGCTTTTTAAAACACAAACACTCCTCAATGTGTAGAAATGACACCCAAAACCGGGAATTAATTTCCCAATGGTTAATTTCGTCGAGGGACATTTTAATTATCAGGCAATATAAACGCCGTAATAAAAAAGGCCGGACAACTCTCGCAGTTGGTCCGGCCCTACATCTACCTATGAAAAACAACCCTTTTTAGTAAGGGTATTAACTTTAATTCAAACTAGGTGCCAAATGTCAAAATGCCTTTCCAGCACTCAAAACGCATTTTAAAAGGCGTAGTGAATATAAAGTGTGTAAATACTTTCCGGGGAATGGTGGTATAATTTTCCCAAAAGTTAAACCCTAATCGGCTAAACTACCTTTCCCGTCATCACATGCCCTTGATGACATATCCAGTTACATAAACCTGCTTTGGAAATGAAACCGGCACCAAACATTTCATAATAAAAAAAGGTCGAAATACTCTCGCAGTATTTCGACCCTACATCTACCTATGAAAAACAACCCTTTGAGAAGGGTAATAACATTTATTCAAACGAAATGCCAATTGATAAACATACACCTATACGCCTAAAAAACAGGTTTTTAATATTATCTAAACGTTAAACTGTAGAAACTTTCCCCAAACAAGGGTACAATTTCCACATCCTTGGGAATTAGCCTAAAAATCAAACAATTCTGAGTATTAAATGCTTAATAAAGAAACCATCCCATTTAAACTTTGTTAAACCGATTATGGACTATAATGTATATTTACTGGCAACCGATCCCCAAAACCCCTGTAGGGACGTGATCCATTCCAGGGATACACGCCTCAAGGTAAAAGTTTACTGCCTTGATGAAGAGCAATTTAGTCCGGATGACAATGAGATCCAGCTTTATGGCTATGCCGGCAATAAGCTTTATGCTTTTGAAACGGTAAATGTAGCTGCTGAAGATGCGCTGGATTTAGTAGGCGCTATACAATGGTATGCCTATTACGTCGAATTCCCGGAAATGGAAATCCTTCCTGAAGACCCCCGTCCGCGTGCCCAGTACAGGGATGTGAAGTAGATTATTAAAACATATCTCATTAAAAATCAAAAAAATTACAAAAAATAAAAAATATTTTTTGAAGAGTAAACATCAACCCCTATATTTGCAGTCCCAAAAGCAAGGGAGCTTAGCTCAGCTGGTTCAGAGCATCTGCCTTACAAGCAGAGGGTCACTGGTTCGAACCCAGTAGCTCCCACGAAAAGCCTGACAGTAATGTTGGGCTTTTATACTTGCGCTCTTCGATAAATACTTCACAAAAGTATTTGCATTATATGGCAAAGTGATTTAACTTCGCCGCTCGGTTTTACCAAAATGATGGTAAAATTAAAAACAAAGGGAGCTTAGCTCAGCTGGTTCAGAGCATCTGCCTTACAAGCAGAGGGTCACTGGTTCGAACCCAGTAGTTCCCACAAAAAGGCCTTGCAATTGCAGGGCTTTTTTATTTAAAATCAGCCTTTAAAGTCTTTCAAACTCATTTTATCGCAATACGTTATGAGTTAATCCCTCTTGAAACTACCCACAAAAACTTTAACCGCATCAGCAGTGGTTTGAAAGAACGCCGGCCCTGCAAGCAGCGTTATTTGAGTAATAGCCTTAGCAGAACTCAGCGAATGATCTTTCAAAAAAGCCTCCGTTTCATAGGCGCTTATAGCGCCTTTAATAACGTTCACAGCAACAACGCCTGTAGGCGAATCAATACCAGCATCCTTTAAATCGCTGGCATGCGAATAACTGCTTACCCCCAGCCTTAAAGCTTCGCGCATTTCCACACGGCCAACACTGATCATTAGTTCAGGATTAAAGGACTTTCGGTCGCCAAGCCCTATGATCAGCAACTTTCCGGCAGGCAAGCTGCCAACTGATGGTGTAATAAGCATTGTTTCCAGGGTCTGGCCTTCAAACCTGCCGCTTTTACGCAATTCGGTGAGTATCCCTTTTAAGGCCTCATCTACATGTACAAGACCGTTAAGATTGCGCGGCAATGCGGGCGGTGAATTAAAAATATCGTCCTCTGTGTATTCAAAAACACAAATTACCTGAAGTGGTGTTTGCTGATTGGACGGCGACTGAACAGCTGTCGCTATCGTGATACCATCTATTTGGCCAATTGTTACCGATGTACCGGGAGCGGGTAAAGTTGGCGCTTGTGTCTGTGCCCAACCTTTTGTAAAACTTACTAAGCCGATGATTGCCATTGCAAACATTAGCTTTAACGAGCCTGTATGCGATTTTATAGCTAATTTCTTAATTATTGTGATATTGCGCTCCATGGATGACGATGTTTAAATTGATATTATTTGTCTCTATTACTAATACATCAAAAGTGGAGGAAATTGAAAAACAAAAAGATGACGTAGATTAAGAAAATAAAAAATCATCTTAAAAGCTGAATAAATCTAAACGCGATTCCACCACATCATATATGAGTCACAACCAAAATGTTGAGCATTTTTTGTTCTTTTGCTTCAGCCTATGCAAACGTTAAAACAGTTACAAAACGGAGAATTAAAAGGAGCAGCATCGCTTAAACTATCAGAAAATCTTTCCCACTTTCCTATTGAAATTTTTGAATTGGCAGATACGCTGGAATATCTTGATCTTTCATTCAATAAACTGGACGCATTACCTGCAGATTTTGGCCGCCTCCAAAAGCTGAAAACCTTTTTCTGTTCAGAAAACTGCTTTTCGGTTTTGCCCGAAGTACTAGCCGATTGCCCCTTTTTGGATATCGCAGGGTTTAAATCAAATCAGATAGAAACCGTACCGTCGGCATCGCTTAATTCAAATCTTCGCTGGCTCATCCTCACCAACAACCGGATTACAGAGCTACCCGCTCAAATAGGCAATTGCAATAGGATGCAGAAACTAATGCTTGCGGGTAACCGGTTAACGGACTTGCCGGCGTCACTTGCTAATTGCCGAAACCTGGAGTTGCTCCGGATCTCTGCCAATCAATTAAATGAATTCCCCGAGTGGCTCTTATCCATGCCTGTACTATCGTGGCTGGCTTTTTCGGGTAACCCTTTTAACTATAAGCCAGCCGTGCAACCGCTTACACCAATTGATAGCCAGGAATTGGAGATTAAGCACCTGCTTGGCGAAGGTGCATCGGGCATCATCTCCAAAGCCGTGTGGCGAAAAGCCAGTGAGACCAGCGACGTTGCCGTAAAAATTTTCAAAGGGGCAGTTACCAGCGATGGCCTGCCCGAAGATGAAATGAACGCCTGTATCACTGCCGGCAATCATAACGGGCTTGTACAATTGATAGGCCAGATAGCCAACCACCCCGAAAACAAAAAGGGACTGGTAATGAAACTAATACCTAAAAATTTTTACAACCTGGGCCTCCCACCCAGCCTGGATAGTTGTACGCGCGATGTTTTCAAACCAGGCCTGAACCTAACATCCGAGCAGGTATTAAAAATTGCAGGCACCATTGCATCCGTAGCAGAGCACCTGCACTGCAAGGGGATTATGCATAGCGATCTGTATGCACATAATATTTTGATTGATGATGAAGCCAATACACTGTTCAGCGATTTTGGGGCTGCCTGTTTTTATGATACGGCCAATACAACAGTAGCCGGCAAACTTGAACGGCTTGAAGTAAGGGCTTTCGGTTATTTATTGGATGACCTGGCAAGGCTATGTAATGATACAGAACACCCTGATCTCAAAAAGTTATTGGTTTTGAAAGAAAGCTGCCTGAGCAAACAATTAACGAACAGGCCTACATTTCGCCATTTAAACGCCGCATTTTCCGGATTAAAATAACCGGCCAAACCTACTGTATTCATCCGAAAAGCTACGGCGAATTTCATTTCCCTGACGACCTGTTTTATTTTGGAAAAACAAGCACACGCCCGCAATATTTTTAATTTTTTAGAAAAATTTAAACAAAAAACGATAGTTTTTAATAATCTGTCGATTCATTTAATCTATTCGTCGGTTTTTTTTTGATTTTAGCAATCCATGTATTAGATTTGTAGCTATTTCAATACAAGGTTACCACCTTGATTTGTGATAAGGTTTAGGTTTAAAGCCTCCAAGCAGCGAGTGCAAGGAGGCTTTTATTTTTTAGTCTTATCAATAACGCATCAACTAAAGCTTTAGTATATGAAAAAGTCAAAGTTGAAAGTATTTAGTCGAAAGTATTTATTTGCAACTGCCACCCTTGAGATCAGTGATTTATGATTTAAAATACGGTGCGACTCCGGTTGAGCAATGCTGTAATACCTATCCGGCTTTGAACTTACGACTAACAACTCAGGGCTTAAGGCTTACCTATTTTCCTTCACCACATCGATAAGCCAGGTCACCAGGCCGATAAAACCGGCAATAAATAACCCTGCTCCTGCACCGCGCGCGTAATCGTCCCATTTTTCGCCGGGACCACTGGGAATGGCCATCCCAGCCGAAAACAGGATAATACCTATTAATAAAAGATAAACAGAGCGTTTTGCTTTATTTTTCATCGGCGTAAATTAAAAAAATCATTTTTAATTTCTGTATTTTTGCAACCTCCTAAAAAAGAGGTGAAATTATAGATGTACAAGGAATATAAGCAGTTAAATTTATCGCAAACCGGCAAAGAGATACTGGATTTCTGGAAACAGAAAAATATTTTCGAAAAAAGCATTACCAGCCGTCCGGCGGGTAACCCTTATACTTTTTATGAAGGGCCGCCGAGCGCTAACGGCATGCCTGGTATTCACCACGTAATGGCGCGCTCAATTAAAGATATTTTTTGTCGCTACAAAACCCTTAAAGGCTACCAGGTAAAACGTAAAGGCGGTTGGGATACCCATGGTTTGCCTATTGAGCTTGCCGTTGAAAAAGCCCTGGGCATCACCAAAGATGATATCGGCAAAAAAATAAGCGTAAAGGATTATAACGATGCCTGCCGCAAGGAGGTGATGCGTTATACCGATGTTTGGAACGACCTGACTGAACAAATGGGCTACTGGGTTGACCTGAACGATCCGTACATCACTTACAAAAACGAATACATTGAAAGCCTTTGGTGGATCCTTAAACAGCTGCACAATAAAGATTTGCTGTATAAAGGGTACACCGTACAGCCATACTCTCCAAAATCTGGTACCGGCCTAAGCTCACATGAGCTTAACCAGCCTGGCACCTACAAAATGGTGAAGGATACCACCATCACCGCGCAGTTTAAAGTTAAACGCGACGGCGATTCGGAGTTTTTGTTCAACGGAATAGATACGGAAGTATTTATCCTCGCCTGGACAACTACCCCATGGACTTTACCATCAAACTGCGCCCTCGCCGTTGGCGAAGGTATTACCTACGTTAAGATCAGCACCTTTAACCCTTACACCTACCTACCGGTTTGTGTAGTGCTGGCTAAAGACCTCGTTAAAAAATATTTCAAAGCAGAAGGTGAGAATGTTTCGTTCGCTGATTACAAAGGTGGCGACAAGATCATTCCATGGAAAATCGAGGCAGAAGTAAAAGGCAGTCAACTGGTGGGCATCCACTACGAGCAACTGATGCCTTATATAACTAATGAGGACCTGGAGAAAAACGCGTTCCGTGTTATTCCTGCCGACTTTGTTACCACGGAAGACGGTACCGGTATAGTACACACCGCATCTGTTTTTGGTGCGGATGACTTCAGGGCCTGTAAAGAAAACAATGTGCCATCGGTAATGGTGAAAGACGAAACCGGCAAAGATGTTCCGTTGGTGAACAAACAAGGCCGTTTTGTTGATGAAGTTACCGATTACGCCGGCCGTTACGTTAAGGAAGAATATTATACCGACGCAGAGCGTGCCGAAGAAGGTTTTAAACCGACCGACGTACTGATCTCTATCAAATTAAAAACCGAGAACCGCGCGTTCGACGTAAAAAAATACGAGCACAGCTACCCGCACTCATGGCGCAGCGATGAGCCGATATTATACTATCCGCTTGATAGCTGGTTTATCCGTACCACCGCTGTAAAGGATAAAATGGTGGAGCTGAACAAAACTATCAACTGGAAACCGGAATCGACCGGTACAGGCCGTTTTGGTAACTGGCTGGAAAATTTGGTGGACTGGAACCTTTCACGTTCACGTTACTGGGGCACCCCGCTGCCTATCTGGCGCGAGGAAAACGGAACGGAAGAGATCTGCATTGGTTCAATTGCCGAATTAAATGAAGAGATTGCAAAATCGATCAAAGCAGGTTTCATGCCTGAGGGTTTTAAGTTGGAAGACATGCACCGTCCTTATGTTGATGATGTTGTTTTAGTATCATCAACCGGCAATAAAATGCTGCGCGAGCCCGACCTGATCGACGTTTGGTTTGACTCGGGCGCTATGCCTTACGCACAATGGCATTTCCCGTTTGAAGGCCAGGAAGAATTTAAGAATGCGTACCCGGCAGATTTCATTGCCGAGGGCGTTGACCAAACCCGCGGCTGGTTCTTCACCCTGCACGCTATAGCCGTAATGTTGAGCGAAGCAAGTGACGAGGTGAAAGCTATCAATGAACAGGTTGGCAATAAAGGTATCGCGTTCAAAAACGTAGTATCAAACGGACTGGTACTTGATAAAAACGGCAATAAAATGTCTAAACGCTTAGGCAACGCTGTTGATCCGTTCGAAACCATCGAAAAATATGGTGCTGATGCTGCGCGCTGGTATATGATCAGCAATGCATCGCCATGGGATAACCTTAAATTTAACGAAGAGGGTATAGATGAAGTCAGGCGTAAGTTTTTCGGTACACTGTATAACACCTATTCATTCTTCACACTGTACGCTAACATTGATAAGTTCACTTACAGCGAAGCCGAAATTGAGATCAGCAAACGCCCTGAAATTGACCGCTGGATCATATCACTGTTAAACACCCTGAGCAAAGAGGTTGACGGTTACTATGCCGATTTTGAGCCAACCAAGGCGGCCCGTGCTATCCAGGAATTTGTTGATGTGCATTTCAGCAACTGGTTTATCCGTTTAAGCCGCCGCCGCTTCTGGAAATCTGATAATACAGAAGATAAGCTTTCGGCTTACCAAACATTATATACCTGTCTCATCGCTATCAGCAAACTAATGTCGCCAATTGCACCATTCTTTGCCGATAGATTATATTGCGATCTGAATGCTGTTACGGGTAAAGAGGAGTTTGAATCGGTACACCTGGCTTACTTTCCTGAGTATGACAGCGCTTTGGTTGATGCCGAGCTTGAAGAGCGCATGCAGCTGGCACAGGATGTTTCGTCATTAACCTTGTCACTTCGTAAAAAGGTGAATATCAATGTGCGCCAGCCATTGAGCAAAATTTTATTGCCAATACTGGATAAAAGCTTTAAATTACACGTTGAGCAGGTTAAAGACCTGATTTTGTCTGAAACCAATATTAAAGATATCGAGTATATTACCGATACCGCAGGTTTCATTAAAAAGAAAATAAAGCCAAACTTCAAGGCCTTAGGCCAAAAGGTAGGTAAGGATATGAAAGTTGTAGCCGAAGCCATCACAAACTTCTCCCAGGATGATATTGCCGCTTTAGAAACCAACGGCAACATCCCGGTTCTTGATGGCAAATACGAAGTATTAGCTACCGACGTTGAGATCATAGCCGAAGATGTACCCGGATGGCAGGTAGCAAATTTGGGAAAACTAACCGTGGCTTTAGATGTTACCATAACCAACGAATTAAAACAGGAGGGTATCTCGCGCGAGTTTATCAACCGTGTGCAGAATATACGTAAGACCAAAGGATTTGAAGTAACTGACAGGATAAACGTGCAGGTAAGCAGCACCCCGGCGATCAGAGAGGCCGTGGAAAACAATCTATCCTACATTTGCGCCGAAATTTTGGCCGACAGCATTACGTTTGTGGATAACCTTACCGGGGGCGAACCTGTTACAATTGACGAACAAGAAATATTGATTGCTATTAGTAAAGTATAATGAAACAAGAACAAGAAAAAACCAGATATTCTGAAGCTGACCTGCAGGAATTTAAAGGGATTATCCTGGATAAAATGCGCATAGCCCGCGAGGAATTAAACTCATTGGCTACCTCATTGAGTTCGCCTAATGCCAACGGCACTGATGATACCGCCGGTACTTACAAAACATTAGAAGATGGTTCGGCCACGCTTGAAAAAGAGCAGATAAACCAGTTGGCAGCCCGTCAGAAAAAATTTATTGAGCAGCTTGAAGCCGCGCTTGTACGTATTGAAAATAAAACTTACGGTGTTTGCCGCGAAACAGGCAAGCTGATCCCGAAAGAGCGTTTACGTGCTGTTCCGCACACAACCCTCTCTATGGAAGCTAAATTAAAGCAATAAATGAAGGCTGCTTATACCAAACCTTTTTTAACTGCTGCCTTTATCATCCTTGCCGACCAGATCATTAAGACCTGGGTCCGCGCGCACATGCAGCTCCAGGACGAAATTCGTTTCCTGGGAAGCAGGGGGATGCTGCACTATACCGAAAACAACGGTATGGCATTTGGTATGGAGTGGGGCGGCGATGCGGGCAAACTGGCTTTAACGCTGTTCCGCATAGTTGCGGTTTGCGGTATAATTTACACTCTTATTTATTTAATTAAACACAAATACCATCGCGGGCTCATCATGAACGTAGCGCTCATTTTAGCTGGCGCCATGGGCAATATTATCGATTCAACCTTTTATGGTATAATGTATAAATATGCCCCTTTATTTCATGGCCGTGTGGTTGATATGTTTTACTTTCCGCTATTGCGTGGCACCTATCCGTCATGGTTCCCGTTTTGGGCAGGCGAGTCGTTCGAGTTTTTCAGGCCGGTTTTTAACCTGGCCGATGCCTCTATTTGTGTAGGTGTAATTATGATCCTCCTGTACCAGAGGCGCTATTTTAAACACGAAAAACCAGAAGTAGCCAGCCCCAACAGCGAAATGGTTGAAGAATAAAATTATTGGAAACTTAATATATCAAAAGCCGCTCATCGCGGCTTTTTTCGGTTCATCGCCTGTCGCCCAGGGTTAGTCGAAGGGTTACGGAGGCCCGTCCACTATGCTTCGAGAACCTAAGCATAACATCCTTTTTTCTTTACGTGCCGGCCTGTCACCCTGGGCTTGTCGAAGGGTCGCGCGCAGAGGCCTGCCCACCATGCTTCGAGGGCCTCAACATGACAGCCTTCTTTTATTTATTATTGAAATGTCGTTCCTCAAAAATCCACATAAACCAACCTGCAAACCTGCTTGCTGCTCCTGTTGGCATCGGTAACTATCAATGCCCCCTTCTTAAACAGGGCTATACCTTCCCAGTTATTTTTAACACCATCAAATGAACGTACATATTTCCACTGCTTACTTTTACAGCTATCCAGCATCACAATCGCTGCGTAAGGGTTATTATGCAAGTAGTTAGGATCAGTACTCAGTTTACTCCCAAGTTCAGGAATTAGTTTACCTATAGCCGCCTCGGACTTTTTAACCCAATCGTTATTTAGATAAGCATCGTAATCGCCGTTCCAGAAATAGTTGACCGCGTAGATCTTCCCATCACCGGCAGCCGCAATGTCCGTGATCCTGAAATATAGCAATGGCGTTGTAATTTGCTGAGGGGCTTTACTAAAAGAAGTATCTATCAAATAGCCGCAGCCACCTTTAGGCATGGCATTAAACTCATAATAAGTCAGCAATTTGTTTTCTTTCGGGAGATAGGTAACGCTTTCAAACCCGGCATTACTGATGGATGGATATCTCCGCAGGGAAATAAAATGCCCCGGGTCAATTATCACCTTTCCTTTAACGGTATCCAGTTTGCCTTTCAGCACAAAACAGTATGGGTATTTATCATCCGTTTCGATAGAAAGGAACACTGTGTTATTTGCGATACTAATAGCTTCAAAGCCTTCGTAGTTTGCCTTTACAGAATCGGGTAATAAATTCAGCCCTTTTACGCTGATGGTTTTATAGGCTGATAATGCTGTATCCTGCCCGTCAATAACCCTGTTAATACTGTCTGCAAGGATACTATACAGGTTAAATGTGCTATCCAATTTTGTTTCTTTATGATCGCCGTATTGCGGTTCGAGGTAAAGACGGCCGCCATAAATGGTCATACCCGAAAATTCTTCGTTCACACCGTTGATGGCTTTTGGCAGAGGGATATTTTTATACACATGTTGTGCCCTCGCAGCCATTGCCGAAAAGACGGTCACAACCAGCATAAATAACAATCTTCTCTTTTTCATATCACCCGGATAATGTTGATTAAAAGTAGATAATAAAGTCGGGAAATTTTAACCTCGCGTCCGTTTGTAAGCGAGCGCTTAATATGGTTTGCGATCGCATTACCATTAGCGTTGCAAACACACCCAGGTTACGCACTCGTTTGTAAACCAGCGCGAGTTAACATTTATAAATGTAAACCCTACGCTAATCAATAAAACCTGCTTTAACACGTTATATATTACCACAAGCGGCTAAATAGTGTATATTGGGACTTAACAGAGCCAGATTTAACAATTATCACCAAACATTGTGAGTGTTAAACAGATATATCTGCCGCGATATATAACGATTTAACACTTTTTAACATTTAAGCATGGATTTTAGTTGGCGAAAAATTGAGCGGGTGTTTAAGTTTGCCTACCGAAACGAAAAAATTAATGGAAGAACAAAATAGTTACACTGGAAATGTTTCATCAGCAGCTCCGGCAGCTCCAACATCGTATTCAACCGATATCAGGGCGCTGAATGAAATGATACAAAGAGAAAGCGCGTTTATCGATCTGCTGATCATGGAGATGGATAAGGTAATAGTTGGGCAACGTTACATGGTTGAGCGCTTGCTCATCGGTTTACTTGCTAACGGGCACATTTTATTGGAGGGTGTACCAGGATTGGCAAAAACGCTTGCCATCAATACCCTGTCAAGAGCTATCCAGGCCGATTTTAGCCGGATCCAGTTTACTCCGGATTTGCTCCCTGCCGACGTGCTGGGTACCATGATCTACAACCAAAAAAAGGAAGAGTTTATTGTGCGTAAAGGCCCTATCTTCTCCAACTTTGTTTTAGCCGATGAGATCAACCGTGCACCAGCCAAAGTGCAAAGTGCGTTGCTTGAAGCCATGCAGGAGCGTCAGGTAACTATTGGCGATACCACGTACAGGCTTCCCGACCCGTTCCTGGTATTGGCAACTCAAAACCCTATTGAGCAGGAAGGTACCTATCCCCTGCCCGAAGCTCAGGTTGACCGTTTTATGCTTAAAGTAGTGATCAAATATCCTAATAAAGAGGATGAGAAAAAGATCATGCGCGCCAACATTTCACCGGCCGGCATGAATAAGCCAAACGCTATCATCAAGCCGGAAGAGATCATTAAAGCCCGCCAGATTGTTCGCGAGGTTTACATGGATGAAAAGATAGAGCAATACATCATCGATATTGTTTTCGCTACCCGTTTCCCCGATCAGTTTAAGCTTGCCAAATACAAGCCGCTTATCACATTTGGTGCCTCGCCAAGGGCCAGTATCAGTTTGGCACTTGCAGCCAAGGCTTATGCCTTTATCAAACGCCGTGGTTATGTGATCCCGGAGGATGTACGTGCTGTTTGCCACGATGTGTTAAGGCACCGTGTTGGCTTAAGCTACGAAGCCGAGGCCGAAAACATCACCAGTGAGGATATTATCACAGGAATCCTGAACGCTGTTGAGGTACCGTAATGGCCGCCCCACCCAAACCTTCCATGAGAAGGGAGGGCTTTAAGAAAAAGGGCATTTAATTAAAATTAACTAAGACATTCAAAAGTCTCCTCTTCCGGGGGAGATTTAGGGGGGCGCCTATGGAAACCAAGGATCTGCTAAAAAAGGTTAGGAAAATTGAGATTAAAACACGTGGCTTAAGTAACCACCTGTTTTCGGGTGAGTATCATTCGGCTTTTAAAGGGCGCGGTATGGCCTTTAGCGAGGTGCGCGAATACCAGATCGGCGACGAGATCCGTACCATCGACTGGAATGTGACCGCCCGCTTTAACCACCCCTACGTAAAAGTTTTTGATGAGGAGCGCGAGCTTACCGTGATGGTGCTGATGGATGTGAGCGGGTCTGAAAACTTCGGCACGCAGAACCAGCAAAAGCAGGACCTTGCTACCGAACTTTGCGCGGTACTGGCATTTTCGGCCATACAAAACAATGATAAGGTGGGTGTGATCTTTTTCAGCGATAAGATCGAGAAGTTTATTCCGCCCAAAAAGGGCCGTAGTCATATTTTAATGATCATTCGCGAGCTGATCAATTTTCAGCCCGAAAATAAAGGGACCAACGTAGCCGGGGCATTAAAATATTTTACAAGCGTTATTAAAAAGAAATGCACCGCCTTTGTGATCTCTGACTTTATTACGCCCGAGTTTGAAAACGAGCTCAAAATCGCCAATAAAAAGCACGATATCATTGCCGTAAAGCTGTACGATAAGCACGAAGAAGAGTTCCCGAACCTGGGCCTCATCCCCGTTAAGGACGAGGAAAGCGGGCACATCATGTGGGTAAATACCGGCGATAAGGCTGTTCGCGATGCCTTTAAATGGGATGCTGTGAAACGCAACGCCGCCCTGCAAGATGCTTTTCGCCGCTCGGGGGTCGACTATACTACCATTGGCACACATGAATCATACGTTAAACCATTAATGACATTATTTAAAAAGCGGGAAGGCCGGCGGTAAAATATATGAACAGGTACATGAAATACACCCTGGCTATGTTGGTATTGCTTGCAGGCTTTTACCAAACAGGCAGGGCACAAAACTTTGGGGCAAAGGCTACACTGGATAAAAAATCTATCCTGATAGGCGAACAAACACGGCTCAACTTAAGTATTCGTTTTCACGCTAAGGACAGCATCGGATTTCCTAAACTGGCCGACAGCATCGGCAAGATCCGGATTGTAAACTTTAAGGCAGATACTGCTTTTGATAAGGGCGATCAGTCTATCGAAACCATCAACAGGCATTATACCATTACCGCTTTCGATAGCGGCACCTATATCATCCCGTCATACGCCTATAAGTCACCGGTAGGCGACTTACTAACGGACACATTGAATCTTGATGTCAGAACTGTTGCCGTTGATACAACTAAAGCGTTCTATGACATTAAACAGCCACTGGCTGTTAAATACACTTTTTGGGACTGGCTGCGTGATAACTGGAAGCTGGTTACAGGTATATTGCTTGGCTTGATCGTTATTGGCGCCGTTGTTTATTATCTGTTAAAACGGCCTAAAAAAGAAGTGATTGTTGAAGAAGTTAAGCCCGATATCCCGTTGCATATCCAGGCCCTTCAAAAACTCGAAGAGATCAAAAACAAGCAGCTTTGGCAGCATGACCAGGTTAAACAATATTATATCGAACTGAGCGACGTGGTGCGCGAGTATCTTGAAAAACGGTACAACATCCAAGCCCTGGAGCAAACATCCGAAGAGATCTTTGCCAGCTTAAGGCGCATGGACATAGCCAGCGAAGACAGGAACCTGTTAAGGCAATTGCTCATACTTGCCGATATGGTAAAGTTTGCCAAAGAGAAACCCGCGGCCAATGAAAATGAAAAGAGCATGGAAAACGCCGTTACTTTTATTAAAGATACACAACCCCATGCCAGGCCAACCGATGTAAATGTGAAGGGAGATGAGGCAAAATGATTTGGTTTAAAGGAATAGAATTTGCTCATCCGGGCTTTTTCTGGCTGCTGATCAGCATTCCGCTTATGGTGGGCTGGTACATCTGGAAACAAAAGCAGTTGCAGGGTAACCTGGCTATGCCTACTATCAGGGGTTTTGCCATGATCACAAAAAGTATGCTGCCGCATTTCAGGCATTTGGGCATCATATTACGCTCATTGGCAATGGCCGCGCTTATTGTAGCTCTGGCAAGGCCGCAATCGTCATTAAGCTGGCAGGATACTACTACCGAGGGCATCGATATCGTAATTGCATCGGATATCTCGGGTAGCATGCTTGCCGAAGATTTTAAGCCCAACAGGCTTGAAGCCGGCAAAAACATCGCTATTGATTTTATCCAGAACCGCCCTAACGACAGGATAGGCCTGGTAGTTTTTAGCGGTGAAAGTTTTACGCAATGTCCGCTCACCATTGATCACTCAGTACTGGTAAACCTGTATGCCGATATCAAAAATGGGATGATTGAAGACGGTACCGCTATTGGCATGGGCTTGGCTACGGCAGTAAACCGTTTAAAGGATAGCGAGGCCAAAAGTAAAGTGGTGATCCTGCTTA
>JGI24737J22298_10000264_pt1 | contig 17242 bp, 13 predicted proteins | sample KBSCornC3_FD_22298 | JGI IMG/M metagenome (IMG submission 22298) | reverse complement strand
GGTCGGCATGCACCCCGATGTGTCTAGCGAAATCCGCGTCCTGCTCTTTGCTCGCCATCCACGGTAAAGGTCGCGTGGTTCGCGGCTTCGGAGCTGTTGCCTACCCACAGGTCGAAGGTGCCGGGATCAATCACCCAGCCCTTGGCGGCGCTGCTCCAATATTGCACGCTTGCTTCGTCAAGTTCAAAGCGAAGGGTGCGCCGCTCCCCTGGTTGCAGCGTAACGCGCTGGAACCCCTTCAGCTCGCGCACCGGGCGCGAAGCGCGGCCCGCGCGCTGATGTATATAGAGTTGCACCACCTCGTCTCCCGCACGACGCCCCGTGTTGACAACGGTGGTGGAGACGGTGATCCGCCCGCCCGGCGCCAGCCTGGCCGTGTCCAGCTTCGGCGCGCCGACAGTGAAGCTGGTGTAGCTCAACCCGTAGCCGAACACGAACTGCGGGGTGGAGGGGATGTCCCAGTACCGCTTGTCCTGGTCCTTGGGGCCATGGGTGGTGTTGTGCGCATAGTAGATNGGCACCTGCCCCACGCTCCGGGGCCAGGTGANCGGCAGCTTGCCGCCCGGATTGACGTCGCCGAACAGCGTGCGCGCCACCGCGGTGCCGCCGCGGGTGCCGCCATACCAGATGTGGAGGATAGCCGGGGCGCGATCGAGCACCGGGCCGAGCTCCAGCGGACGGCCGCTCATGGTGACGACCACCACCGGCTTGCCGGTCGCCATCACCGCCTCGAACAGCCGCAGCTGATCGCCCGGCAGCTTGAGATCGGAGCGCGAAGCGCCCTCGCCGCTCATATCCTCGGCCTCGCCCAGCGTCAGCACGATGAGGTCGGACTTTGTCGCCAGCGCCACCGCGCGGTCAAACTCCGCCTTGGAACGGCCGGCGTCCCAGCGCGGCTCGGGTTTGGCGGTGCCGGGGATCGACAAGGCCTCGAAGATGGAGGGTACCGTACGCTTGAGCTGGACCCCCGGGGCGGTCTCGACCGACGCGGCGGCGCCGAGACGATCGCGTATGCCCTCGAACACCGTCACCGTTTCCGNCAGATCATATTGGAACGACCAGGGGCCGAGCATGTCGCGCCTGGAATCGGCGAGGGCGCCGATCACCGCCACCNTGCCGTGCGCACCGGCCCGGAGCGGCAGCGCGCCATCGTTCTTCAACAGCACGAACGAACGCTCCGCAGCGGTTTGCGCAGCCTCGCGATGCGCCGGGTCAGCGAGCGTGGNCGCGGCGCGCGCTTCGTCGACATANGGGTTTTCAAANAGGCCCATCCGGAACTTGGCGATGAGGATGCGNCGCGCCGCCCGGTCCAGGGTCGCCACGGGCAACTTCCCCTCGCGCACCGATGCGGCCAGCGTTTCGGCGGAGGCGGCAGGGCCAAACGACATCTCCATGTCGTTGCCCGCCGATATACTGCGCACGGCGGCATCGGCCTCGTCGCGCGCGAAATGCTGAGTCACCTGGTTCCTGGTGCCGTTGGCATCGGACACGACCCAGCCCTGGAACCCCATCTGGTCGCGCAGCACGTCGGTCAGCAGCCATTTGTTGCCGACCGCGGGCACGTCGTTGAGGTCGGTGTAGGCGCTCATCACATTGCCCGCGCCGGCCCGCACCGCTGCCGCGAAGGGCGGCAGGATGACGTTGTAAAGCTGCGAATCGGAAATGTAGACGCTGTCATAGTCGCGCCCGCCGTCCGCCGCCGCATAACCGGCGAAGTGCTTGGGCCCNGCGATCAGATGGTCCGGCGAGCCGATCGCCGGTCCNTGGAATCCCCTGACCTGNGCCGCCGCCATCACAGAACCGAGGAACGGATCCTCACCCGGACCTTCCACGATGCGTCCCCAGCGCGGATCGCGCGCGATGTCCAGCATCGGCGCGAACGCCCAGTGGATGCCGACCGAGCGCGCCTCGCGAGCGGCCACGCCCTGCGCGCGTTCGACGCCCGCCGGGTCCCACGATGCCGCGTTGGCGATCGGCACCGGGAAGATCGTCCGAAAGCCATGGATCACGTCATAGCCGAAGAGCAGCGGAACCTTGAGGCGCGTTTCCTCCACCGCCACCTTCTGCAGCCGGTTGATTACCGCTGGATCGGTGACAAACAGCAGCGAGCCGACCTTGCCGCGTCGCACCGCCGGGACGAACTCTTCCAGCGCGCCGAACATGAATTGCTGGGAAACCTGGCCCGCCTTCTCCTCCAGCGTCATCGCCGCAAGCAGCGCATCCGCCCGCCGTTCAGGAGAAAGCGATGCGTCCGTCCACGCGCCGGAGNTNGGCGCAATCTGTTGGGCGANNAGCGCGCCGCTGACGCTCGTCAACGCCATCGCCCCTGCCAGCAGCCGTGCCGCCAATCCCAATCTCACCATCTGCGACATCTCCCCGACCGATTGCTGCCTGCCCGCATCAGAAGCTCAACCTGGCGCGGATGCCGCCATAGCGGCGCGAGTTGCGCAGGAAGGTCTGCGACAGCTGCCCGGCCGTCGCACCCGATGCCGGGGCCAGTGCGGCGACATAATGCTTGTCGAATATATTGTTGACGAACAACGCGATGCGAAGGCCACCGCGATCCTTCTGATCGATGCCGATGCTGCCGTTCACCAGCGCGTAGCCTCCGTAGATGCTGAGCGGGTTGTTCAGCAGATCGAACTGAACCTTGCTCTGATAGCTCACATCGGCCTGGATGAAGGCATCGAACGGCGCATTGGGCAGCAGCAGCTCATAGGTTCCGCCAAGATTGGCCTTCCATCGCGGCGAGTTGCTGAGCCACTTGCCCGCAAGGTTCTGGCCGGTAGTGGTCGACGGACCGGCGCCGTCGAGGTCGAAACAGCCCAGCGCCGCCGTCTGCCCGGTATAGCATTGCGCGTTGGGGAACTTGCGAATGGTCGCTTCGGTATAGCTGACGCCGCCGTCGATCCGCAGCGCCTCGATCGGTCGCGCCTGGAACTCGGCCTCGATGCCACGGGTGCGCAANCGGCCGACATTGTTCAGGAAGACCTGGATCGTGTTGTCGGGCAGCTGAACGCCCGACTGCGCCTGGAAATCGTTGAAGTCNGTCCAAAAGGCCGCGACGTTCAGTTGCAGCCGATTGTCGAGGAAGCGGCCCTTGAAGCCCAGTTCATAGGCTTTCGACGTTTCGGGGCGGACGGGTACGGCCGCCCGCGTCGAGGTGAAGCCGGTGGAGATGTCGTAGCCCTGCCCCTTGTAGCCGGTGGCGTAGGAGGCATAGGTCATCACATGCTCCGACAGGTCCTGCCGCAGCGCGACCTTGTAGGTCACGACGCCGTCCTTGTCCGACCCGCGACAGGTGGCCAGACATGTCGCGTTGTTGGCAGGCNCCACCGCTGGGGTGACGAGGTTCAGGAAGCTGACCGAGATCTTTTCCAGATTGGCGCGGATGCCGACATCGACATGGGTCCGCTCGGCAATGTCGTAAGTGAACTGGCCGAAGGCGGCGTAGCTTTTGGTGCCGTTCGCAGAATTCCACCGCGCCACCACCGGGCCGGTCGGCCCGCGGTCAAAGGAGCGATCCGTATCGCCATTGGCATAATATAGTCCCGCGACATAGCTGAACGGCCCGCCGCCCTTGGACGCGAGCCGCAGCTCCTGCGTGAACTGCCGGGCATGGTAGCCGCTCTGGGCGACGATGCCTCCGGGGATGCCCAGCACAGGGCGCGACACGAAGTCGAAATCCTCTATGAAACGGAAGCGCCAGTCCTGATAACTCGTCACGGAGATCAGGTTGGCGAAGCCNAGGTCCAGCGTTACGCGCGCGGACCCGTTCGTTTGCCGGCTTTTGTTGAACAGGGGTCCATCGATCGAAGTCCGAAAATTGTCCTTGCCTGGCTCGATTCCGTCAAGCGACGCAATGGGAACACCGAAGATGGCTGCGCCCGGAGGCGCCAGGCGGAACGTGCGCGCAGTGCCGCGGCTCTCGCTTACCGAATGGCCGGCAATCAGATCGACCGTCAGATTGGACGCCGGGTTCAGCGTGAGACGCCCGCGTACCCCGTAGCTCCTGTCATTGTTGAGCCGACGGCCATCGAACACGTTGCGGATGAAGCCATCGCGGTCACCGTAGAAACCATTGATGCGGAAGCCCACGCCGTCGGCGACCGGACCGGAAAGGACCGCATCGACCCGATATTCGTCGTCGGTCGTGGCAACACCTGTGACGGCGCCGGTCAGCTTCGCCGTCGGGCCCTGCGAAACGATGTTGAGCGCGCCGGCGGAGGCGTTCTTGCCGAACAGCGTGCCCTGTGGTCCGCGCAGCACCTCGATCCGGGCGATGTCGCTCAGGCCCGAAAAGGCCTGTGCCTGTTGAAGAAGCGCGACGTCGTCAACGATTACAGCCACCGAGGGTTCGATCGCGGTGGAGAAGGCGCTCGTACCGACGCCGCGCAGGTTGATCGAATTGTTGGTCGGCAGCGCGCCCGTGGTCACGGTCAGGCTGGGAGCCAGCCGGGGCAGATCGGACACGGTGGTGACATTGCGGTTGACCAGCGTGTCGGCGGTGATCGCCGTCACTGCGACCGGCACGTCCTGGAGGTTTTGCTCGCGCTTCTGCGCGGTGACGACGATGTCTTCCAGCGCGCCGGAGTTGGAGGTGGAGGTGTTCGAGCCCTGCTGATCGCCCGGCGGGGAGCGCGGGCTGGCGACGCCACCGGCCGGCGTGTCGGATGGCGAGATGCTGCCCTCCTGCGCCTGTGCCGCGAGCGGCGTGATGGCGAATGCAGTGCCGGCAAGCAAAAGGCCTGGATAGCGCATGTGGACCTCCCCTTAATCATTGTCGTGTCACACGATCTGGTAAGGCCGATTTATAGTATTGGTAGAGCACGTCAATGGCGATTCTGATTTTAGCCTTCGCCATTGCGTCATGATAGATGCTTTGGCCTGACCGCATAGGGATGCGCATGAGTTGCGCGTCGTCCTGCGCCATGCACCCAATCGCAGATATTCACGCCTTCCGTGGCGGCTGCGCCGGGCTCCAGCACCAACCAGTCCGCAGATCGCCTTCGACGCCGAACCCCGCGCGCGGCGCGCGCGACCGCTCGACCATCCCTTCGCTTGCCGATCTTATTGCTGACATCTGCTCCTCGCTGCTGCTATATGGATTTCTCCAGCAGTCATGTTATTGGTCAGTCCGATGTCAACTGCGCCTGCGATCCCGCCATCCTCGCCTGTCACCGATCCTGTCCCGACGGGAGGAGAGCGATTATACCAGCGGCTTGCCAAGATGCTCCACGATCAACTGGCCTCCGGCCACTATGCGGTGGGAGACAGATTGCCGGCGGAGCGCGAACTTTCAGTCGCGCACGGCGTCAGCCGGCCCGCGGTGCGCGAGGCGCTGATAGCGCTGGAAGTGCAGGGATTCGTGGAAGTACGCGTCGGTTCGGGCGCGTTTGTGCGGCGCCTTCCCGGAGACGGCGACGACCGGCCGGGTTTCGCGATCACCGCGTTCGAACTGACCGAGGCGCGGATGGTGTTCGAAGGCGAGGCGGCAGCGCTGGCCGCGCTGCACATCACCGATGCGGAACTGGCGGAACTGGCGCGGCTGATCGAGCTCATCGAGCAGCCGGATCTGCCGTTCGAGGCCGCCGAGGCCGCTGACCGTGCCTTCCATCTCCTCATCGCCCACGCCACGCGCAATGCTGCGGTAGAGATGACGATCAACCAGTTCTGGCAAATCCGCACGAGTTCGCCCGAATGCGCCCTTCTCCACAAAAAAGCACGCAGCGCCAATGTCCGCCCCGTGATGGACGAACATAGCGCGATACTGATCGCACTGAGAACCCGGGACCCGGTCAAATCGCGCCAGGCGATGCGGGCACACCTGAATGCGGTGATGGATCACCTGCTCTTCGCCACCGAAGAACAGGTGATCGAGAATGCCCGGCGATCACTGGACTCCGCGCGCGCGCGTTATCGCGCCGTTTCGAAGGTTTAATGATCTTACAGAATTTGCTGACTGGTCAGACCAGTTTGAACCTGATAGATGCGCCTTACTGGAGAGGTGGGCATGATCTATCTTCGCGCGACTCTGATCGCCACAACCACGCTACTGGCACTCTGCGCCGCCCCGGCCGGAGCTTCGCCCGNCCCATCCACGCGCGTCGAGGCGCGAGAGATCGTCTCGCTCGCCGACGGCTGGCGCTTCCATCTCGGCGANCTGCAGGACGCGCCGACTGGCGAAACGATCGACGACAGCGGCTGGGAATCAGTCCGGGTACCGCATAGCTGGAACCGGGTGGGCTATTACCGGCCCAACCCCGCCAGCCATCTCCATAGGGCCGAGACGGTCAACAAGACGCAAGGCGTCGGCTGGTATCGCTTGCGCTTCGCAGCGCCCAGGGCAGCCGGCAAGCGCATATGGCTGGAATTCGATGCGGCCAGCCGCGTTGCCAGCATATGGCTGAACGGCCGCAAGCTGGGCGACCATGCCGGCCCCTTTTCCCGCTTCCGCCTCGACGCGACCGAAGCGCTGCGACCCGGCGCTGACAATGTGCTGGCCGTTCGCGTCGACAACAGCGCGCCCGGCCCGGATGCAGCGACGGCCGATGTGCTGCCGCTGACCGGGGATTTCTTCGTCCATGGCGGCCTCTATCGTCCGGTCAGGATGGTGATCACGGACCCAGTCCATTTCGACCTGGCGGATTTCGGCGGCCCTGGCGTCTACGCCACTACCCGGAGTGCGGACGCGGGCGCCGCGAAGGTGGAGGTGCGGACGCGCATCGCCAATGACGCGGGCAGGCGCACCGCCGCCCTGGTCACCGCGACTTTGCTCGATGCAGCGGGACGCGTGGCCGCCGCCACAAGCCGCAGGTTGACCGCCACCGCGGAAACGAGGGAGCTGCGCCTGGAACTCGACGTGGCATCCCCCCATTTGTGGCAGGGTGTTGATGATCCGTATCTTTATACTTTGGCGGTGACGCTGTCCGACGCGCGCGGGCGCGTGCTCGATCGCTTGGCCCAGCCGTTCGGCATCCGCACGATCAGCATCGATCCGGACCGTGGCCTGTTTCTCAACGGGCGTCACCTGGCGCTGCACGGCGTCGGCTATCACCAGGATCGCGAGGGCAAGGGCTGGGCGATCAGCCCGGACGACGTCGCCCAGGACGTTGCGATCATGCGCGAAATGGGCGTCAATGCGATCCGGCTGACTCATTACCAGCACGGACAGGCCATTCACGATCTGGCCGACCGTTATGGTCTGCTCCTGTGGGACGAGATCCCGCTGGTCACGATCTGGACCCGTCGCGGCGAACTGGATCCTCGCCCTGCCTTGATCGACAATGCGCGGCAGCAATTGCGCGAACTGGTGCGGCAGAACGGCAATCACCCATCGGTAGTGAACTGGGGCATCGCCAACGAGGTGGATTTCGGGAATTCCTTTCCGGCCTTCCTGACCGGCTATCCTGAGGGACGCTCGCCTGATCCCATGCCGCTGCTGAACATGCTCCACGCGCTGGCGCACGAGGAGGATCCGTCGCGGCCTACCGCGCTCGCCACCTGTTGTGAGGGCCGGCTGTTCAACGAAGGCACAGCCATACCGGAAACCGCGAAGGCGGCGGACCTGGGTGGCGCGAACCGCTATTTCGGCTGGTATTTCGGGGTAGCCGACGATCTGGGGCCTAATCTCGACCAGCTCCACGCAAAGCGGCCGGGCCAGCCATTGTCGGTGACCGAATATGGCGCCGGCGCTGCCACCACCATCCACACCGATGATGTGCGCGGCGGGCCAATCGATTCGCGTGGCGTCAATCAGCCCGAGGAATATGCCAGCTACATCCATGAAGAGGCCTGGCGCACCCTGAAGGCGCGGCCCTATCTGTGGGGCACCTGGCTGTGGAACGGTTTCGACTTCGCCACCACGATCCGGAGCGAGGGCGATGCGCAGGACATCAATACCAAAGGGCTGGTCAGCTACGACCGGGCCATCCGCAAGGATCCCTATTATTTCTACAAGGCCAACTGGACCGCCACGCCCACCGTCTACGTCACAGGGCGGCGCTATGTCGACCGGGCCTATCGGGTGACGGATGTGCGGGTCTACAGCAACGCCACGTCGACCGAACTGACCGTCAACGGCCGCGCGCTGGGCACGCGTACCAATTGTGCGGACCGCATCTGCCTGTGGGAGAAGGTAGCGCTGTCCCCGGGGGCAAACGCGATCATCGCGCGCGGCGCCTTCCCCTCCGGCCCAGTGGAGGACAGGGTCGACTGGACGCTGTCGCCCGCGGCAGCGACGGCGTTCCGCATCGATGCGGGCGCGATAGTCGCAGCCACGGCCTCCACCCGCTTCGGCTCCGATGCCTTTTTCGAGGGCGGCGAGGCGGGGACGCTCAACACGCCGGCCGACTATGGCAAGCCAGCCGTCACCGCCGCGATCGCGGGAACCCAGGAAGATGCGCTCGTCGCCACCTTTCGTCAGGGTCGCTTTCGCTATCGCGTGCCGCTGGCCGACGGCCGCTACCGGATCGTGCTGACCTTCGTCGAACCCTCGCTGGCGGCGGGTGCCCGCCTGTTCGACGTGACCGCCAATGGCCAACCGATTGTGTCCGCGCTGGACATTGCGCGCGCTGCGGGCGGCACCGCCATCACGCTGCGGCGGGAGCGGGAAGTGGCGGTTCGCGGCGGGACACTGGATCTGGCGTTCGTCCCGCGAAAGGGCGCCGCGATCGTTTCCGCCATTGAAATCACGAACGCGTCGCCCCGCGCGCACTGACTGGGAGACAGAATGCCATGCCGCTGACACAGACCATGCGCTGGTTCGGACCGAGCGATCCGGTGCCGCTGGCGCATATCCGCCAGGCGGGCGCGACCGAAGTGGTNAGCGCGCTCCACGAAGTGCCCAATGGTGTTGTCTGGAGCGTGGAGGCGATCGCCGCGCGCAAAGCGATGATCGAGGAGGCGGGCCTCCGCTGGAACGTGGTGGAAAGCCTGCCTGTGCATGAGGGCATCAAGACCCGCAGCGCCGACTGGGATCGGCTGATCGAAGCCTATCGGGACAGTCTCGTCAATTTGGGTGCCTGCGGCATCCGCGTGGTCACCTATAATTTCATGCCTCTGCTTGACTGGACGCGCACCGATCTCGCCTGGCGGATGCCGGACGGGGCGCTGGCGCTCCGCTTCGAGTGGGAAGCGGTCGCCGCCTACGACATTCACATCCTGCGCCGCCCCGGCGCCGACGCCGACTATGAGGCGGCGGTGGTCGAGGCCGCCGGCCGCCGCTTCGCAACGATGGACGACGACGCCCGCAAGCTCCTGGAACGGACCATCATCGCCGGCCTGCCGGGCAGCGAGGAAAGCTTCAGCTCGGCCCAGTTCCTTCAGGCGCTGGGCACATATGCCGAGGTGGACGCCGAACGTCTGCGCGCCAACCTTCATGCCTTTCTGGAGGCCGTCTGCCCTGCCGCGGAGGCGGCTGGCATCCGGCTGGTGGTCCACCCGGACGACCCGCCCTTCCCGATTTTCGGCCTGCCCCGTGTGGTCAGCACGGAAGCCGACGTGACCGATATGTTCGCCGCGGTACCCAGCCCCGCCAACGGTTTGTGCCTGTGCACCGGCTCGTTCGGCGCGAGGCTGGACAATGATCTGCCGGGGATGGTCCGCCGGCTGGGCGCCCGCATCGGCTTCCTTCACCTGCGCTCGGTCCAGCACGAGGGTTATCGCGTGTTCCACGAGGCGGATCATCTTGGCGGCGANGCCCGGATGGCGGAGGTGGTGGCCGAAGTCGTCGCGCTGTCGGAGGCCGAGCAGCGTGACATCCCGATACGTCCCGATCATGGTCATCAGATGGCNGACGATCTCGAAAAGCAGACCAATCCGGGTTACTCGCTGATCGGACGNCTGCGCGGGCTGGCCGAACTTCGCGGGTTGGAACGCGGCATCGTCCACATGCGGCATGGCCCGTCGGCGCACGCATGACCAGCCGGCTTGTCCTGTAGCCTGGAGCAAGTTTCCCAGCTNTCCGGCGCAACGCGCGCNCGCTCTANGCCGAGGTCGCCAGGTTGCCGGTCGGCAGCCCGCATGGTCATACCGCCATGTTGAGCAGTTCGTGGCTATATTCGCCCAGGCAACGAGACGGTTGCGACCGCCATGCGAACGCTTGAACGATTTCCAGCGATCTTAACATATGCCACCCGGCGAGGCGGATGGCATGATCGTGGGTGCCGGCCGGGGCCTTAAGCCTTTTCCAGCGTGCACTGGAGCGGGTGCTGGTTCTGGCGGGCGAAGTCCATGACCTGGTTCACCTTGGTCTCCGCCACTTCATAGCTGAAGATGCCGCAGACGCCCACGCCGCGCTGGTGGACGTGCAGCATCACCCGCGTCGCCTCCTCCATGTCCATGCGGAAGAATTGCTGGAGGACGTGCACGACGAATTCCATCGGCGTGTAATCGTCATTCAGCATCAGCACCTTGTAGAGGGAGGGCTTTTTCGTCCGGGCGCGGGTGCGCGTCGCGATGCCGACATTGGGACCGCCCGAGCCTTCGCCCTGGTCGTCCTGATCTCTGTCCGTCATCATCACGGAATATGCCATGGTCGAGAAGCTGTTCATGATGGGCAAGGATATGGCGATTTGCGCTTGCATGGCAAGGGGGACGAGAGCGCGTAAACCATCCTTCCCGTTCGCAAGGGCCCTGGGGAACGTGCGATGGGCGGTTTGCCGTCGGCGTGCGCCCCGGCCTGAAGGGACGGGCGCGCTCATCCTGCCCTGGGTCGATTGTCGATCGGCGCCCTGGCGGAAAAGGAAAACGGCCCCGATGTCGGGGCCGTTCCTTGTTCCAGAACCCGAAGGCAAGATCAGGCGGCGAGCGCCTTCACCTTGTCGGTCACCACGGTCACGCGGGCGGTGAGCGGCGAGGTCACCTCGCTGGCCAGCTTGATCAGCGCTTCGCTGCTCTTGGCCGCTTCCTTGGTGAATTCATCGAAGCTGCTGGAGAGCAGCTGGCTCTGCAGCTGGAAGAATTCGGTCGGCGTCTTCACGGTCGAGAAGCTCTTGAACGACGCGGTCGCCTTTTCGAAGCTCTTGCGGCTGTAATCCACGGCTTCCTGGCCGATGGTCTCAAAGCCCTTGGCCGCGATCTTGCCGGATTCGACCAGCGCTTCGACATTGCCCTTGGCGATGTCGCTGAACTCCTCAATCGCCTTGGTCGACTTCTCGACGCTCACCTTGGCCTTCTCGTTGAGGTCGGCGTAAACCGTCTCCAGCTTGGCCTTGGTTTCTTCAGCGAATTTCTTTCCGGTTTCGATCACATCGTTCATCATCTTCGTTCCTTCTGTGGCGGGCAGCAACATGGGCTCTAGCGGCCCGGCCTTGGACGACAGGCTCTTCGATAGGTCCGGTTGAGCCGGCTTGGGCTCCACGACCGGCTTTGACTGCGGCTTTTCCACCTCTGGCGCCGCAGCGATGGGGGCCGGTTGCGCCGCCGCTTCCTTCACCAGTTCCGGTTCGGGCGCGGCATCGACTGCCGTGGTCGCCGCGATCACCGCCACCGGATCAGCCTTCGCCACGGGCGCCGGCTTGGCGGCCAGTGCGGCAGGCTTGGGCGGTGCCGGCTTGCTGGCCGCAGGCTTTGCCGCCACCTTGGCCGGGACCTTGAGTGCCGCTTCGGCAGCCTTGAGCGCCTCGCTGGCGGACAGGGTCGACGACGCTTTTTTGGCGACGGGCTTTTTACGAACTGGCTTTGGGGTAACGGCCATGGACCAACCTCCATTTGTTGCACTGCACAATATAGGAATCGCTTCGCCATTGCAAGCGTTTTTGTGCAGTGCAACAAATTTGCCATATACGGCCCATCGCCCCGGCAAGGCAGGCTGCCGCAAAAACCGTTCAGCAGGAAGGAACTAGCGGCTTTTCACATAGCGACCGGGCGCGTCCTCGATCGCCTTGAGTCGGCCCTTGCCGGGGCGGCGGGCACCCTTCACCGGCACCGTGGCGGAGGTCTGTCCGCGAATCCACTCGATCCAGTCGGGCCACCAACTGCCCCTGGTCTCCCTCGCCTGCGCGAGAAACGCCTCCAGGGTCGGCTGCGATTCGTCGCAGCTCCAATATTGATATTTGCCGGCCGCGGGCGGGTTCACCACGCCCGCAATATGCCCCGAACCCGCGAGGAGGAAGCGGATCGGTCCGGAGAAATGCTCGGTCAGCTTCCACACGCTTTCCAGCGGGGCGATATGGTCTTCACGTCCGGCCTGGACATAAGCGGGCGTCCTGACCTGGCGCAGGTCGATGGGCGTGCCCGCGACGCTGATCGCACCAGGCTGCACCAGCAGATTGTCGCGGTAGAGCTGAGTCAGATAATCCTTGTGCCAGCGCGCGGGCAGGTTGGTGGTGTCGCCATTCCAGTAGAGCAGGTCGAAGGGCGGATAATCCTGCCCCAGCAGGTAGTTGTTGACCACATAGTTCCAGATGAGGTCGCGCCCGCGCAGCAGGTTGAAGGTCGCGGCCATGTAGCGTCCGTCGAGGAAGCCGCCGGAGGAAAGCTGCTCCACCATCTTCATCTGCTCGTCATCGACGAACAGGGCGAGGTCGCCGGCCTTGCTGAAATCGACCTGGGCGGTGAAGAAGGTGGCGCTCGCGACCTTGTCCGCCTCCCCCCGCGCCGCCAGCAGCGCCAGCGTGGCGGCGAGCGTGGTGCCCGCGACGCAATAGCCGATGGTGTGGACGCTCGGCACGTCCAGCAGGTCGCGCACCGTGTCGATCGCGTCGAGCTGGCCGTTCAGGATATAATCGTCCCAGACCAGGTCCTTCATCGAGCCATCGGCCGATTTCCACGACACCAGGAAGACGCTGAGCCCCTGATCCACGGCCCATTTGACGAAACTCTTTTCCGGCGACAGGTCGAGAATGTAGAAGCGGTTGATCCAGGGCGGGAAGATCAGCAGCGGCGTTTCCATCACCGTTCCCGTCGTCGGCGCATAATGGATGAGCTGGTAGAGCGGGGTTTCCTTGATCACCTTGCCCGGCGTGGAGGCGATATTCCGTCCCACCTCGAACGCCGTGCCGTCGGTATGGCTGAGCTGGCCCTTTTCCAGATCGGCCAGCATGTGCTTGAGGCCCTTGACCAGATTTTCGCCGCCGCTCTGGATCGTCCTCTGCACGACCATGGGATTGGTCAGCGGGAAATTGCTGGGCGCGATCGCGTCCAGCAGGCCGGTGGTCGCGAAGCGCAGCTTGGCCTTTTGCCGGGGATCGACGCCGTCCACCGCATCGGCCATGCGCATCAGATAGTCGGAAAGCAGCAGATAGCTCTGCCGGATGAGGTCGTAAAAGGGATGCTCCGTCCAGGCCGGGTCGGCAAAGCGGCGGTCGCGGGCCGCCGCGGGACTGCCCGAAGGCGGCGGCTCCGGCTGGTCACGCAGCAGCCCGCCCGACGTCAGGAAACGCTGCCACAGGGCAAGCCCCTCATCGGCGAAGCTGGTCTGGATGCGCGCCACCGCTTCCGGATCGAAGGGCAGCGTACGCCCGGTCGCGCCGGCCGCCTGCTCCAGCAGCAATTGCTGAGCGCGGCCCAGTACCTGGGTCCATTGCTGCATGTCCTGAAGCGTGGGGAGATGGGGTTCCATGACATCCTGTTCCTTCATGGCCACCTTCCTCCTCCTGGCATGGTCCGGTCTGCCGCTTTCTCTGGCGTGTCACGGGCTGGCGGGTTATAGCCGGATGGTGACGCGACGAATGCGCGTCACGCACTATTCCTCACAGCGAGCTTTCAGGAAAGCCCCAAATGTCCGAAGAATTCTACCGCATGAAGCGCCTGCCGCCCTATGTCATCGCTGAAGTGAACGCGATGCGGGCCGCCGCGCGCGCCGCGGGGGAGGACATTATCGACCTGGGCATGGGCAATCCCGACCTGCCGCCGCCCGACCATGTCATCGCCAAGCTGTGCGAGGTCGCGCAGAAACCGAGCGCGCACGGCTATTCCCAGTCGATGGGGATTCCGGGCCTGCGGAAAGCGCAGGCCAATTATTACGGCCGCCGCTTCGGCGTCGATCTGGACCCGGAGACGGAAGTCGTCGTGACCATGGGGTCGAAGGAGGGGCTGGCCAGCCTGGCCACCGCGATCACCGCGCCGGGGGACGTCGTGCTGGCGCCCAATCCCAGCTACCCGATCCACATGTTCGGCTTCATCATCGCGGGAGCGACGATCCGGTCCGTGCCGACGACGCCGGACGAGCATTACTGGCAATCGCTGGAGCGGGCCATGGCCTTCACCGTGCCGCGTCCGTCCATCCTGGTCGTCGGCTATCCCAGCAACCCGACGGCAGAGACGGTCGACCTCGCCTTTTACGAGCGGCTGGTCGCCTGGGCGAAGGAGAACAAGGTCTGGGTGCTGTCCGACCTTGCCTATTCCGAACTTTATTATGACGGCAATCCGACGCCCTCCATCCTGCAGGTGCCGGGCGCGAAGGACGTCGCGGTCGAGTTCACCTCGCTCAGCAAGACCTATTCCATGGCGGGCTGGCGCATCGGCTTTGCCGTGGGCAACCGGCAATTGATCGCGGCGCTGAAGCGGGTGAAATCCTATCTGGATTATGGTGCGTTCACGCCGATCCAGGCGGCCGCCTGCGCGGCATTGAACGGACCGCAGGACATCGTGCAGAAGAATCGCGAGCTCTATCACAAGCGCCGTGACGTGATGGTGGAGGCCTTTGGCCGGGCAGGATGGGACATTCCCGCGCCCCGCGCTTCGATGTTCGCCTGGGCGCCACTGCCGCCTGCATTGAAGGATATGGGCAGTCTGGAATTTTCCAAGCAGCTGCTGACCCATGCCAAGGTCGCGGTCGCGCCGGGCGTCGGCTATGGCGAGGATGGCGAGGGATATGTGCGCATCGCCATGGTCGAGAATGAGCAGCGGTTGCGCCAGGCGGCGCGCAATATCCGGCAATATCTGAAGTCGATGGGGGTCAACACCCCCGCCAAGGGCGCGGCCTGAGGGAGTATGGATGAGCCGCACTCCTGCGAAGGCAGGAGTCCGGCTCCCTCCGTCCGGCTGCGCCTCCAGCGTTCGAACTGGATTCCTGCCGTCGCAGGAGCATGATTTCCTCATGTCTTGATGGCGTGCGCCCCATGCCATCATTTCGCCTCTTGCCATTTTCCTTGCTCTGCGCTGCTTTGACACGATGATCGCACTCCCCCAGGTTTCCCAGGTCGCCCAGACCATCCAGCTTGCCCTGGCCCCGGTCTTCCTGCTGACCGGCATCGGCGCGTTCCTGAACGTCTGCGTCGGGCGGCTNGCGCGNATCATCGACCGGGCGCGGGTGGTGGAGGANAAGATCCTCGGCTCCCGCGGCAAGGAACATGACCGGATGGTCAGCGAAATCCGCGTGCTGGACCGGCGGATGAGCGTGGTGAACGGCGCGATCTTCCTGTCGGTGGCGTCGGCCTGCGCCGTCTGTCTGGTCGTCATCCTGCTGTTCGCCGCCAATCTGCTGGGTTCGCATCTGGGCACGCCGATCGCGATCCTGTTCAGCCTGGCGATGGTGTTGCAGGCGGCAGCGTTCGGCACCTTCATCCAGGAAATCCGGCTTGCCTCGCGGACCATCCACATCCGCAACGAAGTCCTCTATCACCAGGTCGAGGAAGAGGGCATGGAATGACGAAGTTCACCGTCAACGACCGGCCCGTCCAATATCGCATGGACCCGGCCACGCCGCTGCTCTGGGCGCTGCGCGACGCGTCCAACCTGACCGGCACGAAATATGGCTGCGGCACCGGCGATTGCGGCGCCTGCACGGTCGACATAGATGGCGAGGCCGTCCGGTCCTGCCAGGTGACGATCGCCGCGACCGAGGGGAAGTTCGTCACCACCATAGAGGGACTGTCACCTGATCGCGGCCATCCACTCCAACAGGTGTTCGCGGCGGACAATGTCTCGCAATGCGGATACTGCATTCCCGGGGTCATCATGGCAGCTTCGGTACTGCTGCGGCGGTCGGGCGATCCGAGCGATGAGGAAATCGACGCGGCGATCACCAATATCTGCCGGTGCGGCATCTATCCCCGGTTGCGCGGCGCGATCCAGCGTGCCGGCAGGGTGATGCGCGGCGAGGAAGTGGTGGACGCCGTGCCGCCATCGGGCATCACGCCGGAGGAGGCGGCGAAAGCGGTTCCGGCGCTACAGAATCAGCCGAAGCGATAGCCTGAAACGGCCCAGCCCAGCACGGTGCTGGCATGGTCGCGCACGGCCGCATCCCTGCCCCCCGCGCCCAGGGCGACCATCAGCGGCAGGAGATGTTCCTCACGCGGATGGGCGAAGTGGGCATGGGGCAGGTCGGTCCAGGCGGCGATGCGTCGCGCCCGGCCGGCAGGGTCGGGGTCCGTGACGGCGTCGGTCAGGGCGTCGTCCCAAAGCTTCGCCGCCCCGGTCGCCTGCGCGCCGCGCACCCGCAGATTGTGGAAGCTGAGGCCCGAACCGACGATCAGGACGCCCTCGTCGCGCAGGGGTTCCAGCGCCCGGCCGGCGGCGATATGCGCTTCGGGGTCAAGGCCGTGGTGAAGCGAAAGCTGGGCGACGGGAATGTCGGCCTGCGGCACGCCACCTTCATCGGGATGAAGACGCCATGGTCCCAGCCGCGCGCTTCCTCCGTGCCGGTCTGGAAACCCGCCTGTTCCAGCAGATCGGCTGCGCGGCGGGCCAATGCGGGCGCGCCCGGCGCATCCCAGTGGAGCGTATAGGTGTGCGGCGGGAAGCCGTAATAGTCGAACAGCAGGCCGGGCCTTTCCCCGTCATGGACCGTGAAGCGGCTTTCCTCCCAATGGCCGGAGACCAGCAGGATCGCGCGAGGACGTTCCGGCAGGTTGGCGATGATGCCCGCCAGATAATCCTGCATCGGCTGCCACATCGGGTCGCAATGCGGCGTTTCAGGGTCGGCGGGATCCATGAAGAAGCAGGGGCCGCCGCCATGGGGAATGAACAAGGTCGGTTGTCTCATGCGCGATAGATCGGATGGACGCGGCCGCGACGCAAGCGGAAGCGGGGAAACGGATTGTTTCGGGCGGCTGTCCAGGGCAGCCTCTGTACGAAACGGCTAAAGGACGGGGGCGATGGCCTGGGCCAGGGTGGCGCCGGAATAGGGCTTTTTGAGCAGCGTCACGTCGTCGAAGCGATCAGGCAGCTCCAGCCCGTCGCCATAGCCGGTGGCGAAGAGGAAGGAGATGCCCTTTTCCGCCAGAAGTTCCGCCACGGGAAGGCTGGTTTCATTGCCCAGGTTGAAGTCCAGCACGGCCAGGTCGACCGCATGGTT
>JGI24737J22298_10000262_pt1 | contig 17291 bp, 12 predicted proteins | sample KBSCornC3_FD_22298 | JGI IMG/M metagenome (IMG submission 22298) | reverse complement strand
CCCAGGTGATTACGGCGGGCCGGGAAACGTTATCTGAAGTTATAGGCTTGTCCGTTTTTGTCGGTGCCGCGTTATTTGCCGGTTTGGCCATCGATTATTATTACAAACGACCGGTTCAATGACGATGGCAAATTGATCTTTTGTTACCCCACAACCCTGCTCGTTGCCTTAAAATACCTCTCTGTCGATTTATGTTGTGTAATTGACAAAGATAAGCCAACTTTAAATAACAATGTTTCAAAGCTTTGCTCTATACACCTCCCGGCCCGGGTACCGCAAAATGGTGCACCTTTTATTCTGGCTTGTATTGCTTATAGTTAGGCTATACCTCACGCTGATTACCTTCAACGTTTATAGCGGCTTATCTTTTAGTATTGTTTTCCTGCTGAACCTAAGCAGTACCTTGCTTATCGCGGCTGTATTTTATCTGATGACAGGTCCGCTATGGAAGCTATTGCAGCGGAGGCAATATTTTCACTTTACTTTCTCCTTTTTGGGTTTGTTATGCGGATACACCTTGATCGAGGCGGTAGCGGAGCAGGCCTTGCTCAGGTCCTGTTCCGGCTGCTTGCTCAGTTTGCAGAAAGATCAGCCACAATATTTTGCCCTGGTACAATCCGGTCTCATTAACATTGTGCTGAAGCGCCTGCTTAGCCTGGGTACACCATTCGGCCTTTTGCTGACCCTGAGTATTCCGTTATGCCTGAAGCTGGCGGTTAACGCCTGGCGATCGCAGCTAAAAGCTTTACAGCTTGCAAAAGACAACCTGGAACTGGAATTTAACTTTCTTAAAGCGCAGCTTAATCCCCACTTCTTATTCAATTCGATGAATAACATTTACGGCTTGATACTGCAAGGTAACCAGGAACGGTCTGCCGGGTTGGTCGCTCGCTTGTCTGAGATGCTGCGCTATATGCTTTATGAATCCAATGAAGCATTTATGCCTTTGCAAAGCGAGATCAAGCTGATACAAAATTACATAGAACTGGAAAAAGTACGCCTGAATGACACCGGGGTCATAGTGGATATTGCTGTGGATTCCAAGACATATGAAATACCGCCGCTGCTACTCATGCCACTGGTTGAAAACGCGTTCAAGTTTTCTCCTGATGAACCGGGAGCCCGTATTCATTTCTTTCTGGATGTCACTGACGGTCGTTTGCGTTTTACATCTGACAATATAGTAGACCGCCGGGAACGGATGCAGCAAAACGGAGGGATAGGGTTGGGCAACCTTAAAAAGCGTTTAGAAATGTATTACCCCGGCAAGTATTGGTATGAAGATAATTTTGCTGACGGTGTTTATAACGCCATCTTATCTATTGATCTGATATGAAAAAACTGAGTTGCCTCATCGTTGACGATGAACCCATTGCAAGAAGTATATTGGAAACGTATATCGAACGCCTGCCGGAAATTGCTTTGATAAAAAGCTGCCGCAATGCGAGTGAAGCTTACGAGGCGCTTTATCAACATGCTGTCGACCTGATTTTCCTGGACATCAAAATGCCCGTAATTACCGGAATAGAATTTTTTCGTTCATTACCTAATCCGCCGCTGGTTATTTTTACCACTGCTTATTCCAGTTATGCTGTTGAGGGTTTTGAACTGAATTCTGTGGACTATCTGATGAAGCCCATCACTTTTGAACGGTTTAACCAGGCCGTGCGGCGGGCGCAGGAGCGGTTAGTCTCGCATCAACCTGAATTGGATCCGCCGCCGTATATCTTTCTCAGGCAGGATACCCGCCTTGTAAAAGTGAATTTTGATGAGATTAGTTATGTGCAGGCGGAACGTGACTTTTGCTCTGTTTATTTGTGTAGCGGTAAACGGCTACTTGCAGGTATGCATCTGAAAATCCTGGAAGAAAGATTGCCGGCTAAACGATTTATGCGGGTACATCGTTCGTATATCATTAATATGGACAAGATCGCCGGTATTAAAGGCAATGTAATAGAATTCGGAACTACGGAAGTTCCGATAGGGAATAGTTATCGGGAGCTGTTCTTCAAAGCGTTGAGGTTATCATAAAGCATTTTGGCCATATAAGTTATTTGAAGCTAAATTCAAAATCCCCTCGGTGGCAAAATTAACCACAGAGGGGATTCGGTCTCAACCTCAATTGGGCATATTCGCTGCGTCCATATAAACAATTTCCCATTGGTGTCCATCCGGATCTGCAAAGCTGTGCTGGTACATCCATCCGTAATCTTGAGGTTCGGCATAAATGGAGCCTCCAAGTTCGGTTGCTTTTGTTATGGTTTGCTGCACTTCCTCGCGCGAGGCTGCATCAAGCGCCAGCAATACTTCAGTTGCCAGGTGTGCGTCGCTTACTTCTTTTTTGGTGAAGGTTTTAAAATAGCTTTCTACAAGCATCATTACATAAATGTGCTCGCTTACCATCATGCAGGCCGCCTTGTCGTCGGTAAATTGTGGATTAAAACTGTAACCAAGACCGCTGAAAAATGCCTTTGACCGCTCCAGGTCTTTAACAGGCAGGTTGATGAAAATTTTTGTTGCCATGATTTTAAATTTTTTAATTGTTATTGATGGCACAAAGTTGCGGTAACTGTTTTTTCAAAAAATTTACATATGTTGAGAAAAGCGAAAAATCTTTACTTATTCGCAAAAAATATCCGGCTTAGCTGCGTTGGGGTAATGCCGAGGTAGGCGGCAATGTGCTGTTTCTTTAGCCTTTTCACTAAACCAGGATATTTGCGGAGGAAATTATCGTAATTGGTTTTAGCCGATTCATATCGCAGCGACACTTCATAAGGTTCCTTTTCAATTATCCAATGCTGTTCCATGTAGCGGATATAAAAAGCGGCAATATCGGGATAAATGGTAACGAGTTTCTTAAATTCCATAAAATTGTATTCGAGCACATCGGTATCCTCAAGGGCTTTTATGGTAAAATTACCCGCCGACTGTGTGAGCGTTGCTGTCATGGAACCGGCAATCCGGTTTTCGGGGAAGAAATATTTAACCACCATGTCACCGTTTTCGGCAGCGTAGTATTGATACATTAATCCATTTACAACAAAAGCCACCTTTTTAGGTACCTGGCCCTCGGTAACAAAATAATCGCCCTTGTTGTAAGTATTTTCGCGGAGTAAAGCCGCCCATGCCGCTTCGGCCCGAGGTGAGAGTTCAGCGTAAGTTTTTATTTTTTGGAAGAAAGCATCGTGGCTCATTGGCTAAAGATATGAATCTTATTTGCCGGGCGATGAAGATATGTGAAGATATCAAACTGCTTAAATGCGGTTCTAACTAATCGATCATCTAAATAGAGGATAAAAATTACAGGATCTTTGGAAAGAAAGATGACCGTTATAATCGTCAAATTGAAGCCGGCCTTCTTCATCAATAAAGTACATCGTATGGATTTTTTACAGTCCAGTAAGATGTTGAATAGCTATTGGTTATCATTGCAGTAATTTAAAGGTATGGACTTTTATAAATTCAATATCGGAACATTCGTGTTAATGATTATCAGCAATAATTTCCATCTTTGTTCAAATGGAAAAGAAAAAAGCCGGGCTATGCCTTGGTACCGGTTAACTCTCCGCCATTTTTGTTATTGACTTTAAACGGGCGCTGAATATTCGAAAACCACTCCGAAGAAGAAAGCGCGGATATCAGGATTCAATGTTATGCCTTCAACCGTCATTCAAAACATGGATTATGATCTGGAAACACAGGTTTTAAAAATCTCCTATGTTTCCGGGCAAACTTATCTGTACAAGAACGTTCCGGAAAATGTTTATAAGGAACTGAAGTCCTCACGGGTGAAAGGCCGCTATCTGCGCTTTTTCGTAAAGAATAAATATGAGTTTGAGAAAATATCAGCGGGCTAAATCACCAAACGAAAGGTCAGGTTTACCCTCGCCTTCATTAATTTGTTAGACTTGGCAATCCGGTGTTCCCAATATTCCTGCAATCCTGATTTCATCAGCAGGAATGAACCATGTTCGAGCCTGACGGAGTAATGTTCTTTGTGATTAACTTTATTGCGGATGTCAAAACTGCGCACCTGCCCGAGGCTTACCGAAACAATAATTGGCTGACTGCCCATAATGCTTTCCTTGTCACTATGCCAGGTTACGGAATCATTTCCATTACGATAGTAGTTCAGTAATACGCTGTTGAAACTAATACCTGCTAAAGGTTCTACCATGCCCCGGATAGTTTGCAGTTCCGGTGTCCAGGGGAGTGTTCCTGCGATCCGGTCGGTGTCTCCATACCAGCAGGTGAGCCTTGGTGTCAGGTATTCCTTATCCCAAAGTTTTTGCGTTGTTTGTTTCCAGGGTGTTTCCCTGATCAGTTTTTCTAACAGCCAGTCACCCGTTGCCGGATCAATTAAACCGGGCTGGTATTCCAGTAAGTCCTTAGGCAATCCTTTACTTTGCCCGGTTTCGGCAAATAATGTCAATTGTTCCATCACTAAATCCTTTCCACATAAGTCGTTATAAAATGGGCCAATTGTTCCTGTTCTCCTGGTTGCAGTACATCGCCGTCGTAGATCCAGTAACCCTTCGCGTCAAATAAAATACGGCCCATGTAAACGGGCGGCTGATCATAAGCCGTATAGATCTCATAGCATTGTACAGCGTGCTTTTGCCCTGTATTTGGTACAATTTTCACCACTTCCCGTGAACCATCGCGGTATTTAAGCCAGGCTTTAACCTCGCTTTTTAAATACGTTTTGATCACCAATTCCTGCATTTGAAATTTTTTCTCAAAGATATATAAAATACTAATATTTTTAGCATTAAATTTGTACTCCCTATTTGGTACAAACACGATGGAAACGGCACATGACCGAAAAGCACTGATTAACAGCCTGCAAAAGAATATTTTGCAATGGGAGGGCTATAGGCCGTCGCCTGTCGGTACGCAGGGGCTGGTAGGCCTAGGGGCGGTGGAAACGGCTTTCCCCAACGGCGTTTTTCCTTTAGGTGCAGTGCATGAACTGGTTTGCAGTACCACCGAACAGGCTACTGCTTCCAGCGGATTGATTAGCGGCCTGCTCTCAGTGTTTATGCAAAATGGCGGGGCCTGTTTATGGATCAGCCTCACCGGAAACATCTTCCCACCGGCGTTAAGCGGCTTTGGTATAGAACCCAGCCGTTTGATCTTTATCCGGGTAACCAAAGACCAGGAAGCCTTATGGGTGATGGAAGAAGCGCTGAAATGCGCAGGGCTTGCCGCGGTTGTGGCAGAAGCGCGGGAACTGGATTTTAAACAATCGCGCAGACTTCAGTTGGCTGTTGAGCAAAGTCATGTTACCGGGTTTGTACTGCGTAATGCCGTTAAAAAGATCGGTTCAACGGCTTGCGCTGCCCGGTGGCAGGTGAAACCTTTGCCGAGCGAGCCGGTAGACGATTTGCCCGGTCTTGGTTTTCCGCGCTGGGAGGTAGAACTATTACGTGTCCGTAACGGGCATCCGGGTACCTGGATCATAGAATGGGCAGAAGGTAAATTCAAACAGGTGGAAAAAGAGCAAACGGTTAAACCATTTAAACGGAAAGCGGGGTGAGTTATGCAGCACAGGTATATGGCTATTTGGTTTCGTCACCTGGTGACAGACTGGCTGACACTCCGGCAGCCGGAATTAAAAGATCAGCCCTTTGTGCTGGTTGTGCCCGAGCATAACCGTATGATCGTCAGGGCAGCTAATCCCGAAGCCGAAGCACAAGGTGTTCGTACAGGGATGCCGGCAGCAGATGCCAAGGCGATTACCACCAATTTACAGGTTATTGATTTTCCGTTGGGCCAGGAAAGTAAGCTGCTCCGGCATTTGGGTTTGTGGTGCATCCGCTATACGCCGGTTGTGGCTATTGACCTGCCCGATGGTTTGACCCTTGATATTTCCGGCTGTGCACACCTATGGGGTGGTGAAAAAGGATATTTAAAAACCGTTGTACTTAAATTAAGGGGTATGGGCTACGATGCACGGGCCGCTATTGCCGATACTGTTGGCGCAGCCTGGGCTATTGCCCGGTATGGTAAGATCAGGCCCATTATTGAAAGTGGCGGGCAGGCGGAAGCCATTGCCGGCCTTTCTCCGGCCGCCCTCCGGTTGGAACCGGAAATACTGGACAAACTGTATAAACTCGGCTTCCGGTATGTTAAAAGTTTTATGACCATGCCGCGTACCGTGCTGCGCAGGCGTTTTGGTGAGGGCTTTTTGTTAAGGCTTGCCCAGGCTTTGGGTACTACTGATGAATACCTGGCCCCGATTATCCCGCCTGTGCCTTATGTTGAGCGGCTGCCCTGCCTGGAGCCGGTACGAACGGATAAAGCCATAGAAATTGGCATTGAAAAACTATTGCAAGGCCTATGTAGCCGCTTGCAAGCTGAAGGCAAAGGTGTGCGTAAGGCTGTGCTGAAATGTTTCCGGATTGATGGTAAAATGGTACAAACGGGGATAACAACCACGCGCGGCTCACATAGTGTTTCCCATTTATTCAAGCTCTTTGGTTTACAGATCAGTAAGATTGAACCTGCTTTGGGTATTGAGCTGTTTCTGCTGGAAGCACAAAAAGTGGAAGATATCGACCCCTTGCAGGAAAAGCTATGGATGGGGGAGCCGGGTTTGCAGGATACCGCACTGGCCGAGCTGCTTGACCGGATTGCCGGAAAGATCGGCCCCGAAAGGATTATGCGTTACCTGCCTGCCGAGCATTACTGGCCCGAACGTTCCATCCGGCCCGCTCTTTCACTCAAAGATATCTCGCTGGCCGGCTGGCGGGCTGACAAGCCAAGGCCAATACGCTTGCTCAGCAAACCGGAAGCCATTGAAGTAATGGCTCTGTTACCGGATTATCCGCCAAAAATATTTATCTATAAGGGTAAGCGCCATGTTGTGGATAAAGCAGACGGCCCGGAGCGTATTGAACGGGAATGGTGGCTGGACAAAGGTGAGCACCGCGACTATTATATGGTGGAAGATGAGCATGGAGGCCGTTATTGGCTATTCCGTTCGGGGCATTATGATGGCGGAGGTGCCCAATGGTATTTACACGGATTTTTTGCCTGATAATGAAATACGCGGAATTATATTGTACCTCCAATTTCAGCTTCCTGCGCGGTGGATCTCACCCGGAGGAACTGGTTGAGCAGGCCGTGGTTCATGGCTATACGGCCATAGCGGTTACCGACCGGAATAGCCTGGCCGGCATTGTCCGGGCGCATATTGCCGCAAAAAAACTACCTGTACAATTTATTCCCGCTTGTCGCCTGGACTTACTGGATGGGCCAGGTCTGCTGGCTTATCCTACTGATCTTGCTGCTTATGGCCGGCTTTCGGCTTTGCTCACCAGGGGTAATCTGCGCGCTGAAAAAGGTGAATGCCATTTATATAAAGCAGATGTGTATGAACATCGGGAAGGCATCCTGTTTATTGTAATTCCGCCCGATGAGCTCAACGCGCGGTTTGATTTTGCAGATGAGTTTAAAACAGCAGTAGCAGAATATAAACAAGCTTTCGGGAATGCCTTATACATGGCTGCCCTACGTTCTTACAGCGGCGATGATGCCAAGCGGCTGCACAGGTTAGCCGGCATGGGTATACCTTTGGTTGCTGCCGGTGATGTGCATTATCATGAACCGAACAGGAGGGAACTACAGGATGTATTGACCTGTATCCGGGAGAAATGCACTATCAACAATGCAGGGTACCGGCTGCATCAGAATGCGGAACGCTACCTGAAACCTATTGAAGAAATACACCGGATCTTCAGGAAATACCCGGAAGCCATTGAAAATGCGCTTGCTATTGCCGAAGCCTGTACTTTTTCGCTGGACGAATTAAAATACATTGAGCCGGAAGAAAAGATCCTTGACGGATTAACACCACAGGAAAGGTTAAAAAAATACACGTGGGAAGGTGCACATGAACGTTATGGTGAGCATATACCGCCTAAGATAGGTAAGCAGATTGATTTTGAACTGGCCTTTATCGAAAAGCGCAGGCTGGCGCCTTATTTTCTCCGTGTATATAAATACACCCGGAAAGCAGAGGAACTTGAAATCTTGCACCAGGGTAGGGGTTCTGCGGCCAACTCAACGGTATGTTATTGTTTGCGCATTACGGCGGTCGACCCGATGAAGTCACGTTTGCTTTTTTCCCGTTTTATGTCAGATGCACGCGAGGAATGGCCTGACATCGATGTGGATTTCGAGCATGAACGCCGCGAGGAAATCATCCAGTATATTTATGAGGATTATGGCCGGGAACACGCGGCTATTGTGGCTACCGTTACGCAGGAGCGGCATAAAGGAGCAATTCGGGATGTGGGCAAAGCGATGGGCTTATCTGAAGATACGATTAAACGTATCGGTGGTACCATATGGGATTTCAGTGAAGAAGGTTTTGACGAAAAGCGCTTGCGGGAACAAGGGCTTAACCCGGGCGATCCATTGATATACAAAGTACTGGAGTTGACGACACTGCTGATGGGTTTCCCGCGGCAGTTGGGACAGCATACCGGCGGCTTTGTTATTACCGATAACAAACTATCCGACCTGTGCCCGGTGCTCAACGCCCGCATGGAGAACCGAACCCAACTGGAATGGAACAAAGATGACCTGGAAGCATTGGGCATTTTGAAGGTGGATGTTTTAGGATTGGGTATGCTGACCATGATCCGCAAAGCATTTGACCTGATAAAACAACATTATGGCCGAAAACTTACCTTAGCCAATATCCCGCAGGATGATCCCAAAGTTTATGAAATGATTGGCCATGCGGATACACTTGGAGTATTCCAGATTGAGAGCCGGGCGCAAATGTCTATGCTGCCAAGGCTGAGGCCCCAATGTTTTTATGACCTCGTGATCGAGGTGGCTATCGTGCGGCCCGGTCCAATACAGGGTGATATGGTGCATCCCTACCTGCGCAGGCGTAATGGCGAAGAGCAGGTAGTGTATCCATCAACGGAACTGGAAGATATTTTAGGCCGGACGTTAGGCGTTCCGCTTTTTCAGGAACAAGCGATGGAGATCGCTATTGTTGCCGCAGGCTTTACACCGGCCGAGGCTGATGAGCTGCGCCGGAGCATGGCGACTTTTAAAGCGAATGGCAAGTTATACCTGTACGAAAAGAAACTGGTGGAGGGTATGGTGGCGCGTGGTTATGAGGAAGATTTTTCGAGGCGGGTGTTTAAGCAGTTACAAGGTTTTGAGGGTTATGGTTTCCCCGAAAGCCATGCCGCTTCTTTTGCGCTGCTGGTTTATATATCTTCCTGGCTGAAGTATTATTATCCGGATGCTTTTGCCGCTGCTTTGCTCAATAGCCAGCCGATGGGCTTTTATCAGCCCGCTGAGATCGTGGACGATGCGCGCGGGCATGGCGTTTTTGTTCGTGGCGTGGATATTAATTACTCGGCCTGGGATCATTCGCTGGAAGAACAGGCCGGAAAATATAAGATATTACGCTTAGGTTTCCGATTGGTGAAAGGGCTAAAAGAAGAAGAAATGAATATCCTGGTTAAGAATGCACCTTATCAACATATTATCGATTTGTCAAATGTCGGTATTTCGCAGGCAGCTTTGGAGAAACTGGCTGATGCGGATGCATTTCGCTCTATCGGCCTCGACCGCAGGCAGGCGCTTTGGGAAGTTGCCGCGTTAGGTGACCGCCCCGTGGCGTTGCTGGAAAGTTTGCCTTCGGCCAGCGCAGGTGAGCAAATTGAATTACCGCTAATGACCGCGGGTGAGCACGTGGTACAGGATTTCGCTTCCACCGGCTTATCCATTAAAGCGCACCCGGTAAGTTTTGTGCGGGAAGATTTGAACCGGTTGCAGGTTATACCGCTCAATCGGATCCAATCGTTGAAGAATGGCGAAAAAATTCGTGTTGCCGGGATGATCACCGTGCGGCAGCGGCCGGGGACGGCCAAAGGCGTGGTATTCGTAACCATCAAAGATGAAACCGGCTTTGCCAATCTTGTGGTTTGGGGTAAGTTTTTTGACAAATACCGCAAAGAGATCGTTCAGTCGCAACTGCTCCTGGTAGATGGGCATTTACAGGTTGAGGGCGAAGTGATCCATGTGGTGGTACGCCGCTGTTATAATCTCAATTCTTTATTGGGCAAACTGACGGCTGTACCTGATGAACAGCCTTCTTTGCTGAGCCTGTCCAGGGGGGATGAAACCTCAATGCCTTCATCTGATCCGCGAAATATCCCCAATAAGAGCGCCTTTCATAAAGGCAGGAATTTTCATTGATGAAGAACGTATCATTAATAAGGCTTTTAATAAACTCAATGGCAACTATTGTTATATAATTGTCTTGCTATGCCTGTAAAGGAATATGGTAAGGTTTATCCGATCAAAGGAATTGCAATACCAATTGCTCCCATTCCTCTTCCAAAGAAAGGTTGGGGCGTACTTGCCGCGCTTTGCTATACCAGTAGTCAGCATTTCCAATATCACCTTCTTTACGGTGCAAATAGGCATGGACCCAGGCCGATGCCTGATCTGTCAGATGATCAACCTGTGCATGCGCCTGATGCCAGTCGCCTTTACCATCAAACCAAAGGCTTTTTAGCTGTGCAGAGAGTCCGTTAACAGGTTGTTCTAAATTTAATGATGCTTTAAATTCTGTTAAAGTTGTCATTGGTATTAGTTTTTTACAATAAGCGTAATTGGTACATCGGACTTTTATCAATACATAGTTTGATTTGTTACCGGCATCAATTATTACTGCATTGGTAAATATCCTAAATTAATCGGAAAATTAATGGGGCCATATTATTTAATCAAACATAGGCCGGTTTATAATTTCTGATGTAAACATTATAAACAATGTATTACGGTGTTGTGCAATACCGCGATTTTTGTTTAGCAGAAAAAAGAAAAACAGTGCAACTAAAATCTTAATGCCGGCGTCTTATTGTTATTAAAGCCTGATCATATGTTAAAAAACTACTTAAAGATTACCTGGCGCAACCTCTTACGTCAAAAAACATTCTCCCTGATCAATATCCTCGGATTGACCATCGGCATGGCCAGCGCAGCGCTGATTTTGTTGTGGATCCAGAATGAGGTTAGCTATGATCAGTTCCATGAAAAACGGGATCGGCTTTACTCTGTATATAACCGCTCGAAATTTGACGGTAAATTATGGAGCTGGGAAACCACGCCTAAAATCATGGGTAAGGTGATGAAAGCGGAACTGCCCCAACTGGAAAAAGTAGCCAGGGTAACTGATGCCAGTTTTTTGTTTAGCATTGGCGATAAACGATTGACTGCAACAGGCGATTTTACTGATCCGGATTTTCTTTCCATGTTTAGTTTTCCATTAATCAATGGAGACCCCAAAACCGCTTTGAACGATCTTCATAGCATAGTTATCACTGAAAAATTTTCAAAGAAACTTTTCGGAGAGGAAAATGCGCTCGGCAAAACGGTTAAAATAGATAGTAACGCTTATTTTAAAGTGACGGGTGTGATGAAAGACCTCCCGAATAATACCCGGTTTGATTTTGAATACCTGATTCCCTGGTCGTATCTAAAAAAGATAGGGCAGGATGATGAATACTGGGGCAATAACTCCATTCAAACGTTTGTTCTTTTAAAACCCGGCGTAACGGAAGCTCATGCTGATGCCGCTGTGCTGAACTTTACCAGGAACCATTCCGATACCAAAGATATTCAGCAGTTTTTGCACCCCGCAACTAAATGGCACCTGTATTCTCAGTTTAAGGATGGGGTGATAGTTGGTGGGAGAATTGAACGTGTCAGGGTATTTTCACTGATCGCTGTACTGATCCTTGTCATCGCTTGTATAAATTTCATGAATTTAAGTACGGCCAGGAGCGAGACGCGTGCAAGGGAAGTAGGCATCCGTAAAACTGTAGGCGCATTAAGGGGCTCGTTAATCTGGCAGTTTTTAGGTGAATCTGTTTTGATTGCACTCATTGCCGGTGTTTTTGCCATCGTCATCGTACAGATCAGTATGTCGGGTTTCAACCAGCTTACTCAAAAGCAATTATATGTACCATATAGTAATCCCTACTTTTGGCTCACCGCAATTGGATTTATACTGGTCACCGGTATAATTTCAGGAAGTTACCCTGCATTGTACCTGTCGTCATTTAAGCCTGTAGCTGTACTGAAAGGTACTTTTAAGGCGGCAAATGCTTTGGTTACACCGCGTAAATTGCTGGTGGTCATTCAGTTTACTTTTGCGGTGGTATTAATCATTTGTACCATCATTATCCGCCAGCAATTACAATACGCCCAGGACAGGGATACGGGGTATAAGAAAGATAACCTTGTTTACACATTTATGTCCGGCGAAATCTCGAAGCATTATCAATCCATCAGAAATGAATTGCTTTCCAGTGGCGCTGCGACTTCGGTGTCCAGAACAAATTCGCCCATAACTCAGCGATACAGCGATAGCTGGGGTTTTAACTGGCCAGGTTCACAACCCAAGAACAAGGTTGATTTTATTATTTACACTTCGGACGGAAACCTTATTAAAACCATGGGCCTTAAGCTTGTTGCAGGCAGGGATATCGACCCGGTAAACTATCCGACGGATTCAACCGCCATGCTGGTGAATGAGGCTTCGGTGAAGATCATGAACCTGAAAGATCCGGTTGGTAAATTAGTTACCCAGGGCGAGGGTAAAGACATCAAAACATGGCATATTGTTGGAGTTATCAAAGACTTTATCATCAGCTCGCCTTATGAACCTGTACAACATATGCTGATTGAAGGCCCCAGTTCCTGGTTCAATATCATTCACTACAAGCTTAATAACGCTAATTCGACAAAAGAAAACCTGCGCCGAGCTGAAGCTGTATTTAAGAAATACAACCCGGATTACCCGTTTGAATATAGTTTTGTTGACCAGGAATACGCCAAGAAGTTTGGCGATGAGCAGCGCATCGGGACTTTGGCCAGCCTGTTTGCCGGATTGACAATCGTTATATCCTGTCTCGGACTTTTTGGCCTGGCGGCTTACATGGCGCAAAACCGTATCAAAGAAATCGGCATCAGAAAAGTGCTTGGCGCATCTGTCGCCAGCGTGACCACACTGCTTTCCAGGGATTTTCTGAAGCTGGTCGCAATCTCATTTTGCATCGCTGCGCCAATAGCCTGGTATTTAATGTTCCAATGGTTGAAAGGATATAGTTACCGGATTTCCATTAATATCTGGGTATTTGTAATCGCCGGGGCGCTAACATTGCTGATCTCTGTTTTGACAGTAAGCTACCAGGCAATCAAGGCTGCATTAACAAATCCGGTAAAAAGTTTGAAAGGGGAATAACACCCTCATTAAAGGGTGTTGCATTCTCATTACCATAAAAGGCAAAGTAACAGCCCGGTGAAGGGCCCGTTTTAAATTTACTGCCCCCAAAAAGTTAGACACTATTTGGGGGCATTTTTATGCATAAAACAGAAGTGATCGCTTCTGTTACGCCCAAAACGTTAGTTGGATCCTGAACTTCATAAGCAATCCCAATCAATAACGAAATCTCCACGATTAAGCCGGTACGGTGAATAATATGGGCTTAGGTTACTGGTTTTTTTTAATAAAACCTGGCTAATGCACCCGTTTTAAGGCAGGCATATATATACCGGTACGTCAGCCCGACAGCATTATTAAAATTTTTTATTTCAAATAGGTGTAACAAATTCGTTCGGGGGGGAGTCATATGGTTATAGTACTATGTATTGCATGGTATTATAGGATTTGTAGCCTGGTTAAGATTGGCTCAAAAAGATTAATGGTCAAACAGTTCACCTATCACATCAGCATGAAACTAAAGCTCTTACTCCTCATCTTATTTTCAATCGTTATGGCCCCGGCCTTCGGGCAGGCGGGGCAGGCGTTATTCGCGGTAAACGGCATCGCAACGGATTCACTATCGAAACAACCGCTTGCCTATGTAACCGTAAACCTGCGCAACGAAGCAAAGCAGTTAGTCCGCACCACGGTGACTAAAACCGACGGCACGTTCCGGTTTGAAAAGCTGCCATCAGGACAATATCTTCTCTCGATGGTTAGTGTCGGTTTTAAGACGAAAACACTTCCTGTTGATTTTTTAGATAATAATAAACCCTCTATAAATCTGGGGAGCATTGCCCTGGGCACACAAACTACACAGCTTAAAACGGTGGCTATTACGGCCGACAGGCCTATCATTAAGCAGGAGGTTGATAAACTCATCTACGACTTAAAGGCTGACCCTGACAGTAAAAGCAGCAGTGTACTGGAGATGATGCGCAAAGTGCCTTTGTTAACAGTAGACGGTGACGATAACATCCTTTTAAAGGGAAATAGCGGCTACCGGATATTTGTTAACGGTAAACCATCAAGTATGATGGAGCGCGATCCGAAGAATATCCTCAAAAGTATGCCTGCGTCAACCATTCAAAGCATCGAGGTAATTACCAACCCTTCGTCGAAGTATGATGCCGAGGGAATGGCGGGGATTATTAATATAGTGACCAATAAAAAAATAAGTAACGGGTACAATGGCACGCTAAACCTTAGCCATGTATTCCCGGTAGGCGGCCCACGATTGGGCGGGTCATTTTCGTCTAAACAAGGCAAGCTGGAACTATCAGGCTATTTTGGCGGGAATATCTCCAATTCGCCCGAAGTGCTCAGTTCCATTTCGAGGCTTACTACCGGCAGCAACCCTACGAGCCTTAACCAGAATAACACCGCGAAATGGGATGGCAAAAATGGCTATACGGAAGTTGGCATCAGTTACGAAATTGACAGTCTTAACCTTATTTCGGGACAATTCAATATTAACGGAAATAACCAGGACGGCATCAACACGCAAAGTTCTGTTTTGAACGAAGCCGGCAACATGGTTGAAGGGTACGACCTGTACAATAACAATACGGCAGGCGGCAGGGGCCTGAATGTCGGTTTAAATTACCAGCTGGGTTTTAAAAGCAATAAGCAAAGGCTGCTCACCTTTTCGTACCAGTACTATACATTCAACAACAGGCAAGATGCGTCGCTGACGGCATCTAATCGCGTGAACTATACGACGCCCGATTACCTGCAACACAATGAAGGTGAATCTTCCGAACAGACTGTCCAGGTAGATTACGTTCAGCCTGTAAAGAAGTTGAATATTGAAATGGGGGTGAAAGCAATTATTCGTGATAACAAAAGTGACTTTCAATATCTCGGATTTAATGCGTCAACTGGTAATTTCGAGGCCGACCCATCGCGAAGCAATAAATTCGATAATAACCAAAATGTACTGGGTGCATACAACAGCTATACCTATACCCTGCAAAACTGGAGCTTTAAGGCAGGCGCCAGGGTAGAGGAGACGCTGATTGATGCTGATTTTATTTCTACCTCATCGCAGCTGAACAAAAATTTCTTTAATATAGTGCCTTCGGTAAGTATTAATAAGCGGTTTAAAAACTCCAGTACGCTGAACTTCGGGTTTTCGCAAAGGATACAGCGCCCGGGCATATACCAGCTAAACCCCTTTGTAGACCGCTCGAACCCAAACTTCGAATCGTCGGGAAACCCCAACCTCAGGCCCGCGGTTTCCAATAGTATCCAAATAGGTTACAGCAGAACGAAAAAGGCATCCTTAAACCTGATGCTTGGCTATAATTATTTTAACGACCTGATCATGCCCGTTGTAATTTTCGACCCGGCCACGAATATTACCCGCAGCACTTTTGATAACACCGGCAAAGCCCGCCTGTTCACCTTTAACGCTAATATCAATTACCCCATCACCAAAAAATGGAGCACATCGTTCAACGGTAGGATTGCACATGGCCGTGTGCAGGGCATAGTGAATGGCCAGCTGGTGAAAAATCAGGGCTTTATGTATGGCGCATCACTAAACAGCGGTTATAATTTAGAGAAGGGTTGGCGGGTTAGTACCAACGTGTTTCTGAATGGGCCTAACCTTTCTATCCAGGGTACATCGAACCCTTACGCCAGTGTATCCTTTACAGTTAATAAGGATGTAGTGAAAGATAAACTTTCGTTCTCGGCCACGGTGAATAACCCTTTCAGCAAATACAGGAATAATATCAGGAGTTCATTCGGGCCCGATTTTACCCAAACAAATATTAACCGCACCTATTTCCGGGGCTTTACCGCCAGCCTTAATTACCGGTTCGGCAAGCTGAAAGAAGCGGTTAAGAAAAACAAACGGGGTATCAGTAATGACGATGTTCAGGGAGCGCCTTCGGGGAACTAAGAGCAATTAACAAATAACAAACAGGCGGAGGGGGCCGCCTGTTTGTTATTAACCTTTTTCGATATTCCAGGTTCGGTTTTAGTTATTTAATAACCTGCGCAGATCGCCCGCACTGATCTCCTGTACCGGCCGGAATGTATCCCCGGCCGCATAATGTAACAAGCTGTATCGGAGCTGTCTTGCCGCTGCCCGTTGCGTTAACTGGCTATGAAGATCCATTGTACAAAGAATTAAGCTCCCGGACCCAACCTTGAATTCAACCAGCGTTGCCAGGTTACGGTTCCTGAAAAAGTTATCGATCACCCGGACTATCGGTGTTGCAGGAGCCCCCAATTTATCGAGTAGGAGCGACCGGGAACGGGTCACCAGGTCCCACCATTGCCAATCCGTATAAAAGTCAGTAGGGAAATCAGCCAGCGCGTTATTTTTCTTGTCGATGAGCAGGCCCATACTGCCAGGTTGGTCCGGGAAATGGACCGGGCTCCAGAAAACAGGAGCGAAACGGCCGTCGATACCTTTAACGTTGGCAGTATCCGGATTAAGCAGCACTTTTCGTCCCGCTTGCAGATAACTAAGGGCACTGTCGATGGATGTGGTAAAGATCACGTTACTAAAAGATTCCGGCTTTTTATCTGGGTAAACCCAAATTTTCCAGTGATTAGTATAACCGGTATTGGCTATGCTTACAGTGATCAGTAATTCACAAGCCCGGTCGATTTTGCTGAGATCTATCGAGAAACTTCCCGCAGAAGCATTGCCAATAGCGATAGATTGCCGGCCAAGCGAACCACGGATATTAAAGTGCTTATCTGCTGAAGTTGCCGACCAGAGAACTTCGCCATTTATTCGCCGGTCGCTATAGTTGGCAATTTCGGCAGCGGCATTAAAATGCTCATTATTGCTGTAAGCCGCCTTTTCAAAACGGATCAATGGCACCACCGGGCCGCAGAATTTGCTGAAATCCGTTGGCGAAATCAGTCCTTTACTATCCCAGAAAGCGTTTAAAATCCCAACGAGTGCTGTTCCCTGTCCCGGAAAATCATGAAGGTCAAGCAATTGAAACCCGCCAACACC
>JGI24737J22298_10000259_pt1 | contig 17535 bp, 14 predicted proteins | sample KBSCornC3_FD_22298 | JGI IMG/M metagenome (IMG submission 22298) | reverse complement strand
GCCGGCTCGACCTGCTCATCAACAATGCTGGTGGCCAATTTCCGCAATCCGCAATCGACATGAGTGCCAACGGCTTTCGCGCAGTCATCGACAATAATCTTCTGGGCACCTGGTCGATGATGCAATCTGCTGCGCGCTATTGGCGCGACACGAATATGCCCGGTTCGATCGTCAACGTGGTCGCGGTGGTAGATCGCGGTATATTGGGCGCCGCGCATACGGCGGCGGCTCGCGCCGGGGTGATCTATCTTTCCAAAACCGTCGCGGTGGAGTGGATTCCGTTGAAGATCCGCGTCAACTGCGTAGCCCCCGGCACCATCTTCACCGAAGGCATGGCCGGGTACCCTGAAGAGGCCAAGAAGACGTTCGCGCGCAGCAATCCGATGCTGAGGCTTGGCGATCCATGGGAAGTTGCGGAAGCTTGCCTCTTCATTGGTTCCGACGCGAGTTCCTTCACCACGGGTGAACTCCTTCGTGTCGATGGCGGCGGCCAGCTTTGGGGTGAGCAATGGACGCAGGGCAAGCCCGAATATTTCCGCGAGTAACGAATTGCCTCGCCATCACCGGTTCTCGTCAACTCGCTGGAACCATGAGATTATGTATAACCAATGCTAAAGCAAGTCGATAAAATGAGGAGAGAGGTCGATGACGAACCGCAGGCTCGAGGGCAAGGTCGCTATCGTCACAGGTGCCGCGGGAGGCATGGGGCGCGGCTACGCACTTCATCTCGCAAAGCTTGGGGCAGATGTCGCCATATTCGACAAGGATCTCGATGCTGGCAAGCGTGCCGGAGAGTATGAAGCCGAGAGTGTCGAGCAGGAAATTCGTGACCTCGGCCAACGCGTCGTAGCGGTGCAGGCCGACCTTTCGCGGCGAGAGGAAGCCCAGGCCGCCGTCGAACAGGCCGCGCGTGAGCTTGGATCGATCGACATCCTCGTGAACAACGCCGGCGGGGCCATCACTCCTGCCGAGCGGAGCTATGCGACCACCTCGCCCGACGACGACATGGCTTTGCTGATCAACGTCAATTTCCTGAGCGCGGTCTATTGCTGCCAGGCCGCCGTCCCGTTGATGAACAGGCCGGGCGGTGCCATCATAAACATCGTCACCTTCGGCGCGTTCGCGGGCGACAGCAAGGGAAAATATGCCGTATATTCCGGCGCAAAAGCCGCCCTGCTGACCTATACAAGGCATCTCGCGGTCGAGTTGGGGCCGATCGGCATTCGGGCCAACTGCGTTGCTCCGGGACTCATTCACACCCCGCGGGTCGCGGCCGCAGCCGCAGCGCGCGGCATGGGCACGAGCGATCAGGCAGGGGCGATCCCGCTGCGCCGCTTCGGCAAGGTCGAGGATATGGTCGGTGCCATCGAGTTTCTCGGCAGCGACATGTCGAATTACATCACCGGCGAATGCATCAGGGTCACTGGAGGGCTTGGTCTCATCTCCCTCTGATTGTCACAGATGTGGCGTTCAAAAAGCGCTGCGCTGCGACGAAGATTTCTCCACACGCCATTCATTGGAAAGAATTATGGAAGAAAATGACAGGCTGATCGAGGTTGAACGGGACAATGGCTTTGCCACGATCTGGTTGAACCGTCCGGACCGCTTGAACGCGCTTGTTCCCGAAATGCTCGCGGCCTTTGACCGCATCATGCAGGATCTCAACGATGATCCTGACATCTCGGCCGTCATCCTGACGGGCAAGGGCAAGGCCTTTTGTGTTGGTCTTGACGTCGCGGTTTTGCAGGAATCCGGTCCGGAGCCTTTCCTGCCCTTCAATCCGGCGCGGACGATCAGCCAATGGAAAGGTCCGGTGATCGCGGCGATCAACGGACTCTCGGTAACGGGCGGGCTGGAGATTACGGTAGCCTGCGATATCATACTCGCTTCGGAGGATGCTGTTTTCGTTGACACCCATTCACGGGTCGGGCTGTTGCCCGGCTGGGGGCTGTCAGTTCGCCTGCACAGGGCCGTCGGCATCTATCGCGCAAAGGAACTGGAACTGACCGGCAGGCGGCTTCCTGCCCGCGAAGCCGCTGACTGGGGTTTGGTCAATCGCGTGGTGCCTGCGTCGGATCTTCTGGATACAGCCCGCGAAATGGCGCGTGCCATTGTCGGCGGTGCGCCCGGCATACCAGCGGAAACCAAGGCCCTCATCGACAAGGTGAGCCTGGTATCGATGGAACAGGGTATAGAGCTCGAAGCGCAAATCGGCTTCGAACGCCAGGCAAGGAGCGGTAGATCGCTGTCCTTCGCCCATGTCGGACAATCGAAATNACAAGGGCGNCGCCGACAAGNATCCATGTNGCCGCACCGCGATCAGTATAGTTGCCGCAGCATNTCCTTGCTGAACGGCTTCAGGGCTTGCAGATCGCCGTCACGTACACGCTCCGCCCAGTCCGGATTCGCGATGATGGCGCGCCCCACCGCCACGAGATCGAATTCGTGCGCTGTCAACCGCTCCAGCAGATTGTCGAGTGAACCGGTCTGTGCGTTCTGGAACGTGACGCGGTTGTCCTTCCCCGACACGAAATCGCTGTCCAGGCCGACATTCCCCACGGTTATGGTCGGCTTGCCGGAAATTTTCTTCACCCATCCAGCGAGATTGAGGTCACTGCCGGGAAATTCCGGCTGGTAATAGCGTCTTGTGCTGCAATCGAACATGTCCACGCCAGCATCCACCAGTGGGTCCAGAAATGCTTCGAGCGATGCCGGATCTGTGACCAGGCGCGCGTCATAGTCCTGCTGCTTCCATTGGGACCATCGAAGGATGATCGGAAAGTGCGGTCCCACCCGCCCTCTTATGGCTGCCGTGATCTCCGCAGCGAACCGGACGCGATTGGCTATATTGCCGCCATATCGATCCGTACGCCGATTGCTTTTCTCCCAGAAGAATTCGTCGATCAGATATCCGTGCGCGCCGTGGATTTCCACGCCGTCAAACCCCAACAGCTTCGCGTCGGAGGCGGCCGCTGCGAAAGCCTCGATTACCGCCTCTATGTCCTCCTGGCTCATCTCGTGACACAAGGGCTCGAGCGTTTGGGTCAGCCCCGAGGGAGTAAACGCGGGTATTGACGGGTCGGGATATGCTCCCGGATGTCGTGCCGAGCCTGTGTGCCAGAGCTGCGGGACGATGCTTCCGCCCTGGTCATGCACTGCATCGACCACGCGCTTCCATCCCGCCAGCGCATCAGTGCCGTGGAAAAATGGTATCTTTTCATAGGCGTTGGCGGCAGGATGATTGATGCAGGTTCCTTCGGTGACGATCAGGCCGACGGACTTTGCGCGGCGGGCATAATAGTCGCGCACATCGTCACCGGGAACATTGCCTGGTGAACGATGNCTTGTCATCGCCGGCATGACGATCCGGTTGCGCAGTTTGAGATTGCCCAACTGGAAGGGCTGAAACAGTGCATCGACCCCGTTCACCTGATGACTCCGGATCTTTCGGCAGGAGTGCCGCGGGCGTCGGGCAATCCCATGGCCGATGGAGCAGCCGAAGGCATCAAGCCGCCGAACTTTGCTCTAGCACGTGGCGGGCAACCACCAGTTGCTGGATCTCGGCAGTGCCTTCCTCGAACCAGAATCCCCGCGCATCACGATAAATGCGTTCGATCGCGGCAGCCTTTGTATAGCCCCAACCGCCATGCACGCGCAGCGACAGGTCGGTCACCCGGCCCACCATGTTGAGGTTGAAGAGCTTCGCCGTCGCAGCTTGCGCCGTGAAATCCTTGCCATCTTCGCACAGCCTGGCGGCGTACCGAACAAGATGTCGGGCCGCTTCGATGTCCGCATGCATCATCGCGATGTGGGTTTGGATCTGCGCTCGTGTGGCGATCGGTTTGCCGAAGGTCACGCGTCGTTTCGCGAAGGCCACGGCCTCATCCAACGCCCTCTGCGCCAGGCCGACCATCGTCGTCGAAAGCGACACACGGCTGTAATCGAGGAAAAACAGGGCGACCTCCAGCCCTTGGCCCACCGCGCCCAGGCGATATTTGTCGGCAACCGCCATATCCTTGTAGCGCAGGAAGGCATGCCCCGTGCCATGCAGCCCCATGGTATGCTGCGTAGCGTCAATCTCGAAACCTTCGGTGTCCCGCGGGATAAGAAACGCAGTCAGCGAGTCCTTCTGACCGCCTTCATCCGTCGCTGCCACGAGGAGGAACCAGTCGGCGCGATCCGCCCAGGTGATGAGGTGCTTTTCGCCGCTGACATACCAGAGGTCGCCGTCGCGTCGTGCGACCGATTTCAGATCNCGTCCGGTCCCGCCCGTCATTTCCGTGAGGGCGAAAGCCACGACAGCATCGCCCGCNGCCATCTTGGGAAGGATGGCGCGCTGCTCCTCGCTCCCGAAATTATGGATCGGGCGCCATATCCCGTTCGTNGTGTGCACCAGCATGCGCCCCACCCCCGGTCCTTCAGCCGCTGCTTCGAGATAAGGCAGATATTCGGTCACGCTCATGCCATAGCCGCCATATTCGACGGGAAGCGTCAGTCGATAGCAGCCGATTTCGGCGGCACGTCGATGGACATGATCGGGCAGCGAATCGGTGCGTTCCACTTCTGCATATGCCTCCTCGACCTCCGTCAGGAAAAATTCCCGGAATTTGTCGAGGGCGATTATCTGGCTCATTCTCATCCTGCTCCGTGATCGCATGTCTTGATTTTTCAGTGGCCTTGACCAGAGCGGAGCTCTGAAGGCCGGACAACATGTGTGGCTATGTCGAGAAAACGCTAGTTTTAGTTCATGCGTGGAGTCAACGCGGCCATCGCCAAACCGAGCCTTTGTAGCATTATTACCGCCACCTCGTTATCTTCCTGGATGACGGAGAGGTGTGATGGCCAATCGTTCGCTTTGGGATAGGTTGCCGTGATGGACACAGCTCCCGCCAATCTTCGCCTCGTTGTTTCACCAGGTCAGTTGTTGCTGGAAAATGCACCGAAGGAAGCGCGCCCGGCCGGCTGGGCGCGCCTGAAGGTGCTGGCATGCGGCATCTGCGGCACCGACCTGCATTTGTTGCATGGCATGAAGCTGCCGATGGGCGCCGCCTATCCCATATTTCCAGGGCATGAAGTTGCGGCCGAAGTGATTGAGGCTGATCCTGGATGTGGCCCTCAGCCCGGCTCCAGGGTCGTTCTTCATCCGCTGCTGACGTGCGGGCGATGCCAGGAATGCATCTCTGGTCGGGAAAATCACTGCGCATCCGGCGAAATGCTGGGGGTTCATCGTGCGGGTGGCCTTGCTCAGGAGATGATCTGGCGATCAGACCGGCTTGTGCCGGCGGACGACCTGGACCCCAAGCAGGCGGCTCTGTTGCCCGATGCGGTCGCCACCGCCTTCCATGCACTGCGCCGGTCGAACCTTCCGCAAGGCGGCAAACTCGCGGTGATCGGGTCCGGAGGCGTGGGCACCAACATATTGCAGATAAGCCGCGCTCTTGATCCGGCCGTCACTCTGGTCGCGGTGGTGAACAGCGAGGGAACAGCCAGGCGGATCAGCGAGTTGGGCATTCCCGTGATCCACGGCCTGGAGGGCGCAGGCCGGGCGTGCAAGGCGGATTTTGGCGAAATGGACGCGGTCATTGATTTCAGCGGTGCGGAAGCAGCGCCGAACGAGGCGATCCGCATGCTGCGCAAGGGCGGGCGGCTGGTGCTTGGTTCGGTGCGTGACGAAAGGGTTTCGCTGGCCACTAGCTACACTGGCCTCATGACCCGGGAAATCGAGATCGTTGGCAGCTATTCGTCGACGTTGAGCGATTTATGGGCCGTCACGGAACTGGTGCGGAGCGGCCAATTGTCTGGCCGGCCTTGTCACCCACAGCTTCGCTTTGGAAGACGCGGAACAGGCGTTCGCTGTTTTGGAACAGCGTCCGGCCGGAATGGTGCGGGTCGTCGTCGCGGCCTGAACAGCTCCTGCCGTGGCGTCAGGAATCCTGACTCTCAAACGGCGAGAAAGCGTGCTTTGCGATCAGAAGTTGCTGAATCTGGTTGGTCCCCTCCCATATCTGAGTGACCTTGGCGTCGCGCATCATTCGTTCCACCGGATAATCCGCGATATACCCGTAACCGCCGTGAAGCTGCACGGCATTGGTCGTGATGGACATCGCCGCGTTGGTGCATAGCAGCTTCGCCATGCTGGCGAACGCGCGGGCACGCTCGTCATTCTTTCCGGCAATGGCGACGCAGCGATAGAGCAGGCTGCGCGCCGCCTCCACCTCCGCCATCATGTCCGCAACCATGCCGCGGATCATCTGGAAACGGGACAAGGGCTGCCCAAACTGCGTCCTCTGGCTGGTATAGGCAATCGTCTCGTCCAGCGCTCCCTGAGCGATGCCCAGCCCATGCGCCGCAATCAGCGGCCGGCTATATGTCAATATGTCCATCATGGTTGCATATCCTGCGGTCGGATCACCCACCACGCGGCCCTCCGGCACGAAGCAATCAACAAAGAGCACATCGGCAAGCGGCGATCCCCGCATACCCATTTTTCGTTCCGCTCGGCCAAAGGAGACGCCGGGATCGTCGCGATGGACCATGAAGATGCCGAAGCCACCGGCCGCATTCCGCGCGAGCACCGCATACCAGTCGGCAACTCCGGCGTTGGAGATGAACCTTTTCGCGCCATTCAGCCGCCAGCCTCCGGCGGTTGGTTCGCCCACCGTCCGGATACCCGCCACGTCGGAACCGCCGCCGGGTTCCGTCAGGCAGAAGCTGGCTTGCGCGCGCCCCGCCGCCACTTGCGGTACAATATGCTCCTTCAACTCAGCGCTGCCTGCGACGACCAACGGCATGATCGCCACCCAACTGGTGAGCATCAGATGAGCGGTGCAGGCGCAAACCCGTGCGATTTCCTCGACCGCGAGCACCTGCGCCATCAGGTCACCGTCGCCGCCGCCAAACGCGGCGGGGAAGGCCAGCCCAGGCAGATCAAGCTTCCGGATTGCTGCGATAGACTCCGTTGGAAATCGTGCCTCTTCATCGACGATGGCGGAAAATGGCTTGATTTCAGCCTCCGCAAAGCGCCGCAGATAAGCGCGGTGCGCTTCGTAGATGTCCTGGGCCTCCATCCTGCCTCTCCATCAAAGCTGTGAAATCTGGGCGTCAGTGCTGATCCCGAACGGCATCGGGATGATAGTCCATCGTCACTGATGTAAAAGACAGGCAGCGCGCCCAGCCCTGCTTTGCGGCTGCTTTTCGCATCCTCGTTAATTGGAAGCGCGCGACTGGTCTTGCCTGGCATGTCCGCGTACCAGCCGAGTCAGGAGCGTAACCCGATGACGCAAATGCAGACAGAAGATCCAGCCTATCCCCGGTTGTTCGCCGCATGGCGGCGCAGAGGCATTTCGCTGTCCAATCGCCTTGTCATGGGTGCGATGCATACCGGGCTTGAGCGGCTGGACCGCGCTGATGAGCGAATTGGCGCATTTTATCGCGAGCGCGCCGAAGGCGGTGTTGGATTGATCATTACTGGCGGCGTGTCCCCCAATGCCGTTGGTCGACTGGATGAGGAAGCGCCCTGGCTGGAATGCGGGCGCGATGAAGCATGGCATAGCGCCATCGTCGGATCTGTGCGCGGCACGGAGACGAAGATATGCATGCAGCTGCTTCATGCAGGGCGCTACGCAAAACTTCCTGAATGCGTTGGTGCATCCGCTTTAAAAGCCCGGATCAGCCGATACGCGCCGACGGCCTTGCCAACCGACGCAGTCTGGCAGACGATCGATGATTTCGCCAAGGCGGCGCGTTTGGCCCATGAACTGGGCTATCACGGTGTCGAGATCATGGGATCGGAAGGCTATCTGATCAATCAGTTCACGGCCAAAGCGACCAACGACCGAATAGACGCATTTGGCGGTTCCTTCGAAAACCGGGTGCGGCTGCCGCAGGAAATCGTCCGGGCCGTGCGGCAGCAGGTGCCTGACGATTTCCTTGTCATCTACCGCATTTCCGCGGTCGATCTCGTTCCGGACGGGATGACGCTGGAAGAGACGCAGGCTCTGGCCATGCTTGTCGAGAAGGCTGGGGCATCGATGTTGAATAGCGGCATCGGCTGGCATGAATCCTTCATACCCACGATTGCGGCAATGGTCCCCCGTGCGGCCTGGTCCTACGCCGTAAGGCAGGTGAAGGAGGCAGTATCCATCCCCGTCATAGCGTCCAACCGCATCAACGATCCACAAGTGGCGGAAGACCTGCTGTCTACAGGAGTCGCAGATTTCGTCTCATTGGCGCGCCCCCTCCTCGCGGACCCTTTGTTCGCGGCCAAGGCCAAGGCCAATCGGCCGGAAAGCATCGCAACCTGTATTGCGTGCAATCAGGCCTGCCTCGACCGCGCGCTGCGGAGCCTGCGTGTTTCGTGCATGGTCAATCCCCGGGCAGGGCATGAGATTGATCTGGTCGTCACGCCTGCTCCCCTGCCCAAAAGGATCGCAGTCGCAGGCGGCGGCGCGGCAGGCATGAATTTCGCATTCAACGCAGCCGCGCGAGGGCATGATGTGACCTTGTTCGAAGCGGGCGAGCGGCTGGGCGGCCAACTTCTCATGGCGCGCGAAGTACCTGAGAAATTCGAGTTCAACGAGGCGCTGCGCTATTTCGAACAGCGTCTGGCCGAAGAGAATGTCTCCATCCGCCTCAATCATCCATGTTCCGCGGACGAACTGGTGCAGGGCGGCTATGACGAGGTGGTCATCGCGACCGGCGTCGTCCCGCGAAAACTCGACATTCCCGGTGCCGACGACCCGCGCGTTCTAAGCTACGTCGACATACTCCGCAACCACAAGCCAGTCGGCACGAACGTCGCCATCATAGGCGCTGGGGGCATCGGCTTTGATGTCGCAGAATTCCTGCTCGGCGATCCGGATGATGTTCCAACGCTGAGCGAATTCGCGGAGGAATATGGACTGGACATGAGCCTGCGGGCCCCTGGCGGGATCGTACAACGCGCGGAAGCCCCGTCCTCGCCGGCATATCACGCTGATGCAGCGCAAGAATGCGCGGCCCGCCGGCATTGCGCAATCGGTGTCCACCAGTTGGATTCACAGGGACAAGCTTCAAAGAGCCGGGGTCGAGATGCTCGGCGGGGTGGAATATCGCCGTGTCGAGCCGGCCGGATTGGTGATTGCGATGGATGGAGAAGAGCGCCGGATCGCGGCGGACACCATCATCGTCTGTGCCGGCCAGGTATCGCAACGTTCCCTTTATGAGGAACTGCTTGCACGGATGCCGGTCGAAAGGGTGCATATCATCGGCGGCGCCGATGTCGCAGGCGAACTCGATGCCGTACGCGCGATCGACCAGGCCACCAGACTAGCCTTGAGCATCTGAGGCATCGTTCTGGCGCCGGACATAGTCGTTGCGCCGCTGAACGCATCAACCGGGCCGCTGTCCTCTCGTAATCCTGGGTGACAATACTTCGCGCACCTTCATCCTCTCTCTGATGAAAGAGTACGGTCAGCTATCCGTATAGCTTGGGTCCCGCTTTTCCTTGAAGGCGGCGATCGCCTCACGATGATCTGCTGTTTCCATCAGCATGATCTGCTGCCTGTCTTCAAGCGCGAGAGCGGCTTCAATGCTGCCGAGTTGCGCTTGCGCATTGATCGACTCCTTGGTCATGCGCAGCCCCATCGGGGACGCCTTCAGCATGTCCCGCGCAAGCTCCAGCCCGCAATCAAGCAATTCTTCCGCTTCGACCACCGCGCTCACCAGACCGGTCGCCAGCGCCCTGTCCGGAAAGATGAAACGCCCGGACAGCAGGAATTCGGACGCGACAGAGAGGCCGACGAGCTTCGGGAGGAAATAGCCCGATCCCATGTCCGTGCCGCCGACGCCTATCCTGACATAGGCTGCGTGAAACTTCGCCTGGGGGGTGCAATATCGCACGTCGCAGGCCAGGGTGAGGGAAAATCCGGCACCTGCCGCCGGACCCTGGACCAGGCAGATAATGGGTTGCGGACAGGACCGCATGGCGCGAATTACGTTCGAATAACGGATCTGGATGTCGTACTGGCGCTGCACCCGTCCTGGACCGGGCGCGGCAAAGGCCGGGGAATTCAGGTCTCCACCCGCGCAAAAGACGCGTCCTTCCGCGCGCAACAGCACAACGCGCACGTCGCGGCGCGCATGCAGATCCTGAAAATAGGCGGCTAGTTCGTCCGCCAGCTCAGGGCTCATTGCATTCAGGGCTTCCGGGCGGTTGAGCGTGAGGATCTCGATCGGCCCGCGCCTTTCAACGATGGTAAGCGACGTTTCGGCGCTGGTCATATTCGTCTCTCCATTCTTCCTGTGCTCTGCCGGTCAGACAAGCCCTGCGCGCCGCCGGATTCTCGTGCCCGGGATTGGACAGCCCTGACATTCCGCACTTCATTTCGGGTAGTTGGATAGCAGCACTTTGAGCGACGAACGAGGTGAAGCGGAAACTGCCATATATCTGGTAGTTACAGGATACGAATTGACAGCCGGCATGCAGTCATCAGAACATCGATCATCAGGGTTTCTTCGAAAAGCCTGGCTGGCAAGGCTATTCAGCCAGCCAGACACTGTGGATCGACAAGGCCGATAGACGTCAGGATAAATAGTCGCGACGGGTCATTCGGATCAAGCCGCCAGGGAGAGTGATGGTGTCGAACGAGGTTGCCGATCAGCCCAACGGATCAGGCTTGCAACACTCAAATGCCGTTGGAGACTCCTCCTTCGATGCCAAGTCGTCCGACATGACATTGGGAGGCCTGATCCGGCGGGCCGCTGAGGACGCAGGAGACCGTATTGCAATGGTCGATGGCGTTGCCGACGCCGCGCGGAGGCGGCGCTGGACCTACGCCCAGTTGTTGCAGCAAGCCGAGCAGACCGCGCGCGCGCTTCTTGCCCGTTTCCAGCCAGGCGACCGCATCGCCGTGTGCTCGCCCAATTGCCCGGAGTGGGTGATCCTCGAATTCGGCACCGCGCTGGCGGGCATGGTGCTGGTCCCCGCCAATCCGATGTATCGCGAAGCTGAATTAGCGGGCATTCTGCAGGATTGCGAGGCGACTGCGCTGTTCCATGCAGATTCCTGGCGGGCGAACGATATTGCCGATGTCGCGACGGCAGTCCGCGACAATACGCTCCCTGAACTTGCCCTCATTTCCTTTTCCGATTGGGATGCATTCCTGGCGAACGGAGACGCTGCGCGCGAACTGCCGCACGTAAATCCGCGTGATCCGGTGATCATTCAGTTTACATCGGGGACGACCGGACGGCCAAAGGGCGCGATCCTGCATCATGGCCTGATCAACCCGCCCCGCAATGTCGCCAATTGTTGCGGCTTGCCCGAATATGGCGTCTGGCTCAACGCCATGCCCATGTACCATATCGGGGGAGCGGTCGTTTCATTGCTGGCGACGATCTCCAAACATGGCACCTTCGTACAGATGCGTGAATGGGACCCTGATCTGGCCCTTGAGCTGATCGAAACCGAGCGTTGCAACGGGATGCTGTTGGTCCCCACCATGGTGGTCACGATGCTGGATCGGCCGGATTTCGCGAAATATGATCTTTCCAGCATCGATTTTATCGTGGCTGGCGCGGCGCCCGTGCCGCCCGCCTTGCTGGAACGGGTGACCGATCGCATCGGTTGCCGCATGATGATATGTTTCGGCCAGACCGAGGCTGGCGGGCCGGTCACGAACACCGCAATCGGCGACGGCGCGCACGAATTGTCAAATACCCTGGGCCGCGCCTTGCCCGGCATGCAGATCGAAATTCGTGATCCGCAGACGGGTGCCACTCTTCCACCCGGAGAGAAGGGGGAAATGTGCTTCAAGAGTGCACAGGTCATGCTGGGCTATTATGGGCGGGAGGAAGAAACCCGCGCGGCGTTCACGCCCGACGGGTGGTTGCGGTCGGGAGACCTGGGCATGCTCGACGAGCGCGGCTACATGTCAATCACCGGCCGGTTGAAGGACATGATTATCCGCGGCGGCATCAATATCTATCCCCGCGAAGTGGAAGATGTCCTGTTCGAACATCCGAACGTCGCGCAAGCCGCCGTGATCGGCGTTCCTGACGATAAATGGGGTGAGATCGTCGTCGCCATCGTGCAGGCTGCCGATGGGCACCAGCTCGATTTCGAGGAACTGCATCAGCACTGCCGCGATCGGCTGGCGTCGTTCAAAGTTCCTGCCCTGTGGGTCCCGACAGACAGCTTTCCGCTCAATCCAACTGGCAAGGTCCAGAAGTTCGTCCTGATCGACCAGGTGAGAAATGGTGAGCTAACGACAATTTCGGTTCGGTGACGAGCCTGCAAGCGATATCAGGAACGTTCCATCCAGCAATGTTATCGCAACTTTCCAGCCGATGGAAGGCCGGTGTCCTAATCCAGGCCGGCGCGGCACGCTGGCGGCGTGCCGGAACCCATCGTCTTCGGATCAATCGGCAGGTCGCGGCGCACATATCCCTGAACCAGCGCATCAAGCTGCACCTCGGCATCGCGCGTGACTTGCAACAGCCATGTCCGGAACGCCGTCAGCGCAGGCCCATCGGGGCGGCCCCGTCGGGTTACGATATAGTGCGGCAGATGGGCGTCAAAAATCTGATTGACGGGCATGATCAGGCGACGGGCGCGCAAGTCATCAGCAATCAGGAAGAGATTGCCAAGCGCGATGCCCGCGCCCTGCCGGGCAGCCTGGTACGTCATGCTGAGGGAGTCGAATCCGATATGATGCTGCTGAGGGAACTGGCGCACATCCAACGCCGACAAAAGCGGCAACCACAGCTCCGACTCCCGGGGTGAGGTGAGAAAGGTTTCCCGCTCCAAATCCAGAGGCTCGATCCATTGCCGTCCCTTCAGCAAGGCAGGAGAGCATATGAGTGCGAGGTACGTGTCAAACAGCCTGTCGCAGCGGAAATCATCGCCCTGCGGCGGCCTGCCGGTCAATGCCATATCGAAATCGTCGTCCCGCCACTCGGCGTCCTTGATCGAAAGGCTGAGATCGAGGTGAATATCGGGGTACAGCGCCCTGAAATCCGAAAGCCGGCCTGCCAACCATTCGGTCGTGAAGGTCGAGTAGAAGCGGAGCCTCAATCTATTGTCGCGCTGCCGATCGGTCGCGAGGCGGTGGCTCGCACTGTCGATCTCGCCGAACGCGCGCGCAAGTGACGCAAGATAGGCGACACAATCGGGCGTCGGCTCCACGCCGGAGGTCTGACGGCGCAGGAGGGTGCGGCCGAAAAAGCCCTCGAGCAAGCTTATGTGCCGGCTGACAGCACCCACAGAGACGCCAAGTTCCTTGGCCGCTGCGGAGAGGCTGCCACGCCTTCCGGCTGCCTCCAGCGCACGTAGGGCGTTAAGGGACGGGAGACGATAGCGCACATTGGCTCCCCATGGCATCACTCCTTATCATATCGTTTTAAATCGATGGAGAAAGCCTACGCCTTGACGTGCTTGGCGGTCAAGGAAGCGGTCTTCAGATCGCATACCCGGTTTGACAAAATTGTCACTGCCGCCCCCGACATGCAAACGGCATCAATCCGGCAAGAACAATCCGTCGGAGAGGAGACATCGCGGTGAGCGAAGAGGCATTCGATTTCGATGTAATCATCGCCGGCGCCGGCCCGGTCGGTTTGACGATGACCATCGACCTGGGCCGCCGGGGCATCCGTACCATGATCATGGAACGCGATCCAAGCACCGCTCCCTGGCCTAAAATGGACCGGTCGAACGCCCGTACCATGGAAATCTACCGCCGGATGGGCATAGTCGATCGGATTCGCGCGCTGGGCTATCCGGGCGATAATCCGATGGATGTGTTGCTGGTCCGGACGATGAACGAGCCGCCCCTGGCTCAGATCGCCTTCCCTTGCGTCGATGAAAAGCGCGCCCTGGTGGCCGCCACGAACGACGGCACGATCCCGCTAGAACCCTATCAGCTTGTCTCCCAGAATGCGATCGAACCGCTGTTGCGGGAAGTCGCAGAAAGCGAGACGCCAAACACGACCGTTCGCTACGGTCTGGAATTGTCGAGCATCGAACAGGATGAAACTGGCGTCACGGTTAAGGCGCAACGCACCGACGGCAGCGGAGAGGTGGAGACATTCCGCGCCCGTTACCTGGTGGGCTGCGACGGCGGACGCAGCACGGTGCGCAAGCAGTTGGGCATCAGGCTTACGGGTGTTTCCGCGCCCACCGATATGCGCCAGGTCATCTTCAAATCGAAGGATCTTTACGATCGGATGGCTGTGCCGAAGGGCCGCCACTACAGCTTCCTCTCCGGCGGATCGCTGGTGGCCCAGGGGTCTCGCCAGGAATTCACCTTTCACACGCCGCTGCCCGAAGACACGGACTTCAGGAAGGTCCTGCGCGAGCATATCGGTTTCGACTGCGAAATCGACATCGAACATGTGCTGACCTGGCGGCCGCATCTCCGCCTCGCGGAGCGCTACCGCGAAGGCCGCGTGCTGCTGGCCGGCGATTCTGTCCATCTTGTGATCCCTACGGGCGGCCTTGGCATGAATACCGGCATCGGCGACGCGATCGATCTTTCGTGGAAACTCGCCGGAACGATCCATGGATGGGGCGGACCGGAACTGCTCAACTCCTACGAGTTAGAAAGACGCCCGGTCGCGCAGCGAAACATCGAGGCGTCGGGCTGGGCCGCCGACGGTGCGGCCTACTGGCCTGCCACCATCACGCGGGAGGTATATGAATTCGGTCCCGTGGGCGAAGCCGCGCGCGAGCGGCTGGGCGCCACCTTCGTGCGCCAGCACGGGCGCATGCACGGCATGGTCGGTGCAGAAACCTGCTATTCCTACGCAGGCTCCACGCTCGTGGCGCATGAACCCGGCAATATGCCCCATTGGGAATTCAGCCGCATCGTTCCCCACGGTCGGCCCGGCATTCGTATTCCGCATATGTGGTTGAAGGACGGACGCGCTTTGCAGGATGTGCTTGGCGACGATTACACTCTGCTCGATCTGACCGGCACATATGACAGCGCCGAGATGGAGTCCGCCTTTGCCGAAATCGGCGCGCCACTTGATGTCATCAGGCTGGACGAGCCNCATGTTCGTGATACGTTGAAGGGCTCGGTTTTCCTGTTGCGCCCCGATCTTCACATCGCCTGGCGCGGCAGGGGCTATCCCGAAGGGGCATGGGACNTCGCCCGCCTCGCGACGGGACACGGCGCCGGCTATGACGCCTGATCGGGAGAAGAGCCGATGATACGCGAAACGGGTCAAATTCCACATTCTGCCGATGTGGTCGTGCTTGGCGGCGGCATTGCCGGACATTGCGCCGCGCTGGAGGCTGCCGAACTCGGCGCCCAGGTCCTTTTCCTCGAAAAAGCGTCTCAGGCGGGCGGCAGTTCAGCCATGGCCGGGGGGGGCTTCATCTTTGCGGGCACTGACCTGATGCAGGAAGCAGGCTTTGATGACGGTCCAGAAGTGCTGCGCCAGCGTCTTTTCGCGTCCGGAAAGAACCGGAACAGCCCGGTGCTGGTCGACGCATTCGTCAAGCATCAATTGGAAGCCTATCGCTTCCTCAAGGATCATGGCGCAAAGTTCAAACTCAATTCGATGGACCGATGCCTCCACGAAACCGGTACGGGTCGGGTGGTCACCAACATGCACATGGCGGCCCTTGCCCATCCCAACATCGTCTACGCATCGAAATGCGCCGGTATGAAGCTGATGCGCGATGGGGAAACGGGCCGCGTGCGCGAAATCATGGTCGCTTATGGCGACGAAGTCATGTCAATCGAGGCGAAACGCGGCATCGTCCTTGCCACCGGCGGATTTTCGCGTTCGCGCGAACTGATCGGTGTGTTCGCGCCGGAACTGCTGAGCGCCGTCAAGCATGGAGGAGTCGCGAACACTGGCGATGGTCTCATGCTGGCATGCGATCTCGGGGCGGGGCTTGCGGATCTGGGCTACGTCTCCGGCTCCTTCGGTGGCGCCATTCGCAACTATCCCCATGGCGTGCAGGGTGCGGATGAGGTTCCGCCATTGCTCTTCAGCTTCCTGTCGGGCGGCATCATGGTCAACGCCGAGGGTCAGCGCTTTGTCAACGAAGGGCAACCTTACAAGGCGCTGGGCGGCGCGGGCATGGCGCAAACGGGGGGCATCGCCTTCCAGCTGTTCGACAGCAAGCTGCTTGAAACGGCGTTTGACGACAGCTCGGTCAACAATTATCCCGAAGGCATCGCTGCCGGCTATATCCGGACGGCCGATACGATCGCCGATCTGGCGCGGGCGATGGCGATCGATCCGGATGCTCTGGAAGCGACGGTAAAACGCTACAACGCCAATGTTCGCAATGGCAGCGATCCGGATTTCGGACGGACCAGCAACCTCATGACGGTCGATGCGCCGCCCTATTGCATTGCCGCCACCGCCAATGCGCTGACCTCCACTTATGGTGGGATCACCACAAACGGGGACATGGCGGTCACCGATTGGATGGGTGAGCCGATCCAGGGATTGTACGCGGCGGGCGAGGTCGTTGGCGGTTTCCATGGAGCCGGCTATCTCAGCGGCACGTCGCTTTCCTCATCGTCGACGTTCGGAATGCTGGCGGGACGCGCCGCGGCGGGTCAGCCGGGCGCCTGAATCAATTTCCGGAGGCATGATGAGTGGCATGCGGGACCGATCGACACATCTCGACGCCTTGATTGAAGGCTATGACAGTCCGCCGGATGACGCTGAAGAACGGGCGCGCTCCTTGTCGGTGTTGCGGGCCTGGCAGCTCGCGCTTGAAACCAAGGATCTCGCAGGTCTTGAGGCGCTGATGCACGAGGATATCGTCATCGACCTGCCGTTCAGCGAAAGCGGACGAACTGAATCCGGCTTTTTTCGCGTCTATCAGGGAATTCCGGAATGCCTCGACTTCTGGCGTGCCGCTTTCCAGTTCGAAAAGCAGTTGCACCCCTTCACGGAGATGGAGCTTTTCGTCAGTTCGGATGGATCCCGCATCTTCTTCGAAGGGCAAGGGCATGTCACGATGACAACGGGCGCCGAATATCGCAATCGCTATGTCCTGCGCATCGATCTGGATGATGGCAGGGTCCGGCATTATCGCGAATATTATAATCCGATCATCTCCGCATTCGCCTTTGGACGACCGATCGCCGGCCAATTAAAGCTCGACAGATTATAACGCTTGGTTCTGATGTGTCGGCCCTGCGCTCACATCTTCGATATATCCCCGACGGTCAGCAGATGACGCCGGATGCCCGCATTGCATTGATCTGCTCTTCGTCGATCCCGATTTCGCGCAAGATCTGATCGCTATGCTGCCCGATCCTGGGCGCTACACCGCCCACCGTAGCGGGCGAATGGGAATAGTCGACAGGATGAGCGGCGACACGCACCGGCCCATAGTCCTCTGTGTCATACTCCCTGACACATTCCAGGTGACGCGCCTGCGGATCGGCAAGAAACTCCTCGACCGTATTGACCTTGCCTACTGGAAGGCCCTCGCGCACAGCGATCTCCTCCAGTTCCATCGATGTGAATTTCAGCGCACCCTTTTCCAGTTCGTGCCACAAGGCTTCGTAATTCTGGACACGT
>JGI24737J22298_10000256_pt1 | contig 17649 bp, 20 predicted proteins | sample KBSCornC3_FD_22298 | JGI IMG/M metagenome (IMG submission 22298) | reverse complement strand
TGGGGCTGATCGGCTGCGGCAATATCGGTTCGATCGTCGCCAGCCGCGCGCTTGGCCTGAAGATGAAAGTCGTCGCCTTCGACCCCTTCCTTTCACCAGAACGCGCCGTCGAGCTGGGCGTCGAAAAGGCCGAGCTGGACGAGCTGCTCCGCCGAGCGGAGTTCATCACCCTGCACACGCCGCTGACCGACCAGACGCGCAACATCCTCAGCCGCGAGAACCTCGCCAAGACCAAAGAGGGCGTGCGCATCGTCAACTGCGCTCGCGGCGGACTGATCGACGAAGCCGCACTCAAGGATGGACTCGACAACGGCCACATTGCCGGTGCTGCACTTGACGTGTTTGAGACCGAGCCCGCGAAGGAGTCTCCGCTGTTCGGTACGCCGAACTTCATCTCGACGCCCCACCTCGGCGCGTCCACCAATGAAGCGCAGGTCAATGTCGCGATTCAAGTCGCTGAGCAGATGAGCGATTTCCTGCTGCTCGGCGGGATCACCAACGCCATCAACGTGCCGTCGCTGTCGGCCGAGGAAGCGCCGCGGCTCAAGCCCTACATGGCGCTCGCCGAGGAGCTGGGAGGCCTGGTCGGGCAGCTGGCGCACGGCAATATTGCCGGCCTGTCGATCGAGACTGAGGGCGCTGCGGCCGAGCTCAACATGAAGCCGATGGTGGGCGCTGTGCTCGCCGGCTTCATGCGGGTGCATTCCGACACGGTGAACATGGTCAATGCGCCCTATCTCGCGAAGGAGCGTGGACTCGACGTTCGCGAGGTGCGGCACGATCGCGAGGGCGATTACCACACGCTCCTCAGGGTGACGGCCAAGACGAAGGCGGGCGACCGGACGGTTGCCGGCACCCTGTTCGGCAACAGCCAGCCGCGACTGGTTGAGCTGTTCGGGGTTAAGGTCGAGGCGGACCTTGCCGGCGACATGCTCTACGTCGTCAACGAGGACGCGCCCGGCTTCATCGGGCGGCTGGGCACCGTCCTTGGCGAAGCCGGGATCAACATCGGTACCTTCCACCTCGGCCGGGTCGAAGCCGGCGGCGAAGCGGTGTTGCTGCTGTCGGTCGACGAACCGGTTGGGCCCGAGGTAATCGCGAAAGTTGAGAAACTGCCGGGAGTGAAGCTGGTCCGGCCGCTGAAGTTCTGAACCATGTCCTCGCACCGCGAAGCGCTTCGAAGGACGTTCGCCGGGCCGTCGGTCCGCCGCTCGCTTACGGTGGCGGTGATGATCGGGACTGTGCTGAATCTCATCAACCAGGGGCCGGAGATCTTCTCCGGTCACTGGCCGACCTGGTGGAAGCTGATCCTGACCTACTTCGTGCCGTTCGCGGTGGCGAGCTACGGCAGCTACGCCGCGTTCCGGAGCTCTGGCAACGAGTGAAGGGCGCTCCGATGGGAGCGCCCTGGACTGAAATTACTGCTTGTTGGTCTCGGCGCTGTTCTTGATTGCCTCGGCCTTTTCCTTGCCTTCGTTCTTGATTGCGGACGCAGCATTTTCACCCGCTGCCTTGACCTCGGACGAGGCGTTCTCGGCATTGGATTCGATGGCCTCGGCCGCGTTCGCCGTCGTCGCCTCCAGATTCTCGGCGGCGTTAGCGTAGTTGGATTCGACGTTTTCGGCCGCCTGCTCCGTCGGGCTCTTGTTGCAGGCCGCGAGCGCTCCGATACCGAGCGCGATCGCGAGGATGGTGGTGGTCTTCATCAGCTTTCCCCTATGTTGTTCCTGTGCGCCCGCGGTTGACGCGGTGCGGCATCCGAATACGCGCGGGCGGCTTTTTCTGTTCCGCCGGGCCAACAATTCGCGCGGTCTGGACGCCCCGCGGCTCACCCCCTAGAGCCGCGCGGGCCGCACAGCAGGAAGCATCACAGTGGGAAACGTGACCGTCATCGGCGCCCAATGGGGCGACGAAGGCAAGGGAAAGATCGTCGATTGGCTGGCTAGCCGCGCCGACATGGTGGTGCGCTTCCAGGGCGGCCATAACGCTGGCCACACGCTCGTCGTCGGCGATCAGACCTACAAACTCTCGCTGCTGCCGAGCGGCATCGTGCGCGGCACGCCGTCGATGATCGGCAACGGCGTGGTGCTCGATCCATGGGCGCTGAAGGCCGAGGTCGAGCGGATCCGCGAGCAGGGGGTCGAGGTGACGCCCGAAGTGCTGCGTATCGCGGAGACCTGCCCGTTGATCCTGCCGATCCACCGCGATCTCGACAGCCTGCGCGAGGATGCGTCGGGGGCGGGCAAGATCGGTACGACCCGGCGCGGGATCGGCCCCGCTTACGAGGACAAGGTCGGGCGCCGCGCGATCCGAGTTTGCGACCTAGCCCATCTCGGCGAGCTCGGGCCGCAGCTGGACCGCCTTTGCGCGCATCACGATGCGCTGCGCGCCGGCTTCAACGAACCGCCCGTCGATCGCGAGCGCCTGCTTCGTGACCTGTCAGAGATCGCCGACTTCGTCCTGCCCTTCGCCAAGCCTGTGTGGCGCGACCTCGACGACGCGCGCGCACGGGGCCGCCGCATCTTGTTCGAAGGCGCACAGGGCGTGCTGCTCGACGTCGACCACGGCACCTATCCGTTCGTCACCTCATCCAACACAGTCGCCGGAACCACCGGGTCCGGCAGCGGGATGGGCCCGGGAGCCGCGGGCTTCGTCCTCGGCATCACCAAAGCCTACACGACGCGCGTCGGTTCCGGTCCTTTTCCGACCGAGCAGGACAACGAGGTCGGCCAGAAGCTGGGCGAGCGCGGACATGAGTTCGGTACTGTAACCGGCCGCCGCCGCCGCTGCGGCTGGTTCGACGCGGTGCTGGTTCGCCAGGCTGTCGCGGTCAGCGGCGTCACCGGCGTCGCACTCACCAAGCTCGATGTGCTCGACGAGTTCGAGACGGTAAAGATCTGCACCGGCTATCGCATCGGCGGTCAGGAATTCGACTATCTGCCGCCGCATGCCGCCGACCAGGCACGCGTCGAGCCCGTCTATGAGGAGATCGAAGGCTGGCCCGGCTCGACCCGAGGCGCGCGGAGCTGGGCCGACCTGCCGGCACGGGCGATCAAATATGTCCGCCGCATCGAGGAACTGATCCGCTGCCCGGTGGCGCTCGTTTCGACCTCACCGGAGCGCGACGACACGATTTTGGTGCGCGATCCCTTCGCGGGCTAGTGCCGCACCTCGAAACCGTCGAAACCCTCAGGGTCGGTGATCTCGACTTCAACGTCATGCACCAGGGCGCCCGGCGGGCCTTTGCGCATCAGGCTGATAAGCTCTTCGACGGCCTCGGCGTCACCTTCGGCATGTGCCTCAACTGAGCCGTCGCTGCAGTTCCGCACCCAACCGTTGACACCGATCGTCTCCGCCTCGTCGCAAGTCCAGGCACGGAAGAACACGCCCTGTACGCGGCCGGTGATGATGACGTGCCGGGCGACCTTCTGCATCACACCGTGGCAATATCCGGCGCGTCCTCGGCTTTCATGCCCACGACATTGTAGCCGGCGTCGACGTGGTGCACCTCGCCCGTAACGCCGCTGGCAAGATCGGAAAGCAGGTACAGCCCCGCGCCGCCGACATCCTCGATGGTGACGTTGCGCCGGAGCGGCGAATTATACTCGTTCCACTTCATGATGTAGCGGAAGTCGCCGATGCCGCTTGCAGCGAGAGTGCGGATTGGTCCCGCCGAGATTGCATTGACGCGAATGCCTTCGGGACCGAGATCCATCGCCAGATATTTGACGCTCGTTTCCAGGCCGGCCTTCGCGACGCCCATCACATTGTAGTGCGGGATGACCTTCTCGGCGCCGTAATAGGTGAGCGTCAGCATCGATCCGCCGCCGCTCATCAATCGCCGCGCACGCTGCGCTACGGCGACGAAGCTGTAGACCGAGATGTTCATGGTCATCAGGAAATTGTCCATCGACGTATCGACGAACTTTCCGCGCAGCTCATTCTTGTCCGAAAAGCCGATCGCGTGGACGACGAAGTCGAGCTTGCTCCACTGTTCCTTCAGCGCCTCGAAGGTCTTGTCGAGCGCTTTCATGTCGGAGACGTCGCAGTCGACCAGCAGTTCGGAGCCGAGCTCAGCCGCGAGCGGTCGGACCCGCTTCTCCAGGGATTCACCCTGATAAGAGAAAGCGAGCTCTGCGCCCTGCTCGTGAAGCGCCCGGGCAATGCCCCACGCCAGCGAACGGTCGTTGGCAAGGCCCATGATCAAGCCGCGCTTGCCCTGCATCAGTCCAGTCAAAGTTGCTGCCCCCTTGTTTGGAGTACCGGTTCGACGTCTTCGCCGGGCTGCGGTTCCTCGACTTCAAGCTCGTCGGTGTACGGCCCAGTATAGATCTCGCCCTTTAGCGCGCTGGCGCCGCTCTCGGCCAGTGCTGCATTGAGTTCGGCGCCGATCACCACACCGAGACCCACGACGAAGAAGAAAATGAGCGCGATCATGACGCCGGCAAGGCTGCCGTAAGTGCGGCCATAGCCACCGAAAAGGCTAAGCGCGTTGGGCAGGAGTTCGACCGTCACCAGCCACCATGCAGTGATGAACAAGGCACCAGGCCATTTCCTGCAGCCCTTGCGATAGCGGGAGGGCGTCAACGCGTAGAACAGGACATAGAAGGTGAAGAAGAGCGTGGCCGCAGGAACCAACCGGTACAGGCCGAGCGTCGTCGCGATACCCTGCGCAACTGGAAACCACTGGATCAGGAGGTGATGCGTGAACGTCAACGCCGCGCTAGCCGCGAAAGCGATCATCAGCAGCATCACCGCGCCCAGGATCACCAGCATGGATCCGAGCCGATATTCCCAAAAGGGCGCGCAGAACTTTACGCCATAGGCTCGTCGCAGGATGTCGCGGATCGTCTCGATGAAGCTGGTCGCGGTCCACAGACCGACGAGCGCTCCGAGCCAAAGCAGAGAGCCGGTCCGCACCGCCAGCACTTCCTGCACCGGTTCGCGCAAGGTGGCTGCGACGTCGGGTGGCAACCGCCGCAAGACGTTGCTGACGGTCAACATTGCATCCTGTCCTTGTCCCAGGAGGTGAGCGACTGCCGCAGCGACGATAAAGAATGGGAAGAGCGCGACAATCGAGAGGTAAGCAAGGTTGCCGGCGTGGATGAAGCCGTCGTTGTAAACGCCAATTGCAATGCGTTTGACGATCTCCCAAGGCGTTGGTCGAGGCTTGAGTTTCTCCTCGACCTCCGTTCCGAAGGCCGCGCGCATGCTCGCGAGGCGCTTGCGGCGGGCTTCCGGCGACTGGGGTGAAAGCTCTCTCATTCAGCGATAGCGGCTATACACCAAGGGCCGCGCGCGGATTGCCGCCACCGCTCCAGCTCTCGGCGAAGCGCTGCAGCTCTGCGTCATCCGGCGGAACGTCGACCTCGATCGCCACCAGCTGGTCGCCGCGCTTGCCGTCCCTCGCCACGAAACCGCGCCCCTTGAGCCGCAGCACTTTGCCCGAGGTCGTACCCTTCGGAATCGTCAGCATCACCGGTCCTTCTGGCGTCGGCACTTTCACCTTGGCGCCGAGCACCGCCTCCTTGAGGGTGACCGGCAGTTCGAGACGGATGTCGCTCCCATCGCGCATGTAGAAGCGGTGCGGGGCGATCTCGATCGTGACGATTGCATCGCCGCGACTGCCCGGTCCCTCGTGGCCCTTCCCGGCGAGGCGGATCTTCGTACCGTCCTCAAGACCTTGGGGCAGCTTCAAATCGATCGTCTTGCCATCCGCGAGCGTGATGCGCTGCGGCTTCAGCGCCACCGCATCCTCGAACGGAATCTTGAGCCGATACGCGACATCGGCACCCTTCTGTGCCGCCCGCGCACGCTGGCGGAAGCCGCTAAATGGTCCGCCGCTCGTCCGTCCTTCGGTTGCACCGCCGAACAGCCCTTCGAACAGGTCGCCCAAGTCCGCGCCATCCGCGCCACCGAAGTTGAAGCTCTCGAATCCTTGCGTGCCCGGCTGCGGCCCACCCGCACCGCCCGAATATCCCCCGAAGCCGGCGCCAAACGGCATCTTGGGATTGCCTTCCTCGTCAATCTCGCCGCGGTCGTAGCGCGCGCGCTTGTCCTTGTCTGACAGCATGTCATAGGCGTGAGTCACTTCGCCGAAGCGCTTGGCGGCGTTCGGATTATCCTTGTTCCGGTCGGGGTGAAGCTGCTTGGCGAGGCTGCGATAGGCCTTCTTGATCTCCGCCTCGCTCGCTCCCCGTTTCAGCCCCAAGCGCTGGTAGAGGTCGAGTGCCATTGTCCTCCCATGGCGTATCAGTTCCTGCCTGACCAGATGGGTTGCAGGGGCCGCGAGGCCAAGCCTAAGGCGGCTGGCGCATGGCGACCGATCCTTTCCAGCTATTCGACGAATGGTTTTCTGAGGCCCGCGCAAGCGAGCCGAACGAGCCCGAAGCCATGGCCGTAGCGACGACGGGCGAGGACCGGCGGCCTTCAGTGCGGATGGTGCTCCTCAAGGCCCACGGGCCCGAAGGCTTCACCTTCTACACCCACGAGCAGAGCGCCAAAGGCCAAGACCTGGCGGAAAACCCGCAAGCGGCGCTCCTCTTCCACTGGAAAACGCTCTGCCGCCAGATCCGGATCGAAGGTTCGGTCGAGCGAGTCTCCGCGGCTGAGGCCGATGCCTATTTCGCCAGCCGAGCGCGGGACTCGCAGCTCGGCGCGTGGGCTTCGGATCAGTCGCGTCCGCTCGACGGCCGGGAAACCTTCGAGCGCCGATTTGAAAAGGCGAAACAGAAGTTCGAAGGCCGAGAAGTGCCGCGCCCGGCGACTTGGGGCGGCTATCGGCTAATCCCCGAAAGGATCGAATTCTGGACCGCCCGCGAGCACCGGCTGCACGAGCGCCGGCTATTCATCCGGGACGGCGGGCAATGGAGCGAAGGGCTGCTCTACCCGTGACTAGCGCGAAGCTCGCCGCTGAGCATTCAATCCATTCGACCCGCGCGGCCCTTGCGAGCGTGGCGCTCGCGAGCGTCCTCCTCTTGGCGAAGGCCTGGGCTGCCTATCAGACCGGCTCGACCGCTATGCTCGGGTCGCTCGCCGACACGGCGCTCGATGTGATCGCCAGCCTGGCCACCCTCGTTGGCGTGCGCATTGCCGCAATGCCGGCCGATCATGACCACCGCTTCGGGCACGGCAAGGCCGAGGCGTTGGTCGCGATGGCGCAGGTCGTGCTGATCACAATTTCGGCAATCGGCATTGGCTGGCGGGCCATCGACCGCTTGATCAACGGCGCGCAAACCGAAGCGATGGGCGACGGAATCGCCGTTTCCCTCCTCGCGATCGTCTTCACCTTTGCTTTGCTCTGGTACCAGCGCCAGGTGATCGCGCGAACGGGTTCGGTCGCGATCAAGACCGACAATGTGCACTACAAGTCGGACCTGATGCTCAACGGCGCAGTGATCGTCGCATTGGTGCTCGAACAGGCGCTGCACATCGCCGGCGCCGACGCTCTGTTCGGAATCGCCATCGCGTTGTGGCTCGTGTGGGGGGCCTTCCGCGCATCGAACGAGGCGATCAACCAGCTGATGGACCGCGAATGGCCTGCGGAGGAACGGCAGCAGTTCCTCGCCGCCGCCGCGACCTACCCGGAGCTTCAGGGCTTGCACGACCTACGCACACGCAAGAGCGGAACCCTCCGCTTCGTCCAGTTTCACGTCTGGGTTCCCGCCGAGTGGACGGTGCAGGAAGCGCACGATCGGCTCGATGCAGTCGAGGAGGAGCTGCAGGGGCGCTTCCCTGGCACCGAGATCCTGATCCACGTCGATCCCGAAGGCCAAACCGACCGCGAGACTTTGCTGCCACAGGAGATTACGGAGCAGGCCTCATGACCAGCATCCCCTTCTTCCAGGTCGACGCCTTCGCCGAGCGCCCGCTGACCGGCAACCCAGCGGCGGTGATGCCGCTCGACAAGTGGCTCGACGATGCACTGATGCAAGCGACGGCGGCCGAGAATAATCTCAGCGAAACCGCCTTCACCGTGCCGACTGAGCGCGAGGATGCGGATTACGACCTGCGCTGGTTCACCCCGGCTGCGGAGGTTGAACTATGCGGCCACGCGACTCTCGCTGCGGGCCACGTGCTGATCCATTCCGACCCAGTCCGTTTCGCGACACTGTCGGGAGTTCTTACCGTCAGCCGGCGCGAGGATGTGCTCGAGCTCGACCTTCCGGCGGCCTCTTTGAACGAAGTGCGCGAGCCCGAGCTGTGCAAGGCCCTGAGGCTACCCGACACTGCCGTATGGCTCGCCAAAGGCTGCAATGACGCGGCGATCATCGAGCTTCCGGATGAGGCGGCGGTCCGCTCGGTCCAGCCGGATTTTGCTGCGCTGAAGCGCCTCCGCCGGATGGCGGTCATCACCGCTCGGGGAGAGCAGCACGACATCGCGAGCCGCGTCTTCGTGCCCTATGTCGGCATTGACGAGGACCCGGTGACGGGCTCGGCGCACGCGGCGCTGACGCCTTTTTGGGTGGAACGCCTTGGTCGCGCCCACTTCACGGCGCTGCAGGCGAGCGCCCGAACGGGCGTCCTCCACTGCCGGCTCGAGAGCGACCGCGTCGTGCTTGGCGGGCATTGCCAGACGGTGATCGTGGGGCAATTCCAGTTGTGAAGGTGTTGGCCCTCACGCTGCTGCTTTTCGCAACGGCGGCCGAAGCTAGCCCAAAATCAGATAGAGTGATGATCCTGCGTACCATCCATCGTATGGNGGCCGCGTGGAACCGCGGCGACTTTCGCGGCTACATGGCGGGCTTCAAGAACCCCGACGTGGTCTTCGTCTCGGGCGGCAAGTACCAGGACGGCTGGCAGGGCACGCTCGATCACTACATCCGCGACTATGGCGGCTCACCCGAACGTCGCGGCAAGCTCCAGTTTTACAATATGAAAGTCGACCTCCTCGCGTCCGACGCGGCGATGCTGATCGGACAGTACCGGCTCCAGCGCGGAAGCCGTATCACGGAGGGCGTGAACACCCGGCTCTTCCGTAAAGTGCATGGCCGTTGGCTGATCACCGTGAACCACGTTTCGGCATATGACTCGGCTCGGACCGCGCCAGCAGCGAAATGAGGTCAGCCTTCCAGAACTTCGCCCAAGTGTGCGTCCCGTGCCCCCGCGTGCCGAGCGTCTCCGGAATCAGCCGAAAGCGGGCGGTCGGCATCCGCTTCAGAGCCTCGTTCGGAAACGGGAAGTTGCGTGGATTGATGAAATCGTCCGCCGAGTTGATCCACGTCAGAGGAACCTTGATGCGTTCGAGCTTCGGCCAGGGATTGTAGTTCCGCGAGGAATCGAGCTGGTAGACGAGGTCGTTGGCGTCGAGCTCCCTGATGCCTGAGGCCACCCGCTCTTCAGCATAGGCGCTTGCCGATGCCCGCGTGGGATATTGTGCCTGATAATAGAGCGGCGCCGAGCCGGCGACGAAGAGCAAATTCTCTGCAGCCCGCAAGCCGGCGAGCGGCTGCGTTTTGTAATTGCCGCCCTGCCATGCCGGATCGGCCTCGATCCCGTTGATCGCAAGCTGGCGCCACATTCGGTTCAGCCCCGCGATTTCCACCGGCTCGCACGCAAGCGGCATCAGCGCGCTCGCGAAATCGGGCCATGTCTCGGCCCAAACGAAGGTGTGCATGCAGCCCATCGACGTGCCCATGATCAGCCGCACGTGTGTGAGCCCCAGACCCTCAGTCAGCATCCGGTGCTGTGCAGCGACCATGTCGTCATAGTCATACTTGGGGAAATTGGTCCGCATCCCGTCGGAAGGCTTCGACGAGCCGCCGTGCCCGATATTGTCGGGAAGGATGATCCAATATTTACGGATGTCGAGCGGCTGGCCGGGACCGTAGAGTTCGTCGGCAAATTGCGGCCGCAGGAACTGTTTTCCCGTTCCGCCGGTGCCATGGAGCACCATCACCGCATTATCGATCCGTCCCGCGGGGTTGCGATGCGGGTGCCCAAGCGTCGTCACATGCATGCGCAGCTCAGGCAGCGCCTCGCCGTCGCCGAAGCGGAAATCCTTCAGAACCACGTCCTGTTCCCGGGTCAGCCAATTCGTTTTGCCAGGCGGCTCGGACCCTTCGCCCCAGCCCGGCGGTAGGGCGGCCTGTGCGGCAAGCGCGAGAAGCAATCCGAGCATGGCCTATCCTTCCAGCTTCGCTACCAGTGCGTCGATCAGCGGCAACTGGCTTGGAAGCATTAACTCGCGCGCTTGATCAAGCGCCATCCAGCGCGCCTCCGCAACCTCGGGAAAAGGTTCGCGCTTCCCACTGCGCGGCGGCCATTCCACTTCGAATTCGTTCGATTTCAATGAGGTGCAGTCGAAGTCGCCCTCGACTGCGAAGGCCTCGACGAGCTTGCCGCCCGCCTGCCGTACTTTGGCGAGTGGAAAAGGCACAGCGGTCAACGCCATGCCGGTCTCCTCCGCGAACTCGCGCAGCGCCGCTTCTGCTGGCGCCTCGCCCGGTTCGATCATGCCCTTCGGAATCATCCATGCGCCGACTTGTTTGTTGCGCCAAAAAGGTCCGCCAGGCTTGGTCAGCAACACTTCGGTCTCGCCGCCGCGCTGCCGGAAGAGGAGAATGCCCGCGCTACGCGGCGGCGGCATCCATGACCCTCTCGGCTGCCGCTCGAGTCTCGGCGATCCAGCCGCCACCGAGCAGCCGTGTGCCGTCGTACAGCACCGCAGCCTGGCCGGGAGCAACGCCATATTCGGCGTTGTCGAAGCGCACCCACTCGCCGTCGCAGACAGCTGGCGTTGCGGGCGCCAGCGAACGCACTTTAACGCTGACTTCGCGCTGCTCCTCGCCGAGCCAGTTCCATTCGGCGACGCGCATCGCCTCTACCGCGAGCGCGCGCCGTGGCCCCACGACGATCCGCGCCTGCTCCTGTTCGATGCGGATGACGTAGAGCGGCTCCTTCTGACCGCCGATCTCGATCCCGCGGCGTTGGCCGATGGTAAAATGAACGACGCCGCGATGGCGACCGAGCATCCGACCGTCGAGATCGACGATCTCGCCCGGCGCTTCGGTCTCCGGCCGGAGCCGCTTTACCAGCGCCGCATAATCGCCGTCAGGTACGAAACAGATATCCTGGCTGTCGGGCTTAGCAGCGACCTCCAGCCCCAGCTCGGCCGCGATGCGCCGCACTTCACCCTTGGGCAGGTCGCCAAGGGGAAAGCGCAGGAAGTCGAGCTGCTCGCGCGTGGTGCCGTATAGGAAATAGCTCTGGTCGCGGCGCGGGTCGGTGCCCTTGTGCAGCTCGACGCGCCGATTGTCCTTGGCGTCGTTCACGACCCGCCGCACATAATGGCCAGTCGCGAGACAATCTGCGCCAAGCTCATGCGCGAACGCAACGAGGTCGACGAACTTCACGCCCTGGTTGCAGCTCGCACACGGCACCGGCGTGCGCCCGCGCGCATATTCGTCCACGAAGCGGTCGATCACGCCGCCCCTGAAGCGGCTCTCATAGTCGAGTACGTAGTGTGCGATGCCGAGCCGTTCTGCGACCCGGCTCGCGTCGTAAATATCCTGGCCGGCGCAGCAGGATCCGGACCGGCGCACCGCGTCGCCATGATCGTAAAGCTGCAGCGTGACGCCGATGACTTCGGCACCGGTCTGCGCGGCGAGCGCGGCAGTCACTGAGCTGTCGACGCCGCCGGACATGGCAACGACGATCCGGGCCTGCCGGGGCGGCCGATCAAGGTCAAAGCTGACGGACATTAAGGTCTCTTTACCCGAATTTCACTCATCACCGCTAGACCGTCATCCAAGAGAGGCAAGCAAGGGGGCAGTTTTGGCGCGTCACGAGAGCGACTTTGGCGCGAAGGCGCAGGAGCCGCTCAGCCTCGATGAGTTGCTCACGCTTCTCGGCAATGCTGCCGAGAGCGAGGGCCGCTCGAGAGAGGATGCGATCGCCTGCTATCTGTCTGCCGGCGACGGCTGGCGGGAAGCGGTGAAGCTGCTCGGCGGCACGTTCGCCGAAGGAGCGACAGGGTTAAGGGAGCGTAAGGCGGACTGACCGGGGAATTAACCAGCGCGCTTCAGAATATTTTCAACGGCCACGGATTAAACACTGGCCAGTAGCAATGATTAAGCAGGTGTGACGGAAGTATGCTTGAGAACCAGAAGATTCGTCCGGCCCAGGTCATCGGCCCCCTCGGCGAGCCGCTGACGCTCGAGTCGTTGCCGGCTCCGAGCACCACCCGTTGGGTCGTGCGTCGCAAGGCCGAGGTTGTCGCCGCCGTTGCCGGTGGGCTGCTGACCGTCGACGAAGCCTGCAAGCGCTACACGCTCAGCCTCGAGGAATTCACCAGCTGGCAGCGAGCGGTCGACCGCAGCGGCATGCCTGGCCTGCGCGTCACGCGAATCAAGCAGTATCGCGACCAGTACGAGAAGCAGCAGCGCTACTGAGTCGCCGGAGGGCAACCGGGCTTCGGGCTCAAAAAGCTCCTCTATTAACCAAAATCTGGACGAATCCTTCCGTTTCCGGAACAAGCGGCGCGCATCGCGCGTCTGTGGTGCCTAACCGGTCGCTGCGTCGTTGATCAGCGAGCGGCAAACAGGAGGGAACGCACATGACAGGTATCATTATCTGGCTGATCGTTGGCGGCATTTGCGGTTGGCTTGCCAGTCTCATCATGCGGACCGACGCTCAACAGGGGATCATCCTGAACATCGTCGTCGGAATCGTCGGCGCAGCCATCGCAGGCCTGCTGCTCGGCAAGGGCAATATCAACCAGGGAGTGTCGATCGAGACCTTTCTGTGGTCGCTGATCGGAGCGATCATCCTTCTGGCGATCGTCAATCTGGTCCGCCGAGGTAGCGTCCGATAAACCGGACGAAAGTATCAAATTAGAGGGTCGCGCTGCTTGGGCTGCGCGACCCTTTTTCATTGGATCATTGCAATTCGAACGTCATCGCCAGATTGACCTGAAGCTTTTGCTCGCCAGGCTCGATCGACGTCTTCGCCTGCGCCATGTCGGCACGCGCATACATCGGCATGGGCGGCGGCACCGGATAGCTTCCGCCACTCTCATTGACCGACACCACGCGTACGACACGAAGCCCAAGCGACCGCGCGTAGAGCTCGGCCCGCGCCCGGCCGATGGCAATTGCCTTGTTTCGCGCTTCGTCGAGAGCACTCTCCGGCTTGTCCACGCTCAGCGTGGGCCCGTTGATCTGGTTGGAACCCTGGGCGACCAGCGCATCGAGGATCTTCCCGGAATTACGAACGTCGCGGAAGCGGACCGTGACTGTGTTCGATGCAGTGTAACCGACCAGCTGCGGGGGCTGGTTCTCGACATAGCGATATTCGGGATTGAGGCTGACATTGCTCGTCTGGATATCTCGGTCCTCGATGCCGGCTCGCTTTAGCGCCGCAAGTGCCCGGCTCATGCGGTTCGCGGTGTCCTGCAGCGCGCCGGTGGCGGTCGTCGAGCGCGACACGACGCCCGCCGAGATGATCGCCACATCGGGGACGCGCGTCACTTCGCCGGTCGCGTTAACGTCCAGCCGCGTTCCAGCAATCGTCTGGTTGATCGTCGATTGTTGCGCCGCAGCGGGCGACGCAAGTGCGGCAGCGCTAAGCATTACCGCCACCACAAGAGCATTTTTCATCCTTGTTCCCCTGGCAATCCGTTTCACCGGTGCAAGGGTTGCCCCGCAGCCATGGCTCCTTGCTGAACGACCGCTAGACGCGGCGGCGAGCCACCAAGCGGTAAATAGCAAGAATGACAAACGCGCCGATGACCGCGCCGACGAAGCTCGCGCCTTCGCCCGGCTCGTACCAATGGACAAGATGACCAAGCCATCCGGCGAGGACCGCGCCAGCGATTCCAAGAAGGACGGTGATCAGGCAGCCGCCCGGATCCTTTCCCGGCATCAGCAGCTTCGCAAGCCCGCCTGCGATCCCGCCGATGATGATCCACCAGATCCAGCCATGATTTGGATCAAGCAATGGCATCAACATGGCGCTTCCCTTTCTGTCCTGTGCCGTTCAAAAGGCCTTCACGTTAACAGCGCCAACGTCCGCTCGCGAAACAAGTGCCACCGTTGGTCGAAATGGGATGGCACCGGTTAACCGCAGCGGGTCTGTTGCGCCAGGTGAGTTATTAAGCTAATACAGCTCGGATACTGCTCACGAGATTCGAAAAATAGGCATGGACACCATGAACAGGGAAACTTCGATCCACTCCTCCGACACTTTGGTGGTCGTGGATCGCTCGCGCCGGCAGCGCAGGCTGGTGATCGCGGCCATTGCCGGCATCGCCGTGATCGCCCTCGTCCTGTTCTTTATGATGGGCCGCGGCTCTGACAAGCCTGCGCAATCCGCAGGTGCGGGTGCCGGGCAGGTTCCGACCGTAACGGTCGTCGTCCCTGGCCGCAGCCAGGTTGGAAGGATGATCACCGCGAGCGGCCCCCTGGCCGCCAGGCGCGACCAGCCAGTCGGAATCGCCGGCTCGGGCGGCCGCGTCGTTCGCGTACTCGTCGATGCCGGCACCTGGGTGCGCGGCGGACAAGTGCTCGCCGTGATCGACCGCGCGGTGCAGGCGCAGCAGGCCTCCCAGCTCGCGGCTCAGGTGCAGGCAGCGAGGGCCAATGCGGCGCTTGCTCAGGCGAATTATGAGCGGGCGATCGCACTTCAGGGGCGCGGATTCGTCTCCAAGGCCGAGATCGATTCGAAAAAGGCGACTCGCGACGCGGCATACGCACAGGTGCGCGTCGCCCAGGCGCAGCTCGCCGGCGCGCGCGCCGAGCTCGGCCGCCTGAACGTCGTAGCGCCGACGTCCGGATTGGTCCTTGCGCGGAGCGTCGAGGTGGGCCAAATCGTCGGCCCCGGAACCGGCGCCCTGTTCCGCCTTGCCGACAAGGGCGAGATGGAAATGCGCGCGCAGCTGTCGCAGCAGGACCTGTCCCTCATCCACGACGGCATGCCCGTGCAGGTGACTCCGGTCGGTTCTGATCGCAGCTACACCGGCCACGTCTGGCAGGTGGCGCCGGTCATCGATCCGCAGTCGCGCCTGGGCGATGTGCGCATCGCCGTCCCTTATGATGCCGCAATGCGTCCCGGTGGATTCGCCGAGGCAAAGATCACCGCCGGAACGACGACGGCGCCAATGCTGCCGCAGAGCGCGGTGCTGAGCGACCAGGACGGCAATTACGTCTATATCGTCAACGGCAAGAACGAGGTCGAGCGGCGTGCGATCAAGATCGGTGCGGTCAGCGATAGCGGCGTGACCATAGCCGAAGGGATCAGCGGCAATGAGGCGGTCGTGCTGTCGGCGGGCCCGTTCCTCAATCCCGGCCAGAAGGTGAAGCCCAACCGTCAGGCGGCGCGCTGAGCGCTTAGAAGAGTCACAGTTCGATGAACTTCCGCAACATCTCGTCCTGGTGCATCCGCAATCCGGTTCCGCCAATCGTCCTCTTCGTCGGATTGATGCTGGCCGGTCTCATCACCTTCGCCGGGATGCAGGTGAACAACAATCCCGACATCGACTTCCCGGCCGCCAACGTCACCGTAAGCCAACCTGGCGCCGCTCCGAACGAAATCGAGACACAGATCACGCAGCGCATCGAATCGGCTATTCGCGGAGTGAACGGCGTCGATGAGATCAACAGCTCCGTCGGCGAAGGCTACAGTTCGACCTTCGTCCAGTTCCAGATTGGAACGCCGACCGATCGCGGCGTCAACGACGTTCGCAATGCCATCGCCCAAGTCCGAGGAAGTCTGCCTGAAGGCATTCTGGAGCCCCAGGTGACGCGCATCGACATCTCGGGCGACCCAATAATGTACATCGGCGCCCAAACGACGGACATGAGCCTCGAGGAACTGAGCTGGTACATCGACAACACGATTGCCAAGCGCCTCCTTGGGGTCCCCGGCGTGGCCGCGGTCACCCGCACCGGCGGAGTCGATCGGACGATCCGCGTGATCCTCGATCCGGCTGCCCTCCAGGCACAGGGTATTACCGCCGCGCAGGTCAATCAGCAGCTGAGGCAAAGCAATCTCAACGCGGGCGGCGGACGCGCCGAAATTGCCGGGTCGGAGCAGTCCGTCCGAGTGCTCGGGAATGCGCGCAACGCTTATGATCTTAGTCAGACGCAAATCGGTCTTCCTGGCGGGCGCTTCGTGCGGCTCGCCGATCTCGGCCAGGTCAAGGACAGCTATTCCGAACAGCGCACGCTCGCCAAGCAAGACGGACGGCAGGTTGTCAGCTTCGAGGTGCAGCGCGCCAAGGGAGCGTCCGAAGTGACGACCTACGACAAAGCGTGGGAGGAACTGCGCAAGATTCAGCGGGAGAATCCGAAGGTCCAATATTCGGAGATCTTCAACCAGGTCGACTACACCAAGTCGCAGTACACATCAGCGATGGAGGGCCTCATCGAGGGCGCGATCCTCGCCGTCCTCGTCGTGCTCCTGTTCCTCCGCGACATCCGCGCGACTCTCATTTCCGCGCTCGCAATTCCGCTGTCGGCGATCCCGTCCTTCTTCTTCATGAACCTGATGGGGATCACGCTGAACGGGCTTTCGATGCTGGCGATGAGCCTGGTTGCCGGCGTTTTGGTCGATGACGCTATCGTCGAGATCGAGAACATCGTGCGCCATATGCGTATGGGTAAATCCGCCTATCAGGCAGCGATCGACGCGGCGGACGAGATCGGCCTCGCCGTGCTCGCGACGACAATGGCGATCGTCGCCGTCTTCCTTCCAGTCGCGCTGATGCCTGGAATCTCGGGGCAGTTCTTCAAGGCGTTCGGCTTCACTGTGGTGATCTCGGTGCTGATGAGCCTACTTGTCGCCCGAATGATCACGCCGCTTGTCGCGGCCTATTTCCTGCGTTCGCATGGCGTGCAGCCGCACGCCAACTACAAATGGATGGACCTCTATCTGAAGGTCCTCAACTGGAGCCTCAACACAGCGAAGGCGCACGCCTATCGCCTCAGGCATCCGGGCGTCTTCGGCTGGATGAAGTCCCTGTTCCGCGACCACCGCGTGTATATGGTCGGCGCGGGTTTCGGCGCGCTGCTGCTCAGTGGCGTCCTCTTCGCCACGCTGCCGATGACCTTCCAGCCACCACTCAACCTCGATTTCTCGCGCGTGAACGTGACACTCCCGCCTGGATCGACGCTCGAACAAACCGAAGCGATTCATCATCGCATTGCGGTGCTGCTGAAGCGAGATCCTGACGTCGAGCACGTCTTTGAGCGGATCAATGTTGCCAACGGCCATCTCAACGTCGTGCTGAAGAAGGACCGCAAGAAGACAAGCACCGAATTCGAGCGGTTGCACGCTCCGGAACTCTCGGCGATCCCTGACGCCCGCGTCAGCTTCCAAAGCCAGAATGGCGGCGGCCCCGGCGGTGATTCCCGGGACATCATGCTTTATCTCGGCGGCAGCGACCCAGTGCAGCTGAATGCCGTTGCCAACCAGATCGCCAAGGAAATGGCTACCATCCCCGAGCTGCGCGCTCCGCGCGTCGGCGGCGACCTCGCCCAGCCGGAAATCACGATCAAGCCGCATCTCGACCTGGCGGCCGATCTCGGAGTGACGACCGCGGCGCTGAGCCAGACGATCCGGATCGCCACGATCGGCGAGATCGAACAGAACGCCGCCAAATTCTCGCTATCAGATCGGCAGGTGCCGATTACGGTTTCGCTGTCCGAAAAT
>JGI24737J22298_10000255_pt1 | contig 17653 bp, 20 predicted proteins | sample KBSCornC3_FD_22298 | JGI IMG/M metagenome (IMG submission 22298) | reverse complement strand
TGGGTTACCGCAGTCGTATACGACTGCACCGGCAAANTCGCCGTTGTTATCAAGGAATACGATAACCTTTGCGCTTGCTGCGCGATTTGGGGCAATTTCAGTCGTACGTGTNTANAATGTCGTACCATTGTAACTGTGCTTAGTTGCACGGTTTGAGCCNGCAATGTCAATGCGGTCAGCGGTCATAGCACCAGTAGCGACTTTTTCGCTACCAATGTATACATCACCATTTTTCGTTACTGTACCATCTTTAGTGGTGTAGTGGTTAACGATGTTGCTTGTAATGCCAAAGTACGTGTAAATGTTCTTTGTACCTGGAGTATCATCACTGTTATATTTGTTGCGCATATCAGTTGCAGAAGTAAATCCACACTTCATAACCGAGCTCGACAGACACTGGCCAGCATCTGCATGTGGTATGTAGAGCAAGCCAGCAATAGCAAGTACTGCAAACGCCGCTACACTACCAATTAATAATCGTAATTTCTTCATACACGTTCCTCCCTGAACTTAGTGTATTTTGATCATTCTCATTCTACTCCTTTTTTTAAGTTTTGTCAATGTTAGTGTATAACTATATTTCTTATGCTTATCTCATCTGACAAACTCGCATTTTTTCTGCTACAATGGTGCATATGAGATCGTTACACCTTGCGCGGCCGCGAGCGATTATGATGGTAGGGGTACCTGGGAGCGGTAAAAGCTTCTTTGCGAGTCAATTTTCGCAAACATTTAGTACGCCGTTTATTGATAGTGAAACGATTACTGCAATTACAAATGACCGAGCAATATCAGGTCGCATTATTGCACTCCTGTTAACAGAAATCTGTAAAACTAACCAAACGTTTATCCTAGAAGGCAACAGCGAAACAAAGGTACTACGCGCTGAATTTGCCGAGTTTGCTAAAAAACATGGCTACGACCCACTTTTTGTGTGGGTGCAAGCCGATCCGAGCATCTCGCGCCAACGTTCAGCGAAAAAAGGCCGCAACCAAGAATCGTATGAATCAACGATGCAACGATTCGAAGCACCGACCGAGTCTGAAAGAGCACTCGTTGTCAGTGGCCGCCACACGTATGCTACACAGCTCCGTATGGTTTTGAATCATATCGGCAATGACAACCGTCCGCCCGTCGTACACGAGCGTCAGCCATCGCCGGTAGTACCAGTTCGCAAACGCATACAATAATATGTCCTCTTTTACCGATCCAGAATTTGGCGAGATTATCGTCCATAAACGACGAGGTATGCGCAGTGTGCATATAAAAATCGGCACCGACGGTCGCTATGCCGCCACCGCACCATTTTATACGCCGCTCATTTTCATCAAGCAGGTAGTCAATAACTCACGCGAGGACCTTCGCAGACTGGCAGCACACACCTCAACCGCAAAGCCTTACGAAGATGGGCAAACAATAGGCAAAACTCACACGCTCGCCGTCGTACCAACCCAAACCGTCAAAAGTCCAACTACCAAGATTCTGCGCGAGCGCCTCCTAGTATATCTGCCGCCAACAAGCCAACTCGAAGATACGGCCGTACAGCAACAAATTCGCGATACTGTCATTCGTATCTTACGCCGTGAGGCTAAGGCCTACCTGCCAGGCCAACTTGCGGCACTTGCACGCACGCACGGATTCAACTACGAGCGCATCCGTTTTAGCCACGCAAGCGGCCGATGGGGAAGCTGCAGCAGTACCGGTACAATTAGCCTCAATATTGCTCTAATGAAACTTCCTGATGAGCTCATCGACTATGTGCTCGTACACGAGTTATGTCACACGCGCCACATGAACCATTCCAAACATTTTTGGGCAGAAGTCGAGGCTATCAACCCCCACTATCGCCTCCATAAACGGCAGATTGCCACACACTCACCAGGGGTGTAAAAAGCAAGTGCTTTTCACGCAGCAACATGGTACAATAACAACAATGAAACAGGGGATGGGTGCGATACTACATATTAACGCGCGTACTGAACGTACAATACGCCTTGCCGGCTTCGTTGTTCCTGTAATTCTTTCTCTATACGGATGGCTCCTNCAAGTNGACATCGTCGAATCAAACCGNGCGGTCAACCCAACATTGTTCTACTGCATCTGTGCCGCCTGGATGACTCTCGGACTCTACAACTGGTTCAATGAAGTCACTTCGCGTGCCGATGCAGGTACCCGATTGTTCCTTTACCATGCACTTGCAGTTGGATACGTTCTATTTGTATCAGGCCTCGCCATGCCGTTCACAGGCTGCGCGGTAGTATTATTCCTAGCATCGTATACCTATTTCGGACGCGATGGGCTCAACCTTAGTATTCTCGTGTTGTTCGTAACCATGCTCGGCGACATGATGCTCCACATGGATGACACGCAGTATATGCTGCAATCTGGGCTATTCTCGCTCGGCGCGCTCGTCGTAGGGTTTGTCTGTGGCACGGTAGTAGCCTCGCAAGAAATTGACCGTTTGGAACTCGCACGCAACCAAGCCGAAAAGATTCTGCAGCGCGACCGCATTTTAACGATTGTAAATAACCTTGCCGATGCGGTTATTAGCACCGATAAAGATGGAGTAATCCGTGTCTATAATGCAGCCTGCCTCAGCCTGCTCGATACAAATCGCGACATCAACGGACTGCACATAGATAAAATCCTACGCCTTACCGACGATGATAATAAACCGTTCAAGATGATTCCTAACTTTGCACTTGCTCGCGGTGTTGTTACGCGCGAAGATCTACGTGCAACCATCTCTGGCGAAACAATCCGCCTCAGCGTTATTTACTCACCAATCCGCAGCAACGATAGCTCGAGTAACCAAGAGACCCACAACGACGGATTTGTCATTATCTTACGCGATATCACTAAGCAAAAATCGCTCGAAGAAGAGCGCGACGAATTCATTTCAGTGGTAAGTCACGAGCTTCGCACGCCAATTACCGTGGCTGAAGGATCTCTTTCTAACCTCGAGTTCATGATGGAGCGCACCGATGTGCCACAACCAGTCCTTCGTGAAAACATCAAAATGTCACACGAGCAAGTATTATTCCTTGCACGTATGGTGAACGATCTTAGTACGCTCAGTCGCGCCGAGCGTGGCGTTGGAGATGCGACCGAAGAGATCAGTATGGACGAGCTCGTACAGGACCTTTTTAAAGAGTATGCGCCGCAAGCTGAAGCAAAAGGCCTCCGATTCAATCTCGATGTTGAACCACAGCTTGGCGAGGTAAGCGCAAGCCGACTATACCTCAAAGAGCTCCTTCAGAACTTCATTACAAACGCCATCAAATACACAAAAGAGGGCGAGGTTACACTCATGGCCAAAAAACTCGCGGGCAGCAAACTGGAGCTAGCAGTTAAAGACACGGGCATCGGTATCTCGAAATCAGACCAAGCACATGTGTTCGAAAAATTCTGGCGCAGCGAAGACTACCGAACGCGCGAAACGGGCGGCACCGGCCTCGGCCTTTACGTCGTACGCAAGCTTGCTAAAAAGCTTGGCATAGAAATCGAAATGACATCTCGACTAAATCACGGCTCAACGTTTAAGTTTATCATCCATACCGCCAAGAAATAGGCTAGGGCTTGACGGTTTACACAATACTCACTATACTTGACTTGACAGTCTGGTGAGTAAACCAGGCTTTTAATTTTGGGAGAGACACGGAGTGGCAAAAGCACCAACCAAGAAAGACTCTGACGCAAGCACTAAGGTGACTCGCATCAAGGCAAGCGAAAGTAGCACTAAAAAGGCTACTGTTGCAAAAGCTAAACCAGCTATCGACAGCAAGAAAAAAGAAGCTGTCGCTAAGACTGAAAAACGCGAACAGACCAGTAGTCGCAACCCGCTTCGCGCGATTGCAAACTACTTTAAGGGTTCTTGGTACGAACTTACACAAGTTCGTTGGCCTGACCGCAAAAGCACATGGGGCATGACCGGCGCACTTGTTGCATTCACACTCTTTTTCGTTATTGTTGTCCTCCTCTTTGATTACGGCTTTGCACAATTATTTAAACTAATCCTCGGGAGTAACTAATCTATGGCAAAACTAAACCGCTACGACTCAACTCGTCAATGGTACGCGATTCACACGTATTCTGGCTACGAAGAAAAGGTAGCCGATAGCATCCGTCAGCGCATCCAGGCAGTCGACATGGCTGACAAGATCTTCGACGCGATGGTGCCAAAAGAAAAGCAAATCCAGATCAAGAACGGTAAGCGCAAGGTTATCGAAGCTAAAATCTTCCAGGGCTATGTACTGGTTGAGATGAAGCTCACCGACGAAACTTGGTACATCGTACGTAACACCCCTGGTGTTACTGGCTTTGTTGGTAGCGGCACCGAGCCTACTCCTGTATCTGATAGCGAGATCACCAAGATCAAGCGTCGCATGGGTGTTGAAGACCCTAAACACCAAATCGACTTCTCTGAAGGTGAGGTGGTCAATATCGTTGACGGTCCATTTAAGGGCTTCGATGGCGCAGTAAGCGAAATCGACACCGCTAAGGGCAAGCTTAAGGTTATGGTCAGCATGTTTGGTCGCGACACTCCAGTCGAGCTCGATGCACTCCAGGTGAAAAAAGTCTAACATTTCACAGTAGATACAAAAATACCTCCTATTTGGGAGGTATTTTTGTATAGCGACGACATTGACGCTATTACACTAAAGTTATAATATATGTATCACGTTCGTCATCCGTAAGGGAAGGCGACCGAGAGAGGAGTGGCCTTGACCACTGCTAACTTCACACCCCGCACAGCAAGTACTGATGACGATCAGGCCTGGATGAAGCCCATGGAGGCCGACCTGGCCTGGCGTCTGCTGGACGAGCCGCCCAAGCACTCGGATTCTGTGGAATGGCAGACCGATGAGGCCTGGAGGCTGCGAAGGCTCGAACTCCTGGACCAGGACCCGGCGTTCTGCCGGATCATCGACGAACAGATTCCCTATGAGCACCTCCACGGGGCCAGAGGAATCGTCCGGGGCTTCCCGAGGCATGGGTTGAAGCTCTAACCGAGCCAGCTCTTCTCATCCGGCCCGGTGCCCACGTATGATCTACGCGAGGCACCGGGTCGGAACGTCCCAACCACCGGACAAGNGGCGATTTTATTGCCCAGTGCTTGAAAAAACATAGAAGTTTTGGTATAATTTACAACCGTTACGCACTGCGAAATGCTTCAAATTTAGCAGTAAGAAATAAAGGATAATATTTACTATGGCAAAAAAGGTAATTGGTAACCTCAAACTCCGTATCCCTGCCGGTCGCGCGACTGCTGGTCCTCCAGTAGGTAGCACACTCGGTCAGTGGGGCCTTAACATGATGGATTTCATCAACCCATTCAACGATGCTACTAAAGCAGACATGGGCAAAGATGTAATCGTACACATCCAGGTTTTTGAAGACCGCACCTTCACATGGAAGAGTCTTGGNCAGCCAGTTGACGACATGATTCGTGCAGCTATTGGCATCCAAAAGGGTAGTGGCAAGCCACATTCTGAAAAGGTAGGCAAGATTACTCGCGCTCAGCTCGAGGAAATTGCACAGGCCAAGATGGGTCAGCTTAACGCGATCGATCTCGACGGCGCTGTAAAGGTTATTGCTGGTACAGCACGCAGCATGGGCGTAGAAGTCACCGACTAATCACACCTAAGCTCACTGAAATACGAGGCCATTTATGAGCCTCGTATTTCATTTGCCGTCCAAGCGAAGCATAAGGGGATATAGTATACTGAGTATATGCGAAAATCCGTCGAGCGACGGCAGCGCGCAAAAGTACTTGCCGAAGCCATTCACACCACTCGCACAACCCACCACCGTCGCCTTACTGCGATAGTTATTTTGGCACTTATCATCCTTGACGCCGCTATTATCGGCATCTTCCAACTGCAAGCAAATCAAACGGTTGCCGCGACTCAAAAGAAGTTTGCAAACAGTCAAACCGCAGCCTCTTCAAGCAAATCGTTCGCCCGCATACTTGCCTCAGTAAACCAGACCGAAGCACACAGTGCCGAGCAAACAGTCAAATCTATCCCACCATATCCCAAAAAAGTTGCAGCCACGACAACCACAACAGCAGCACCACATTGTGACGTCAGTAATCCAACATCAATCATCGTTATTGTAAACAAAAAACATTGCATCAACCCACCCTCATGGGCGCCACCCGACCTTACGTCACTTGATGGCTATTTAATGCGCAGCGTCACTGCAACCCACATGCAACAAATGATGCAAGCCGCAGCCGCGGCAGGCTTGCCGTTTGGCCTCACAAGCGCCTACCGCTCATACAGCGACCAGGTAGCCACCTATAATAACTGGGTCCAGGTTAATGGCAGTACTACGGCTGCCGACACGGTTAGCGCACGGCCTGGCTATAGCGAGCACCAGACAGGGCTTGCCGCTGACCTCGATACAAGCGGATGCGTCCTCGAATGTTTCGGCGGCACTGGACAATATGCATGGCTCAAGCAAAATGCAGCCAACTTTGGATTTATCGAACGCTACCCGAGCGGCCTCACTGGCGTCACTGGCTATTCGCCAGAGCCATGGCACTGGCGCTACGTCGGCAGCGATACTGCACTTGCGATGAAGCGCGGTGGCGTCCAAACGCTCGAAGAATATCTTGGCATAAGTGGCGGCGACTATAATTAGTCGGTAACACTGACGGGAATTGGCTGACGAATAATGCGTACGACATGGGCATCGGGAACGCCTTGCAAGGCCTCGGAATTCTTAGAATTACAAGCCTCAACCGTTACCAACTCCTCAGCCGTCTCGGTAGTCAATGTAAGCATGCCTCCATTACAGTGCTCAAGCACCCCTCGAGCCATATGAAGCTGCGCCTCGCGCCGTCTATCAAGCTGTTCAAGTTTACCAATAAATTCTGCTGTAAGAAGGGGCTCTTGGCTGGCGACAAAAGCAGCCGCTTCATCATCCGTCATGTCACCCATAGAAGCAGCCTCTGCAATCCACTGTCGCTCCAAATCACCTGACATTCTCGCCTCAGATACCTCAGAAATCTTCCTGCCAATATCATCGTGCCTATAGGCAAGTCGAGCAAGCGCAATACAGCGCCTACATTTATCAGGAATCTCTAGTTGCTGTGAGAATTCTCCAGACGACTCTATCATAATATTAGTATATAATATTACCGGTTTTTTGCATCTTTTTCACACTCTTATTTAACAATTGCCAGTCTTGACTCCTAGCTCATATGAGCCCACAATAGAATATGGTTATGGTAGTACTTTTGCCACTTGTGGCAGATTTCCACTCCCAAACCGTACTTTAGCATTAGGCTCTCCTAACAGAGGAGAACCTTCCGAAATCACGACTTCAGACATACGCTGTACTCGCTAATTAAGTGGGGCAGGCCAGCGGTCTTGTCGTTCATACTCCACCACTTATAAACGTTAATTCCATAGGAGAGTATGCTATGAACAATTTAATAAATAGTCCTGTTTCTATTACCGCAATTGGGTTCGGTCGCGATATGCAACCAATCCCAAAGCGCATGGAATGGGGAGGTCGCACCTATCAATTCATCGACCGCGGTATTCGCGTCATCTCACGTCGAGGTGAGCAAATCCATTCAACGGTTACGATGAGTGACGGCGAACGAAGCTTTTGTCTTCGCGAAAACGCTGGTGCGTGGATGCTTCTCAGTGTCTGCTAAGCCTCTACAGGATGAAAAAGCCCCCGACTACCAATCGGAGGCGTTTTTCGTTTTTTGAGCCAACTACACGTAAATATACTGGAATTCACTCGCCGAAGTTGTACGGTAATGCACAACACCAACTTGGCCGGCATAGTTCATTTCTGAAATATTCACCGTGCCGTTGCCGTTAACTGATTCAACGATAACAACATGGCCGCTCTCGACACCAATGGCGCCGGGCGCCGGGCTAGAGCCCGTAGCGTAGCCAAATGCTGCAGCCGCTGAAAGCCATCCATAACCTCCATTACCGAGTTGGTTTGGCAACGCTGGGATACGACTCTTTACATACCAAGTACAGGTACCCCAGACATAGCCATTACCTGCGGAACTTGCCGCACGATAAGTTGGCTGTGCCACGACAGTTGTCGTAGCTGCTTGTACTACTGGCTGGGTTGCTTGTTGTACCGGCGGCGCCATAAACGCAGCTGCAGCAACCTTAAGCGAGCTCGAGAAGCCCGTAAGCCCCTGAGGCGGAGTAGGTAATTGTAAAACTTGACCTGGTTCGATCAAATTTGGATCACTTATTGCGTTTGTCACCANAATATCGTTTACCGTCGTACCATGCGCGCTTGCGATTGCTGTAAGNGTATCGCCCGTTTGCACCGTCACTGCTGGTGTTGATACTGTNTTTGCTGGCTCAGTTTTTGCCGAAGCGTCAGGCTGAGCAGCGGTGTTTGTGTACGTAGTGCTATCAGCATAGGCTGCATGCCCATATGATAGCGTGGCAGCAAGAATAATCGCCAGTGCTGCCACCGACCTTGCTATACGCATTGTTATCTCCTAAGATTACACCCCCACGGATAGGCAACTATAGTCATTTACACGTGGATTTTGTGTACTGAAATGCCCCTATATAAAGACGGGATTCAAAAAACACATCTCTAATAGTACCAAACCATAGTGTTTATGTCAATCTTAAGCACGCTAGTGGTAGCGGTTAACAGAGGTAATTAGCAGGTCAAGAATGGCTCTGCGCGACACCCAAANTATCGCTCAACCACTCGACAAATCATGCATTTTTTGCTATAATTAACAAGTTAATCAATGTTGGGAGGCCTTGAAAAGCCGTTTGTACCACAGAAAGGATATATCCTCATGGCTAAAAAAGCCGAATTACTAGAGCAGGCAGCAGAGCTTAAGCTTGACGTAAGCGACAAGAACACTATCGCTGAAATCGAAGCAGCAATCGCTACCGCAGAAAACCACGAAGTACGCGAAGCTGTTGTCGCTAAAGCCGGCAAGCGCAGCCAGAAGTCACTTGACGAAGCTGAAGAAAAAGCCGAAAAAGAAGCGCGCAAAGAAGCTGGCGATACAACACCACAGGGTGAGGCTGAGGCAAACATCACCAAGGGTCCAGCACCAAAGACTCGCTCTAAGCTCGAGCGCCGTGGTAAGAACTACCGCAAGGTTGCTGAAAAGCTTGAAGCAGGTAAAGTATACAACCTCGCCGAAGCATTGCAGCTTGCAATCGACACTAACCCTGTAAAGTTTGACGCAAGCGTTGAACTTCACATCCGCCTTGGCGTTGATCCTCGCCAGGCTGACCAGAACATCCGTGCAACCGTTGCACTTCCAAACGGTACTGGTAAAAACATCCGCGTAGCCGTATTTGCTCCAGAAGCTGAAGCAAAGAAGGCAAAAGCAGCTGGCGCTGACATTGCAGGTGACGAAGAATTCTTGAAGCAGCTNGACAAAGAAGAGCTTAANTTCGACGTTCTTATCGCAACTCCTGCATACATGCCAAAGCTTGGTAAGTACGCACGTCTGCTTGGCCCTAAGGGTCTTATGCCAAACCCTAAGAGTGGCACCGTTGCTGCAGATGTTGCAAAAGCAACTACTGAAGCAAAAGCTGGTAAAGTTGAATACCGCGTTGACAAGCAGGCAACCGTTCACCTTAGCATTGGTAAAGTAAGCTTCGGCCTTGAAAAGCTCACCGAGAACGCAAACGCATTCTTCGCAAGCCTCCAGAGCCAGAAGCCAAGCAGCCTTAAGGGCGGCTACGTTAAGTCTACTGCCGTTACAACAACTATGGGNCCTGGCATCAAGCTAGAGAACCAGGTTAACTAGTAGCGACACTACTANTAAAAATCGCTCCTCCAAGTCGGGGAGCGATTTTTTGTTTGTTAGTAATCAGATTTATCATACACACATANTTCTTCGCTAAAGCTCCGGCCTTGCTCGATCATATCAAGCGAAACCTGTGTGGTATGGAAGAGTCGGTCTTTAGCGAGAAGCTCTTGACGTGTCAGCCATACGCTCTCACCACCGTACCACTCATGTACAGGCGGTAAATCGTCAACCTCTGCAAGCAATAACGTAAATAACTTGTCTTCAAGAACAACGCCGCTTGGCAATGTATCAATGAGCCGCTGCATACCAACTACTGCAAAATCCGCTACAATACCAGTTTGCTTCTTAAGCTCGCGCGCAGCCGAATCCCGTACCGGAAGACCTCGCAGCATTGGCGCACTTGCAATACCCCAATAGTCCCGGAATGGCTCACGAGTACGCCTATGCGCCAAGTAGTGCGTAAACCCGTCCTTATGCGAGCGAACGACAAGTAACATCGACGCTTTCGGACCGGCAATTTCACGCCCGGTCGACTCATCGATCCTATTCGCAAATTCTTTGCCCTCGGCCGTCAGTTCATAGACCCCGTCGATAGCTTTAAATACCAGTTTTTTACGCAGCAAGGTCGCGAGATGGTACTTGAACCGATCACCCTCGAGGTTCGTCGGCCTCAGCAATTCACTATACCGCGCTCGTGTCGCATGACGAAGCGTATACAAAATGCTCGCTTGCGCCGCATGAAGACTATTACTATCCATACAATGTATTGTAACAAAATCTAGGGTATAAATTCTCCCTAGATTTATCCATAAGCAATCTCTATACTGATAGAAAATTACCAATACAGGGGGATATTATGGTAAAACCAAGGGCAGAAGTGCAATATCTGTCTATCGCCAGACAGATTCTAGAAGAAGGCGAGCCAACCGATGATCGCACAGGCGTCGGTACGCTCGATTTATTCGGCGAACCGCAAATGGCCTATGATTTGCGCGAGGAATTTCCACTTTTAACGTCAAAATTCGTTGCGACAAAGGCAGTGCGCAGCGAGCTCGCCTGGATGCTTCATGGCGACACAAATCTCCGCTACCTTGCCGAACACGACAATCATATTTGGGACGAATGGCCGTTTGTCGCGTACCTCAAAAAGACCAACCAGCCTGTTCCAGAGCAGGGCAGCGAAGAATGGAAAGCGGCAAAAACCACCTATCTGCAACGAGTAATGGGCGATATCGCCTTTGCTGAAGAATACGGCAACCTTGGCCCGATCTACGGCCATCAGTGGCGCGCTTGGTCAGATTACGATGGTAACCCGATCGACCAGTTACGTATTGCGCAAGATCAAATCCGAAGCGGCAAAGCCTCACGCCGTATTATTGTCAGCGCATGGAACGTCAGCGATCTCGAAGAAATGAGCAAAGCAGGCCTCCCACCATGTCATACACTCTTCCAGTTCAATGCATCTAACCAAGCCGATCCTGAAACAGGCAAAAAATATCTCGATATGAAAATGTACCAGCGCAGCGCTGACTGGTTCCTTGGGGTGCCATTCAATATGGCGCAGTACGCCATGCTGCTTTCGGCAATGGCACAAACCACCGACCGAGTCCCGCGCTACTTCTACCACACGTTCGGCAGCGCACATATCTACAAAAATCACATCGCGCAGATCGAAGAGCAGTTGTCTCGCGAAGGTGACCTATACGGGGCTCCGCGCTTGCAGTTAAATCCAGATGTAACAGACATTGGCGATTTCGAAGCAGACGACTTTAAGATCGTCGGGTACAAGCATCACCCGAGCATTAAAGGCCAAGTTGCAATTTAGCGACGCGCATAGGTAACAAAATCGTAGGCGTACTTGTTGCGGTCATCCGCCGAGTGCGCCTCGCGCGCAACTTCGCGCCAGTCATCGCCGAGTTCTGGGAAAAATACTTCAGCCTGCGGAAATGTTTCATGCACTTCAGTTGCATACACAACATCAGTATCGGGCAATGATTGATTGTAAATCTGCCCGCCGCCAATGATAAATTGATTGCCATGCGCCTTTTCGTATGCCGCAGCCAAACTATTTACCGCAATCACATCCACCACATCAAGTGGACGATGAGTTACCACAATGTTCTCGCGACCAGGTAATGCCCGGCCAATAGATTCAAATGTGTTACGCCCCATAATAAGCGAACCGCCCATCGTCAGCTTTTTAAAATGAGTAAGATCGGCGGGCAGATCGCGCTGCCACAATAGGTCGTTTGACGCCCCGATGCCACGGTGAGAATCATAAGCAACAACAATACTTTTCATATCACTATGATACAATAAATCTAAAATTACGGGGGAATGTTAGTGAGTGTTTTCAGCAATACTGAAATTAAAAAAGCCGTAGCAGACGGTACAATTGTGAGCGTGCCATACAAAGAATCGCATGTCAGCGAAGCGAGTCTCGATTTCACGCTTGGCTACTATTTCTACAAGCAAGAAGTACGCGAAGATAACCGTGTCTACAATCCATTCGACGAAGGTGACGTTGCACAGTATTTCAAGGGGCCCCTCCAAGCAATGCCGCACAAAGAGTGGTGCGACCAGTACGGCTACAAACCATTCGATAACATTCCGATGGATCACCCGATCATTGTGCTACGCCCTGGCGAGCGTATCTTGGCACATACACACGAATTCATGGGCATTCGCGCACACGGTGGCGCCGCTGAAGTTCGCGCCCGCAGCAGCTGGGGCCGCAATGGCGTAGCAGTTTGCTTTGATGCCGGCTGGGTGGATCCGGGCTATATCAACCGCATTACCCTTGAAATCTACAATCTCAATAAGTATGAGTCTGTCGTGCTGCCAGTAGGCGAACGCATGGGTCAACTTGTATTCCATAAAACTGGCAAAGTAGACGGCGACTATAGTCACGGCCGCGAAGGCATGAGTGGCAAGTATCAGAGCACCGACAATCTTGATGAGCTCATCGCCAATTGGCACCCGAGTGACATGTTACCTCGCAATCACCGGGATAAGCGCGTCAAACCGACCAAAATTGAAGGCCTCGCCGAAGGGCTCTTATAAAATGGCTACTGCAAAGGCACGAGGACATTTTTTTGCGATTGAGGGCGGCGATGGCTCCGGCAAAGGAACACAGACATCAATCCTAGCTGAAGCCCTACGCGCCGAAGGGCGCGACGTCTACCAACTCAGCTTTCCACGATATGGCACACACTCAGCTGTAATCGTTGAAAAATACTTGCGCGGCGAATTTGGCGAGGCCAACGAAGTCGCCGCCGAACTCGCAAGTGCCGCATTTGCTTTGGATCGGGCTGCAGCCAAACCCGAGCTTGATGAATGGCTTGCAACACATAAAGATGGCGTAGTACTCGCCGATCGCTATGTACTATCAAACATCGCCCACCAGGGGACTAAGATTGCCGACCAAAATGAACGCTTTGCATTCTACCAAGAGATACTTGATCTGGAATTTGGCGATCTACAGCTACCACGTCCTGATAAAAATGTAATACTACTTGTACCGACAGATGTTGCACAAGCAAACGTAGACAAGAAAGCCGCTCGAAGCTATACAAAAGCTAAGCGTGATATTCATGAAAAGGATAGCGACCACCTCACGCTTGCAAACCGCAATTACCGCGAAATTGCTGAGCTATTCCCTGAATTTGCCGTAGCGATTGATGCATACGACCCCAAGGCAGGACAAATGCGTCCTATCGATGATATCCAGGCTGAAATACGCCGTATATTCAACGTGTGATTTGACTTATATAACCTTGAGTTGTATAATAACTCATCGATGGAGCACCGTTTAGACAAGAGGGCGCCTCACGCAAGTGAGCTTGTTTTTCCGGGCGCAGCATTCCCTGGTGCGTCTGAGGTTATTCGTGATACCTACCAGAGTCTATGGGATGCAACAAAACTAACCGACGCCGAAATCAAGGCACAAGAGCAAGAATTAGCGCTCACAACAGCGCTCATCGCCGATTTCTGCGATGAATACCTTTCGCCCCGCGCCTACACGGCAGCAATGCTTTCACCAATCCTTGAAGCCGCGACTGCGCCAGACACAGCCACACAAGCTCGAGAGGCGCTTAGGGTGTATGCGAACAGTACTAGTGAAACTGAAGAAGAAAAACGCTATGTCATTGGCCTCGCGAGCGACCGTCCAGTCATCGCAGATTTTTGGCACAAGAGCGTCGCAAGCCGATATTCAGCCGACCCGGAACTCCAAAGCTTGCTACAGTCGCATAAGCCTACCGAAGTTTCAATCAAACATTGGGGAGTGCACTCAAAATCGATTGAGCCGCGCTACATCAACGAGCTAGCCTCATCGGTCAACCTAGAGTCTCTCCTTATAAAAGCTGGCGAGCTACTGGCGCAGCTTGACCCATCAACCGCGACGAATGATAGTCAGACGCTCGACCGCGCCCACCAGGCCGAAGCATTACTTGCGCCTCTCTGTGAAATTATCGGCTTCGACGCTCTAGCAATGGCGCTCTACAGTCACGTACACGTGCTACGCGCAATGTTTACTGGCAATATTGCCCCGCTTCAGCGCGCCCAAGAAATTATTTCCGAACGTGGCGATAAAGAGCAAGTTGATAAAGATGTCGAAGCACTTTTTAGTGTAGTATTTGGCGATAGTATACACGAGCAAATTATCAAGCACGGTGCCGAACACGGCATCATGATGGGCGAGGGTGTATGTACGAGTGATTATCTACGTGTCAACTGGCGGCTTAAATCAGTCGGTTCACTAGCGAAAAAGCTGAGCACACGCTCGCACGAAAACATCCCACTCGATATTCTTGGCGCCACTGTCACAACGCACAATGTACCGCAAATCGCCGCACGACTCAAACGCATCTTGGAACGCTCGGATAGTGACGAGCGAATAACGTTAACCCCTACTTCAGAGCGTGATAAGGCTATCCACGTCAAGGGTCCAAGAGAATACATCGAGGCAATTCGAGAAGGCCTTGGCTTTGAAAGTGAGTATGCTATGCGACAAGTTATTGATGTTGTCGAAGTAGACAAAGGCGCGCACCGAGTCTGTAAAGTGACACTTATTTTTGCGCAGCCAGAAGAATCAGATCAGCCGGAACGACCTGACCTGCGAACGGAAATACAGATTACTACTAAAAAAGATCGCGTTCGAAATCGAATTGGCGAAGCGGCGCATATGCTTTACAAGTTAGGCAAGCACCTGGGCATAAATGCCGACGCCATCGACAGGGAGGGCTACGCGCAGGATCTTGCGCTTATCCACGCACGCAAAAAGCACCTCGGCNTTACAACCTACGATCAACTCACAAGCGGCAGTCTCACCCGTGCGGATTCACTATACAAAGAACTTACAAGCCCTGCAGCCCAGGCATCTTCCGCCGCATAGTGCATCTTGNATNATTAGCCTCAATCTGCTATAATACGAGCAGACATTACCAAAGACAGTGGCGGTGAAATTCACTTAATCATGCCACCGAGGGAATTACATTCTTTTCCTACGGTCTTTGATAGTGAATCAAAGATTTTTTTGGTTCCGCCTATCAAGTAAGTGGTGTCGAACATTAACAATGTGGTCGTTATATTACAAAATTTAGCTAAAAAGTGAGGTTTTTATCTATGGCTATCAGCAAAGATAAGAAACAAGCTTTGGTAAATGAACTTAGCGAGCTATTCTCGAGCGCAAAAGCAACAGCCGTTGCGAAATACCAAGGGCTGACCGTTGCAGAGCTCCAAGAGCTTCGCCGCGGAGCTCGTGAAGCAGGCGTAACCATCAAGGTCGTCAAGAACCGCCTCGTACGTGTTGCAATGGGCGAGAACGACACCTACAAAGAATCTGATTCATCAGCTCTTGTAGGCCAGTTGCTCTACGCNTTTAGCGATACCGACGAAGTGGCTCCTGCAAAGGTACTTGATACGTTCGGCAAGACCCACCCAGGTCTCGAGCTCATTGCCGGCTTTAGCGGTGAAGGTTTAACACAAAGCACTGCCGACGTAACTGCACTTGCTGGTCTTCCAAGCAAGCAACAGCTTATCGCCGAAGTGGTTGCACAGCTACTTTCACCAGTTCACGACACAACCAACGCGCTATCAGGCAACTTGCACGCGCTTTTGGATGGTGTGAGCGAAAAGGCTACAGCCTAACAACCAAAGCACCAGCGTAGGAAACTACGCATCATCAATTTGAATACGAAAGGATCTACCACCATGGCAGACGTAAAGAAACTTGCAGAAGAGCTTGTAAAGCTTACTGTACTTGAAGTTAACGAACTTAAGAACGTCCTTAAGGACGAATACGGCATCGAGCCAGCTGCTGCTGCAGTTGCTGTTGCTGGTCCTGCAGCCGGCCCTGCTGANGCTGCTGACGAAAAGACTGAGTTTACTGTGACCCTTAAGGACGCAGGTGCTCAGAAAGTTGCTGTGATTAAGGCTGTGAAGGAACTCACTGGTCTTGGTCTTGGCGAAGCTAAGGCTATCGTTGACGGTGCCCCAGCTCCAGTTAAGGAGAAGGTATCTAAGGACGACGCTGAGGCTGCAAAGAAAGCCCTCGAAGAGGCTGGCGCTACTGTAGAAGTAGCCTAAGTTCATTAGAACCTACTGACGACTACATTGAAATGTGAAATAACACCCTGCGTTCCCGTAGGGTGTTATTTTTACGTTCGCAAAACCTTTGCCAGAAGGCTATTTTACTTAGATTGATGTAAGAATTGGTAGGTGTCATTATTCATAGTGACCACATACTTTTTTGTAGATAGCGATCCATCAAGTGGTCGCCCCTTTGTAAGCAACGATTTACAGCCAGGGGATGACTGGCTGCAGAAAAGTACAGTGTATTTATGATTCCCCTCTGTCATAGTAACTGTCGTATACGTTCCGACATCACTCAATATATTTGGTAAACTGAACGGCGTAGTTACGCTAGTAGCGCTAGAGAATTTCTTTGCCAATTCATCTGGCGCTGTATCAGTTGTATACACAAACGTCTGGCTATTATTATCCATACCTACGTGCGACTCTCGGTATGCAAATGTGAAGCCGAAGCCAACGCTATGACCAGTCCTATCGTTAATATACCTACCGCCAGCAACCACGAACGGAAGTAGGAGTAGGCAACTAACGCTAATAATTAACATTCGAAATACTCGCCGATGCTCATCAATACGCCTCTTTTTAGCCGTAATCCAAATACCGTAGTAGGCAATCACAGCTATCGCAAATGGCATAGTAAAAAGAGTGGCCACTATAGCGCCCCACCAAGTTGGCGAACTCTCAAGAGCCCCACTCGGCAGGAATACTAGAAACCATAGACATAGTCCAAAGAAAATAAATGCGACGGAGGCATATCCTAATGTACTGTTCTTTCTATGCAACAGACCTAGACTAAGAACGAGAAAAAAGAGGCCTATTAATATCAAGCAAACATCTAATGATACAGGCGACACATTCCGTAGAAACAAGTAAACTCCAAACCACGAGATAACGAGCCCCGACAGGAGTGTGCTACAGCCAACAATCAAGTAAAGCCAGAATCCATTCTTCCATGTCTGTATACGAAACAGCTGAGATTTAGATACCATAAGCTAAATTGTAAGACTATAGGCAATCGCATGCAAGATTGACCAAGACACCACTCCATGTTACGATACCCTGGTGCTCAGGGTGAGCACCAGCAAAAAACGAACCGAAAGGCTCGCTCATGCGACTCGCAAGGAAGGGGTGGATTGCAACAGCAACCATCCTCGCTTCTACGCTGCTCGGCTTTACGGCAGCGCCAGCAGAGGCCGCTGTCGGGGATGTCTCTGACATTCCGAGTACGTCCGCATGCAGTGGGGTCTCCAGCAATGTGGGGCTCACGACTGCTAC
>JGI24737J22298_10000251_pt1 | contig 17764 bp, 18 predicted proteins | sample KBSCornC3_FD_22298 | JGI IMG/M metagenome (IMG submission 22298) | reverse complement strand
GTCGGCTGGTAGCCCACGGCCGAAGGAATACGGCCGAGCAGCGCCGACACTTCCGAACCCGCCTGGGTGAAGCGGAAGANGTTGTAGCCCACGGCCGAAGGAATACGGCCGAGCAGCGCCGACACTTCCGAACCCGCCTGGGTGAAGCGGAAGATGTTGTCGACGAAGAACAGCACATCCTGGCCTTCGACATCGCGGAAATATTCCGCGATCGTCAGGCCGGAGAGGGCGACGCGCGCACGCGCTCCCGGCGGCTCGTTCATCTGACCGAACACGAGCGCGACCTTCGAACCTTCGCTGATCGGATTGCCCTCGGCATCCTTGGCGATAACGCCGGCGTCGAGGAACTCGTGGTAGAGGTCGTTGCCCTCACGGGTGCGCTCGCCCACGCCGGCGAACACCGAGGTGCCGCCATGGCCCTTGGCGATATTGTTGATCAGCTCNTGGATGAGCACGGTCTTGCCGACGCCGGCGCCGCCGAACAGGCCGATCTTGCCCCCCTTGGCATAAGGCGCGAGCAGGTCGATCACCTTGATGCCGGTAACAAGAATGTTGGTCTCGGTCGCCTGATCGACGAACTCCGGCGCCTTGGCATGGATCGGCGCGGTGGTCTCGGCGTTGACCGGGCCCCGCTCGTCGATCGGTTCGCCGACGACGTTGAGAATGCGGCCGAGCGTCTTCGGGCCGACCGGGACGCGGATCTGCGAGCCCGTGTCGGTGACTTCCTGGCCGCGGGTCAGGCCCTCGGTCGAGTCCATGGCGATCGTGCGGACGGTGTTCTCGCCCAGGTGCTGCGCGACCTCGAGCACGAGGCGGGTATCGCCATTGCGCGTCTCGAGCGCGCTCAGGATCGACGGCAGCTCGCCATCGAAAGCGACGTCGACGACGGCGCCGATGACTTGAGCAATGCGGCCGACATTGTTCGTGCCGAAGGAGATTGCGGGGGCGGTTGCCATGACTTTTCCTACTCTGCCTTCTCTCTAATCGTCATTCCCGCGAAGGCGGGAATCCATATTCTGTACCGTCGCGTTCCAGCCTCGACGTCCGAGGATATGGATCCCCGCCTTCGCGGGGATGACGGAAAAATTATAGCGCCTCGGCGCCCGAGATGATTTCCACCAGCTCGGTCGTGATCGCGGCCTGGCGGGTGCGGTTATATTGGATGCTCAGGCGATTGATCATGTCGCCCGCATTGCGGGTCGCATTGTCCATCGCGTTCATGCGGCTGCCCTGCTCGGACGCAGCATTTTCCAGCATCGCGCGGAACAGCTGGACCGCGACGTTGCGTGGCAGCAGCTCTGCAAGGATAGTTTCTTCGTCGGGTTCATATTCCACCGCCGCCAAGCTGCCCGCCGCCTGCGTATCATTAGCCGGTATCGAGACCGGGATGATCTGCAGTTCGGTCGGAATCTGGACGAGCGCCGACTGGAACTTCGCGAAGAATAGATGCGCCACGTCGAACTCGCCCGCTTCGTAACGGGCGATCAGGTCCTTGGCGACCTCGTGCGCATCATGGAAGGCGACGTTCTTGATATGGCTCTGATCAACCTGATGGACGATCCGGCCAGGATACAGGCGCTGCAGGACCGCGCGGCCCTTCTTCCCGATCAGGTAGAAGCGCACGTCCTTGCCTGCCGCGATCAGCTCGTCGGCAGCTTTGCGCGCGGCGCGAACGATATTGGTGTTGAACGCACCGGCAAGTCCCCGCTCGGAGGTGGCGACCACTAGCAGATGGCGCTGGTCGGAGCCCGTGCCGGCGAGCAGCTTGGGGCTGCTCGGCCCAACCGTAACCTTGGATGCCAGGCTCGCCATCACGGCATTGAGCCGTTCGGCATAGGGCCGGCCGGCCTCGGCCGCCTGCTGCGCACGACGCAGCTTTGCGGCGGCGACCATTTTCATCGCCTTGGTGATCTTCTGAGTCGATTTGACCGAGGAGATCCGGTTCTTGAGTGCCTTGAGGCTGGCCACTTCCCTGTTTCTTCCCTTTCCGTCACCCCGGCGGAGGCCGGGGTCTCAGGAGATCATTCGAACGTCACGCTTGCTTCCCGCGGCCCCGGCCTGCGCCGGGGCGACGAAGATCAGGCGAACGTCTTGCCGAACTGGTCTAGCGCGCTCTTCAGCTTGCCCTTGGTCTCGTCCGACAGGTCCTTGCTGTCCCGGATCGCACCGAGAATATCAGCGTGATTGGCGCGCATGTCGGCCAATAGGGCCGCTTCGTAGCGAACCACGTCGTTGACCGGGATACCATCGATATAGCCGTTGGTGCCGGCAAAGATAGACACGACCTGCTCCTCGAACGGGAGCGGATTAAACTGCGGCTGCTTCAGCAGCTCGGTCAGGCGCGCACCACGGTTAAGCAGGCGCTGCGTCGCGGCGTCGAGGTCCGACCCGAACTGCGCGAACGCGGCCATTTCACGATATTGGGCGAGCTCGAGCTTGATCGAGCCGGCGACCTTCTTCATCGCCTTGGTCTGGGCAGCTGAGCCCACGCGGCTGACCGAGAGGCCAACGTTAATCGCAGGACGGATACCCTGATAAAACAGGTCGGTCTCGAGGAAGATCTGGCCGTCGGTAATCGAGATCACGTTGGTCGGGATATAGGCCGACACGTCGCCCGCCTGCGTCTCGATGATTGGCAGCGCGGTCAGCGAGCCGTTACCATTGGCATCATTCATCTTCGCTGCGCGCTCGAGAAGACGCGAGTGGAGATAGAAGACGTCGCCCGGATAAGCTTCGCGGCCCGGCGGACGGCGCAGCAGCAGCGACATCTGACGATAGGCAACCGCCTGCTTGGACAGATCGTCATAGACGATCACGGCGTGCATGCCGTTATCGCGGAAATATTCGCCCATCGCGCAGCCGGTATAGGGCGCGAGGAACTGCATCGGCGCGGGCTCGGACGCGGTCGCGGCGACGACGATGGAATATTCCATCGCGCCATTCTCTTCGAGCGTCTTGACGAGCTGGGCGACGGTCGAGCGCTTCTGGCCGACCGCGACATAGATGCAATAGAGCTTCTTGCTCTCATCGTCGCCTGCGTTCGCGGCCTTCTGGTTGATGAAGGTGTCGATCGCGACGGCCGACTTGCCGGTCTGACGGTCGCCGATGATCAACTCGCGCTGGCCGCGACCGACCGGCACCAGCGCGTCGAGCGCCTTGAGGCCGGTCTGCACGGGCTCGTGCACCGACTTCCTCGGGATGATGCCCGGCGCCTTGACCTCGACGCGGCTGCGCTGCGTGGTTGCAATCGGGCCCTTGCCGTCGATCGGGTTGCCAAGGCCGTCGACCACGCGGCCGAGCAGCGCCTTGCCGACCGGAACGTCCACGATCGTCTCGGTGCGCTTGACGGTGTCACCTTCCTTGATCTCGGCGTCGGAGCCGAAGATCACGACGCCGACATTGTCGGCCTCAAGGTTGAGGGCCATGCCCTGCACGCCGTTGGCGAATTCGACCATCTCGCCGGCCTGGACGTTGTCGAGGCCGTGGATACGCGCGATGCCGTCGCCGACCGACAGCACCGATCCAACCTCGGAGACTTCGGCATCGGTGCCGAAGCCCGCGATCTGGTCACGGATGACCTTGGAGATTTCTGCCGCGCGGATTTCCATGTTCAGCCTTTCATCGCAGTCGCGAGTGCGTTCAGTTTGGTGCGGATCGAGCCGTCGATCTGACGGCTGCCGAGGCGGACGATCAGCCCGCCGAGAATTGAGGGGTCGACAGTCGCGTCGACCGCGACTTCGCTGCCGACGATGGACTTCAGGCGCGCGGTGAGCGCGGCCATCTGTCCCTCATCGAGGGGATGTGCCGTGATCACCTGCGCGCTGGCTTCGCCGCGATGACGGGCGGAAAGCGTGTTGAAGTCGCGGATAATCGCGTTGAGCTGACCGAGGCGGCGATTCTGCGCGAGCACGCCCAGAAAGTTCGCGGTCAGCGGATCGAGCTTCAGCGGCTTGACCAAGCCGGCAACGGCTTTGCTCGCCTGATCCCGGCTGACGAGCGGACTCGAAACGAGGCGCTTCAGATCGTCCGACTCGGCCAGCGCTTGCTTCAGCGTAGCAAGGCTGGCGCCGACCTTGTCGAGCTGGTTCGCGTCACGGGCGAGCTCGAACAGGGCGGTTGCGTAGCGACCGCTAAGACTTGCCTGTATGCCGCCGGAATGCTCCACGCGCTCGTCTTCCCCTGATTTGATTGTGCCCCGCGCCGACAGGGGCAGGGCGAAACAGGCGGTGCCGGATGGCCGCCCACTTCGATCGCGCGCCGCCTAGCAACCGGGGGCGCGGAATGCAAGGTGAGTGGCTCAATATCCTAAGCTTCGTCGCGCGAACCCGTCCGCGGCCCAGCATGCCCGCTCATGATGCGGTGGGCGCAGCCTTGCTCGCTGGCTGGTCTTTCGCCTTTTCCTGCAGCTCCGCCAGAAGCTTGCGGATCTCCTCGGTCGAATCATGCCAGGAATAAGCGAGCGGCTTGAGCACGAAGATTGCGTCGTCATAATCGGCTCGTCGCGCCAGATCGCGTACGACTGCCAGCCGCAGATGGCTGTCTTGCGGCAGGAGCGTAAAGGCCCGGGCGAGGGCCTTCTGGGCGGCTGGGGTTGGCGTCACCCCTTCCTGCAGGAAGCTCGCATAATAATAATAGAGAATGAGAGGGTCGTCCGCAGTTGGTCTGCTTGCGCGGACGATCCAGGCGCGCGCCGCGGCCCACGCGGCAGCATCATGCGACTTCGCCTTGGCCAGTCGAGCGAGCAGGACCCGGCCCTTCAGCAGCAAAGCATGTGGATCCTCAGGCTGAATCGCGAGCAGTTTGTCGACACGTGGCTCGGCGAGTACGATCCTGTCTTCACCTGCGTCGAGCTCGGCAGCCGCCGTGAGCCTTATTACGTGCGGATCGTCCGGATATTGTCTTCCGATCCGCTCGAGCTCGCTGGCCAGCCTCTCCACACGCTCTTTCGTAAGATATTGCCGCAGCAGAACTTCGCTCTGGAGGCTGGCGGCCTCGGCGGGAGTCAGCGTCCGTACCTCGATCGCCGGTGAAGGCAGGCCGGCGGGGCTGAACTGGATGATCGGGAAGCGATTGCGGGTGTAATAAGCGTGAAGCTCCCGATTCAAGACATTCAGGTCGCCGAACTGCTTGGCTGCTTCCTCATGTCCGGCGCCGCTGTTCAGCGCATTCAGATAGCGTTCGAGTTGGCCGCGCCGCGCCGGCGTATTGTAGAGATAATGAACCAGCAGCCAGCCTTCGGCATAAAGCGCCGCCTCGTTGATCTGCGGCTTGATCAGCAGATCGCGGGCGGTGGCCCAGTTATGTGACAGGTCGTAGCCCCGGCTATTTGCGGGCAGCCCCACCTCCACCTGGCCATCATCCCGAAAGCGCGTGAAGCCGACAAACTCGGCAAAACCTTCGAGATACCAGCTGGGGTAGGCGGCCATGCCATATTGAAGCATCAGGTGGTGGGCATATTCGTGATACAGGATCTGGTTCTGAATTACGCCGGCCAGGTCGGAACTGTTGCGCAGGGCCACGGCAACCGGGCCGTACGGCGAGGCCTCGTAAAAGCCCGCGACGTTATCGCGCGGGCTGCCCATCAGCTCCTGAACTTGGAACATGTCACCGACGAGATAGACGCGTAGCGGTATCGGGGAGGAGGGCGCGCTGGTCCCGGTGAGCAGGCGCAACACCGCATCGAAACGTTCGAGCTTCACGGTGAAGTCGCGCAGGGATTTTTCCGAGGTCGAGCCATAGACCTGGAAATGTGGCGACCGCGCCTCGCGCCATTCCGCCTGCACCGATGTGGCAGCCGCGAGCACAAAGCTTAGGCCCCACAACCTCTTCATCCAAAATTTCATTAGCTTACCCCCAGCGTTCTTTCTGCTTTGAACGGCGCTGCGGGTCCAGCCTGGAAGGCGGCACAATGCATTTCGTCGAGCAAGGAGTTTTGAAAGCAAGGATCGGGAAGCAGGGGGCTGGGCGACCGCCTAGATGGGGGCCTGATCTGGGAGTAAGACGATGACCTACCATATATCCGGTCTAGACCCGGCAGGCTTTGCCGATAGCGAGGCACTGATCGCCCATGGTGCGGTGCGCATGACCGCTGATTGTGCCAATGCTTTTCCGTGCCGGGTTACGCTCGAGGATGCCGCGCCGGGTGAGACCATGATCCTTTTGAACTTCGTCTCGGCCGATGTGAACACTCCGTTTCGCGCATCGCATGCAATCTTCATCCGTGAAGGCGTGGATCGGGCCGCGCACTATCGAGATAAAATGCCGCCGCTGATCGATCGGCGCACGACCAGTCTGCGCGCGTTCGATCGGCATGGAATGATCCGCGCGGCTGCGTTGGCCGCCCCTGGAGAGGCTGACGCAGGAGTGCGTGCATTGCTGGCGGATGGGGCGATTGATCATGTCGACATCCACACCTCTGCATGGGGGTGTTTTCTGGCGCGGGCGGAGCGATCCGATGACTGACCTTGATGAGATGCGCTGGGCAGCCGTGCTGCGGCGTGACCGCATGATGGACGGCCGCTTCGTTACGGGCGTGCTATCGACCGGCATCTATTGCCGTCCGTCTTGCGCGGCGCGGCATCCCAAACGAGGCAATGTCCGCTTCTTCGCGAACGGGGAAGAAGCGCGCGATTTCGGTCTGCGGCCGTGCCTGCGCTGCCGTCCCGACCAGCTAGCGGCAGATGAAGCCGGCATCGCCCAAGCAATCCAACTGATCGAAACCGCCGAGGAGCAGCCCACGCTTGAGCAGTTGGCCGAAGCGGCAGGGTATAGTCCTTATCACTTTCATCGCCTGTTCCGGCGCGCGACCGGCGTTACCCCGGCCGCCTATGTGCGTGCCCACCGCGCCAAGCGCGCTGAACGAGCGCTCAAGGAGTCCGATACCGTGACCGAAGCCTTGTACGATGCCGGCTATGCAGCACCGGCGCGTTTTTATGCCGATGCGCCCGATCGTTTGGGCATGACGCCGTCTAAATGGCGCGACGGCGGGCGAGGAGAGACGATCCGCTGGGGCGTGGCGGAGACCGACCTAGGCCCGCTGCTGGTAGCAGCCACCGCACGCGGCATCTGTCGCGTCGCCTTCGAAGCCGATGACACGGTGCTGCGCGAGCATTTTCCAAACGCCACGATCGAACGGGGCGGGGAAGCGCTCGACGCTTTGCTGGCGGACGCGGTTCGATTTGTCACCGAGCCGGGCCGAGCCATGACGCTCCCGCTCGACGTGCGCGGTACCGCGTTTCAGCAGGCCGTGTGGCGCGAGCTGTCGCGCATTCCGCCGGGCGAGACGCTGAGCTATGCGGCGCTTGCCGCGCGCGCCGGCAAGCCCAATGCCGTGCGTGCTGCGGGCTCCGCCTGCGGCGCCAATCCCGTTGCCTTGCTGATCCCATGCCACCGAGCGCGTCGGACGGATGGCAGCCTGGGTGGCTACGCTTATGGTTTGCCGATCAAACGCAAGCTGCTCGAGCGTGAAGCCGCTGGTTAGGATCAAGACAGGACCGGGTGATCGAAGGGGAAGTTGGGCGTGCGCAGGTCCCCGAAGCAGCGCGTGCAGAGCGGCACTTCATCGTGCCGCCCTTCATCCATCGTTTGGGCGAACTCGCGGCGCGCGAGATTGGTCATCGTTTCGCGGAAGCTCTCGATCGCGAGGTTGCCCAGTGGCTTCTCGCGCACGAAGTCGTTGCAGCATGGGACGACCGTGCCGTCGCAGTCGACGATCAGGTCGCGCGTGACCTCGGAGCTGCAGCGGATCCGTGCAGGGGCGAGCGACAATTTGTGGAACAGGCTTAGGTCTTCCATGCAGCGGCTCGACATCGGATCGAACACCACCTCGCGCGCGCCGCGCTCCATGAACCAGGCTCGGATGTGGGGGAGCTCGTCGCGATTGGCATGGCTCACCGGCACGCTGACGCGAACCTTGCCCGGGAAGTCCTTCAGGATCGTCTCATATTTGGGGAAAACGTTCTTCGCCCGCAGCGGCGTCATCAGATAGTCGTAGGTCGCGGGGGTCAGCGATTCGCAGTGCAGTGCGATGAGCGTGACATAGTCGTAGAGCGCCGCGTGCTTGGCATGATTGTAGGCGGCGCCGTTTGTATTGACCGAGAAGAGAACGTCGGGGAGCCGCTCGCGCAAATAGCGCGCGCGTTCCAGCACCAGAGGGTCGACGAGGCCATCGCCGAACAAGCCAAAGCCGATATGGCTGTGGACTGCGACGCCTTCGTCGGCGATGCCGTCGATGATCTTGCGAAACAGGTCCATCGGCATGGTGCCGCGCGGCGAGTTGGCGGTGCTAGCTTTGCCGGTGGGGCAGTGGACGCACGACGCGTTGCACGTGCCGGTGGTGCCGATGCCCACCGCATTGAGATGGGGAACGCCGCCCTCCGGCCGGGGTCTGGCCTTGGCAAGTTCACGCCGCGTGAGAGGCAGGTCCCGATCGAGCAGCAACGCGGCGCGATAGGCCAGGACTGAGAGACGCGGGCGATGGCGATATTTGGCCATGCCGCCCCATTTCTGGAGCAGCAACGCCAGTTTCCGGAGCTGGCCCGCGGGGGCGGTTTGCTGAAGCACGGCCGCCCCTTAGCAGAGTCGCTTGGCATTCCGAAAGCCACTGGCCTCCGGCGATGCGACGAGGCACAAGCCGCAGCCGTGCGGTGGCGAGCGGCGACTTCCTTGATCTGCGCGGCGGCAGCGCACTCGGCTTGGGGGCAAGCGCCGCCTACGTCCCGCGCAGTCCCCGCGGTACCCGACAAGGCGGCGCCAGCACCGCCGCACGTCCAGACGATGATCGAGGCGCTGGCGCAGGACGGGGCCGAATATGCCCGGCGCTATAGCGTCCCGCTCAGCCAGGCGATGCGCGAGCTGGAGGCGCAACAGGATAGCGTCGCGGCGACCGATGCGCTTCAGCAGGAGTTCCGGGACCGCCTGGCCGGCATCAGCATCGCCCGTGACGGTGGCATCCACATTGTCGTGTTGCTGACCGGGGACGAGCCGGTTGCGGCACGTTCGGTCGTGGCTGCCGGCATGACCGTCCCCATCCTGTTCCAGACGGGAGCACCTGCGACCCGCGATCAGCTGCTGGCTGCGATTGCTGGACACCAGGCGGAGCTGAGGCAGGCGCTGCGCAGTCCCCCTGGCATGGGCGTCGATCCGCGTACCGGCATGCTCGTGGTAATGGTCAAGGCTGATGAGGTCGGACCCGACGGCAACGCGGCGCTGGCCGCGCGGCTGCGGGCGATAGCCGGCGTGCCGGTGGAGGTGCGGAGCTGGTCGGACCTGGACGTCAACCTGATGGCGGAAGGGGGTGGCCGCGTGATCGGGTTCGACCCGACGATCGGCCGACGCGGGGTGTGCACCAGCGGGTTCGTGGTCACCGATGGTACGCAGACCGGCCTCTCCACCGCCGCGCATTGCCCCGACCAGCTGAGCTATGTCGAGCCGGGCGGCAAGGCTGAGGAGGTGTCGCTGACGATGATCGGCGCGTGGGGCGCGCGATACCAGGACGTGCAGATCCACGTCGGCACGGGCACGATCCCGCCCTTGTTCTTTGCCGACAAGGGCAAGACGCAGCTGCGTCCGGTAACGAGCTGGCGCAACCGCACCAGCACGCGCGCGGGCGACGTAGTGTGCCATCGCGGCGAACGGACCGGCTATAGCTGTGCCGAGGTGGAGTATGTCGATTATGCCCCGCCGGGCGACCTGTGCGCGGGGCCATGCGAGCCGACCTGGGTGGCGGTGCGGGGGCCCGACTGCAAGGGCGGGGACAGCGGCGGTCCCGTGTTCAGCGGCACGATTGCCTTCGGACTGGTGAAGGGATCGAGCTATACCGGCGACGGTCGGTGCCGGCTCTATTATTATATGTCGACCGACTATCTGCCGCCGGGCTGGACCCTGGCATATCAGCAGCCGGCGCCGCCGGCGGAAAATCAAAAAACACCGGAAACGAACTAAAGAAGTAACCGGTAAGGCTCGTCTGACACCTGATAACGAGAGACTACTAACCTGGTTGGTTATCCTCAAGCTTGTTCCTGCTGGGTGAATTGATGTGGGGGGCAGGGGAGCCCATCCCCAGCTCGGGACTGCATACACCAATGTTCCCGTTTTGTCCAACCCAAACCCCTCGGTATGACCGGCTCGACTCCCCGAAGTTCGGATTGCACAGTTCATGCAATGGAAAAGGCCGCGCTTGAGCACGAGGATAAGGATAAACACGACGCGGATGATGCCCGCGTTCGGGTGCGGCTGGGAATAAGAGAGGCATTGGAGAGACAGCTTCAGCCGCTCGGGCAGCCAGCGATTGATGGCTTGCGGCTCCGCACGGGTGATCGGGTCCTCGATATCGGGTGCGGTTTGGGGGGGACGCCGGCTGCATTGGCACAGGCGGTCGGCTCGCAAGGTGCAGTAGTCGCTATCGACGTGCTCGCATCGGCAGTCGAAATAATGCGTTCCGACGCGAACCGGCCGCCAGCCGTCAGCTTCGTCCATGGCGATGCGGAGGTCTATCCATTCCCGCCCGCCAGGTTTGATGCAGCCTTTTCGCGATTTGGCGTGATGTTCTTCGCCGACCCGGTCGCGGCGTTCGTCAACATCCGACGTGCACTCCGGCCGGGCGGGCGACTCTCGTTCGTTTGCTGGCGATCGCTTGCCGAGAATGAGCTGGATTGGTTCCCCATCCGCGCAGCGTCGCCCCACTTGCCGCCGCAGCTCGTCCTGGACGCCGAACGGGCGCGTCACTTTTCCTTCGCTGATCCCATGTTTGTCCGGGAAACGCTCACACGGGCCGGGTTCGATCAGATCGACATTCGCCAGTATGATCAGGACGTCAGGAGCGGGGACTTTCAATCCATGCTGGACGTGTGCTGCCGTGTCGGTTCGCTTGGCGCGCTTTTGCGCGAGCACCCTCAGTTCCGCGATGATGCAGTTTCCGCGCTGAAGCGGGCCTTGGCTGCCTTGGATGGTCCGGGCGGACCGGTGCTGCGTGCTTCAACCTGGATCGTAGGCGCGTGCGCGACGGCGGCTTATGGTGGTTAGCTGCCACTGGCGAGCAGCTTCGCCAGGCTGTCACGCATCCACCGACGCTTGAAGGTCTCGTAGGCATCGTCGCGCTCGCCAATGTCTCCATCGTCGGTCCAGTGACTTAGCTGTTCCCAGGCATCCATTTCGTCTCGGTCGAGAGCGCGTGGGTTCGGGATAGCGGCATCAAGCTCCGCCTCTTGGATGTCCCCGCCCTCCGCAACACGTCGTAGCGCTTCGAGAAGGAAGGTGCGGGCGACGGACATGAGGGCATTATGCCGCCGAAGGAGAAATCTCGGCTACTGGGTCGGTAGCGGACATTGTGACCGATCTGGCGGTGAACGTCCGCAAATGGTGGATAGCAGACATAGGCGCGTGTAGCTTACTATGGTGAAAAGCACGCTTCGACCTGACAGCTTCGCCGTCGGATTATTTCTGTTTGGTTTAGTTTTGTTCTTTGTACCGCTAATGCTGATGCCCGGTCTCGTCGCAATGGTGTCGGCGCTTGCTTACTGGCTAACGATGCTGATCATCAAAGCGGCTAAACGCCCTCGTAACTAACCAAAATCTCATGCCTGCGGTTGGGTCGCAGGTGGACATTGCAGCCGATCTGGCGGTGAATGGCTGCTGATGGTGGAAGCGGTCGTTTGCTCCATGCATCTGCGCTAAAGGCAGCGCAGAATGGGCAGGGGATCGAGATGGCCGACAATCATCGAGATGCCTGGGCTGAACCATCTATTCCAGACCGCGAAGACTGGTGCCATCGGCGAGTATGCCGAAATCGATGAGACGGTGGCGCCCGCCGCGCTGGAGAGGATGAGCAGTTGGATTGCTGCGCGGTTCGGGAGGTGAGTACTCGACTGGACGGCGTGTACGAGACGCGTGCCGCCTGCATCGAAGAATGGCCGCGATCCTCCCTTCAGGTGGTCAGGCAAAGGCACGACCGACCAAAGCTGCCGCTATCTAAGCGAAGCCTTTGCCGATCGGCGTGAGGAACGTTCGTCGGAAACCCCGGTGTCCGCTATTTAGGCCGGGCAAGCGGGCCGTTGGCGACCGGCTCGCCGGAATCGGGCACTCTGTCGGAACAGCTGGACGCGCGTGTGGCGGTTAGGGTGGAACAAGGGGGGGCGCCCTGATCTCGGCATAATCGCGACGGTGATGGACCAGCATGTCGCGGCGAGTCGATTGCTGCGGCTGTCGACGCGTTGATCCAGAGCCGGCCCTTCAGGCCGACTTTGCGCGTCCCGACTGGGAGAGATTTGTTCCGCACAGAACAACGAGATGGCGAACGAAGATGCTCTTCCAGCCGTCGCCAATATCTCCATGATTCAGCCCGCTTTTTGGAAGTCATTCTGCTCGCGGCGGTGTTCTCGTTGACCTGTTGTGGATCACAAGCTAAGTATATCGGTCTCGTGGTCGCCGTTCCGATCGGCCGACGATGTGATCGGCGCGGCTGAACCGTCATCAATCGGAGGATTGTGACCATGTCGGCGCCGGACATACCCTCCAGCTACACAATCACCCAGCGGTTCGAGACGCCGATTTCAATCGGTACGACGCTGGGCGGCGGCGTTCGGACCGAAATGGCGGGCGGTATCAGAACCGAACTGGCAGGCGGTATGCGATCGGAGCTAGCAGGCGGCGTTTCGATGACGTTGCTCGGGGATCCGGCCCGCCCCGTCGCGACGAAAATGGACGTCGCGATGACCATGACGAACCTGCCCGAATTCAAGCTGCAGGATATTTTCGACCTGATCGCCGCACTCAAGAAGATGAACATGCGGGTGCGGATGCCGGTCAGCCTGAATTTCGGCATCTCGGTATTTCCGTTCAACCTGTTCGGCGTCGACGTGGTGCAATTCTCGCTATGTGGCGAGCCTCAGGTGATCGTCGACGATTATGTGCCGAATGCCTATGAGCGCTGCGCGGTCGACTGCGAACCGTGCACGCCCTGCACGAGCATATGAACGCCGCCCCGACCAAGCCGTCCCGGCTCGATCCGGTCGCCAGGCCGTTCACGGCCGAAGAGGATCGCATAAGGCTGCGCGGGCGCCCGTCGGAGCTGGTCGGGATCATGACCATGCGGCGCGAACCCTTGCCGAAAGAGGCGTTCAAGACCGCGACGACGGACATCGGCGAAACCGAGTTCGGCTATCTTCACCGGCTCGCTTTCGCGCCGCTCGTATCGACCTCATTGCCGATCGATACAGCGCTTCCGAGGACGCTCTCGATCGCGGGTAATCTTTCGCCGGGCGCCAGTGGCCGCGTGCCGATCCGTTTTTCGGTCGAGCGGACGACGCCGCCGGGAACCTATGAGGCGGTTTTCTCGCTCGGCGGCGCAGAGCAGGTGGCCGAGATCGAGGTTCTGCCCGACGAGGTACTCGAGATCATTCCGCGCAGCATCGCAGTCGCAGGCCCGCCAGGGGGCGTAGCCTACGAGCAGCTGATCCTGCGCAACGCGGGCAACGTGCCGATCGAGATCGACGTATTGGGCGTCCTCGTGTTGCAGGAGCAGGAGCAGGTCTGCCTCAGCCTGCAATATGCGCTCGATCAGACGAGGCGTAGCAGCGAGGAGGGGGCCCACCGCGTGTTCCTCGATGCGCTTGCGAGTAGTCTGGGGGGGCGCAAGACCGACGTTGCCCGGGTTCGGGTTGCCGATGGTCCGTGTCACGTTCCAGCGGGCGACGCGGTCGAGGTACGCATCGCCATCCATCTGCCAAAGGATATGATCGCCGGGCGCCAGTACCGCGCGCTGCTGAAGGCAGGGACGGCACAGTTATTCGTCAAGATCAAGGCCGAGCCGGGTGAGGGCAAACCACGGTCGCGGCCCCAGCAGGAGGCTGCATCATGAGCACGACCAGCTTCTCCCGTTCATCGCTCAACCGCCGATTGCGGAGCAATATGGGCGGCAGCCTGAATGCGGCAGTCAAGCAGGTACAGGCCATCGGCCGCGCGGCGGAATCGATCGCGAACGAGTTTGGCGGCCTTCGGGCACCGTCGCTGCGCGATGCCTTGGACAGCATCGGCCTGCGGGGGCTGCTGCTCCCCTCGCTGGCGCGCGCGCGAGCCTGCGGGACCCCTGAATGCCATTGCCCCTCCCCCGATCTGGGCGAAGTGAGCAAGGTGATTGATCGTCCGGAAAAAGTGAGCGTCGGCTTCCGCTTCCGCAACGGCAGCGGTGCGCGCCGAACCTTCGAGCTGCAGGCAGGGACCGTCACCGCAGAGACGGGCGAAGCGGGGGGCGCCGTTGCCGTTTCACCCAAGTCGCTCGACCTTGGGCCGGGCGAGATCGGCGTGGTACGCGTGGACGTGGATGCCAGTCAGCATCGCCGCGGAGTCGATTATGTCGGGGCCGTGAAGGTCAGCGCGAAAAGCTGTGAGGACATGACGCTGACGGTGGTGGTCGCGGTTGAACCCGAGACGGACGTGCTGCCGATCGTCGACCTCCATTGCTGCTGCCATCCGAAGGTGCGGCCGCTTCGCTGGTATCACCATTATTATTGCGACCCGCCGCCGGAGGGCCGGGAGCCGAACCAGCCGCCGAACAATCCCGATCATCCACCCGGCTGAGCGATGGGTGCCCTCGAAAACCTCGGTGCCGTCATCGCCGACCCGGAACTGCGTCGGCTGCTGAAGAGCGTCGTTACCCGCAAGATCAGCGCCGACCTGAAGACAATCCAGGCGCATGCCGAACTTTCGCGGAGGCTTTCGGCGAGCCGACGGGCGAACGGGGACGGCGAGACCGAAGCGCTGAAACGCGTTGTGCGCGACCATCTCGAATATTACGGCACGCTCGTCGACCTCAGCCTCAGCTTCCATCAGCGCCTCATCGACATGCTCGCCGAGACAGCCAAGGGGAAGCCTGCCGAGCCGGCGATCAACGGGCTCACGCTCGCGGTGACCGCACCCAAGGGCGCGACAGTGCGCGCACCGTTCAAGATCGCCAACAATCGCCCCGAGGCGATCCAGGTCACCTGCCGCGCATCCCCCTTCGTACGCGAGGATGGCAGCCAAATGATCGCGAGCCGCATCGCCTTCTCGCCACCGGGCGCCGAGATCGCTGCCGGATCGGAGGAGATATTCGAAGTCATTCTGCCGGTCGGGCCCGATTTTGCGCCGGGCGAGACCTATCTGGCGACGCTTTCGACCGAAGGCTTCGACGCCGCCGAGATCGTCGTTCGACTGAAGGTTGAGGGCGAGGTCGAGCAGGCGACGCAGGCCCATCCGGAGCGGTCGGTGCCGTCACCCCCTCCAAATGGCGCCGCTGTGAAAGCACGCGCAAAGCCCAGGAAACCCCGAGCGGCTGCATGACATCGCCGGCTCCCGCCATCACCATCGCCCCGTTGCCCGAAATGGGCCATCTGGGCGAAGGCGATCGGGGGCTGGAAGCTATCGTAAAGCTGCTCATCGACCATCGCGGACGGACGGATCGTGCCGTCGGCAACGCCATCGGGTTCCTCGTCAAGGAGGGACGCCGGTTCGCCGAGACCGACAGCGGCCGGCGATGGAGCGCGATGCTGGCGGAGTCGAAGCTCGTCATGAACGGGTGGCTTCTCTGGAACATGCTCGACCTCGATCGATATTTGACGAGACGCGATGAGGAGCCCGGCGGCGATACGCCGGCGGCCCTGATCGAGGATGTCCTGCGAGACCTGAACGCCATCCGGCTCGAGGAGATCATCCGGCTGATCCGTGACCTGACAATGGAGGAAGGGCAGGCGCAGACAGAGGGCCGCGAGGATGACTGATCCTCATCTTCCGCTTCCTGGCGATACGTTGTTCGAGCGCAGGAACGCTTTTCTCGATCTTTTGCTCGGTCTCATCAGCCTGTCGGAACGAACGGTCTCGACCGTCACCGAGCTGGCCGAGCCTGCACCGCCCCCGCCGCGGCAGCCGGGTCGTCCCCCGCCGCCTGTCGGCCCCGTCCTCCGTTAGCCGTGCCGCTGATCCTGGACGCGATCGGCGGGATCGATCGTCCACACGTCCCCACGCCGGGCGGGCTTCATCTCTCCTCCTATAAGGAATGGTGGCATTTCAACCTGATCGACGATGCGTCGGGGCTGGACGTGATCATCAACTTCAGCCTGAGCGGCGACATCCGCCATACGGAAGGCGGGCAGGCCAATCTCATTCTGCTGACCCAGGAGCCGCATCACGGCTGGCGCGGCGGTCTCGACATCTATGACGGCTTAGCTGCTACGGTCGGCGTGGGGGGTGTCGACCTCGTGCTCGGCCGATCGAGCATCCGCTATGCCGAGGGCCGCTACAGCTTGGACCTTCGATCCCAGGATGGCAGCGTCCGTGTGCAGGTCGAGCTTGTGCCGGCTGCAGAGCCGATGCTGGTCTGGAAGGACACGCCGGTCGGCAGCGGCCATATAAACTGGCTGATCATCCCCTATCTTGTTGCGGATGGCGCGGTGCGGGTTGCCGATCGCCGCTACCAGATCCGTGCGGCGCGCGCCTATCACGACCACAATTGGGGCCGCTGGCGCTGGGGCGACAATTTCGGCTGGGATTGGGGCTTCTGCGCGGCGGCGACCGAGCTTGACGGCGAGCCGCTCAGCTTCGTCTATGATCGGACGGTCGACCGCCGGGGAAATCGCATTGTCGAGCATAGCCTGGCGGTTTGGCGGGGCGAGGATCTCTTGCGATTTTTCGCGCGACACATGCTCAGCGTCCGCCGTTCCGGCACCTATCGAGGGAAGGTGCGGCGCCTCCCAGGCGTAGCGGGACTGATCGACGGCGCGCGGGTGGGGACGATCCCGGCCCGGATCGACTTCGCCGGGCGCTGTGACGAGGATATTATCGAAGGCGCCTACATTCCGGACGCTGCACTGCAGATCGCGATCCCGCGCGAGACCGGCTTTGGCTTGGTCGAGTTGAACGAGACGCTCGGCTGGCTGACGCTCAGCGGCACGATCGCTGGCATCCCATTCAACGCCACCCGCCGGGCCTGTTTCGAGTTCGTCGGATGACATCGGGCCAGGCCCTGTCCGCGGCGCTCGCCGTGATCGAGCGCGACCAACTTGCCGCCTACACGCGGATAGTCGACGAGCTCGGCGGGATCGTGATCAGCTTCGACGTGGGCGGTGAGACTTTTTCGGTCGGCGGCGCGGATCGGCTGCGCGTCTCGACCAGTGCCGATCTCGTCCCGAAGGTCGAGGTCCGCACCGACCGCTCGGCCATTCTGGCGCTGATCGACGGCGAGATCGAACTGCTTGAAGCCGTTACGACCCGTCGGCTCAAAATCGTCGCCAACGTGTCGCTGATGACGCGGCTGGCAAGGGCGGAGCGGGCCTTTGCGGAAGGCGCAGCCCGCGCCCGGCGCATCCGCCCGATCTTGGAGGCATATCGGGCCGGTTAGGGAGCATATCTGGCGTGTATCGCCGTTATCGGGCCCTTGGGCGCCGCCTGCGGCGTCGCTCATAGGGGCCGTCTCCATACGGGTTCTCGACAAGCTCGAACGCTGCTCGACACGAACGGGCTCCATTTAAAAAGAATAGGGTCTAGAACCGCCGCGCGCACATATAGTCGATCATCGCCTCTATGAATTGGCGGTGCGGCCCGGCCGGGATCCAGTGCAAGCGGCGATCGAAAAAGCGGCGCGCCGAATGGCTAAGCCGGTGCGCGATACCGCGCGCATAATCGACCGAGCCGGCGGCGCGCATCGCGTCGAGAACCGCCGCGATGTCGCTCGCGGTCTTGCGCTCTCTTGGCTTGGCGTAAATGGCGTCGAGGCGGCGGCGGACGGCCTCGCCCG